>Ga0099829_10002769_pt1 | contig 10160 bp, 6 predicted proteins | sample CZO8metaG_3_FD_79336 | JGI IMG/M metagenome (GOLD analysis project Ga0099829, IMG submission 79336) | Vadose zone soil microbial communities from the Eel River Critical Zone Observatory, Northern California, USA - CZOApr15con2H2.8 metaG | ecosystem: Environmental > Terrestrial > Soil > Vadose...
AACACTACGATCGCAAGAAGGAACACGGCCGCAATCAGCCCGGCGAACTGCGCGATGCGCGCCGGGTCGATGTTCGGAAAGGGCATCGCCATAAATTCGTTAGTGCGCTTCGGTGGCTGCTGCAAGAGCTGGCCGAAGTTCCCGAAGTTGCATCCACTGGCATGCATTTCCGCCGCAAGAATTCCCACCAGGGCCAGACGGGACCATTGCCCTATGCGGAAGTGGCTAAACAGCTGCTCCCTGGTGTGCTGGATCGCTGGCTGAACACAATCGACGGCGGACACGGGCACGGAACACTCTCCTGATAGGCGCAGAGTAATTCGGCGCGAGCAGGGCGTCAACAAGGAATGTGCCGGTGCTATCGGCAGTTACTCGTAGCGTAGCGCTTCGACGGGATCGAGGTTGGCCGCGCGCGCTGCGGGAATCAGCGCGCTCAGGATGCCGACAATCAGCAGGACAGTGGTCGAGATCGTCAGTGTGAAGAGAGAAATTCTCAAGTGGATGTCGGCCTTGCCGGAGTCGTCTTCGACTAGGTTCCATAAGGCTTTAAAATCGCGGTCGCGCTATCGCGGGCTCAACGTGGCAGAGCGCGAAACCTGGGTCCACCATCCCTGAAATGCGTTGAGAGCAGCCTGGCACTGCTGGCGATGCCGCTCTTTGCGATCGCGAACTCGCGTTGCCAGAGCGGGCAAAAGGTCGAAAGTGATATTAGCGGGCTGAAAGTTCCCGGGATCAGCTTGCGTGATGTAGTGAATGAGCGAGCCGAACGCGGTCGCTCGCGGCGGAGGAATAGGTTCGCTGTCCGCCGCTAGCGCCGCGGCATTCACACCCGCCATCAGTCCGGTGGCGATTGATTCGACGTAGCCTTCGACTCCGCAAATCTGGCCTGCGAACAGAATGTTAGGAAGGCTTTTAATCTGGAGAGTCGGAGTGAGCAGCGTGGGTGCATTGATGTAGGTGTTACGGTGGATCTGTCCGTAGCGCAGGAAGCGGGCATTTTCCAAGCCGGGAACGAGGCGCAGCACATTTGTCTGCTCGCCGAATTTCAGGTGGTTCTGGAAGCCGACGAGATTGTAGGAATCGGCTCGCAGGTTCTCTTGCCTTAATTGGACTGCCGCGTAGGGAATCCTGCCAGTCCGCGGGTCTTTGAGTCCGACTGGCTTCATGGGGCCGAAGCGCAGCGTGTCGCGGCCGCGGCGAGCGATCTCTTCGATGGGCAAGCAGCTCTCGAAGTAGTTGAGCTTCTCCCAATCTTTTTCTTCGACCGACTGCGCGGCCAGCAGGGCGTCGTAGAACGTGTCGTATTCGTCCTTTGACATGGGACAGTTGATGTAGTCGGCCGATCCCTTGTCGTAGCGGGCCGCGAGGTACACCTTGCTCATGTCGATGGAGTCGGCTTCGACGATGGGGCTGATGGAATCGTAAAAGTAAAGATGTGTGCTGCCGGCAACCTCTGTGCTCAGGCGCGCAATCTCCTTTGAGAGAGCGTCCGAGGTAAGCGGGCCGGTCGCGATGATCGAGATCTGCCCTGCATCGATCTTCGCGGCTTCTTCGCGTCGAATGTGAATCAGGGGTTCGCGGGAGATTATCTCGGTGACCTTGCGCGAGAACTCAGCTCTATCTACGGCGAGGGCGTGGCCGGCAGGCACGGCGGTTTCGCGAGCGATTTCCAGCAGCAGCGATCCGGCGCGCTGCATTTCTTCTTTGAGTAACCAGGGGGCGGTGTTCTCGCTGTCGGACTTCAGCGAATTCGAACAGACGAGTTCGGCGAAGTCGGCAGTCTGGTGGGCGGGGGTCGTCCGCACCGGACGCATCTCGAAGAGTTCGATCGGAATGCCGCGCCGCGCACACTGCCACGCCGCTTCCGATCCGGCCAACCCGGCTCCCATGATATGTACCCGGCTCAAGTTGTCTCCCATGTTTATTATAGGTGTGCGACGAAGGAGATTCCTGATGGCTCGCATTGCCCTCATTGAACCGGAACATGCTACCGCAGAAGTCAAAGAGATTTACGACAGCAAGTTGAAAGGCAAGCCCGGCAGCATCCAGAAGGCGCTGGCGCACCGGCCAGCAATGCTCGGCAACTTTCTCAGCTACTACGCCAGCGTGGGACGCTCACTCGACCGCAAGCTTTACGAGGCCGTCTATCTTCGCGTGTCGCTGATCAACGGCTGCCACTACTGCACCCAGCATCACATCGTCGGCGCTAAGCGCGCGGGGCTCACACAGGAACAGATGAAAGCGTTGAAGGAGGGGAACTACTCTGGATTCAGCGAACAGGAACAGGCAGGGCTGCGCTACGCGGAGAAGCTGACCCGCACTCCGAACGCCGCCACTGATGCCGACTTTGTCCAACTCAAGAAACACTTCTCCGATGAGCAGATCCTCGACCTCCATATGCTGATCGGGCTGGCGAATCTTACCAACCGCGTTACCGGGCCACTGGCGCTGGACCTCGAGTTCCCGGAAGAAAAGCTTTAACCACAAAGGTCACAGAGGAACCAAGGGACTTGTGTTGCGTACATGGTTAGAGAATTACTCTTTCGTCGCCTACCCGCCGCGTCACTCGCTCGCGATCGAGATACTCCAGCAGCGGGATGGCGTACTTGCGGCTGACTCCGGTCAGGTCTTTGAAGCGGGCGACGTCGATCTTCGGGGAGGTGTTCTTGAGGGCGGCAACTCTCTGGCGGAGATCTGTAAGAGCGCCTTGATGAAAGACTAGATCGTCGGAGATTTTCACCAGCGCTTTTTCCCGCAACAGCAGCGTCACGATTTTCTGGGCACGGACTTTGTCCACTTTGAGACCTGCGAGCACTTTACGCAGCGATGGGACTTTCAATCCTGCCGAAAGAAATGCCTGCTCGATGATCTTCTTGGACTCGGCCTCATCGTCTTTCATGACAACACCGCGTCCGGGAAGGTGCACGAGTTCGCCGGCAACTTCCAGCTTTTTTTCGCGGACTAACGCATCGATTGCAGATGAAAAGATTTCGGCGCTGACCTGCAATTTGTCGCGCAGTTCCTCTTTGCTGATTCCGGCCACCAGCGGATTTTTCTTGTGGAACTCAGAAACCTGATTCGACAGCGACGACATAAGATGCGCGAATGAAGAGGCGCTCACCAAGGTGTCGGCAATCCGCCGGACCGTTCCTTTCTCCAAGGCTCCGGCCAACTTGGCCGCAATAAATTCCGAGCGCCACCCTGTTTCCGCGACTACCTGAGACAGCGAAATCGCATGCGGACCTCTGCGCCCAATGCGGGCTTCGAGTACCGTCTCCTCGGTGCCGCGCTCCAGCAGTGCCAAAAAATCCTGAACGCTCTTCGTCTTCGGGAGGGGCGCGGCGTCCAGCACGACTCCTCCACCGATCGTGACCACCGGCGAAAACTGGCGGAGGATGAAACGATCTCCGGGCAGGAGCAGCGTGGACTCGGCCAAACGGAGTTGTGCATAACCCTGGCTGCCAGGCGCGACTTGCTTGACTTCGTGCAGGCGAACTTCCGCGATCGTCTCCATCGTGAAGGCATGGAAGTGCACGCGAGCGCGGTCTTTGAGTGGCTTGGCGGAAGGCAGCACTGAGAGTGAGACGTCTAGTCGCGAGGTGGATTGGAAAGTATCCGGCAGTGCGAGCGCCATGCCGCGCGCAAGATCGTCGGTTGAGACTCCTGCGAGGTTCAGCGCAGTGCGTTGCCCCGCAATTGCTTGTTCCGCGGCTGCGCCGTGCACTTGAACTCCGCGAACGCGCAGGCGTTTGCCGGTGGGAAAAACTTCCAGTTCTTCTTCTTTGCGAATCGTTCCCGAGACAAGAGTGCCGGTCACAACGGTTCCAAAGCCTCTCATGGTGAACACGCGGTCAATCGGAAGGCGCGCCAGCGCGGTCGAGTCTCTTGCCGGGACTTCTGTGGCGACTTTTGCCAGCGCGGTGCGCAGCTCCTCGAGACCAGCGCCGTTCAGCGCACTCACGGCAACGATCGGAGAGTGTGCTGGATCAAGAAACGATCCACGGAGAAAATCGTCCACTTCCAGGCGCACGACTTCGAGCGTGTCGGGGTCGACGGTGTCAGACTTAGTCAGCACCGTGATGCCGCGCTTCACTGACAGCAGTCGGCAGATGTCGAAGTGCTCGCGAGTTTGCGGCTTGATGCCTTCGTCGGCGGCGATGACCAGCAAGACCAGATCGATTCCACCAACTCCGGCGAGCATATTGCGGACGAAGCGTTCGTGGCCGGGGACGTCCACGAATCCGAGACGAAGTTTGTCGCCGTTCGGAGCAGGAAGTTCGAGGTGTGCAAATCCGATGTCAATCGTGATGCCGCGCCGCTTCTCTTCTTCCAGGCGGTCGGCATCAATTCCGGTCAGGGCCTTTACCAACGAAGTTTTCCCGTGATCGATATGCCCGGCGGTGCCGACGATGACGGACTTCATGCGAAAACAGTATAGTGTGCGGTTTCGTCGCAGCGCTTTGCAGAGCCCGCCCTGCCCGCTTAGACTCTGCTGATGACGCAGCGGGCCGCACTTGGCTTCAAGCTCCACACCGGCTGGGCCGCTTTAGTGGCGGTGGCTGGCCGTCCGGGTGAAATTCGAGTGCTCCTTCGTCGGCGCATCGAGCTGTTGCCGCCGAATAGCTCGATTCCACGTTTCGTGTATCACGTGGCGTCTGAGATGCCGCTGGCGCAAGCAACCGAACTCGTGCAACGCGGGACGAAGGCGGCGCAGGAAGCGGCATGCCTTGCCGTCAAAAACGCGGTGGAGGAATTGCGTTCTCGTGGCGTCAGGGTTGATATCTGCGGGGTTCTTTCCGGCTCTACGGTTGTCCCAAACGATCTGGCGGCAATTCTTCGGTCGCACCCTATGATTCACTCCGCCGAGGGCACGCTGTTTCAGAACGCGATCGTCTCTGCTTGCGAGAGACGCGGGCTGACAGTCGTTCTTTTGCGCGAACGCGAGGTTTGGGTACGCGCAGCTGCCGCCTGGGACGTCACAGATCCGGCGTTGCGAAAGAATGTGGATGGCTTGCGCAAGTCTCTGGGCCCGCCCTGGAGCGCGGACCACAAGAGCGCGACTGCAATTGCTCTTCTTGCCCTGAAATCCCACACCCGCATGTAAAAACTCTCCCAAAGTGCGACAATAGAGTTTCCCCGTGATGACCACCTCTGCGATTCCAGCCGTTACGCCGGAGATGATCCGGGAGCACGGCCTTACTCCGGACGAATACGAGAAAATCAAACAGCTGCTGGGCGGACGCGAACCGACGCGGACCGAGCTCGGCATTTTCAGCGTGATGTGGAGCGAGCATTGCTCCTACAAGTCTTCGCGCGTCCACCTGAAGCGGCTGCCGACTCGCAGCAAGCTGGTGGTGCAGGGACCGGGCGAGAATGCCGGCATTATTGACATCGGCGACGGCTGGGCGTGCGCGTTCAAGATCGAGTCGCACAATCATCCGTCGTTTATTGAGCCGTTTCAGGGTGCGGCTACGGGCGTCGGCGGCATTCTGCGTGACATTTTCACCATGGGCGCGCGGCCCGTAGCGGTGATGGATTCGTTGCGGTTTGGGCCGATCAGTGTGGGAGAGACCAGTGTGGAACCGGGTCTTCGACCCGGTCGGGCGGGTCAGAGACCCGCCCCCACACGGGCCGAACTCCACAAGAATCATTCCGTCATGGAGGGTGTGGTCGCGGGCGTGGCCTCATACGGGAATTGTTTTGGAGTGCCCAACCTGGGGGGCGAGGTGAAGTTTGAGCCTTGCTATTCGGGCAATCCGCTGGTGAATGCTTTTGCGCTTGGACTGGTCCGGCGCGACCAGATTTTTTATGCGCGTGCGGCGGGAGAAGGCAATCCCGTGATCTATGTGGGCGCCAAGACCGGACGCGATGGCATCCATGGCGCCACCATGGCCAGCGAGGAATTCAGCGAAGGGTCCGAGGCCAAGCGGCCGAACGTGCAGGTTGGCGATCCATTTCTGGAAAAGCTGCTGCTCGAAGCCTGCCTCGAAGCCATGCAAACGGGCGCGATCATCGGCATTCAGGACATGGGCGCCGCGGGGCTGACCTGCTCGACTTGCGAAATGGGTGCGCGCGGCGGCACTGGGATCGAGATTGATCTGGATTGCGTTCCGCAGCGCGAAACCGGCATGACTCCCTACGAGATCATGCTCAGCGAATCGCAGGAACGCATGCTGCTGGTCGCGCAGAAGGGCCGCGAGCAGGAAGTTTTTCGTGTCTTCGAGAAGTGGGGGCTGGACGCCTTGGAAGTCGGCCGCGTGACGAGCGATTCGAAGATGCGAGTGCTGGAGCATGGACAGGTGGTTGCGGAAATCCCCAATGCGGCTCTCACGGACGATGCGCCGGTGTACAAACGTCCACTCGCGCGATGGGAGCCACCCGTTCCGCGAGAGATGCCGGGGCACATCAGGTTGGCATCTTTCAAGCAGTGGCTGAAGCCCATCTCGCTAGCGCCGTCGGGCGGCACGGCTGAAGCCGTGCCCTCCCGAGAACCGGTTCTTGAAAGCACGAGCGTGGACTTCACAGCAAATTTCAAGCGACTGCTGGCGAGTCTGAATATCTGTTCGAAGCGCTGGGTCTGGCAACAGTACGACCACATGGTCCAGACCAATACGGTTGAAGCGCCGGGCGCTGGCGATGCCGGGGTCATCCGCATTAAAGGCTCCAAGCGTGGACTGGCGATGGCGCTCGACGGCAACGGGCGCTGGTGCTATCTCGATCCCCGACTCGGCGCGATGCACGCGGTTGCGGAAGCGGCTCGCAAAGTTGCCTGTGCGGGAGCTACGCCGGTGGGTGCTACGAATTGCCTGAACTTCGGCAATCCCGAAAAGGCGCACATCATGTGGCAGTTTTCGCAGGTGATCGATGGAATCACCAGGGCTTGCGAGGAACTCGAAATCCCGATCACGGGCGGCAATGTCAGCTTCTACAACGAAACTCTGGGCGAGGGGATTTATCCGACGCCAGTGCTTGGGGTGGTCGGCATTCTTGAGGATGTCCACAAAGTGGCGAAGATGCACTTCGACCAACCTGGACGCAAGATTGTGTTGCTGCGCGCCGGCGAATCAGGGGACGCGGTCGATGCCGAATCAGAATTTGGGTCGTCGGAATATGCCAAGGAGATTCTTGGTGCCGTGTGGGGATATCCTCCCGAGCTGGATCTTGAGAAGGAAGCTACGCTGCAGCGGGCGCTGGTCGCGCTGATTCAGGCGGGGCTGGTCGAGTCCGTGCATGACTGCGCCGATGGCGGTCTGGCGGTAGCCTTGGCCGAATGCGCGCTTCCCAAAGGGGTGGGCCTGACGGTGAATTTGAAGTCGCGTGATCTTCCGGCGGAGTTTGTGCTCTTTGGCGAAGATGCGAGCCGGGTTGTGCTCTCTTGCGACCCTGGGCACCTGGCGCGAATCCAACAAGTAGTGGGGGACTACGGCCTGTTCGCGGATGTGCTGGGCGAAACGGGCACAGGCCGAATCGAGATAGCGCTGGATGGCAAGGCCGTAGTTTCCACGACGGTCGCCGAGCTGCACGGGGCGTACGAAGGCGCGCTGGAGACGGCGCTGCAAACGGAGCCCGGCGCAGTGGACGCGGACTGAAGAAGTCTAAAGTCAAGGGCTAGGAGCTAAGTTCTAAATGCTGCCTTTCGATAAATTTCGCGAAGAGTGTGGCGTGGTCGCCATCCATGCGCACCCCGAGGCGGAGAAGCTCGCTTATCTTGGCCTGCACGCGCTCCAGCATCGCGGACAGGAGTCGGCGGGCATCGTCACGTCTGACGGCGAGCGGCTACATCCCTACAAGGCCATGGGTCTGGTCGCCGACATCTTCACCGAGGAAGTGCTGACTTCCCTGCGCGGCATTCTTGCCATTGGGCACACGCGCTATTCCACCGCCGGCGATTCGGCTCTGCTGAATGCGCAGCCCATCATGGTGCAATCGAACAAGGGCGCGATCGCGATTGCCCACAACGGCAACCTCGTCAATGCGCAGGCAATCCGCCAAAAGCTGGAAGCACAGGGATCGATTTTCCAGACGAACAGCGATACCGAAGTGCTGGTTCACCTGATCGCGCTTTCACGCGAACAAACTCTTCCTGACGCCATCGCCGACGCTCTGCGGCGTGTGGAAGGAGCGTTCTCATTGGTGATGATCAGCCGTGACCGCATTTTTGCGGCCCGTGATCCACGCGGGTTTCGGCCGCTGGCGATGGGGCGGATCCCGGCGCTGACCGGAGAGAAAAAAGACACGGTCGTGTTTGCATCGGAAACCTGCGCTTTCGATTTGCTGGGCGCGACTTACGAGCGCGACGTGAAGCCGGGTGAACTGGTCATTGTTGGGCCAGAGGGCGTTAGTTCGCGTTTCTACTCGCCTTCACCGGCGCAGTCGAGCTGCATCTTTGAACACGTCTATTTTTCGCGTCCCGACAGCTTTGTTTTTGGACGCTCGGTGGACCAGAGTCGCGATCTGATGGGACGGCAACTGGCGCGCGAGGCACCGGCCGACGCCGATATCGTCGTCCCGGTCCCCGACTCCGGGAATACGGCCGCGATGGGATATTCGGCCGAGAGCGGAATTCCGTTTCGTCTCGGCCTGATTCGCAATCACTACATCGGAAGAACGTTCATCGAGCCGAGCCAGTCGGTGCGCGATTTCGGAGTCAAGCTCAAGCTCAATCCCGTGCGCAGCCTGCTCGACGGGAAGCGCGTCGCCCTGATTGACGATTCGATCGTGCGCGGCACCACCAGCAAGAAGATTGTCCGCCTGATCCGCAATGCCGGGGCGAAGGAAGTTCACATGCGGATTTCCTGTCCGCCGACGATCTCGCCGTGCTTTTATGGAGTGGATACGCCGTCGAAAAAACATTTGATCGCTGCCAACAAGACGATTGAAGAAATCCGTACCTACATCGGCGCGGACTCTCTTGCCTATCTTTCACTGGAAGGAATGAAGAAGGCTTGTGGCGAAGGAGAAGTTACCACCTACTGCTCCGCCTGCTACACGGGACACTACCCCACCAGTTGGATTGACGTGGACGAGATCCAGCCTGCCGAAGTCTCAGAATAACGGGTGTGGGGCGGGCGCCCTCGCCCGCCGCTTTTCGGCGCCCCCGTTCCCTAGAAGCGGAGTTTCAGGCTCCCGCCAACTGTCCGCGGGGGAGCGTACTGGATTGGAATCTCTTCGCTCTCCTTGGCGACCTGGTAGATGCTGTTCGATAGGTTGGTAACGTCAAACTCCAGATCCAGCCGTTTCGGCTCGGCATTCCAGAGCGTCAGCCCGCTCGCCAGGTCTGTGGTGAAGTGCTGTGGCAGACGCGGACCGTTCTCTATTACAGTGCCGCTCCCATAACGCATGGCCGTTCCGGCCCAGAAGCCGCGCCAGCGGTGGTGATAGAAGAGTTGCGCCGTGCCAGTATGAGTCTGATCAAATGCGGGCGAGATGCGATCGCCAGCGTTCAAGGGCTCGTCGCCCGCGAAACCGCCTGTGATGGGTCCGTAGAAGTATGTTTTCGACGCCGCATACTGCAAACGCCCGCTGATGCCCAGCCGCTCCAACTGCTTCATGTTGAGCACAACTTCCAGGCCCTCGGCTCTGGCTGTCCGGAAGTTGATAGGGACAAAAATCCGCGAGATCGAAATTTCATGGTTTTCGAACGCGTTGTGTCCTGTGTGGAGATAGGCATTCACCTCGAGACTCATCCGCGGATGCAGTTCCTGGGACCAGCCGGCTTCGAAGTAATTCTGGGTGTATGCCTTGACGTTCCCGACCCGCTGATCGGGATCAATGGCATTGTTCCCGATGAAACTTGCCAGCACCGAGTATTCGATGGGCGGCGGCGAAAGATAGCGGTTGTAGGCCGCGTGAACAACCGATTTCATCTTCGGGAAATGATAGGCCAATCCTACGCGCGGGCTGACTAGAACATGAGTGTCCACCAGGTTGAAGTAGTCGTAGCGCAGCCCCAGGTCTACCCACAGATTCTTGAAGGGAGAGAAATGATCCTGGCCGTACGCGCTTGCTTCAACACCATGCCGTCCGCCGCTGAAGGACGGAAATACATCCGGGTCGCCCCGGCCGTCGAAGAAGAAGCTCTCCAGTTCCCGCAGCTTGACGAGATCGATACCAGCCTTGAACACATGACCGTGCCACACCTGCGACAGATCGCTCTTGAC
>Ga0099829_10002771_pt1 | contig 10150 bp, 7 predicted proteins | sample CZO8metaG_3_FD_79336 | JGI IMG/M metagenome (GOLD analysis project Ga0099829, IMG submission 79336) | Vadose zone soil microbial communities from the Eel River Critical Zone Observatory, Northern California, USA - CZOApr15con2H2.8 metaG | ecosystem: Environmental > Terrestrial > Soil > Vadose...
AGCCTGCTGCAGGGCGTTATCGAACAGCGCCCGAAATTCGGCGATCGGCCGCGCTCCATCCATCATCTGGCCATTGACAAACATCGTCGGTGTGCCGCTCACTTCCAGGGACTCGCCTTCCTTAACCGAGGCCTTCACCGCATCGTCCGCTTGAGCCTTGACGCAGAGTTGCAGTTTCGCCGTATCCAGCTTGAACTTACCGGCTCCGGTCATGGTAATGCGATCCAGCGCAGCGAGTTGATTCTCCAGACCTTTTTCCGAGTTCACGACTTGCCGGTTGGCATGGATGTAATCGGCGAAGTCCCAATATGCGTCACCATTCTGGGCGGCCAGGCAATTTGCGTCTACGGCGGCGTGCATTGCCCAGGGATGGATCTCAGCCAGCGGGAAATCTTTGTAGATGAAAGCCACACGGTCGCCATATTCCTTGAGCAACTCTGGAAACAGTGTCTGATGGACCTTCGAGCAGAACGGACACTGAAAATCATCGTAATTGACGACTACGACTTTCGCATTTGCATTCCCGCGGATCGGGCGTCCCTTCACGTCGATTTTCTTCATCTTCTCGGCGTACGGGTCCTTGCTCAAATCCATCTTGGTCATCCTTACCAGCGTCTTCTGGTCTTTGGACAGCAGGAATTCCAAGTTCTGCTTCTTGCCATCGCCATCGAAGGTGATAGTCAAGGCATCGTAATTGGGGAATTCGCTGGCGCGCGTGGAGGAAATGACGACCTTTACGCTTGCGGGTACGTTGTAGGACACGCGAAGCTGGCGCTCAATCCGCTGCGCAAGCTCAGTTGGAGCAAGCTGCGCCGAGCAGCCCAGACAGATCATCAGGAAAACAAAGAAAGTGCGCTTGCACGAAATCACCAGATACCGCCTGACCATGAGGAGTTGCCCAAATTATCTCACAGGGGAGCGCCTGGAAGCAGGCGGGCTAACTTCAAGCAGGGACGATCCGCTCTGGAGGAAGCAGAGCATTCATAGATCCTGAGCGGAAGCCTTCCAAGTCGAGAGTCACAAACTTGAATCCCAAGTCCTTAAAAATTCGGGTGAACTTGGCCGCCATTTCCGCGGTAAGAGCGCGAGGCATTTCTTCACGAGCGATCTCGATGCGGGCGATCTCTCCGTGATGGCGCACACGGAATTGCTGGAACCCGAGCTGCCTCAGGGCTTCCTCGCCCTGCTCGACAGCAGTTAGAGCCTCTGTGGTGACCGGGCGGCCCCACTCGATACGCGATGAGAGGCAGGCGGAGGCCGGCTTGTCCCATATGCGCAGTCCCGACTCGCGGGCGAGAGTGCGAATTTCTTCCTTGCTGAGACCGGCATCAAGGAGTGGCGCGGCAACCCTGTGCTGCGAAGCTGCGACCTGGCCGGGGCGGAAATCGCTTTTGTCGTCCAGGTTCACACCATACGCGATGGTTTCAAATCCATGCGTGGTGCCAAAACTCTCCATGACGGTGAAAAGCTCGTCTTTGCAATGAAAGCAGCGGGAAGAATCGTTGCGGACGTATTCGGGACGATCAAGCTCCTCGGTGTGAATGATTTCGAGCGGAATACTCTGCTCACGGGCGAACGCAATGGCGTCTGCGAGCTGGAAGCGGGCCAGGCTAGGCGAATCAGCAATCACTGCCAGCATTTCATTGCCCTGGGCTTGATACGAAGCCCAAGCCAGGAACGCCGAATCAGTTCCTCCGGAGTAGGCCACCAGAGTACGCCCCAGGGAGCGGAGCTGACGGTCAAGGGCAGCGCGTTTTGAGGCCAGTTCGATGGATGCCGTCATAGAAATATCTTATGCCGAAATTCGGGCGCCGGTTGCACCGGCTAGAAGAGCCGTTCTCCCCGCCTCAGATTTCCAAAAGCGCGCACATTGGCGAGTGAAATAGTGAACCGGAACTGATTTTCATTTCGCACCGATGCCAGGGCAAAGCGCCGGTATTCGAGGTTCACCCCACAGCAATCCCAATTGTAAGCGAGTTGGGCAGAACCATATTGAAGCTGCCTGAGCCTGGCATCAAAGCCTAGGCTGGCTGCCCCGTTGAATCCAATGCGGTTCGCGCTCCCATAGCCGAGGACACCCCGAAACTGATTGAATTTCTCCGCAGCTGCGATAGTGTTTGAAGCGGAGACCCCGCTGGGGACATGCAGAAACGCGTTTCCAGCCCCCACCGTGAACAGTCCGATGTGATGATTGAAGAGAGCGGTGCTCGTATTCACGCGTCCAGCCTGGAAATCGTAATCCACGTCCCATTCCAGGTCGCTGCGAGCGCTGGTAGAGACCCGCACTCGCGAAATCAGCGGTGAAAGACGCCGTGCTTCGGTCAGAAATGCGATTCCCGTCAAATCCACTGTGCTGGTAAGAACGTTGCGCCTACCGGGAACTAGCGCGCCGCCAAAAGTGGGGTCCAGAAAATACTTCTGCGCCAGCTCCCAGGTGACGATTTCGCGAGTATCCGGCTGCTTGGGACACGGTTGTTCACGCGCGCGCTGGCTGTGCTCCCAGGGAACGCGGCTGGAGGGCGGTGCCGCTCCGGCAATCAGCGCAGGTATCCCATCTGGGCCGCATTTGTCTGGCTCGGCAGAAGTGCGCTTGGCATAGAGGCGGTTCACAATGGCGTACTCAACTCCATTGGTATCGCTGAGGATGTCGCGATCGTCAAAACGCAGGATGTGCGAGAAGTTCTCCACTCCGGTGACGTAGGTGTACGTGATTCGTGGTTCGATCACATGCTTCCACTTGCGGCCAAGAAGTTCGCGATCGAATATCCGGTCAAGCGCTGGCGGGCGCAGTTCGACTGACCCCTGGAGTGCCTTCCGATTTATGGTTTTCGAAATCGCGGTGCCCATGTCAGTGAGCGCGACGCCACCCGAGGGAACCAGTTGCTGGGTGTAGATGGTGTCTCTTAGAGAAAGCTCCGGACGAAAACTCCAGCCCCTGAGCAACAAGGGCAGAGACACGACCGGGTTCATGTCGAAGCGTCCCAGTAAGGGAGCGGTGCTGAAGGAAGGTTCGCCGCGCGAGAGTCCTTCGGCAGCAGCCTCAAAGCTGGCGTGCAAAGGCCAATTTCCCAGTTGCTGGTCCACCCTGGAGACCTCAGCTCCAGGCGCATGAAGAATGGTGATGACGTCTCCCGGCGTGGTGCTTTGGAAGTCCTGGTAACGTCTGGTAGTCGCGTTCATGAAGAGACTGCCAGTGGTGTTCGAAAGGAACGCCTGGGAGCGGACTTCGGAGTTGACCGCCTGTGTAAAGACATCACTGAAGGCCAGCCGAAAGACATAGGAGCTGAGATAGTCGACATTCGCGACGCCGCGGAAATTGTGGGCGAAGGCAACTTCAGAATTTAGCCGGGCTTCAGTGCCGCCCTGGTTCACTCCATTGAGCCCGCGATCGAAGACGCTGAAGAAAGTCAGATCCACGAACGAGTCCTCCGATGGGCGCGCGGAACTCACCGTCTGGCGCCCAACCGCGGCGGGAGAAGTATTCGGCCCCGGCGAGTAAATCCATGCTGCGGCTGATTGCCCAGAAGGCGGATTCTCCCATGGTAAAGCCACGGGTCGAAGAACGCCCCAGGTTCGGAATCAGAAAACCCGACTGCCGCGGCACCTTCTGCACAGGATGCGTCGCGAATGGAAGATAGAGAAGTGGGATGCCTTCGACGCGAAAATCGCTATGGTAAATCTTTGCGTTGGCTCCAACATCTACCACAACCTTGTGCGACGAGAACTGCCACTTAGGGCGGGGCAGTTCGCACGTGGTCACGGTGCCGTCATTGACGACGTAGTGGTCCGGGCCGATCTTCTCCACAACTTTGCCGGTAAAGAAAAATGGGTTGGAAGTGGTGAAAATGCTCCGATTATTCCGGAACTTCAGCCCGATGCTTCCAGTCACGTCCTCAAACCTGCCACTCTCGATCTTCAAGTTGTATTTGCCACGCGAGGCCTGGATGTGCTCGTCATTGGGCCCACCCTCGAGCAGTAAGTGACCTTCGCCCTGGACGTCTCCGGAATCAGAGTTGTAAGTGACCTCGTCCGCAGAAAACGTGTAGGTCTCATAGTCGATTTTGACGTTGCCGCGTGTTTGTAAACCGGCCCGTCCTTTTCCTGCTGCAATGCTTGTATGGTGACCGGCTGTGAGGATTCACGGGGAGCTTCCGGCAGGTTCCGGTGTTCGGGTGAAGTGGGATGCAACTGGCTGGTAACTAGGCGTGGTGCGAGTAGCAGATGACAAAGCACCGCCGCCGTGATAAGCAATCGAGTGCGGGAAGTAATCGGGAGCGCAATGAGTCCGGCAGACACCAGAAAGCGCGGGACTTTGCGAGAAGGTAGCACGTTCACGCCTCCCGAGGCAAAGGACCCGGCTGAGATTTGTTTCTCCTGCGGCACCGAAGCTATGCCGAGGAGAACAGAGTTTCTGTTGCCATGAACCCACCTGAAGTCCAATCCGATTCCGATCCAGCGACAACATACTTCGACCCAGAAGGACCGGACCGCAGCGAACAGCAATTTTCCGCTAGTTTGGATGCGCAGTTTGAGCGACCACAATTTGTGGTGGATGCACAGGAAGATTGCGGGGAAGCGCCACATTCATCATCTGAGGATCGGGGCGGTATGGCCTCCAGCCATGCTGATACCAGATCCACAGAGTCTGCCGGTACGACCGAGAGCCGTACCATCACGACCAACCGAGAGCAGTCCTCACAAGATAGGTCCGTGCCGGTGGGAAATGAAACTTGTGAGGGGGAACACGACTGGCGCGACCAGGTCAGCGCCAAAGTGAGCAGCTACAAGTCGCGTAGGCCACGCAAAGACCGATATCCGTCATTGCGATTACAGTTCGAAGCAGGCACAAGTCGTAACCGGACGACCGCCGAGGCCACGTCGTTTGTTCCAGAGACCGTAAGCGAGCCGGTTGCGGTCGAGGCTGTGCCTCGGCAAACGCGCACGCCGATTTTCACAGACTCGACAGCGCGGGTGCTGGAATTTCCACGGACTGCTCCACCGGTCAGGACTGACGAACTTGCTGAGCCGATGTTGGACCGGCCTCGCATCGTCGAGGCGCCGGAACTGCTGCCTCCCCCGCCGGCGTTGGGAGGCATTCTTATGGAAGCAGTCCGCGAGCCGGAACCGGATCGGCGTCCCGGATTGGACATGCCGCTGCAGTCTGCTGCCCTTTCGCGACGAGCGCTCGCGGCAGGGGTCGACGTTCTGATCGTCGCGGTTGCGGTGATCGCTTTCAGATATGTCTTCTTCCGAATTACTGGCGCTACTCCGCCATGGCGAACCGATGTCGAACTTGCAGGCGGCTTGATGGCTGCGCTGTGGCCGGCTTACCAGTACGCCCTCCTGGTCTTCTGTGGGACGACTCCAGGACTGCGCGTCGCGAGACTTGCGGTGACTCGATTCGACGGCACGCCTGCCTCGCGAAATTTGCGGCGCTGGCGTGTGCTGGCGTCGTTGCTCTCCTGTGTTTCGCTCGGCTTGGGCTACGCGTGGTGCTTTCTGGATGAAGACCAGCTCTCATGGCACGACCGCATCACGAAAACGCATCTGGCTCCTACCTTCCGCGAAAGTCACAGTAATCAATCCATCTGATGTGTTAAGTTTCTAAGACTACAGCGGTTTAGTCCGCAGGTATATGTCGACAACCCTGGGAAATACGAAGCGTCCAGTCGTCAAGGTGTTCGTTGCCACGACGGTGCTCTTGAGCTTCATCTCCTTCTGGCGCGCGGCGGCGATCGTCCTCGCAGACCTCGGATCGTCTGCGTACTACGTTGGTGGAGACGCAGAGAAGGTCATTGGCAAAAGCGCGCCCTGGTTCATCCTCGCGGTAATGCTGTTCGCCAATTGTGTTCGCGCTCTCTACATCGAATCAACCAGCATGTTTGTGCGCGGCGGCGTTTACCGCGTGGTCCGGCGTGCGATGGGCAACACCCTGGCGAAGTTTTCGGTTTCTGCGCTGCTGTTCGACTATGTGCTGACCGGGCCGCTCAGCTCAGTTGTGGCTGGAGAATACCTGGCCGGCTTCATCGAAGACACAGCGCGCTATGCTGGGCATCCGCTGCGCCATTTTCCCGAGAACGCGTTCGCCGCTGTTTTCGGGATACTCGTCACACTTTATTTCTGGTGGAAAAACACCCAGGGCATGCATGAATCTAGCCAGAAAGCGGTGCAGATCATGGCCATCACCACGGTGATGGTCGTGATTCTCATTGTCTGGTGCGTGGTTACTCTCTTCCATGTTCCCTTCCAGGTTCCTCCGAACCCGCTCAAGTACGGAATTATCTTGAACAGAGAATCGCTCGGATGGTTGAGCCCGCTGAAGGGAAGCTGGCTCAGCCACCTGACAATGTTCATCGTCTTTGTGGGCTTCGGCCATTCGGTGCTGGCCATGAGTGGCGAGGAAACCCTGGCTCAGGTGAACCGCGAAATCGCGCATCCGAAGTTGAGGAATCTGAAAAAGGCTGCAGTGGTAATCGGAATCTATGCGCTTCTGTTTACCGCCCTGACTTCGTTTTTCGCGGTGATGATCATTCCCGACAGCGTTAGGCATGAGTACTTCGGGAATCTCATCAGCGGCATTGCGATGCACCTTTGGGGACCGCTGTGGGCCAGGTTGGTTTTTCACGGTTTCGTAGTCCTGGTTGGGGTCCTCATCCTTTCTGGCGCGCAGAATACCTCGGTTGTAGGCGCAAACGGCGTGCTCAATCGGGTTGCTGAAGATGGCGTGCTTACTAACGCGTTTCAGAAGCCGCACCCGCGCTATGGAACAAGTTACCGGATCATCAATCTTGTGGTCGGGCTGCAGTTGTTGACCATCATCGTGACGCGCGGAAACGTATTCACTCTCGCTGGTCTGTACGCATTTGGAGTGGTGTGGAGCTTCGCCATGATGGCGTTGGCGGTGCTGGTGCTGCGTTATACGGAACCATCGAAACGAGAGTGGAAAGTTCCCGGAAATATTCCGCTCGGCAACGGTCGTGAACTGCCGCTGGGAGTGATCCTGATCGCAACTGTGCTATTCATCACCGCGGTCGTCAACTTCTTCACCAAGTATCAGGCGACCATTGGAGGCGTCTCGTTCAGTTTGGTTTTCTTTGCGCTGTTCACATATTCCGAGCGGCGGGTTGCGAAGCAGCGGGCCGGTAAACCCGAGAGTCTCGACCAGTTCCGCGTCTATGGAAACGAAGAACCGGCGGGCGAGACGCTGGGTGTCCGCCCTGGAAACATTCTCGTGGCAGTCCGCGATCCCAAGAACTTGTATTACCTGCGTGAGGTCTTGCGAAGAACGGACACCAGACAGCAGGATGTTGTAGTCATGACCGCCCGCCTCTATCACCGGGAGCACTCTTTCAGCGGCAACACTACCTTTGAGGCGAGTCAGGTTTTCGATCACTACGAGCAGGAATTGTTCACTGCCGCGGTCGCGGCTGCGGAAAAAGAAGGCAAACCCATCTCGCTGCTTGTGGTCCCAGCCGCCGACGTCTTTGATTCCATTATCGTGACCGCACAGCGGCTTGAATCCAGCAGGATTGTTTGTGGCCTCTCGAACAAGTTGAGTCCCGATGAGCAGGCTAAGCTGACCGGCGACGCCTGGGAGCGTCTGCCCGATCCGAAACCGCGGCTGGTAATGGAAGTGCGACTGCCTAACGGCGTCTCCCGCGAATATTATCTGGGCCCGCACGCGCCGCGTTTGCGCAACCAGGACCTCGCTCTGCTTCACCGCTTGTGGCTTGAAGTGACTTCTGATCCACGGTTTGCCGGGGCTCACCATTACCACGTGGTCGCGGTCGCTCTCGAAGAATTGGAACGCGAGCTACAAGGTCCGAGACGGTCCGAAGTCCTCGACAAGCTATGGCAAGAACTTCAAAAGCGATCTGAAGACGACGCGTAGTTTTGCGATCCACGCAAGGAAATTCCGAGTCCTGCTAACATCTTTCCGTGACCACAGATTCGAATATCCGCGTGCGTTTCGCCCCTTCGCCCACTGGACATCTGCATGTCGGCAACGCGCGCACCGCTCTCTTCAACTGGCTTTTTGCGCGGCAAAAGGGCGGGACCATGGTACTTCGTATCGAGGATACCGATGTTGATCGCAGCGAAGCGGGCTTTGAAGACCAGCTCATTGACGATTTGAAGTGGCTTGGCCTGGACTGGGACGAAGGGCCGGATGTTGGCGGCGCATATGGCCCTTATAGACAATCCGACCGGCTTACGATTTATCGTGAGCACGCCGAGAGGTTGTTGAGCGAACACAAGGCTTATCTGTGCTTCTGCTCTGAAGAGGAGCTTCAGCGGGAGCGTGAACGAGCCACTGCGGAGCACCGCCAGCCAATTTATTCGGGCAAGTGCCGCATCATTGATCCCGAAGAGGGGCAGCGCCGCCGGAATGCGGGTGAACCGTGCGCCATTCGTTTGCGAATTCCCGAGCACCCCATCCGCTTCCACGACATAGTTCACGGACCTGTCGAATTCTCGAACGAAGTAGTGAGCGATCCCATCATCCTGCGTTCGTCAGGCATGCCGGTTTACAACTACGTTGTGGTGATTGATGACGCGCTGATGAAAATCACGCATGTGATCCGCGGCGACGACCATCTTTCGAACACTCCCAAGCAGGTAACACTGTACGAAGCGCTAGGATGGCCCGTGCCGGAGTTTGCGCATCTTTCAACCATCCTTGGCGCTGACAGGGAGCGGCTCTCGAAACGTCATGGCGCGACTTCCATCGCGAATTTTCGCGATATGGGAGTTCTGCCCGAAGCACTGGTGAACTATCTGGCCCTGCTGGGTTGGGCGCCAACGGGGGGAACGCGCGAGATATTCTCGCTCAATGAACTGGTTAAGGAATTTTCGCTGGAGCGGGTCACGCCGTCCCCCGCAGTCTTTGACATGGAGAAGCTGTATTGGCTGAACCGGCATTACATCAAACAAAAACCTGTAGAACGGCTCGCGACAGTAGCAAGTCTGTACTTTGAAGACGCTGGACTACTGGCAGAGCCTTTAGATTCCGGAATGGAGATTTGGTTCGACCGTGTGTTGGCGCTTGTGGCGCCGTCTGTGGACCGCCTGGATCAATTGCCGGAGCGTGCAAATCTGATTTTTCACTACGAGGCAAAGGCCGCACTGGCTTCTCCGGACAACGCCGAGGTGCTGGCCTGGCCCCACTCCGATGCAGTGCTGGCCAGGTTCACGGTGAAGATTCTCGAAGACGAATTGGCCCGCGAAAGCAGACTCACGCCGGAGCAATTCAAGAAAATCGTGAACGAAGTAAAAGCGGAGACCGCCGCCAAAGGCAAAGAGTTGTTTCATCCGATTCGGATTATCGTAACCGGGTCGCATTCCGGACCGGAGTTCGACAAATTGATTCCCATCCTTGAAGAAGGCAGTCATCTGCCACTGCCAAAGCATGTGCTGAGTGTGCGCGAGCGGGTAGAGGAATTCGCCAAGGCAAGGACGAAGTAATTCGTGCGTTCTGATTAACGCGGCGCTGAAAGCGCCCTCTTCCACGGTGATTTGGGCCATATGCTTCACAAGAAGTCTTTTAATGCGGGCTGAAGTTCCTGGTTTCGGAATTCAAATCCACTTTCCATTAGCATTCGCGGCATCACTCTCGCGCTCGCCAGCAGACCTTCATCCGCAAATTCTCCAAATGCCAGCCGTGCAGCGAAGGCCGAAACCGGCAAGATCGCCGGGCGCTTCAACACTCCTGCCAGAATTTGGGTGAATTCCGAGTTGGTTACCGGGCTCGGAGCAGTCATGTTGACCGGCCCTTTCAAAAAGTTATTTTGCAAAATGTGATGGACTGCAAAAACCAGGTCTTCAATGTGAATCCAGCTCCACCACTGGCGACCGCTGCCAACCTTGCCTCCCAATCCTAAGCGAAATGGCCAGAGCATCTGCTTCAGCGCGCCGCCGTTCGGGCTCAGGACTAATCCGATCCGCAAATTCACAGCGCGAATTCCGGCGTGAGCAGCAGCTTCAGTCGCGGCCTCCCACTCCCGGCAGACTTCGGCAAGAAAGCCGGTGCCAGAGGGGCTTTCTTCGTTCAAAATTTCTTCTCCACGATTACCGTAGTAGCCGATGGCGGAGGCGCAGATGAACGTCTTTGGCGGTGTGGCGGCCTTCGCGAGCGCATTCGACAGGTTCTGTG
>Ga0099829_10002775_pt1 | contig 10139 bp, 8 predicted proteins | sample CZO8metaG_3_FD_79336 | JGI IMG/M metagenome (GOLD analysis project Ga0099829, IMG submission 79336) | Vadose zone soil microbial communities from the Eel River Critical Zone Observatory, Northern California, USA - CZOApr15con2H2.8 metaG | ecosystem: Environmental > Terrestrial > Soil > Vadose...
AACCTCGACGTTCTTGCGCCGGCGCTCGTAATCCAACAGCTCGAGCGCCAACTCGACGGCGCTGGAGAGGGGAAAGGCGCCATCCCCCCGTTTCTTCGGCAGCATGAACGAGGCAAACTTCTTCAACAGCTCGTCTACCCGCGCTAGCTGAGAGCGCATCGCCTGCAGATTGGAATCGACATTCGCCGAAGCGCCCGACTTTCGGAGTTTCTCGCTGACGATTTCGAGGTGAATGGCAATCGCATTGAGCGGGTTGCGCGTTTCGTGCATCATCGAGTCCACCAGCCGCATCTGACTCAGCTCCGCAGGCATTCCCACACCGGTTTCTGAGGGCTGGGGCTGGGTCTCCGATGTCGACCGTGAACCGAACAAAATCCCTCCGTGCTATCCCCTCTGAAGATCGCGGGCAGCGGCAGCCTGATCAGTCAAAGCGTTAGGGAAGACGCCCAGTAAGTCAACCCGGGCTTCCCGCCTAACCGCTCGCAGTGCTCTGAACCTTGCAATTACTTCAGCCAACCGGCGCCGAGTGTTGCAATTGCAACGGGAAACTTTTACCCGGTCGCTTTGCTGACCCCCTGGGGAGCGACCACCCCGCCATCTTCCGAGAGTTGAACCAGCTCGATGCCGAGCTTTGCCGAAAACTCGAAAATCCGCGGGTCGCGGTAGAACTCACCAAACACGATCCGCACGCATCCGGAGTTGGCGATCAACTTGAAGCACGACCAACAAGGACTCGCGCTGGTGTACATCGTCGCCCCTTCGATCCGGACCCCGTTTTTTGCCGCCTGGATGATCGCGTTGGCCTCGGCATGAACGGTGGCCACGCAGTGCCCGTTTTCCATCATGTGACCGACGTCATCACAGTGGGGCAGTCCGCGAATCGATCCGTTGTACCCGGTGGAGAGGATGGTCCGGTCGCGGACCAACACCGCTCCAACGTGTTTGCGTTCGCAGGTGGCCCGGGTGGCGACCTGCTGCGCGATCTGCATGAAGTATTGATCCCAGGAGCTTCTCTGCCCCATCGTTAACTCCTCCGTGCGGTCCTCAGGACGGATCCGCATCAATCAGGCGGCGTACCGCTTTCGCATCAAAAACAGAATTGCGTCCTTGGCGCAATTCTCGCAATAAGCGTAACGGGACGCCATCGTCTTGAGCGTCGCCTCGACCTGGCTGGCTTCCTTGGCGCTCAGCGACGGCCGATCCTCGGAAAGATACTTGAGCACGTTCTCTTTGTTCTTTCGCAGGATTCGCTTTCGCTCCTCGAAGAAGTGCGCCCGCAAGTGCCGAAACAGGTCGGGGAAAATCCTGGCGTAGTCCATTTCCGCGTCGGGATGATCGAGCTTGTGCGCTCCGATTTGGGAAATCAGTCCTCGCCGAAAATCGCCCTGGTCTTCACCCTTGGGCATCACGATTGCCTCCATTTCGGCCATTCGATTCTCGTCCGGGCGCTCCATCTCACCGGTGATCCGGTTGCGCATCTTCTCGCCCTTGAGCCAATGCGAGACGTGCTGGACGTATCGCTCGAACAGCTCGCGATGCTGGGCTTCCGAGACCAGCCCCATCGAATCCCGGACCTCTTCATCCACCCGGTCCAGGTACTCGTGCTCAGTCATCCGCACGAATTCCGCGTGATCGTGGTACGCGTCCACCACCTCCTGCTGCAGGAATTCGTAAACGCTCTTGTCCTTGCAGAGCGCCTCCAGCTCCTCGAAGACCGCCAGTGCGTGCAGGCATTTGTAATTCGGGTTCTGAGCGGCGTTGAGCAGCGCCGTTTTGATCTCCCGCGCCGAGGCGCCGCTGCGGCCTTCGTAGTTGGGGTATGCGTCCGACTCTTCGTAGAGGGCGGTGAGGATCTTTCGTAGCTCCTTTGCCTGCGCCAGATTCAAGCGATCGGGGGCGGTCCGCTCCTGATAGAGGTGCATCTTTTCGATCGGCTGCAGGTGGTCGAGCAGCTGGCGAAGGTCCGAAGGATATCGGTCCGGAATCGGCTTCTTCAGCCGGGTCAGCACCGCCCAGATCGCGGCCACTTCGGTCGCATGCGGCGCGACGTGCTTGCCCACCGTGGTTCGGGTGATCTGCGCATCGTAGATTTCGCGCTCCGCCTTGTATCGCCGAAGATAAGGCACCCGGATCAGCTCCAGCCGAGCGCGAAACGAAGTGAAGTCCGGCAGCTCCTTGAACGCCGCCAAGTGCTTCTCGTTTGAAGAGGCGATCAGCACTTCGTCGAGCTGAAGCACGAAAGGCTCGAGGGGAACCTCTCCAGTCTCGCTCGCGCCGAGCAGATACTTGAACGCCTCCAGCGGGCGCTTGAGCAGATCCGAGTATTCAATCAATCCACGATTCGCTGAAACCAAGGCTCCGTAAGGCTCGTAGAGCACCACATTCTGAAGCGCGGCCGGAAGGTTCATCTGCGAGCGATCGGCCGTCATCTGATGGAATCCGGCATCGACGCTCATCTGCGGCTCGACGCTCACGGTGCCCACCTGGTAGCGCCGGGAGATGTAAAAGCGTTCCACCTGAATGTGGCGCAGGACCTGAAGGTAGTCGCCCGAGTAGGCCGCCAACAGGGTGTTGTAGATCCGCCGGCATTTGTGACAGAGCTCCCCCTGAAGCAGATATTCCGAGAGGACAAAGTCTTCCTGGCTCCCTTCGCCGGTGCGCACGCCCTGCTCGATTACTTTTCGCCGCTCCTCGCGCGGAATCAGAAAGAGCGGGTGGTCGCGCAGCTCACATGGCAATCGAACGTCGATGTTTTCGGCATCGAGGTGGGCATAGGTGGCCAACTCGCCGTGGCTGGTGAGCCGTTCCGCAAATCCGATCGAGCCTTTCACCAGCTTCTGAGAGGGGAAGATCCAGTTCAACCGGTAGACGGCGCCCACCGGTTGACGCGAGTAGATCTCCATTCCACGTTTGAGCGCGTGAATGATCGTGGACTTGGCCGATCCATTGGGACCATGGAGGAGAATCAGTCGGTTGATCCGGCCGGCGCGGGTGAAGTTGCCAATCGCTCGATAAATCGCGTTTTGAACCTCTTCCTGACCGGCCACCCGGCAATTTCCGTCATCCGCCAGATCAAAGATTTTGAATCGGCGGATCTTCCCGGTGGGGTGATCCACCATTTCCGTCCCGAAGTGATCGATCACGTCCAGTAGGTACTGCGCCGCATTTCGACTCTGATGCCTTGGATCCTGGACGAACAGGTTCACGTACTCCTCAAACGAGAGGATCGTCCTGTTTTTCACGAAATCGCTCGAGACTTCCGATCCCACCTGCTGCAGGAATTTTCTAGCTTCCAAGTCAAAGTCCTCCGCGAAAGGCCTACCCGGGGGTCGGCTTCCGCGCGCGCTACGTGTTTGGAGTATTATCGCTCAAAAGATGGCCGAACCGATCATTGGCATCGACCTGGGAACCACCAATTCCTCTGCCGCGATCGTCGAGAGTGACAATCAGGTCAGGCTGATTCCATACCACGGAGGCGACTACACTATTCCGTCGGTCTTCGCGATCGACGACAAGGGAAACGAATTGGTCGGCCGCGAGGCCAAACGCCAGTGGCAACTGAACCCCAAGAATACGGTGTACGGCTTCAAGCGGCTCATGGGCCATTCGTTCGACAATACCCTGGTGGAGACGATGCAGCGAACGGTCGGTTACCGGCTCGAACGCGGCCCCCAAAACCAGGTGTTGGTTCAGCTCGGAGCGAATAAGCTTTCATTGCCGGAGATCAGCGCGAGGATCCTTCGGAGGATCCGCGGGATCGCCTCCGACTACTTGAAGAAGCCGGTGAACAAGGCGGTGGTGACGGTTCCCGCCTACTTCACCGACCGGCAGCGGCAGGCGGTGAAAGAGGCGGGTAAGCTGATCGACCTCGATGTCGTTCGGATCATCAACGAGCCGACCGCCGCGGCGATCGCTTATGGAGCCGCAAGGCAGCTGAAGAAGGCGGTGATCGTTTACGATCTCGGGGGCGGTACCTTCGATGTCTCGATCATCCAGATCCGGGATCGGGTGTTCGAAGTGAAGGCCACCGGGGGGGATATCTTCCTCGGAGGAATCGATTTCGACAACGCGATGACTCGGTACGTGCTGGACAGCTTTAGCGCCCAGCACGGAATCGACCTCTCGGCGGACCCGGTCGCGATGCAACGGATCCGCGACCTGGCCGAGCGCACCAAGTGCGACCTTTCCACCCGTGAGACGGCCTCCTTCAACATCCCGTTCATCACCATGACCCCCGAAGGGCGGCCGCTCAACATCGAGCTCACCTTCACCCGAAAGCTACTCGAAGAGCTCACCGTCAAGCTGGTGGATCGAACGCTCGAGCGGGTGGCTCTGGTGCTCTCGGATTCCAAGCTTTCGCCCGCGCAAATTGACGAGGTGATGCTGGTGGGCGGACAGACCCGGATGCCGATCATCCAGGAGCGGCTCACCCAATTCTTCGGCAAGCTGCCGAGCAAGGGCGTGCATCCCGATGAAGCGGTGGCGGTCGGAGCCGCGCTCTACGCCCACTCCCTCGAAGACAACAGCAACCTGCGACTTCAGCTCTTGGACGTGATTCCGATGGCGATCGGGCTGGAGAGGGCGGGCGGGGCCTTCCATGTGGTTTTTGAACGCAACGCCCCGATTCCCAATGCCAAGCAACTGATCGCCACCACCAGCTTTGACCAACAGACGGAGCTGGCGATGCGGATTTTTCAGGGAGATCGCCGGGCGGCCGCCCAGAACGAGCTCCTGGGCGAATTCGTCTTCTCGGGGATTCGCCCGGACATCCCCGGCAAGGTCCAGGTGGAGGTCACCTTCGACGTGAACGTCGAAGGACTGTTGACGATGCGAGCCAAGGACTACGAGAGCGGCCGAGAGATGAAGACCACCCTCAGGGTGAGTCCAGACTAGGCGGACTTCTTCTCCTTCTCGAGCACCAGCTGGGGAGCCTCGTGCTTGGTCACCACGCTTTCGGTGATTTTGCACTCCTTGATCCCCTCGCGGTAGGGCACGTCGTACATGATGTCGAGCATCGCGTCTTCGAGGATCGCCCGGAGCCCGCGAGCGCCGGAGTTGCGGCGCATCGCCTCGCGGGCAATCGCGCGCAGCGAGTCCTTGGTGAAAGACAGCTTCACCTTCTCCATCTCGAACATCTTCTGGTACTGCTTGATCAGCGCGTTCTTCGGCTGGGTGAGGATGGTGACCAGATCCTCCTCGCGAAGATCGTTGAGGGTCGCCACCACCGGGAGTCGCCCGACGAATTCGGGGATCATCCCGAACTTCATCAAATCTTCCGGCTCGGCGAGCTTGAGCAGTTCTCCTACCGAACGATCGTCCCGGTGGGACAGCTTGGCGCCGAACCCCAGGCCCTTCTCCCCTACCCGCCGCTTGATCAACTGATCGATGCCGTGAAAGGCGCCGCCGCAAATGAAGAGGATGTTGGTGGTGTCGACCTGGATGTATTCCTGCTGATTGTACTTCTTGCCGCCCCGAGGGGTGACGTTGGCGCGGGTACCTTCAATGATCTTGAGCAGCGCCTGTTGCACCCCCTCGCCGCCCACATCGCGAGTCACCGAGGGCGTCTCTCCTTTGCGAGCGATCTTGTCGATTTCGTCCAGGTAGACAATTCCGCGCGCCGCCTTTTCGACGTCGTAATCGGCGTTGTGGAGCAGATTCTGGATGATGTTCTCGACATCCTCTCCGACATATCCGGCTTCAGTAAGGCTGGTGGCATCCGCGATCGTGAAGGGGACGTTGAGAAAGCGTGCCAAGGACTGGGCGAGCAAGGTTTTTCCGGATCCGGTGGGACCGATCAAGAGGATGTTGCTCTTCGACAGCTCGACATCGTCTTGGGTGTGGGGCTTGACCCCTGGTCGAGGACGAGACACCGGCTTTCGCTGGTAGATCCGTTTGTAGTGGTTGTAGACGGCGACCGCCAAAACCTTCTTCGCGTGGTCCTGGCCAATCACGTAGTCGTCGAGGAACGCCTTGATCTCAGCGGGAGTGGGCAGCGAGATCTGCGGCTTGCCTTCCTCGCGATCATTCTCCTCGGCGATGATGTCGTTGCAGAGCTTGATGCACTCATCACAGATGTAGACGGTCGGTCCGGCGATCAGCTTTCGCACTTCGCGCTGCGATTTTCCACAGAAGGAGCAGGACAGATTGATGTGATGTTCCTTCGACTTCACTGCGCTGCCTCCCAGGTGCTGTCCGGGCCCATGTCTTCGAGTCTAGTACATTCTTCGTCGCTCAAAAATTTGCAAACGCTGCCACTCCAAATCCGCCAAAAATATAGGCTTCAGCCATCCGCACATCAACCTAACGCTTCTCGGCCGATCTTGCCCATTCCTCCACGTCTTCCGCAAGGGCAGATGCCCGCTCAACGATTGCGCGCGGAGCTTGTCGGCACGCCGCGAGGCCGTCGGCCAACTTGCGGCTCGCGTAGGCAAGGCGCTGCGGCTGGGGACGCCGCTCGTTAGAAGAAGGAAACCCCGGAAAACGTTCCGAGAACTCGCGCTTGAGCTCGGAGATCGGTTTTTCGGAGCTCCAGATCGAGTCTCGGATCGCCTTGTACTCCTCAGGCGATAGCTTGCCCTGCTCCTCCGCTTCCGCCAAAACCTCCACCACTTCGAAGCGCGGCGCACGACGGCTCATCTCTTGCGAGAGCGCGGCCTTGGGCTCGTGGCGAGACAGAAATGAATAGCTGCGCGTCAACTTGAGCGCAGTCAGCCGCCGAATGTGCAGCTCTTTCCGACAATAATCCTCGAAAGTCGGATATCCCCACTCTTCGTAGCTCGCCTCGTCGCGCGCCCGCACCAGCAGTGCACCAAACTCGAACCAGATCGATTTGAAGCGCTGGGCCGTGAGCAGCAGATTGTGCCGCAAGCTGCCCGCTGGAATTTGATCGCTCCGCGGTTGCCCTGCCGCTTCCAGCCTGCTCATCGCGTCCGTCTTGCCTGCATCGGCGCTTTTCTTCAAGCGCAGAAAGTTGCGGCGGACGGAGCGCTAGCTCCCTCGGCCCACGCGAAATGACAGCCCCACCGTGGCCCGCTCTCCCTCGTAGGCCCTGAAAGGCCATTTTTGAAGCTCCTTCAACAGACAGTCTCCGAGCGCGGTGTCCTTGAACAGCGAATGGTCCACCCACACCTTGCTGACGCGGCCGTCGTTTCCAATCACGAATTCGATTGGAATTTTAGTTGCCAAGCCGGGGTGCTTGCCCGCTTCGTCGGCGACGCATGGGTAGAGCATCTTTTGCCGCGAAGCGACGACCGCGTTGATTGCGGTGCGATCGAACGCCCCGGTTCGCAGTCCATCCGCGTCCGCTTCGCCTGCGCCTGGCTCGGCTCGCGACTGACCGCGCTTTGACCTGTCCTGCAGCCGCGCAAGCGCCCGCCGACGGTTGGGGTCGCCGTTCGAAAGCGGGTAATCGAGCAAGTCTTCGGCCGCCAATCGCGCCTTGGCAAGGCCAATCGTGGGTGGCTCGACCGAAATTTCATCGAGCCGCTCAACCTTGAAAGGCGAGTACACCGCCAAGTACCTTGCTCCGGTTGCAGCGCCGACTGCGGCAATCGCCGCAGCGGTTGCGACGATCGCGACGCGGAGATTCCGTTTTCGCGCGCGCTTGGCCCGATCGGCCTGGACAATCGCGTCGACTCGAAGCTTGGCTTGTGCTTTTGCAAGGTCGACCTTGAAAACATCGAGCTGCGCCAAGGGACGATAGTGGGTTTGCCCGATCGGAGCGATTTCGGTGTTTCCGTCGAGCGTGCCCGAGTACAGCTTCTCGATGATCTGCTCAGTGAGCAGCGGGCCGAGAACGAGGCCACCCTGCCGGAACAGCCACTGTCCCTGCCTTGCCCTGTTCTTCCCAGCCGTCGCAGGGTTCTGGCCCGCAGTCATGAGCGTCGGGATATTCTACTGGCGGTCGAGTCCTCCGCAACGGAGGGTCTGGTGAGCTGCGCTTGAAATCGCCGCCGATCGCTCTGTGGATCTGGTACCGCGGGGATGTGTTCTGGGGGTTCCAGGGTCAGGGCACGCTGCACACCGTGCAAGGAGCGCTTCGGCAAGCACTTTTGAGGATTGGGGTCATTTCTGCTCCAGTCGGCGCGGGTAGGACAGACAAAGGCGTTCACGCGCGGATGCAGGTGGTTCGGATTCGCGAAGCTTCCCTGTCCCCCGTTGATCTGGTTGCGAGACTCACATCCCACCTGCCGTCCGGCCTGGGTGTTTGCGCCGCGCGGGCGGCGTCGCGCTCCTTCCATCCCCAATGGAGCAGCGCCGGCAAGGAATACCGATATCGCTTGTGCCTGGGACGATCGTGCCCCGGCTGGGAGCGATTTAGTTGGAACCCGCAAGAGCATCCCCGCCTTTTGGATCGGACTGTGCGGCCGGAAAAACTGTCGGAGCTTCTTACCCTCGCCGCCGGAACCCGGGACTTCATCGCATTCCACGAAAAGTCGAGCCCGCAGCGACCGCGCACGCTTCGGGACGCGAAGCTGGTCGAGTGCTCTCCTGGGCGTCTGGAGATCCGCCTCGACGGCGACGCGTTCGGCCGCTATCAAGCGCGCTATCTGGTGGGCTCCGCGATTGCGGCCGCGGCCGGGGCAGTTCCGGTCGAGCAATACCTCGCCGGCCTCGAGCAAGGCGTCGCTTTCCCTGGACTGAGAGCGCCGGCGCACGGCTTGATCCTATGGGAGATTACCTATCCGCCGCAGCTCGATCCGTTCGCCGATCAAGAGCGTCGGGGTGCGCCCAATCTTCCCGCCGAGCCGCCGTTTCAGAGCTGGTGAAAAGTCACTCGAGCAGGTAGCGCGCGTACTTGGCCAACAGATCGGAGATCGCCTCTCGCAGGTATTCGCTTTGGCGAACCCGAGTGCCGCGAGAGAGCGACTTGAGTTGTGCGAGCCTTTCGCGATCCAACCGAAACACCACCGAGCTCAATCGAGATTGCGGCATCCGCTTTCCCTTACGTTGACCCACATGGTCCCACGGCGAGCCGGGACGGCAAGAAAAATCACTCGAGCAAGTACGAACGAAATTGAATTCCGGCGAAAGCTTCCGCCCCGAAGACCAGACCGTTGCCACCTCCAGCGTGCGCCGCGACCGCAGCGAAGAGCCCGAGCGTGGGCAGCACTTCGAACTGCACCCCGAATCCGAGTCGAGGACCGAGCGCGAAAGTGGGCGCGAGATCGGCCCGCGCATCCAAGTCAATGAAGGTTTTGATCTGCTCCTGCCCAAAGTAGCTGCGGTAGCCGCCCGAGACGGCCCAGGCCGATCCGCCGCCGACGATGCGAAATCCTTGCGCCAAAAGCTTCAGCTCATTGCCCTCGGTCCCGATCGCGTAGGTGCCGCCCACCATTCCGGCAACCAGACTCGATTGTTCGATCAGATGCCCGCTGATCACCCGGTCCTTGAAGGCCATCCCGTAACCGACCAAAAGTCCCACCGCGCCCCGATGATCGAAGCGATCGGCGGCGTTCGACAGGTGCGGAGCGCAGAGCGCCACCGCCAGCAGAAGCCGTCGCACTGCAGTGATCCCTGAGCGCTCAATCGCGCGGTGGGGCGCTGGGCTGCGGTGCACGGCCCGCGGCTTCATTCATTCGTCCGGATCGAAAGGGCTCCAAATCCAAGGCAACAAAAGTGAACCCGCGCGCTTTGAGCGCCTGGGCAGTCTGCCGGCGCAGCTCAGGAGATTCGAAGCGCCGGTACTCCTCCTCCCCAACTTCGAGGCGAGCGATGTCTCCATGGTAACGCACCCGGAAGTTGCGAAAGCCCAGTTGGCGCAAGTCGGACTCCGCACCGCCAATCTGCTCCAAGCGATCCTGAGTGACGCCAACCCCGTAGGGAATGCGGGAGGCAAGGCACGCCATCTGCGGCTTGTCCCATGTGGGCAGTCCCAGGTTGAACGACCACGCGCGAATTTCGCTCTTGGTGAATCCCACCTGGGCGAGCGGCGATTTCACCTGGTGCTCCTTGGCGGCCTGGTGCCCCGGCCGATAGTCCTTCAGATCGTCCGCGTTGAAGCCATCGCAGATCACGGAAAGCCCCAGCTGAGACCGCTTCTCCTCGCAGATATCGTAGAGCTCCGTCTTGCAGAAGTAGCAGCGATTGCTTGGGTTTCTCGCGTAGTCCGGATTCGCCAGCTCCTCGGAACGCACGGT
>Ga0099829_10002776_pt1 | contig 10138 bp, 8 predicted proteins | sample CZO8metaG_3_FD_79336 | JGI IMG/M metagenome (GOLD analysis project Ga0099829, IMG submission 79336) | Vadose zone soil microbial communities from the Eel River Critical Zone Observatory, Northern California, USA - CZOApr15con2H2.8 metaG | ecosystem: Environmental > Terrestrial > Soil > Vadose...
AGACCCGATACCTACGGGGTCCACGCGCTTATGAAGTTTCAGGCATTCCATTTCACGAGGACAACCAGACCGTCATCAAGGAGCGGTTCTATCTCGACAAGGCCGACCGCAACACGCTCTATGACGAGATCACCGTGATAGATCACGCCATGACGCGACCCTACTCCAAAGTCCAGAAGGCCGTCCGCAAGCCGGATCCTCGCCCCGTGTGGCTGTTGGAGACCTGCCCGGAGGACAACGTTTGGCTCAAGATCGGCAATGAGGCTTACGTTGTTAACGCGACCAATGGCAAGCTGATGCCGGCCTATAAGGATCAGCCCCCGCCGGATTTGAGTTATTTCGAGCAATCGCGGAAGTAACGGCGTCGGAGGCTCGCCACTGCTGAGGTAGGCTCGCGCATGACTGGTTATGGCCCGACCCTGCCGACTTGGGCATTGCATCAAGTCGGCAGCTCCCGCCGCGGGCAGTACCGCCGCCGGTAATTGGCAGGACTTCAGCACGTCCCGCTGGCGACTTGCAAACAAAGTTACGCCCGTTTCGTTGCATCTGGAAGAGGCGGCGACTTCCGTCCGAAGCCCGAAGCGGAGACGACCATATCGGCTGTGGCCGACGTTGGGCCAATGAGCATTCCATGATGGCCGACACTGCTCTTATAGCCCGAACACATAAAGCACGGTGGCGTGACGCATGTCCTTGAGTTCCGGTGTGTTGACGAGCCGGAGCCTGGCAACCCGGCTTGGCCCCGACGCGATTGCAACATACTGCTTGCCGTTGACCTCGAAGGTCATCGGCGGCGCCGTAAAGCCCGAGCCCACATTGATCTTCCAGAGCTCAGCGAGTGCCGTGTCGTCATAGGCGGCTACCGTGCCGTCGAGCAGTCCGATGAAGACCAACCCGCCTGCGGTTGCGAGAGTGCCCGAAAAGTTCGAGTACGGCAGGTGGGCGCTCTTCTTGACCTCCCCGGTGGTCGGGTCGGCGGCGATCAAATCGCTTTCCCAACGTTCGCTCGTCTGCGCTTGGCCTCCGTTCCAACCTCTCTCCTGGTTGTGCTTCTCCCGGTCGATTGTGATGGTTGAACAGTTCGAAACCGACGGGATGTAGAGAAGCTTGGTACGGGCGCTGAACGAACTCGGCCAATAATTGTTGCCTCCGAGCAGCGATGGACAAACCCTTTTGGGCGGTTCGTTTGGGTTGAGGTTGCCGGCACCAGCGTAGGTCTGGATGTCCTTCGCGGGATCATACTCGAGCGGCTTACCGGTCTTCTGGTCGATACCTTTGGTCCAGTTCACGTCCGTATAGGGCTTGGCGAGCGCGATCGCGCCGTTTGCTCGCTCCATCGTGTAGAGGAAGCCGTTGCGAGCCGAATGCGTGATCAGCTTGCGCTGTTGGCCGGCGACCTCGCCATCGATGAGGATGTGGGTGCCGACCTCGTCGTAGTCCCACATGTCGCCAGGGGTGTACTGGAAGAACCAGTTCATCCGGCCGGTTTCCGGGTCCCAGGAGATCACGCTGTTGGTGTAGAGGTTGTCGCCGGGACGATAGAACGGGTCGAACATTGGCACCGGATTGCCGGTGCCCCAAAACGTCTGGTTGGTCGTCGGATCGTAGGTGCCGGTGACCCATACAGCGGCGCCGCCGGTCTGCCAAGCGTTGGTATTGCCTTTCCAGGTTTCACTGCCCGGCTCGCCAGGCGCCGGGATCGTGAACTTGCGCCACAGCAGCTTTCCGGTCGCGGCGTCGAGCGCCGCCACGTAGTCGCGCACGCCGCTGTCGCCGCCCGAAGCGCCTACGATGATCTTGTCCTTGACCGCTAGCGGCGCCGCGGTGATGCGCAACTCCGGCTGATCGGTTGTCATGCTCGCTTCCCAGACGACCTTGCCGGTCTCCTTGTCGGTCGCGACAATGCGCGCCGGCCAGTTGGCGGCCGTGATGACGAAATTGCCCCACAGCGCCGCACCACGGTTGGTCTGCGGCCGTTCCTGCTTGGGCTCCATGCGCCACACTATGCGGCCGACGTCGCCCGAGCGCACGTCGATCTTGTAGAGCACACCCCACGCGTCGGTAATGTAGAGGAACCCGTCTTCGACCAATGGCGTTGCCTCAAGCCATTCGTTGCCAGTGCTGCCGCCGAGCGGCACCGCGTAAGCGAGCTTGAGGTTCTTGACATTGTCCTTGGTGATGCGGGCAAGCGGGGAGAAGCGCTGACCGTCATAGGTGCGGTGGTTCATCAGCCAGTTGTGCGGCTCGCGGTTGGCATCGATGAGTCGCTCCGACGTCACCTCGGCGGCGAACGCCCATGATGCCGTTGCGAGCACGCTGCTCGCCAACAATGCGATGCGGATCGAATTATTGCACTCTGCCATGAGGTCCTCCCGTTCGCGAAAGTCTACACCACTCCGGCGCGGAAGTCCGCAGTCCACAGGGTAGGGAACGTTTAGGCGTCCAACTCGATCGAAGCGCGGGCTCGAAGCCGCGCAATAAAGCGATCGCGCCTACGGCCCCTGCTTCCGGGAGCGATTGAAATATCGCAGGTCGGGGGGAGGCTGATCCTTCCTCGTCGGCATCAGGTGTCCGTCCGGGCTCAGCATGTAGTTCTGCTTTCCGATCGCCACATGGTTGTTGTGCTCGGCGCAAGTGACCTCGCGCCAATAGGGCTGGCGATCGGGCTCGCGATGGTAGCTCTTGGTTACAATCCAAGGGTGCGTCAGCGCATGATCGATCACTGCGACTTCGTCGTGGAGGATGTTGGGATCGGATTTGTCGAGGTAAATCCGCTCCCTGACGATAGTCAGGTTGTCTTCGTGCAAGGGAATGCCGCTGGTGTCGTAAGTGCGGGGCCCATTGAAGCCGCGCGTCTCGACCTCCAGGACGTCGTAGCGGCCGTCCCCATCCGTATCAATCCAAGTGCCGATGGAGTACCCGAGGTAGGTTGGCTCAAGTTCCGTGGGCCAATCGCGTCCATCGGTATAGATGCGGCGATTGTCGTTGATATGCTCGACCATAAAGTAGGTGGTACGCGGCGTGACGACCACCTCAATCTGGCCGTAGCCGTTCGTGACCCTCGGCATGCCGGGTGAAATACAGGCATTGGTCTGGGCCAGACCCTGGCCGCCGGCGGCCTGATCCTTGAGGTTGGACTCGAACAGGGCCTGATATTCAGGAGTCAACGGCGCCTGTTGTCTGGGACCCCAAGTTTTGCTCGGGTCAAATCGCATGGGGTCGCCGATCGGACGCCACTGGCCCTTCAGGTCAGGATACCTAGTCTCGTCCCAGGCCCGACTTTCGGCTAACATGATGCAGAGTGCCGCCAGGGAGCCGAACGCAACCACCCTGCTTCGGTATCGCATGGTTGTTCTCCCTTGTTGCTGCGACCAACAGCTTGGCCACGCCTCCCACTGCCGGACCGCTACCGGTCGTACGTCTTGAAATAGCTCAGATCGGGAGGCGGCTGATCTTTGCGGGTGGGCATGAGTTCGCGATCAGGGCTCAGATAGTAGAGCTCCGTGCCGATCAGCACGTTTGCAGTAGTCGCCGCGCAATCCTCCTGGCTGTGAATCGGGTATTTGCCGGGATCGCGCTGGTAGCTTTTCAACACGGCCCACGGCCGCGTATAGGCATGGTCGATCAACGTGATCTCGTCGTGCAGGATTGTCGGATCAGCCTTGTCGAAAAAGATGCGCTCCTTCACGATCGACTGGTTGTCGGCGTGGACCGGCAGGCCGGTCGGGTCCAGAGCCCGCGGGCCCTTGAAGTGGCGGGTCTCAACTTCGAGCAGGTTGAAATGGCCGCTGCCGTCCTCATCGATCCATTTGCCGATCGAATAACCCTGGAAGCTCGGCTCGACCTCTTTCGGCCAGTCGCGCCCGTCAGTGTAGATGCGGCGATGATAGCCGCTATTGTGATTGAGCAGGATGTGGGTGACCTCCGGCAGCACGACGATTTCCATTTCACCATACGCCGTCATCGACGCCGGCATACCGGGCGGCATGCAACGTGCGCCAGATTGCCAGTTGCCCTGGCCGCCGATCGCCTGGTCGGCCAGGCTCGCCTCATGAATCGCCTGATACTCGGGTGTCAGCGGGGCCTGTTGGCCCCGGCCCCACGGCTTGGTCGGATCGAACGACGGCTGGCCGCCGGGCCGAAGATTAACCCTGCGCCATACGCCGAAGAGGTCGGGATATTTCGCATCGTCGAAGGCCTGGGCCGTCGCTATCGACGCCAACAGCCCCGCAATCGCTATCGAGATCGATCCTCGGAAAAGCATGGCTGTTCTCCCTGTGATCAGGATCCAAGGGCGTGCAGGCGGAGGGCTGCGCCGGGCCGAAAAGGACCGTTGAAGCAACGGCGCTGCCGGCACGAGCGCCAACGCGCAAAAAACCGAAGCCCTCCGCGCGTGCCGTTCGGACGCCTCGGGCGCAACGCTACCCCATTTCGCCGCGAGCTGACAATCATGATCATACCGACCTCAGGTCGTTCTCCATGTCCGAAAGCCAAGAAACTGGATTTGACTTCGCGGGTGCCGTTGTAAACGGTGAAGCATTAGGCCACACTTGAGGCAATGCAGGAAGCGATGCGATTAGCCTCCGGAATTGAATGGCCCTGCGGGAGAGTAATGGAATCATGTCATTGTTCGCGGCGACCATACGTTCGGCTTACGCACGCAATGCGCAGCGGATCGGAGCTTTTGCCATTGGCACATGCATAGCGGTTTGTGCCGACGGCAGCGCCTTCGCCCAGGATAGCGAAAACACCCCGGCGTTTATCTCAAACCCGTCCACCTGGGGCTGGGTCCGTATAAGGGAGGATGGCCGCAACGCCATTTACGGCGACGGTTGGCTTGATCCGCCGACCGGACTGCGCGGGCCGATCAGAAACCATCCCGACTATCCGCTACAGGGCAATCTGGATCGCGGCCTGGGCCGCCAAGTGACTCCCGCAATCGGCAACTTCATGGACCCGATTCTCAAGGGCTGGGCAGCTGAGCAAATGCGACTTTCGAACGAGGAGGTGTTTTCCGGCAAACGCGGGATGCCGTTCCTGGCCACGTCGCGATGTTATCCGGGAAGCGTTCCCGGACAACTGCTTTGGACGACGGAGCCGTTCTTCTTCATACAAAGCGCGAAGATGAATGTGGTGTACATGTTGTGGGAGCGCGACTCCCTCACTCGCCGCATCTACATGACCGACCAGCACTCCGAAAATGTGAAGCCATCTTGGTTCGGCGAATCGATCGGGCGTTACGATGGCGGCGAGTTGGTCATCGATACCACCGGCCTGTCCACAAAGATGAGCTTCCTCGACATGTACCGTACTCCGCACAGCGAAAAGCTCCACGTGACGGAGCGCTTCAAGCTAACGGCGGACGGGAAGTTTCTCGAAGCCTTCGTTAAGATTGAGGACGAGGACGCCTTCTACGAGCCAATGTACATGATGGCGCGCTGGCGTAAGCAGGAGCGCGAATGGCGGGAGTTCATCTGTGCTGAAAACAATAGCGACAAGTTCAGCCACAATTTGTTCCCGCTCCCGGAAGCGAAAACGCCAGATTTCTGAGCACAAGAGCCCTCACTATCTCGATCTTTGATCACGCCAATCCGGTTGCTTTGACCCTGACGATGATCAGTGCGCGCGGAGTAGAGATATTCGCGAAGCGCGCCCAGATAGTCGCACGTCTGCCAAAATGCAGCGAATGGCTGTAGTTGACCCGTCTCTGCCGACTACGCTGCGCGGCAACTTGGCAGTTATCCGGGATACACCAAATCGTTGCGCTAATGCAGTCGGCAAGCCCCCCCGTCACCAGAGCTACCAGATTTGCGACAGTGAGGAAGTATGCATCGGGGGCGAAGTTGACAGTCATTCCTCAGCCCTAATGCCTTGCTCTCTCGCGATGGCGCCCCACAGGTTCATTTGCTCACGTAGGAACCTCCGCAATTTATCCGGCCCACTCAGATCAAGAGCGATCTGTTGCGTATCGATCAGCTGATTGATGATATATTCGTCGCGCAAACTCGATGTAAATTCGGCGGCCACTCGATTTATGATGAATTGCGGGGTTCGGCTCGGCGCGAATAATCCCCACCAAGCATAGGCCTCAAAGTCGGCAAAGCCAGATTCGGTGATGGTTGGCACGTTCGCCAGAGTAGGCACCCGAACGGCGCCAGTTTGAACGATCGGACGAACCGCTCCTGTTTGCAATTGGGGCAAAGTAGCTGCCGTGCTAGCGATGGCCAAATCCACATGTCCCGCGATTAAATCGTTCATCTGCGGGCCACCGCCTCGATAGGGCACGTGTACGAGGGTGATGCCAGCGCGCTTCGATAGCATCATCATGGCCAAATGCCCAATGCTACCGGCTCCCACCGTTGCCAGCGATATCTTCGAGGGAGCTTGTTTTGCTGCCGCGACCACGTCGGTGAGGGTTTTGAATGGTCGCGACATTGGTGTCGAAAGCACGTATGGCGCCGTCCCAATCAACAAAACCGGATTTAAGTCCCTTTCTGTGTCGTAAGAAATCGTCGCAACGGTAAACGGGTTGGCTGCGTGAGTGTCGAAGTCGAGCAGCCAGGTGTTTCCGTCAGGGGCTGATTTCGCAACAATCCCGGCTCCGATCGTTCCCGATCCACCCGGACGGTTTTCGATGATAACAGTCGTGCCGAGACGCCGCTGCAACCCGGGTTGAGCGAGTCGCGCGATCACGTCGGTTGAGCCTCCCGGCGCAAATGGAACCACAATTTTGATGGGGCCGGAGGGCCAGCTCTGGGCATAAGCTGCTGAGTAGGTCACCGCCGCAAAGGAGCCCGCGCGCGCTGCCAGATGCAAAAATGTACGGCGTGGAATCCTCACTGTCCCCTCCATTTTCGAAAGCTACATGATGCACGCGATCGGGCGCAAAGAAACTGGCGCCGACCTTGGCCTAACCACAATGCTCCCGACCAATCCGCTGCGGGTCCGGTTTTTCGGCGGAACCTGCCGCACTATCCTTCTACTCGACAAGGTCGCCCGTGACCAATCCGGAAGCGCCAAGTCAAAACACTGAAAAGGGACCGGCGGTAGCTTTCAGGTTCCAAGCACCAGCATTGGAGGAAACTCGACTGCAATTTGCGCCAATTCCGCAACCTTTTGCTGCACGGAGACAAAGTGCGCCAGAGCTCGCGGGGATGGTATTCAAAGGAGGTGCCCCCAAAGGACAGCTGGTGTGCTCGGCACATCTCCTGGTCGCTATGCTGGTGCCGACAATGGGTGGACCATGGTGTATCCCATGATGATGGTCCAGGAGCTCAGAGATAGCTTCAAACAATCCTAATATCCCCGACGTCGGCGGGGCGGCACATCGCTCGGTTCCGATTTGCCCGAGTTCGTGGTGCCGAACATCGTGGCGCCCGAAAGGTGAGCTAGCCTGGGCATTCAACTGGGCGCCTGATATGAGCACCCGGACCTGTCGAACAGGCGAAAACCGGCCTGCGAGCGGGGCAGGTGAAGTTGGGGGCAGATGTCACCCTGCAGGCCGACAACGCGCCTCGCGCCGGGCCGCAGTCAGGACGCGCCTATCCAGTACCTCGATATGTCGGCTCTAGCCGCGATCTCAGAAAATCTGCGCCACTGATCGGCGGGTACTTTGCAGAGCGCTTCGCGTCTATGCACGTCGGCAGGCAAGCAACTACCGCATCGGGATCGGGATCGAGGAAAAATGCGATTGAGTAGCGATCCTTGCCAAGTGGAGTGACAACCTTGTGCGGCGTTGAAACATACGTGTCATTGGTCCAGCGCATAAGGCAGTCGCCGATATTACACACGTAGGCCCCCTTCATAACGGGAGCGTCAAGCCAGCGGCCGCCGCGTTCACGGACCATCAAGCCCCCGCTCGCATCTGTCGCGAGTAAAGTAACGTTGCCATAATCGGTATGCTCACCGGCTCCGAGCTGCCCCCCATCCAACGGCTTGTCGATCGGCGGATAGTGCAGCAGCCGCAGCGTGGCCATCGGCTTTTTGAACTTGTCGTCAAAATATGACGACTCGAGTCCGAGATCGAGTGCGAATGCGCGGTGCAAGGTCCGGCCGAGATCCCACATTTGCCTGAAGTAGGCGAGCATCGTGGTCCGAAAGCCAGGTACATCTGGCCAAACATTCGGCGCGCGGAACGGCTTTTTTGCCAAAAGGTCAGGGTCGTCAGGCGCAAGTTCAAGGCCGATATTGAATGCCTCCTTCATATCCGGTGGCTTGCTTGGGTCAAGCGTCTCCTCCCCAAGCTTGATGTAGCCGCGATTACCGCCCGGACCGACGAAGGCCGCCCGAGTTTTGACCGAGGCAGGGCTTTTGAAGAACTCGGCAGATTTGTCAAAAGCAGCCTGAAGATCGGTCGGCGCGACACCATGACCGGTTATGTAAAAGAAACCGATGCCGCGGCAGGCGTCGCCGATCTCTTTCGCAACTTGCCGCTGACCATGTTCACCGTGAAGGAGGGGTTCGATGTTGATGATAGGAATACTCGACATGGGCGCCACCGTTGTAAAAGGCGACCAGACTGGTGCCATCACCGAATCAGGTGGCAGGCTTGTTTTGGAGTCAACCGCGCGTGCTGCGCAAAGAATCGGCGGGATTCCGGGGTAATTTTTAAGCGGCAAGGACAGCAATCGACGCACCGACATTGTGCAGGTCCGCCGGATGGCGTCCCGCTCAGGCTAGTGACCCGACCAGCGCACTACGCCAGCGATTGCACCGCAAGCGGAAGGCGCGGCCAACCGTGACGGCGCCGCTCGACGTGGGGCCAATGAGTAAATCTTTGCGAGACGAGCCAGCGAAGCACGGTCGACAGGGTCGTCGCGGACAACATCAATTTCGATGCCCAGAGCCAGCTGCCGGAAGTACACCGTGATCGAGCCACCGTCCGACGGCTTCGACGGATCCCCCGGCCGAACTCACATCACAGAGGACGTCTGGCGCGAGCTGTGCTACCGCGTCGAGAAGTGCCGCCCTTGCACGAGGTATTGTGCGGATGCCTGGAACTGTTTTGGGCATAGGGGATCGGCTCCGAGGAAACCAGCCGCCCCCACCGCGGATTTCGTCGTAGCAAGGAGCGACGTCGAAGACGTGGACAAGTGGTTCGATGAAGCGGACCCGAAAACGAGGAGATTCGAGGCGGCGTGGTGCAAGTAGAAATTGACGCCCTACGTCAGCAAATACAATCTGCTCATTCCCGATCGAACGCCCGCGTTCCTCGGGCTTGACCAAAGCTATGCTAATATCAGAGGCACCCCAAATACTCGCGAGCTCAGCGGTCTTATAACATATTTGTAGTTCTTTTCGCTGACGGTCATGTTGATGAGGATGGGGATTCCACGACGCCGAGCCTCTGCCACAAAGGTTCTTGATGTTTCAAACGCTCCACAGCGGCCCCTAACCACATCGTGCACAGCCCCGCTCGGCCCATCAACCGAGACGATCAGGTGAACGCGCGGCAGGCATGCGATCGCGTCGAGTTGTTCGTGCCGGAGCACCGTTCCTTTGGTGGTGATTGAAACTGCACCGTCGCGACGGTGAGCCAGGTGGCCGGCCCGTTGACCGTCACCCATCAACGCCGAGGCCTGCGCATTCATCTTCGGTGGCTGCGCGCCCTGCTCGACCTGGAAGCGGCGGATGTCGTCGCCGACCGAGGGACTGGGCCGAGCGCGCTCCTTCTACATTGACCATTGGACCCGGAAATGGTGTCGGAGCAGCATCGATCGGGTTCGCCATAGCTAAATGATCGCTACGGCCCGGTTTTCTGCGCGCCTTTGAACTCGGTCGCCTGCCTTAGCATCGTCAGCACCCTTTCCGAGGGCCCGGCGATCTTCTCGACCATTGCCTGCAGCTCCTCGCCGCCCATTGGGTTGATGTAGATGCTGGCTTGCTTGGCCGCGGCGATGAACTGCGGATCAGCGAGTGTCTCGTCGAATGCCTTGCGCAACGCTCTCACTCTATCTGCAGGAACATCCGGAGTGGTGAGAATCGGCCGCCCGACGGCCACGTCGCCGGAGAGAATTTCAAGAATTTGGCGCTGGCCTTCACTTTCACCGAGCTCGCTCCACAGCGGCACATCGGGCAAATCCGGCTCGCGTCTAGGGCCGACCTGGAACAGGATATTGATCTTGCGGTCGCGCAGCCA
>Ga0099829_10002781_pt1 | contig 10124 bp, 9 predicted proteins | sample CZO8metaG_3_FD_79336 | JGI IMG/M metagenome (GOLD analysis project Ga0099829, IMG submission 79336) | Vadose zone soil microbial communities from the Eel River Critical Zone Observatory, Northern California, USA - CZOApr15con2H2.8 metaG | ecosystem: Environmental > Terrestrial > Soil > Vadose...
CGACGAGACGCCGGTCTCGCTCGGCTACGACAAGGTGCGGTTTCTCGGGCCGGTCTTCATCGGCGACACCGTCACGCTCACCTACACGATCGCCGAGGTCGATGCGCAGAAGCGCCAGTCGCTCGCCGACATCCGGGCGGTGAATCAGAACGGCGATATCGTGGCGGTCGCGCGCCATATTCTTCGCTGGGTCAAGGACGCCTGAGGTTCCAAACATGCGGCTTAAGGGCAAGGTCTGCATCATCACCGGCGGCGGGTCCGGCATCGGCCGGGCGAGCGCGCTGCTGTTTGCCCAAGAAGGCGCGCGTCTCGCCGTTGCCGACAAGCGGGCGGCGAGCGCTGAGGCCGTCGCCGCCGAAGCTTCCCGCAAGAGCGCCGAGGCGATCGCCATCGAGGTGGACGTCGCCAACGCCGCCGCGGTCGAGCGCATGATTGCTCGCACACTCGAACAATTCGGCCGGCTCGACGTGCTCGTCAACAACGCGGGCTACGGCATCACCGGCAGCGTGGTGGAGACCGACGAGGCCGCCTGGGACGCGCTGATGGCGGTCAACGTGCGCGGCGTGTTTCTGTGCAGCAAATACGCCATCCCAGCGATGAAGCGCAACGGCGGCGGCACCATCGTCAACACCGCGTCGGTGGTCGCGGCGGTGGGAATCGCCAATCGTGCCGCCTATTGCGCCTCCAAGGGCGCGGTGGCGGCACTGACCCGCGCCATCGCCATCGACCACGTCGGCGACGGCATCCGCTGCAACGCCGTGGCGCCGGGCACGATCGACACATCGTATTTCGACGAGATCCTCGAAAACAGCGCCGATCCGGATGCGGTGCGCAAGGCGCTCGCGGCGCGGCAATTGCTCGGACGCCTGGGCACCCCGGAAGAGATCGCGGCCGGCATCCTCTTTCTCGCCGGCGACGAGAGCCGGTTCGCCACCGGCACCATCCTGACGCTGGACGGCGGCATGACCGCGCAATAGGAACGCCGGAATATGACGTGAATTTTTAGGAGCGCGAACTTCGAGAGCACGATGGAAACTCCTTCCGCCAAGTCGGCGCCGAAGCTCGAGGCGCCGGACGGCGCCTGCGACACCCACATGCATTTCTACGACAAGAAATATCCGCTGGCGCCGACCGCCGCCTCGGCGCCGCCACAGGACGGCTCGGTCGCGACCTATCAGGCACTGCGGCGGCGGATCGGCATCGCGCGCACGGTGGTGGTGCAGCCGACCGCCTACGGCAAGGACAATTCTTGCACGCTCGACGGCATGGCCGCGCTCGGCAGGAACGCGCGCGGCGTCGCCGTGGTCGATGACCACGTCAGCGAAGCCGAGCTGCGCCGTCTCGACGACGCGGGCATGCGCGCCGCGCGGCTGCACATGCTGCCGGGGACGACGTGAGCGAGCTCGCCAAGGCGCTGGTCAAGGCCGCGCCGGAGCGCATGCTGTGGGCGACCAATTGGCCGCACCCTTCGGAGAAGCATCCGCCGGACGAGGCGGATCTGCTCGATCTGCTGCTGGACTGGGCTCCCGACGATGGGAACCGCCGAAAGATCCTGGTGGACAATGCGGCCGAGCTGTACGGATTCTAGAACCTGCTCGGGTGAAATCGGGCTGACGCGCCGAGGCGTACCGGTCGTATTCTTCTATCGCCGAGGCTGACCGGCCCGCGTTACTCGTTGTCCAGACCCTCAACACCCCCGATCCGGCAAGAACGATGGCGGCTGGTTCGATGGGCACGGGTACTGGCGTTCAGGGCACCGACCAATGTGCTTCCAGCAGTGCTGCGAAACACGCAATCCCCGAAAGCAATGATCCAGCGATCGCGGCCGTCGCGAGTGCACCACGACGTAAATCGACGTTGAGCGTCGAGGCGAGGAAGATGGCAGCCATCGGCAGGGCAATGACGAAGTAACGTCCTTGGACGCCCCGAACGTGGTCGATATCGATCGGCGTATAGGTGAGAAAGAAAATCAGATACACCGTCACGATGTAGCCCAGGACACCAAGGCCCGTCATGACCGCGATGCGTGCACGCGCGGCACCGTCCAAATTCAGTTTTTGCAAAGGCACGAGGAGGAGAATGGCCGTGAGCACGAAATAAGTCCAGGGCGGAAGCAGAACATCCTGCCATCCCAAGATGCCGATAAGCTCCGGCCACAGCCGGTCTCCCCATACGGTCACGGACGTCCATGCTGCCAGCGGGAAGTGGAGGGGGTGTTCCCACATGTACGCGAGCTTCCACAGCGGATCGAATTGCTCGCGTGGATGGCTTTCTGCCTGGGCAAGACGCCACACCGCGATGTCGGCGGATACCGCTACTACCCATAGCGGCGACAAAATGAAGCTGGGGACCACGATGAGCGCCAGGCTGCTCCATCGCCGCCGCAGCTCCGTCATCCGGCACACCATCAACTCCAACGCCACGAACACGATCTGCGGCTGCTTGCTGAGCGCGCACAGCGTCATCCACAGCGAGCGCTCCCAGATCCGACCGCATCGCTGGACGGCACTGAAACAAAGGGCGGTGATCACTAGCGCGTAAGCCAGCGCGGCACCATCGGCGCTGAGCACCGATCGATTGTAAATCGATACTGGTAGCATCGCGATGAGCACGAATGCCCATTTCAGCGTCGGGGTGAGCTTGATGGCGTACGCCGCCACGGCCGTGAACGTTATCAGGCCCAAGAAGCGCATCAGAAGCAGCAGGTTCGGAAAATCGAGCCCGAGCAGATTTCCAATGGCTGCCGCCACAACGTAGGGAGCGTAGGCGGCCGGGCTGTAGCCTTCGGTGCCCGCGAAGGGCATGAATTTCGCGGCGTGCTCCTGCTCATGGAGCGTTCCGGCCGGGCGCGAGTACTCCTGCATTATCGCGCCGTACCGAAGGCCCTGTTGTCTGTTTTGGCCAAAGCGTTCCCCGGCATTCTTGAAGAACGAGAGCCGGGTGTACAGCTCGTGCTCGATGAAGATTCCCTTGCGGCCATCGACCTCCGTGACGGGTAGCAGCCCCCCGCGGGCGTATGAGTAAATGCGCAGGAAGTGAGCTATCTCGTCCGGGCCACGAAGCGGCGGAACGACAACGCTGATGGCTGACCCAAATGCAAACGAGAGCAAGATGAAAGCCAAAGCCGGCCGGGATTCAAGGCGGCTCCAAACCAGGGAAAGCCCGCTCCGGAGCAGGTACCAGCGGAGTGTCTCGGTGTTTTGATCTTGCGCCAGCCCAACTGAGGCGGTCTGCGAGCGAATGTCGCTTCTCTGCATATGGACTTGCTCTGCCTACGCCCGGGCGCACATCCTGGCCAACCGCTGACCGATGAACTCAACGTTGCTTGCTGGAAATCGTTCCTGTGTCCGAGTGGTCCCCCGTCGAGGAAGCGTCGACCGAGGCCGATCCCGGCACACGACGGCCAGGTTCGGCGAGCTCGGTCGGGGGGCTCGCGCCCACGATCGAGCTGCCGCCGATGCGTGCGGCAAGCCTCCCGGTCGAGGAGCGGACGCGTTGCGCTCGTCCGCGCTTGATCGTGACGGAAAGGCAAGTCAATTTGCGCCGGCGGCGCGCTGACGGCGCCGCCTTCGTGCTATGGTGCGGCAAAGAGCGGGACCCAATGCCGCTCGCAACGGGGAGGATTGCATGAACCATCGCGGCCATCGGCTCGCCGCCGCGCTCTTGGCGCTGGCGATCGCGCTTCCGGCGGGCGCCGCCGAGACCGTCAAGATCGGCGTGATCTATCCGCTCAGCGGCAATGCGGCGAGCGCCGGCAATTCCGCCAAGGATGCGATCGAGCTCGGCGCGGAGATCGTCAACGGCGTTTATCCCGAGCTCAAGGGCAGCCCGCTCGTCGGGGCCGCCGGGCTCGCCAATTTGGGCGGCGCGAAAGTCGAGCTGCTCAATGCCGACCACCAGGGCAATCCTTCGGTCGGCCAGAGCCAGACGCTGCGCCTCGTCACCCAGGAGAAGGTCGCCGCCATGCTCGGCGCCTATCATTCCTCGGTGGCGCTCACGGCGACCGCGGTTGCCGAACGCTACGGCGTCCCGTTCCTGGTGGCGGATTCGGTCGCGCTCAACATCACCCAGCGCGGTTTCAAGTGGATTTTTCGCAGCGGGCCGATCGCGCCGGATTTCGCCAAGGCCTACACCTCGTTTCTCGGCGAGCTCAAACAAGCCGGCAGGAAGGTCGACGCCATCGCCATCGTCAACGAGAACACCGACTACGGCACCTCGGTCGCCGCCAGCATCAGCGACGCGGCCAACAAGAGCGGCATCAAGGTGGCGGCGCAGATCCCCTACAACGCCAACGGCTCGGACGTCTCCGGCCAGGTGCTGCAGCTCAAGCAGCTCGCGCCGGACGCGGTCATCTTCATCAGCTACACCGCAGACACCATCCTGTATTTCAAGACGCTGAAGAATCTCGACTACACCCCGCCGATGATCATCGGCGACGATGCCGGTTTCTCCGACCCGGCGTTCATTCCCGCGGTCGGCGAGATCGCCCAGGGCGCGATGAACCGCAGCGCCTGGGATCTCGGCAAGCCCGGCGGCAACAGCTACACGGTCAACGAGCTGTTCAAGAAGAAGACCGGCCGCGATCTCGACGACACCAGCGCCCGCTGGATGCAGGGATTCTTGGTGCTGGCCGACGCCATCAATCGCGCCGGCTCGACCGATCCCGCAAAGATCCAGAAGGCGCTGCAGGACACCGATCTCAAGCCCGAGCAGCTCATGATCGGCTATCGCGGCGTGAAATTCGACGAGACCGGCCAGAACACGCTGTCCGCCACCTATTTGATCCAGCTCCAGGGCAAGGAATACAAGTCGGTGTGGCCGCAAGACCGCGCGACCGCCAAGCTCGTCTGGCCGATGACCGGCTGGAGGACCAGGAATCAGTGATCAGAAGTCGGTAGTCAGATCAGGGGAGGGTTTTCAGATATCAGTTGTCAGAAGGTTTCGATTTCTGATTTCTGATTTCTGACCTCTGATCCATGCGACGGAGGCGCGCCATGACCACCTACATCGTGCTCGTCAATTGGACCGAGCGGGGCATTCAACAGGTCAAGGATTCCCCGCGCCGCTTCGATGCGGCGAAGAAGATGCTCAAGGAAATGGGCGGCGAGATCAAATCCGTGCACCTGACCATGGGCGAATACGACCTGGTCCTCGTGTGCGAAGCCTCCGACGACGCGGTGGCGGCGAGATTCGCGCTGCAGCTCGGCATCATGGGCAACGTGCGCACCCGCACCCTCAAGGCGTTTCCCGAGGCGGCCTACCGCGAGATCATCGCCTCGCTCGGCTGAGCGGTCTCCACCTCTCCCCGTGGGGGAGAGGTCGGCCGCGCAGCGGCCGGGTGAGGGGTCACGATCGTTCAGCGGAAATTTCCATCGTGTCCGCCTCACCCTGTCCCTCTCCCCAGTCCAAGTCGGATGTTTCCGACTTGGACCGATTATGATTGCCAAACCCGGGAATACCCGGGTTTGGTGGGGAGAGGGGACCTACACTCTCGGATGCCCCTGAACCGGACAATCATGCTCCTGCCAACATTAGGACCCGCAATCGATTGAGAGGACGACGATTTACTCCGGCGCTATCAGTCTTGTTTTCTTCCCTCACACCGTCTATATCACCCGCAGCAATCGGTTTTGGCCGTTCCGGCCGCCAGCGCGCGATACGCACGCTTCGTTTCGGTTCTCCCCAATTCGTCAGGTTGTTGTGCGGTCCGCAAGAGAGCGGCCGTGCATTGTAACGTCCAAATGAAAGGAAAGGACGATGCACAAGGGCATTGTCAAATGGTTCAATCCCGCGAAGGGATACGGCTTCATCGAGCGCGCCAACGGCGGCAAGGATGTGTTCATCCACATCTCCGCGGTGGAGCGGGCCGGCTTGTCCAGCCTCGGCGAAGGCCAGAACGTCACGTTCGACGTGGTGGTCAGCCGCGGCAAGGAAGCAGCCGAGAACCTCAAGCTCGCCGCGTAATTTCGCGGGGCTTGCGAACGGCGCCGCCTCGATCGGGGCGGCGCTATTTTTTTTGATCGCCCGTAGCGCATGTTCTCTTCGCTTGGCGTGAGCGCATTACGGCACGGCTCGGCTTCCCCGATGCGCCCGATTGCATCGAAATTACGCCTCGGGGCGGCGGGGCGATACAAAAATTTGCCTGGGATTTCCGTGACATAGCCCCTATCGTTCCGGGTGCTGTTTCGCGATATCATGGCTTCGCCTAGGACGGGCGGGCGCCGCCGGCGCCGGGTCGATTCAGTCATGGGGTAGGTGGCAGGGATGCCGACCGAACGCGAAACGTTCTTCATCGGGATTTGCGTCCGGGTCTCCGACGCCGCGGCGTTCGTCGAGGTCCGCATGCAGCGCCACGGGACCAGGATCCGCGACGTTTCCGGATCCTCGCGCCTGCTGTTTCCCCCGGACGGCGCGGTCGAACTCGCGGGCGCCTCCGCCGGCTCGCTCAATCCGGGCGACTGGGTGGCGTTTCACGTCGTCTCGGACACGCCGCAGGGAGCATCCGTGCTTCGCGTCACCGAGCACCGGCGGCTGCTTCCGCTGGAAGATCTGTCCGAGTTGGGGTCGAGCGAGTCCGCGCGGCGATTGTTGGTCGAGGACGGTCGCGCAAACGGCGTTCCGGGCGAACTGATGGTCCGCATCGGCGAGCGCGAGATGGTCCGGGTCCAGCTCGCCCGCGAGCAGGACGGACGCTGGCGCGCAATTCCCAGCGGCGAGATGCCTCGCCTTGCGGTATGGCGCTTCGACCCGAAGCTGTGCCTCTCCGTGCCGGCCGGATCGCAGACCATGACGATCCTGGATCCGAGCGAGCGGTTCGTGCAGATCGGGACGCTGGATTGGTCGCGCGACGCCGATTTCGTGCGCAGGATCATCCGGTCGCTGACCCGGGTCGAAGCCGGCGAGGACAAGGCGCTTCGTCAGTTCGCGGACGCGCTCGGCCGATTTGCCGACAGCCTGCAACGCGGCGCGTCGCCTCCCCAGGCGGTCGATTCCCGCATCGCGCAAGAAATCCTCCGCATCCGCAATCTCGCTTCGATGCTCTCCGACCATCAGGATCTCCTGGGGGCTTATTACGAGGCGCTGCGCGACGATCCCGAAGTGAAGTCGGTGCTCGAGACCAAGATCGCGGCGGTCGCGCAGCAGACGGTCGAATCCGAGCGCAAAATTCTGATCGAGAAGCTCACCGCGGAATTGGAGCAGGATTTTGCCGCGCTTCGCGCGGAGCGCGAGGCGGACGTCCGGAAGTCGGCTGAAGATCTCGGCAGCGAGATGTCCCGCGAGCTGGAGCGGCGCCGAGCCGTCAGCGTGGCGGAGTTCGAGGCCGTTCTCGCCGACCGGGAGCGGCGGGGTCGCGAAGCCCTGGAATCGACGCTGGGAAGGACACGCGCCGAGCTCGATTCCGAAGTTTCGAGCCTGGAGGATCGGCGTGCCGCGCTGTTCCGGCAGGTGGAATTGCTGGGGCAGCGCGAGCGCGAGCTGTCGGCCTCGGTCGAAGCGCTTTCGGCCACGGAGGCGGACGTCCTGGAAGCCTTGGAGCGCATGCGCACGCAGCGCGAGGCGGAGATCCGCAAATCGGCGGAAGATCTCGGCGCCAGGATGACCGCCGACCTGGAACGGCGGATCGCGGTCAGGTCGGCGGAGTTCGAGGCGGAGCTCGCCGACCGCGCGCGGCAAGCACGCCAAGCGCTGGAAGCTTCGCTGGGCACCAGACGCGCCGAGCTGGAGGCCGCGGTGTCGAGGCTCGAGGACCGCCACGTCGTGCTCGGCAACGCGACCGAGATTCTCGAGCGCCGGGAGCGGGAGCTCACGGCCTCGGTGGACGGTCTTTCCTTCAAGGAAGCCAGCGCGTTGGACGCGATCGAGCTGCGTCGGGCCGAACGCGAGGCCGAGATCAAGAAGTCGGTGGAGATTCTCAGCGCCGGAATGATGAGCGATCTGGAGCGGCGGATCGCGGCAAGATCGGCCGAGCTCGACGCCCGCCTCGCCGATCGGGAGCGCCAGGCTCAAGCGGCGTTCGCGGCAAGATCGGCGGAGCTCGACGCCGGCCTCGCCGAGCGGGAGCGCCGAGCCGACGAGGCGTTTGCGGCAAGGTCGGCCGAGCTCGAAGCCGGCCTCGCCGAGCGGGAGCGACAAGGTCTCGAAGCGCTGGAAGCCTCGCTGGGCAGCAAGCGCGCCGCGCTCGAATCCGAAGTGTCGAGCCTCGAAAATCGCCGCATCTCGCTCGGTAGCGAGACGGAGCTCTTGGAGCAGCGCGAACGCGAGCTCGCGACGTCGGTCGCGGAACTTGCGTCCCGGGAGGCGAGCGTTCTGGAGGATTTGGAGCGGCGCCGGACGCAGCGCGAGGCCGACATCAGGAAGTCGGTCGAAGAGCTGAGCGCCGGCATGATCGGCGATCTGGAGCGCCGCCTGGCGGCGAGATCGGCCGAGTTCGAGACGGGGCTCGCGGACCGCGAGCGGCAGGCCCGCGAAGCCTTGCAAGCCTCGCTCGGTGCCCGGCGCGCCGAGCTGCATTCCCAGGTGTCCGAGCTCGAGAAGCGACACGGCACATTGTCGACGGAGATCGAGCAATTGCAGCAAAAGGAGCGCGAGCTCGCCGCCTCGCTCGAAGAGCTGTCGTCCCGGGAGGCGAGCGCGGTGCAGAGCGTGGCGCGGCTCTCGCGCCGGATTCTCGAAGAGGCACCCAACCCGAATCGCGGATCTGCGAGCGCCTCCGGGAGCTGACACGCAAGCACGGGCAGCTTGTTCGTCGTCGCCGAGCTTGACCTCGGCTCCCCTTGTAGCCCGCACGGAGCGCAGCGCAATGCGGGAACTGCCGCCCCGGATTTCGCTGCCTCCATCCGGGCTACGGCTCCGACACCCGCCCCGCGTGCGCCTGGGCCGCCCGGATCAGCGCGGCGGCAGCGAGCGCAAAGGCGACGAGCAGCGCATAGCTCCAGGCATAGCTCCCCAGCACGGCATGCAGGCCCGAGAACACCGGCGGGCCGGCGACGACCCCCATGAAGGTCACGAACATCGCGGCGCCGGTCGTCGATCCGATCGCCCGCGGCGGGCTCAGCCGGGCAATCTCGGAAAGGAAAACGCCGTTCCAGCCTACGGCCGAAACGCCGAGCAACTGAAACACGGCGACGACCAGAATTTTCGGCCATGCGGGGGGGAGCCCGATGACGGCGGCGGAGGCCGCCGCCATCAGCAGCGCCAGGCCCAGCAGCACCGCAAGCCCGTTGCGGGCGCGGTCGGCGACGATCCCCCAGACAATGCGGCCGAGCGCCCCGACGACCTGCACGGCCGCCAGGATGGCCCCGGCCGCGACCAGGTCGAAGCCGAGCTCCTCGACCAGCAGCACGACCAGGAAGGCGAGCAGGCAGAGCTGAATGGCGGCAAAGCAGAACGAAGCCGACGCGAGCCAGAGCAGCGCCGGGTTTTTGGCGAGCGTGCGGAACCCGGCGAGCGACAGTCCCGACAGTTTTGCGGAAATGTCCCGGTGGGCGTCCCAGCTGGCGCGGTGGGGCTGCGAGGCACAAGCGAGCGCCACCGCGGTTGCGGCGATGATCCACAACGGCGCGCTCCAGCCCAGATACAGCGCCGTCGCGGGCGCGACCAGCCCGATGATCGTGCCGCCCAGCGGCACGCCGGCTTGCTTGATCGAGAAGAACAGATTGCGCCGGCCGGCCGGTACGTGCCGCATCAAGAGATCCGAGGACGCCGGATTGATGATGCCGTAGGCGGCGCCGATCACGAGCGAGCCGAGCAGCAGCGTGGCGAGATTGCCTGCGGCCGCCAGCATGCAGCCCGCCGCGGTGAGCAGCATGGCGACCTGGCCGGTGCGGCAGGGGCCGAGCCGCGCGACCGACGTGGCCGCCGTGAGCGAGCCGAACATCGCCGCGAGATACAACAGGCTGATCTGAAAGCCGACCCGGCCGGCCGGGACGCCGAGCGCATCCGCGATCTTCGGCGCGATGGTCGGCACCACCAGCACCGCCATGGTGCCGACCGCCTGGATCGCGGTGGTTTCCGCCAGCAGGCCGAGAAGATTGGGGCGGGGTGGTTCAGGCATGGAGCTCGTATTTGGCGGCAGAGGGCGCCACGTCGATTCTCCCGATGAGATTCGCCGCTTCTGTAACTTC
>Ga0099829_10002785_pt1 | contig 10109 bp, 10 predicted proteins | sample CZO8metaG_3_FD_79336 | JGI IMG/M metagenome (GOLD analysis project Ga0099829, IMG submission 79336) | Vadose zone soil microbial communities from the Eel River Critical Zone Observatory, Northern California, USA - CZOApr15con2H2.8 metaG | ecosystem: Environmental > Terrestrial > Soil > Vadose...
TCCGCAGCAGTGAGCTCCATTCACGGAACGGCCGGCGACTCGTTGTCACCGGCCGTGAGATGGTACGCGACGACCTGCCAGCGCGAATTTCGCCGCACCAGATCAATGCGGTTGCGAACGGTCGAGCCGTCGCGCAAGACGATTCGCGTCGCAACCGACGCCGCGTTCCCGGCGACGATCACCTGGTCGATCGCGACCGTCACCAAGAGGTCCCGCAATGTGGGCTGGTTCTCGTACGCGACGCGCTTCGACTCGACGAACTCCCGGCGATCACGCCCGTCACGGAGCTCGGCCGCCGAAAGCGTGTAGAGCACATCGAAGTCGAGGCGATCCCAGGCCAGCTCGTACGACTCCGCGACGTCGCCCGGCGTGGGGCCGTGATCACGCGCGATCGCAACGATGACTGCCAGCACGAGGCCCAGCAGGATGGCGGCGACGATCGCGACGACCATCGGCTATCCCGCCGTGGCTTCGATCTGAGCCGCGAGCGCGAAGTCCTTCTCGGTGATGCCGCCCTCACTGTGCGTCGAGAGCACGACCCGAACCTTGGTGTAGCGAATGTCGAGGTCGGGGTGATGGTCGGCCGCTTCGGCTCGCTCTGCGACGCGGGTCACGAAGGCGATGGCGTCGGGAAAGGTCGGGAGCTCGAACGTCTTCGCGATCTCGTCGCCCCTGTGTTCCCAGCCGTCAAGCGTCGCGACCCGTCGCACGATCTCGTCGTCAGGAAGTGAGGCCATGGCTCCGGGGGAGGGACTCGAACCCTCAACATCCTGATTAACAGTCAAGCGCTCTGCCAATTGAGCTACCCCGGAATGGCGCTTGAGGATAGCAGCGCCCTCATCAGTCCCCATGTGCACCGATGGATTCGGCCGCAACCGCAGTCACAGCGGACGGAGACCATTACTTTCGTGTCGAAATCAATTCACAAAGGTGATAGGGGCACGTTGACAGTGTGCCCGGGATTGTTCAGTGAGACTCATGCGTGTCTGACTTGCTGCTTCGAGAAATCGTCAAGAGTTGTGGGTCGGGGTTGTTGATCACGCGGCGACCTCGTTCGTGTTTTCGATGAGCACTCCTTTCTTGAAGGTCGCGCCGGCGAGGACCAGCGCGACGAGGTGCGGCCCGTTGACGGCACGCCAGCGGTCTTGCGCGGCGATGATGAGCTTGTAGGTCATCGCGAGTCCCGCAGTTCGAGTCCGCCGAAGCGGCCGAATACCCAAGACGTGCGCCCATGCAAGCAACCCGACAGGATCTCGGTGAGGCTCGGAGATCTCGGGAGCACCTCCCTGCAGCGGTGGCCGGAGCCGTCAACTTGAGTCACCGGAGCATCACCGAGCTCAGGTCCGGCCGAGAGATCAGGCCAGCCGCTCCACCTCCAGCAGCCCCTCGGCATGGCGGGCGCGGAGCGCCTTCTTGTCGAACTTGCCCACGCTGGTCTTGGGCACATGTTCGATGAAGCTCCACCGCTCCGGAACCCAGAACCTCGCCGCACGCGTCGAGAGCCACGCTTGCAGCTCTGCCGCAGTGACCAAGGAACCTGCGGCACGCACGACACAGGCCAGCGGACGCTCGTCCCAGCGCGGGTCAGGTACCCCGATGACCGCTGCCTCGAGCACCTCAGAGTGGCCCATGAGAATGTTCTCAAGGTCGACAGACGACACCCACTCCCCGCCGGACTTGATCACGTCTTTAGTCCGGTCGACGATCTGCACGAACCCGCCGGGAGTAACGGACGCAACATCGCCGGTGCGCAGCCAGCCATCGTGGAACTTCTCCGGCGCGTCGACGGCGTAGTAGCTGCCGGTCACCCACGGTCCGCGGACCTCCATCTCGCCGAGCGACGCACCGTCCCACGCGACCTCATTGCCATCGTCGTCAACGAGGCGGAGGTCGACTGGGCCGAGGATCCGGCCGTTGTACGCGCGCCACGCCATCTCCTCGACACCCCCGGGATCCTTCGGCGGATGGGCGACGGCGCACACCGGGCTTGTCTCGGTCATTCCCCACGCCTGAAGGACGACGACACCGAAGGTCTCGCGATAGGCCTCAACGAGCGAACGCGGCACCGCCGAGCCGCCGCACAGCGCGAGCCTCAGCGACGACAGGTCCGCCGTCGGCACAGTGTGGAGGAGGTCATTCAGGATGGTTGGCACGCAGCCCGTTAGCGTGGGCCGTGTTTGCTCGATGATCTGCGCGAGCAGCACTGGCTGCAAATACTGTTGCCCGAAGATCATGTCGGCGCCAACGAACCACGACGCGTAGGGTAACCCCCACGCGTTAGCGTGAAACATTGGGACGAGAACGAGCACCCGGTCGGTGTTGGCGACGCCGATGTGCGCACTCGACGTAACCATCAACGAGTGCAAGTAGGTGCTCCGATGGCTGTACATCACACCTTTGGGATCGCCGGTCGTACCGCTCGTGTAGCACAGCGCCGCGCCGCAGCGCTCGTCTAAGTCCGGGTAGGTGAAACCGGGCTGTGCTTCACCGACAAGTTCGTCGTAGTCGAGGGTCTCGCCGAGGCCGCTTAGGTCGCCGGAGCCCTTCACGATGATGTGCTCGACTGCGGTCAGCCGAGAACGAACCTTCGCGAGCAACGGAGCGACCGCGGCATCGACGAGGATGACTTTGTCCTGTGCGTGATTGGCAATGTACTCAAGGTGGTCACTGGAGAGCCGGATGTTGAGAGTGTGCAGCACCGCACCCATGCAGGGCGCGGCCAGGTAAGCCTCCAAATGCGTCTGGTTGTTCCACATGAAGGTGGCTACCCGGTCACCCTCCCGCACCCCGAGGCGAACAAGCGCTGAGGCAAGTCGGTCCGCCCTGTCGGCCACCTCCGCATAAGTGACCGTCTCGTAACCGCTGCCCGTGAACGTCGTCACCATGCTTGTCGCGTGGGCGGTGCGCCCATGGTGCAAGATCTGTCGCAATGTCAAGGGGTAGTCCATCATTGTGCTGGTCGGCATCTGGCGCTTCCCCCTTGGTGATTGGCGCAACTCCGACCCGCGGCTTTGACTAATCCGTTTGACTAATCCGCGCGCGGGTCTCCCTCCTCAGCCTACATTCCTTGATCCAGCCTCATTTCTTATCGACCCTACGCGAGTTGAAGGTCTGCCGGAGTCGATTCGGGCGACGTAGCCGGCCGCGACCGTCCAGACGTGCGTCGTGCATCTCGTGCGCAACACCCTCAGGTATGTGTCGAAGAAGTACTGGCAGACGATCACTCGCGAGATGCGCGACATCTACACGGCGGCGAGCTCGCCAGCAGCAGAGGCGCTGTTCTCCGAGTTTGCTGAGCAGTGGCGTCCGATCTACCCGGCGATGATCGCGAGCTGGGAGACCTCGTGGAACGAGTTCATCCCAGACGGCTGGCTCGCTCTACGGGTGGAGCTCGCTGAGTGTGATGCGGCGGCCCCACGCGCTCGACACTGAGGAGCACGCCGAGCTGAAGCGGCACCGCAGGGAAGACCCGAGCGTCATCGGAGGAGGCTCTCTGCTCCCGGCACGGTCGCGGACATCAAACCGCACGCACCAATGAATCCCTTTCTGCGGTCAGCACAGGGTCCATCCACCATCGACCACGATCGTCTGGCCCGTGATGAATGAGCCGCCGGCTCCTGCGAGCAACAACAACGCGGCATCGAGCTCGCCGGCCGTGCCTTGGCGGCGCATCGGCGTGCCACCCTGCACGTAGTTGATCGACTGAGGGTCGGTCCACATGTGGGCGGTCATCTCGGTCTCAAACCAGCCCGGCGCGATGGCATTGACGCGCACACCACGAGGCGCCCACTGAGCGCCCAGCTCCCGAGTCAGCCCGACGACCGCAGCCTTCGAAGCGCAATAGCCCGCGTGACCGATCGGCGACGAGGCGACGACGGCGAAGATCGATGCGATGTTGACGATCGAGCCTCGTCCCTGATGCAACATGTGACGACTCACGAGCTGAGACAGGTGGAAGAGGCCCACGACGTTGACGTCGAGGGTCTGACGAAAGTCGTCGAGGGTCTGCTCCTCGGCGGGCGCCGGGGTGCCGGTGCCCGCGTTGTTGACCAAGACGTCGACCGTCCCGAAGCGGTCGACGGCGGCGTCAATCAGCGCAATGCGATCCGCGCTCTCCGCAACATCGCACCGCATGGGCAGTGCTCTTGGGCCCAGTTCTTCCGCGAGCTGCTGAAGCTTGTCGACACGACGAGCGGCGACCACGACGTTCGCGCCGGCCGCGTGAAGCACCCGCGCGAACCGTTCGCCGAGGCCCGATGAAGCGCCTGTAACGATCGCCACGGAATCGTCGAGGCGCGACGAGCTGGCGATGTCGATGGCTGTGAGAGGGTTGTCGTTCGCAAGCATGGCAAGCGGATGGTAGCTTGAGAACGATGGATGACGCGCTGAACCTCGCCCGATAAGGCGCCCCCTGAACACCCGCGATCGGTCGTCGAAGCGCGAGTTGTTCACCACACGGTTTCGACCGACTCGATATTCCGAAGCTGCGCGTCCGCGGTCACGAGCGCCAACCCGCGGACGCGCGCGGTCGCGAGGATGAGTCGGTCGAACGGGTCGCGCAGCTCCTCCCGGCTCGGCTCCCACGCCGCGCGGGCATCGACAGCCGTCACGGGCAGCACGTGCACGTTGACTGCAGGATCCGCGATGGCCTCGTCGAGCGCGCTCAACTGATCGGCCGTGATCGGTCGATCACGCTTCTGCGTTGCGTACCAGAGATCGAGCAGCGTGATCGCCGACACGAAGATCCCGTCGCTCTCGTCTGCGTCCGCGAGTGCGCTCAAGGCTGCTTCGCTGAGCTCGGCGCGATCGTCGGCGAGCCACCACACGATCGCGTGGGGTGTCGGCAAGAACTGCTGTCACCGAGCGCGCCGCGCCTCGAAGTCCTCGATCATCAGCGTTCGGGCTTCGCGGAGGTCATCGGCACTCAGGCTGGGGAATTTCCCCTTCAGGAGCCCACGACTCGACTTTCCGGGACGCGGCGCCACGGAGACGGCGACGTGCTCGCCCGGCTTCAGCCCGTAGGCAGCCAGTGCATCGGCTGGGATCACAAGACTGCCGTCGGGGTTGACGACGGCGTCGACGTCGGCCATGGGACAAGTCTACGAGACCATTGCACGGCTCTGGCGCCCCGATGCGAGGCATCGCGGACGATGAAACAGAGCCCTGGTCGCTGGGTTCCGCACCCGCGGACGATGCTTCTTTCGGGTGGGGAGTTGACCAGCGACCACTTGGCCGAGCTCGCCGCTCAGCAACATCTCGACGCCTGCCGAAGCGTCGAGTACGAGCAGACGGCTCAAACTGCGCCGGCCTCACGCGCTTCGGGAGCCGATCGATGGAGCGGCGGTACCCGTGGAGCGTCGTGGGTGAGAGATCCGGCCCCACCTGCGCCAGCCACTCCTCGAGCAGCTCCCCCACCGTCACCCGCGCGTGGCGATGCTCACCGGCGCCCGCCTCGATCAGCAGCTGGGCCTCGAGGTCGCGCGCGGCCTTCGGCGGGCGGCGCTGATCCGCCGTGCCCGGGACGGTTCGTGACACCCGGCGTTCGCGCCCGGTGACCGGATCGACGCCCGCGTAGATGGTGATTTGCCAGTTTTATCCACGTCTGCGCATCATCGACCGACAGTGACCCGGTGACAAACCGGTGACAAGACCCGATTCGGAGGAGGAGTCGACTGAGATCGGGGCAGATAAATGCCTTCCGACCTGCGATTTTGTAGTGGGGCCGGAAGGGATCGAACCTTCGACCGAGGGATTATGAGTCCCCTGCTCTGACCACTGAGCTACGGCCCCGAGGCGGCCACATTAGAGAAGCATGCCGCCCGGAGCGGTGTTGGCTACGGCTCCTCGAGATAGTCGCGCAGGCGCTGGGATCGCGTGGGGTGGCGCAACTTGGCCAACGTTTTCGACTCGATCTGGCGGATCCGCTCACGAGTGACGCCGAACTCCTTACCCACCTCCTCCAGCGTGCGTACCTGCCCGTCGTCGAGGCCGAACCGCAGACGTACCACCGCGCGCTCGCGATCGTTGAGCTCTTCGAGCGCTTCCTCGATCGCCTCCGTGAGCAGCGCCCGGGCCGCGGCCGTCGCAGGCGCAATGGCCGACGGGTCCTCGACGAAATCGCCCAGCGAGCTGTCGTCTTCCTCCCCGACGGGCGTTTCCAGCGACACCGGCTCGAGCGAAATGCGCTGGATGTCGCGCACACGATCGGCAGTGAGCTCGACCTTCGTCGCCACCTCTTCGACCGTCGGCTCCCGACCCAACTCCTGAAGCATCTGCCGCTGGATGCGTAACACCTTGTTCATGGTCTCGACCATGTGCACAGGAATGCGAATGGTGCGAGCTTGATCGGCAATGGCGCGGGTGATCGCTTGACGAATCCACCAGGTTGCATACGTCGAGAACTTGAAGCCCTTCGTGTAGTCGAACTTCTCGACCGCGCGGATCAGGCCGAGGTTGCCCTCCTGCACCAGGTCGAGCAATGCCATCCCCCGACCGACGTATCGCTTTGCGATCGACACCACGAGACGGAGGTTCGCCTCGGTGAGTTGCTTCTTGGCCATTTGGCCGTCGACCGCGACTGCGTCGAGACTCGTGCGCGCTTCGCCCGAGAGCGCCAGCACGTTTTCCATGCGCTCGGTCGCATGCACGCCCGCCTCGATCCGCTGCGCCAGCGTGACCTCCTGCTCGCCGGTGAGCAGCGGTACTTTCCCGATCTCCTTGAGGTACATGCGGACGGGGTCGAAGCTCCCACCCTCGATCCGTTCGGGACGTGCCGGACGCGCGTGACGGGTGGTGGTCTCCGATCCCGTGACCGCACCCGGCCGTGCCGCGGCAGTCGGCGGCAAGGGTGCCGGCTCAGCCGAAGGTCGGCGCTCCCGCACCTCGCCGCGGACGGCACGGCGCGCGTCTTCGCGGCGAAGCTCTTCCTCGATTTCGTCGACGACCTGTACGCCGCGTGCGTTGATGCTGTCGTAGATCGCGGCGAGCTCGGCGGTCTCCGGCTCGAGCTTGGGGAGCGCGGCGAAGATCTCGCCCGTGGTGACGTAGCCGCGTTCTTTGACACGCGTGACGAGCTCATCGACATCACTCGACGGAGCAACGTTGGTCGCGTCGGGTTCTGGCACGATCCCTCTCTTCACGCAAGAGTTGCTCTGCGTGATCCCTCTCCGGTCCACCCTAGCAACTCGGTCGCGACATACTCGACAGCTTCCCAGTCGCCCGTCTCGCGCGCGTGCGCGAGCGCGTCGAGCAGCAACTTGACCGAGGTTGCTCGCTCGTCGTTCGAACGAAGCATGGACGCGAGCACGCGCTGCGCAGCGGGGCCAATAGTATTGGCCATCAGGTGCGCGCGCAGCGTTTCCGGTTCGTCGTTGCTGATCGGCTCCTCGACCGCGAGGCGTTCGAGCAGGTCACGCACTATGCCTTTGCTCGATTCGAGCGCGTCGTGGAAATCGCCGGCGTCGGCAAATTGCTCGAACACCGCCCGCGCCACTGGGTCTGCGAAGAGCTTTGCGTCGAGCCAATCGGCAACCAACTCAGGTTGGTGTACCGCGTAGAGCAACACATCGAGCTCGCGTCGATCAACGGGCCGGCCGACGGCTTCCTCCGGCGCGGCTCGATCGTTGCGCGCGGGAACCACCGGAGCACCGCGTCGGGCGTTTCCGGCGCCGGAGGGGCGTGCGCCGCGCGTGCTCTCGCTGCGGAAACGGGCCACGGTGTCGCGCAGTCGGTCGGCGTCGATATCGAGGCTCCCCGCGAGCTTCATCACGTACTGATCGCGCACGAGATCGCTCGGATGCCCGGCCACGATCGCCGAAGCCGCCTCCGCAGCGCGAGCGCGACCCTCCAGCGAGCCGAGGTCGGCCGCCGACAACACGCGGTCGAGACGAAATTGGAGGAAGGGAGCGGCTCGCTCGAGGGCGGCGACGAGCTGTGGGGGATCATCGCGCCACACGTCGGCCGGATCGCGACCTTCGGGCAGGTCGGCAACCTGAAGTTGGATCTCGTACCGTTGTTCCCAGCCGTACCAACGTTCGGCAGCGCCGTGCCCGGCCGCATCAGAGTCGTAGGCGAGTACCACCTTGCGGGCGAGATTCTTCAAGATCTGGAAATGGTCGTCGGCGAGCGCGGTGCCACAGGTAGCCACTGAGTTCGGTACGCCGGCGAGCGCGAACGCCATGACGTCCGTGTAGCCCTCGCAGATGACCACTTCGCCGCGCGCGACGATCTCGGCCTTTGCCCAGTTGAGGCCGTACAGCAATCGGCTCTTCTGGTAGATCGGGGTCTCGGGCGAGTTCTTGTATTTCGGACCTTCCGCGCCGAGCGCGCGTCCCCCGAAGCCAACCGGTTCACCACGACTGTCGTAGATGGGAAACAACAAACGCGCGCGGAATTGATCCTGGAGCTTGTTCACCTTGTTGACGAACGCCAGCCCCGCCTCGACGATGTCGGCGCGCGCAAATCCATTCTTCTGCAAGTGCACGCTCAACCGATCCCACTCGTCGGGTGCCCATCCAAGATGGAAACGCCGCGCAACGTCGCCATCGAATCCCCGCGACCGCAGATATCTCCGCGAGAGTCCACCGTCGGGCGAGTCGATCAGCAACCCGTGATAGAACGCGATTGCCGCGGCAACTGCTTCGGTGAGCCGCTGCTTACGAGTGCGATCCTTCGCGACGGCCTTGTCGTCGTGACGCAGCGTGATCCCTGCGCGCGAGGCAAGGCGTTCCACCGCTTCGACGAAATCGAGATGCTCGACCTCGCGCACGAACGTGATCGCATCGCCGCTGGCCTGGCAACCGAAACACCAGTACCGCCCCATGGTGGGATTGATCGAGAACGAGGGTGTCTTCTCGGCATGAAACGGGCACAGCCCCACGAAGCGGCTGCCGACTCGCTTGAGCGCGAGATGCTCACTCGCGAGAGCGACGAGGTCAGAAGCGTCGCGTACCCGCGCCACGTCCTCGTCGAGAATGCCCACGGCCGTTCAGACTAGGACTGGGACCAGCGCGCGGTGGGTCGAGATCGTGCGCGCCGATCACACGCCGCGGGGTAGGTCGTCGGGGCGCCATCCGAGCAGCTCGACGCCGAGCGCGAGAGCGAACCGATCGGTCATACCGCTCACGTAGTGCACCGCGAGCGCGGCGGCCTCGGGAGAGCCCGCGGTCGGTGCCTCGACCTCGCCGTCGCGCACCGTGGGGACCCGCCGCGGCGCGTCGGCGAAATGGTCGACGAGCCCACCCAACAGGCGGACCACCCGTTCGGCCTGGCGCTGCGCGGCCGGGCGAAGATAGATGCGCTCGAAGTTGAATACCCGGAACGCGGCCAATGCCGACGCCTCCGGCTCTGTCATTCCCACCGCGCCCGTGTGATCGATCGCCGTCAGCACTGCAAGGACGAACGTACCCACCTGCTGGGACGGCCGCGTGCCGACGACATCGCGAACTTCCTGTGGGAGGTCGGCGGGTTCGAGAATGCGAGCGCGCACCGCGTCTTCGAAGTCGTGGCACACGTAAGCGATCCGATCGGCCCATGCCACGACTTCGCCTTCGGGTGTCGCCGGTGCGGGGCGGCGCCACGAGTGGTTGCGCACGCCGTCGAGGGTCTCGCGGCAGAGATTGAGTGGGGCGAGCGTGACGTCGGCCCCGTACACCGCATGGTCGTACCCGGTTCCGGGGAGATAGGGCGAGAACGCGTCTTCGGACGCGTGCCCGGCGGGGCCGTGCCCGCAGTCGTGGGCGAGGGCGATCGCCTCCACCAACGGCAGACAGAGGTTGGCGGGACGCGCAATGCCGGTTGCCACCTGCGCGACCTCGACTGCATGCGTGAGCCTCGTGCGTAGATGATCGTCTTCCGGGGCGATGAACACCTGGCACTTGCCGGCCAAGCGCCGCCACGGCCGCGAGTGCTTCACCCGGTCGAGATCGCGCTCGAAGCAGAGACGATACGGATCGGGCGTTTCGGGTCGGGCACGCTCCCCCGCTCCACGTGGACGCGTAGCCCCCGCCGCGAGATTCGCCGCGAGTGCATGTTCACGCTCCGTTCGAGTGACGATCCGCCCACCGACCAAGGCAGGGACGCCTGCGTGCGCGCGCCGTACCATTGATTCA
>Ga0099829_10002789_pt1 | contig 10102 bp, 8 predicted proteins | sample CZO8metaG_3_FD_79336 | JGI IMG/M metagenome (GOLD analysis project Ga0099829, IMG submission 79336) | Vadose zone soil microbial communities from the Eel River Critical Zone Observatory, Northern California, USA - CZOApr15con2H2.8 metaG | ecosystem: Environmental > Terrestrial > Soil > Vadose...
ATGACGGTCTTGACCGAGGGGCAGTGCTTGAGAGCAGCGTCGGCATTGGCCTTGAGCGGCACCTTGCGGCCGCCGCGCAGACCTTCGTGGGCGGTGATGACGATGTTGCTGTCGCAGTCGACGATGCGGTTGGCCAGGCTGTCCGGCGAGAAGCCGCCGAACACGACGGAATGGACGGCGCCGATGCGCGCGCAGGCGAGCATCGCATAGGCCGCCTCGGGGATCATCGGCAGGTAGATGGTGACCCGATCGCCTTTTTTGACGCCAAGCTCCTTCAGCGCATTGGCCATGCGGCAGACCTGGGCGTGCAGCTCGCGGTAGGTGATGTGCTTGGATTTGGCCGGATCGTCGCCTTCCCAGATGATCGCGGTCTGGTCGGCGCGCTTGGCCAGGTGCCGGTCGACGCAGTTGGCCGACACGTTCAACACGCCGTCGTGATACCAACGGATGCGGACGTTGCCGGTGTAATCGACGTCGCGCACCGCGCCCGGGCTAAAAGGCTTGATCCAGTCGATCCGCTTGCCGTGTTCGCCCCAGAATCCGGCGGGATCGGTGGTCGAGGCCTCGTACATCGCCTTGTACTTGGCCTCGTCGACATAGGCGCGCCTGGCCCAATCGGGGCTGACGTCTATAAGTTCATCGGCCATGACTTCCTCCCGCCCGCATTTTTCCAGCGAATTGAGGGGGTTTTAGCCCGCCGTCGCCGTTCCCGGCAATTCGACTTTGGGCTGGGCTTCGAGGCGCGCCCAAGCGATCGCTCCAAATGCCAGAATTATCAGCGGTGTGACTGGCAGGCCGGCCGGATTGAGCATGATGCATAAGGTCGGGATCAGCCACAGCGCGACATCGATCAGTCGCTCTCCGGGATACAAACCTCGCACCGAGGCTTGGCGGAACAAGGCCGCCACCACCGGCATCAGGAGCAGGAGATCGTAGTTCAACGTATAGGGTGAAATCAGGAACGTTGCCGTGACCAGCACGGCCGTGCGTGCATTGCTTGACCCGTGGTGACGAAAAGCGTGCCATACCGCGGCAATGGCAAGGAGCGCGCCTGCGAGTTGGATCGCCCCCGCGACCGCGGGAGGCAGACCAAGAATACGCGCGGCAGCAAGCAGCGTCGTCATCTGCATGAAGATTCGTCCGAACATCTGGTCGGCGATCTGCGGCGACCCTGCCTCACGCACCATGTCGAAGAAGGCGAGCCAGAGGTCGAAACCGAACAGGACGGCGCTCGCGAGCGAAAGCGTCGCCGCGGTGCCAAGCGTCCAGGCGAGCGCTTGCCATTGCCGCGCGGCCAGCAGAGCCAGCGGCACCAAGACCAGGATTTGCGGCTTGTAGCTCAGCAGTCCAAGCAGCAGGCCGGCGGCTGCAGGAGCGCGGTCGAGCAGGCGAAGGCCGCCATAGAGGAGAGCGAGACTGAAGAAGGTGTTTTGGCCAGCAAGGACCACCCAAACCGCCGCCGGCGAGGTGATGACGGCAAGCCAATCCCAAAGATTGCGACGTCCTTCCATGGCCGTTGCCGCCACGGCCGTCACGGACATGAAGACCGCGTAGGCCCTGACGGCTGCCATCAGACCGAAGGGCAGCAGCATCAGAAGCCACGTCGGCGGATAAAGGAACGGCCGGAAAAGCGTCGTCGAGGCGATCAGTTCGGAGTAGTTCTCGGTCTGATAGCGCGTAAAGGCGTCGACGTCGTAGATAAGCGCTAGCTTGCCCTCGAAGAAAGCCCGTGCCGCCGCATGGAAAACCAGGAAGTCCGGAAGGGCGTCGCTGGCGAGCCCGATTCGCGGGCCGCCAGACAATTCGAAGATGACGTAGAGCGCGTCATACAATCCGACGATGCCGCAGAATACCGCGGCGAGGCGAAGGTTCGTCCGGGACGCTGGACTCATTCGCCATACCAGGTCGTGAAGTCCTGCAACGGCGCGCGCTCGGTGATCAGGTTGTTGGGCACGGCGTCGGGATCGGCGTGACCGAGCGCCAGGCCGCAGATCACGATCTGGTCGTCGGGGATTTTGAGCTCGCGGCGCACCACGTGCTGGTAGCGGCTGAAAGCGGCCTGCGGGCAGGTGTGCAGGCCCTTCTCGCGCGCCAGCAGCATGAGCTGGTCGAGGAAGATGCCGCAGTCGATCCACTGCCCGCCGCCCATGCGCCGCTCGATGCACAGGATCATGCCGACCGGCGCGTCGAAGAAATCGTAGTTCTTGCGGAACTGCTTTAGCATGCCGGCCGCATCGCCGCGCGGCACGCCGAGCAGGGTGTAGAGCTGCTTGCCCACCAGTTTTCGGCGCGCGTCATAGGCCGGCGTGAATTCCTTGGGATAGACGTCGTATTCGCCGCCGGGGCCGCTGTCGCCGTCGTCCATCGCCTCCAGGATTGCCGTCGACAGGCGCTGCCGCGCCTTGCCCATGGTGATGTAGAGCTTCCACGGCTGCAAATTGCCGTTCGACGCGGCGCGGCTCGCCGTGCCGATGATCCATTCGATATCGGCCCGCGGCACGGGGTCCGGCTTGAAGACCCGCATCGAGTGACGGGTGTTGACCGCTTCGGACACGCGCATGGACGACTAGCTCCGATTGAGATGGCGGCGCAGGAAGTCGAACAGCTTACGCCGGGCCAGCGCATTCTGCTGCTCGGTGAAGTAGTGCGTACCGCTCTGCACGATGAAAGTTTCGACGTCCTTGCCATGTCCTTTGAGCGCCTCGGCCATGGCGAGCGTCTGGGCGACCGGGACGTTCTCGTCACGGTCGCCATGGATCAGCAGCACCGGCACCTCGATCTGCGCCACCCGAAGGATCGGCGAGCGCACCGGCAATCCCTCCGGCCCGCACAGGTCGTCGAGATAGTCGCGGATGAACGGGTTGGCCGCGCGCCAGCGCGCCAGGTCGGTCGGGGCGAAGAACGAGGCGATGGCCCGCACCGGCGGCTTGTGGGCGGCGGCGAGCAGCGCCACTTGGCCGCCCATCGAGGCGCCGACCAGCGCCAGGCGGTCGCGGTCGACCAGCGGCCGCTTGGCCAGCCAGTCGATTGCCGCCAGCACGTCGAGCGGCTGGCGCAGGCCCTGGTCGCTTTCGCCTTCCGAGCCGAGCCAGCCGCGCAGCGACAAGGCCAGCGCGGCATAGCCATTGGCCGAGGCCGCCCGCGCCAGCCCCGCCATGTTGTGGGCGTGGCCGGCGAAGCCGTGCAGCAGGATCAGCGCCGGATAGGGCGGGGTGCCGGCCTGCGGCTTGAAGAAGTAGCCGCCGAGGCTGACGCCGTGGCCGGGCACGTGGACCTGCTCGGCGTCGGCAAGGTCGGGCAACTCGTCCCAGCGGTGCACGACCTCGATCGGCACGCCGTCGGGATCGCGGAAGCCGACCGAATAGTAGCCCGGCGCGAAATAGTCGAGTTCCTGGGGCGGCTGCAGGATCTGCGCCCCGGCGTCGCGCAGCTCGGCATAGACCTGGTCGACCTGGGCGCGGCTTTCGGCCGACACCGCGAGCCACAGCGCGCCCGGACCGTAGGACACGCCGTCCTTGGCCTGGCGCATGACGAAATGGTCGTAGCCGCGCGACCACATCACGCGGTCGGGGCCGGCCCACACGCGACGGAAGCCCAGCATGGGTAGCCAGACGCGATGGAAGGCCACCGAGCGCCCAAGGTCGCTGACCTCGATCGCGGCGCCGGCGAAGGACGGACGCGGCCGCATCAGGCCTCGGTTAGGCCGAGCGCGCTCAGCTCCTCGCGTCTCAGGTGCTCTTCGCCCGCCAGGAAGAACTCATCGAGCTGCGGCGGCTTGATCGATGTGCCGCTCAGCATGGCGTGGGCCTGGCCGCGATGGTGGATCTGGTGTTGCAGGAGATGGGCCAGCACGGCTTCGACGCTCGACGGCGGTGGCGTGCGGTTGGGGCGTGGCAGGACGCAGTTGCGCGCCAGCATCTCGTCGGTCTGGCGCTCGCAGAAGGCGATCAACCTTTTGTCGCTCGCCGTTTGCGCCAGCCGCATCGAACGGGCATCGGCGAAGTCCGGCGCGGGCTCGCTATAACGCCTAAGCGCGTCGAGCCCCTCCAGCGCGTCGATGTAATATTGATCGACCCACAGGATGTGGTTGAAGGTGGCGCGCAGCGAGGGAAAGAAGCCGGTGCGCGGCGCCGCGAAGTCCTGCGGGGCGAGCGCCTCGCAGGCGCTGAGCAGCCGGTGATTGGCCCACGCATTGTTGCCGGCCATGGCGACGAAATGGCCGGCCAGCCTCGTCGCCATGGTCGCCTCGCTCAGGCCGCGTGCGCCAGGTTGCGCAGCACGTAGTGCAGCACGCCGCCGTTCTTGAAGTACTCGACCTCCTCGGCGGTATCGATGCGGCAGGTCAGCGTCACCGTCTCGCTGATGCCGTCGCGGCGATGGATGGTGAGCGGCACGTCCATGCCGGGCTTCAGTCCGCCGTCGATGCCGCCGACGTCGAAGGTCTCCCAGCCGGTGAGGTTGAGCGTCTTGCGCGTCATGCCGTCCTTGAACTGCAACGGCAGCACGCCCATGCCGACCAGGTTCGAGCGGTGGATGCGCTCGAAGGTCTCGCACACCACGGCCTTCACGCCCAGAAGGTTGACGCCCTTGGCCGCCCAGTCGCGCGAGCTGCCGGTGCCGTATTCCTTGCCGGCGATCAGGATCTGCGGCGTGTGCTCCTTCTTGTAGCGCATCGCCACGTCGTAGATCGGCACCGGCTCATCCGAGCGGTAGTCGTGGGTGAAGCCGCCCTCGATGCCGGGCACCATCTCGTTCTTCAGCCGGATATTGGCGAAGGTGCCGCGCATCATCACCTCGTGATTGCCGCGCCGCGTGCCGTACTGGTTGAAGTCCTTGGGTTGCACGCCGTGCTCGAGCAGGTAGTCGCCGGCCGGGCCGTCCTTCTTGATCGAGCCGGCGGGCGAGATGTGGTCGGTCGTGATCGAATCGCCGAATTGGCCGAGTGGCCGGGCGCCCTGGATATTGGAGAGCCCGCCCGGAACCTTGCCCATGCCGTCGAAGTAGGGCGGATTGCGCACGTAGGTCGACTTGTCGTCCCACGCATAGGTCAGGCTGGGCTTGGTCTTGATGCTGCGCCAGAACTTGTCGCCCTTGAACACGTCGGCGTAGCGCTTCTTGAACGCCTTGGCGGTGACGAACTTGTCGACCAGCTTCTGGACCTCCATGTTCGACGGCCAGATGTCCTTGAGGTAGACCGGCTTGCCGTTCTTGCCCGTGCCGATCGGATCCTTGGTGATATCGATCTTCATCGATCCGGCCAGCGCGTAGCACACCACCAGCATCGGCGAGGCGAGATAGTTGGCGCGGGTCAGCGGGTTGACGCGGCCCTCGAAGTTGCGGTTGCCCGACAACACCGCGCAGACCACGAGGTCGGCATCGGCGACTGCCTTGGATACCGGATCGGGCAGCGGACCTGAATTGCCGATGCAGCTGGTGCAGCCGTAGCCCACCAGGTTGTAGCCGATCTTGTTGAGGTCCTTCTGCAGGCCCGAGGCCTCGAGATATTCGGTCACCACCTGCGAGCCCGGCGCCAGCGAGGTCTTCACCCACGGCTTGACCTTGAGCCCGTACTTCACCGCGTTGCGCGCGATCAGGCCGGCGCCCAGCATGACATAGGGGTTCGAGGTGTTGGTGCAGGAGGTGATGGCGGCGATCACGATGTCGCCATGGCCGAGATCGTAGTCCGTGCCCGCGCACTTGATGCGCTTGCCGTCGTCCTTGCGGTCGAACTCCTTCTCGATGTTGGCGACGAACTGCCGGGCCGCCTGAGACAGCGGCACGCGATCCTGCGGCCGCTTGGGGCCGGCGAGGCTCGGCTCGACGTCGCCGAGGTCGAGCGAAAGCGTGTCGGTGAAGACCGGCTCGGGGGACTTCTTCGAACGCCACAGGCCCTGCTTCTTGGCATAGGCCTCGACGAGCTTGGCGGCCTGGCCGCGGTTGGTCGTCCTGAGGTAGCTGAGCGTCACCGCGTCGATCGGGAAGAAGCCGCAGGTCGCGCCATACTCCGGCGACATGTTGGAAATGGTGGCGCGGTTGGCGAGCGGCATCTCGTCGAGCCCATCGCCGTAGAATTCGACGAACTTGTTGACCACGCCCTTCTTGCGCAACATCGCCGTGACGGTGAGCACCAGGTCGGTCGCCGTCGCGCCCTCGGGCAATTTGCCGGTGAGCTTGAAGCCCACGACATCGGGGATCACCATCGGCAGCGGCTGGCCGAGCATCGCCGCCTCGGCCTCGATGCCGCCGACGCCCCAGCCCAGCACGCTCAAGCCATTGACCATCGTGGTGTGGCTGTCGGTGCCGACCAGCGTGTCGGGATAGGCCAGCGTCTCCTTGCCGTCCTTCTTGGTCCACACGACCTGGGCCAAGTACTCGAGGTTGACCTGGTGGCAGATGCCGGTGCCCGGCGGCACGACGCGGAAATTGTCGAACGCCATCTGGCCCCAGCGCAGGAACTGGTAGCGCTCGAGATTGCGCTCGTATTCGAGCTTCACGTTGGCGCCGAAGGCGCTCGAATTGCCGAAATTGTCGACGATCACCGAATGGTCGATGACAAGGTCGACCGGAACCAGCGGGTTGATCTTCCTGGCATCGCCGCCCAGCGGGCCCATGGCGTCGCGCATGGCGGCGAGGTCGACCACCGCCGGCACGCCGGTGAAATCCTGCATCAGCACACGGGCCGGCCGGAAATTGATCTCCTTGACCGACCTGCCGCCGTTCTTCAGCCAGTCGGCGAAGGCTTCGATGTCGTTCTTCTTGACCGTCGTGCCATCTTCGTGACGGAGCAGGTTTTCCATCAGGACGCGCAAGGAAAACGGCAGGCGGGAGAGATCGCCGATCTGCTTCTCGACCGCCTTGAGGCTGAAATAGCCATAGCTCCGGCTGCCGACCTTGAGCGTCTTGCGGGCCTTGAAACTGTTGGGATGGGCGGCGGCCATTGTTGGTACTCCTCAAGGTCGATTTGCGCGGGGTGAGTGGCAAAATAGGGGCATGGACCGGGCGAGGCAATCGGCGGATGCGAGTGCTTGGCCGTTGTGCCAGATTGCCGATATGCGACGCGAAATAGCTTGGGCGATCGGGGCTTTTGCAGCCGTCGTGACGGTCTCGGCGGAGGCCGTTGCGCAGCGCAATGCCGTCGAGTCGTGGGACCCATCGGCGCGTGAGTTCGGCCGACCCACGATCGATCCAAGCGTTCCCGCCGACGCACGCAACAGCACGCTCGACGCCCTCAACAAGATTCTGTCGAGTCCCAAGCTCTCGGCCTTCGACCGTTCGATCTACCTCAGCATCCGTGCCTATCAGTTGAGCCGACTGGGCCGCGAGGCCGATAGCCAGAAAGACATCGCCGAAATGGGCAAAGTCCTGCCCGCGGCGTGGCCGTTGGTGCTGTCAGGCACCGTGCCGGAACTGGCTGGCGGCGGCGATCGGGCGGCGGCGCTGCGCACGCTCGACAGCGCGCTGCAGCGCAAGCCGGGCGATTCCTGGCTGGTGATCGCCCAAGCCCAGGTCTACATGCAGATTGCCGATTTCCAGCGCGCGCTCGGCCTGCTCGACGACGCGCTGGCCGGCGCCACCTCGCCCGCCGATCGGCGCACGGCGCTCTACTATCGCGGTCACGCCAATTTCAATCTCGGCCGCTACGCCGAGGCCGCCGACGATTTCGACGCCTCGCTGGCCGGCCGCACCACGCTCAAGGCGCGGCTGGGGCCGCTTCTGTGGCGCTATGCCGCGCAAGTCCGCGCCAAGCGCGACGCGCGCACCGCGCTCGCCAAGACGATTGGCCAGGAGACTCTCGAAGAATGGCCCGGCCCGATCGTGAAGTTCCTGCTCGGCAAGATTGGCGCCGGCGAGCTCGCGGTCGTGGCCGAATCGGACGACGCCGCCAAGCGCGCCAACGGCAAGTGCCCGGCGGCCCTGTTCATGGGCATGGATGCGTTGCGCCGCGGCGACAGGCAACGGGCGCGCGAACAGCTCCAGCTCGCCCAGGCGCGCTGTCCCACCGTGTCCGAGCTCAACTGGGCCGCCTCGAGCGAGCTCAAGCGGCTTTAGCCCCTCATGCTCCTCTCCCCCGCTAGGGGGAGAGGTTGGGTGAGGGGGTTACAGACGAATCGCTCAGCGCGATTTCAATCGCTGACCAAATGCCCTCTGGATTCTGGACGACTTCGTTCGCCCAGAAACGCAGGATACGCCAGCCTTCCCGTTCCATTGCGGCGGTGCGACGCGTATCTGCCTCGACTTGAAACGCGTGATGATCGCCATCGATCTCGATGACGAGCTTCCTGGATAGGCAAGCGAAGTCGGCAAAGTACGGGCCGATCGGGTGCTGCCGCCGGAACTTGACGCCGTTGATCCGCCGGTCACGGAGTAGATGCCAGCAGATCTTCTCGGCTCGGCTCCCGTCGCGTCGCAGTTCGCGGGCTCTTGAGACCTTGTCCATACCCCCTCACCCAGCCTCTCCCCCTAGCGGGGGAGAGGAGCATGATGGTGAAAAGAAAGGGCAAGAATTTGACTAACCGACCAGCGCCAGCGGCGCCACGAAGCGGGTGATCTCGGACAGGACGTAGGCCGGTTGCTGCAGGTGCGGGCTGTGGCCGCAGTCGGGCACCAGGCGCGTCTCGCAGTAGCCGCCGACCTTGCCGGCGATGATGCCAAGCTGCAGTTCGCTGCCGTATTCGTCGTCCTCGCCCTGGGTCGCCTGCACCGGCACGACGACTCGCGGCAGCCGGCTGTCGGCATCCATCGGCTCGAAGCCGGGCGCCAGCCAGGCGTCGGACCATAGACGGAAGGCGCCGTCCGTATTGTCGCCGTGGTATTTCTGCAGGCGTTGGCGCAGGTCGCCCGCGGCAAAGGCCTCGCGCGCCTGCCGGATGGCTTTTACGCAGACCGCTTCGTTGATGGCGTGCGCCGCCAGCGTCACCACCGCGCGCAGCGGCTCGGGATCGGCGGCGGCATAGTTGAGCGCGATCGTGCCGCCATCGCTGTGGCCGACCAGCACGCAATCCTCGATGTCGAGCTTGGCCAGCAGGCGCGGCAGGACGTCGTCGGCCTCGATCTCCATGTAGCGGACCCCGGGGTCGGCCGGCCACGGGCTCGAGCCGCCGTAGCCGGTGCGGTCGTAGACGATGCCGGCGCAGCGCGTGGCGTCGCAAAGCGTCTGCGGGAAATCCCGCCACATCTCGATGCAGCCCAGCCCTTCGTGCAGGAATATCAGCGTCGTGCGTTCCAGTCCGTCGCTCTGCCGCGGGCTGAGGTGGCGCGTCCGCAGGCGGCGGTCGTCGAGATCGATCAATTGGTCGGCAGCAGTCACGCCGCAGATGTAACCGGGACTCGCCGCCATGAGAAGGTGCCGAGCATCGCCGGCAGCACGGTGAGGAACAGTATGGGCGCCAGCAGCATGCCGCCGACCACGACAGTGGCGAGCGGCCGCTGGACCTGGCTGCCGATCGCCGTCGAGAAGGCGGCGGGCAAGAGGCCGACGCACGCCGCCGCGCAGGTCATCAGCACCGGCCGCATCTGCAGTTCGCAGGTCTGGCGCAACGCCGCTTCGCGTTCGAGGCCGCCTTCGATCAGCCGGTTGAAGCAGCCGACCACCATGATGCCGTTCATGGCGGCGATGCCGAACAAGGCGACGAAACCGATCGCGGCCGAGATGCTGAACGGCATGTCGGCCAGGAACAGGCCTAAAATGCCGCCAACCAGCGCCAGCGGAATGGCGCTGCCGGCGATCAGGGTATCGGTCAGCGAGCCGAAGCTGACATAGAGCAGCAGCAGGATCAGCGCGATGGCGATCGGCACGGCGATGCCGAGCCGCGCCACGGCCCTCTCGAAATTGGCGAAGTCGCCCGCCCAGTCCAGGCGGTAGCCACTGGGCAGCGGCACCTCGGCAGCGACCTTCTCCTGCGCTTCGAGCACGGCACCGCCCAGATCGCGACCGCGCACGCTGAACTTCACGGGGATGTAGCGCTCCTGGGCCTCGCGATAGATGTAGAAGGCGCCCGACGACAAACCGATATTGGCCACCTCGGCAAGCGGCACCTGGACCACGCCGCCGTTCGGTCCGGGGGCGCCGATGGCAATGCGCCTGAGCGCCTCCATGTTCTCG
>Ga0099829_10002796_pt1 | contig 10093 bp, 11 predicted proteins | sample CZO8metaG_3_FD_79336 | JGI IMG/M metagenome (GOLD analysis project Ga0099829, IMG submission 79336) | Vadose zone soil microbial communities from the Eel River Critical Zone Observatory, Northern California, USA - CZOApr15con2H2.8 metaG | ecosystem: Environmental > Terrestrial > Soil > Vadose...
CCGGTGGCAGCGTCCGATGCGCTGCTCGATACGCTGCGGGTTCCACGGCAAATCGTAGTTGATGACGGTCTCGCAGAACTGAAGGTTGAGCCCCTTCGCTCCAGCCTCGGTGCACACCAGGACCTTCGAGCGCGTGCGGAACTCGTGAACGAGTGCGAGCCGCACGGCAACCTCGCGGGTCGGTCGAGAACCCGGCGGAAGTTTGCGCCCCTCCTCCTGTTGCCACCGGGCGTGCGCCTCGTGCGCGCGGCCGTGATCGTTGGTGCCGCGAAACAGGGTGATTTCTTCGTCACCGAGGCCAGTATCGAGGAGCAGCTTCCGCAGGTACTCCTGGGTGGTAATAGACTCGGTAAACACGACGGCCTTGCCACTGGCGCGACCGTCACGACCCAGATCGAGAATGACGCGGATGGCTTCCTGGAACGAACGAGCCTTGGCATCGTGCGGAAGGGATCGCGCGCGAGCTACAAAGCCCTCGACACGAGCCAACTCGGCGGCGATCGCCACATGGTTGGTCGAGACGGGCGCGTCCTCGCTGGATTCTTCGATATCCTCATCTTCCTCCAGGTCGTGGAGCACCTCGATCGCATCGTCCGTGACGGGTTGACCGGCGCAGAGGCGGCGGAGCCGCGCGGCGACGTTCTCGAGACTCGCAGCCAAGGCTGGAATCGATGACGCCATGCGGCGGTGAAACCCGATCAGGAGCAACCGGCGTTGTCGACCGGCGAAGGCATATAATGACGGCTGCAGGAGGTACTCCGTCACGTCATCGTAAAGCAATCGTTCGTCGTCGCTCATGGCGTACTCGTAGAGGCGGCATCGGCGTTGCGTGAACGGCCGATCAAGAAACTCCTGTGCCTGACGGCGCAACGTCCGCTGGAGCACCATGGCCAATCGCCGTTGCAGCTCGTGCTCCTGGCCCGGGACCAGCGTCCGGTCGTCCTCGCTACAGAACACCTGGCGGAACGTGCTGATGTCCCCGAGCAGAGTGCCGGTTGGTTCCACGTACTGCACGAGGCCCCATAGCTCGGCGAGGGAGTTCTGAATCGGGGTCGCCGTGAGCAGCAGGACTGGTGCTGTACGCAGGAAGCCGCGGACGCGATGCGCCATCAGCGCCTCGTCGGAGGTCTCGTCGTAGAGTCCGTCGCGCCCGTAGCGCTTGTGCAGGCCCGCGAAGATCTCGTGGGCCTCGTCGATGATGGCCAGGTCAAACGGTGAAACGGAGCCCAAAAGCTCGGCACCACGTTCGCTTCCTGCGAACTCGCGGCCGACCAGGTAAACTCCCGGTGCGAAAAAGTTGGTCTGCTCCTCGCGGGCCTGAATGCCGAACAGGTTGAGTAGCTCGCTCTGCCACTGGCCGATTAGCGACTTGGGAACGATCAGCAGGGCGCGCTCCGCACCTTCGGCTCGGCTTTGGGCGATCACCAGGCCCGCCTCGATTGTCTTTCCCAGCCCAACTTCATCAGCGAGGATGCAGCCGCCCTCGCGGAGGCGTCGGAGCGCAAAGATTACCGCGTCGATCTGGTGGGGATTGGGGTCAATCCGCGCCTGCCGTTGCGACGCGGCGTACCGTTCTCGGTCGTCCGGACGGCGGACGCGGACAAGATCCTCGGCGAGGATGCGCCGGTTGAAAGCATGGAGGGTCGCGCTACTTCTTCCTGCGGCCACGCTCGTACTCACTGAACCCATGCGCCCCCAGATCACGGGCATTGACCGCGGGCCCGGGTAACTTGAACACGTTCTTCTCAGCTCTTGCTCGCCAGTGATCGCCCGTCGGTCTCTCCAGCCGCTGCAGCATCGATCGAAGCTTGGCCATGATGGATCGACCGACCAAATATCCGTAGTGCCGGGGGGGCTTATCTAACTCGATGCGCAAACACGATATCCAAAATGGCATCGCATTTAGCCTGCGCGGTTGAAAGCGGGCATTACGTATTTGGCAAAGCGTTCGAGCGAGCGCATCACATAACTATGCGGCTCGCCGCCTTGCGCGACTTCAAGGATTAGGTAGGTGGCGCCGTAAAAATCCTGTGACCAGCGCACCCGTTCGATTAACGTTTCGGGCTCGCCGATCAGCAGTACACGCATCGCGTCGAGTTCCTCGTAGGTAAATTTGGTAAATCCAGGCCCCCGCTTATAGCGTTCGTAGGTGGCCGAGGTATGAACGCTGCGGCGGTCGAGAGCGTCGAAGAACTTGTAATATTGCAGGGCATGGACGCCGCCATGGTCGTGCGCTTCCTGCCACGAATCGCCGCAGTACATCTGATACACGCCCGCAACCTCACGGGTCGCCGGATCGTAGCCATTTTGCCGCAACGCGTCGTGGTAGAGCGCAATATTGGCCTTGACCATTTCAGGCGCGGGGATAAAGAACGCGGTACCCAGATGATGTCCCCGCTGCCCCGCCCATTCGTAGCTCTCCGGAGTGATCGCACCTGAAGCAAAGATTGGCGGGTAGGGTTTTTGCAGCGGCTTGGGAAAAAATGAATAGTCAGCGAGTTGCCAGAAATCGCCCGCGAAAGAAAACGGGCCGTCGGAGGTCCACGCCTTCACGATCAGGTCGGTGCCCTCGCGATAGCGCGCGTGGCTCTCGTCCGGATTTATGCCGAAGAGCTGATACGAATAATTAAGAAATCCGCGCCCGATGCCGTATTCCAGACGGCCCTCGCTCAGCACATCGAGCATCGCATATTCCTCGGCCAGCCGCAGCGGATGGTTCAGCGGGATGAGCGACACGCCGGTGCCGACTTTGATGCGCTTGGTACGCGACGCCGCCGCCATCGCAATAACCGGTGGTGCGCCGAACGAGTAGCCGGAGTAATGATGCTCGCCGAACCATACGGCATGATAGCCCAACTCTTCGGCGAATTGGGTCTCTTCGAGGATGTCCCCGTAATAATGGGAAGCCGAGCCGTGGACCTCGGGGTAGTAGTCAGTATTATACAGCAGACCGAATTTCATCGTCGTACACCTGTCAGGCAAGGCCTCTTCGCCTGCCTCCTTGATTTTTACCACGCCGCGAGCGTTAAGCGCATCGCTCCCCCTGAAGTCAAGGCTATGTAACGTTCAACGTCCGCGATTGGCAACCTTGAAGTGTAGCTGCCCATCATCAAGATTAAACAGATCACCCGTGCCAGGGGTGCGCAAGGCTGGGTGGATGCGAATAACTGACCGAATAAGAAAGCCGGAGTACTTTTTCCGCCCGTCCTTTCTAATTGCCAGGAGACAATGGGTGGCGCGCTCTATATTAGCCACGCGCGACGCTGAGTGGGCGAGTAAGCGATTGGCGCCACGAGGCTGGCAGATTTTGCGGTCTAGCAGGGTGCGGAAAAAGGCGTTCCGCACCCTGCTTTCCCTCTCTGTAATCTCCCCCAGCGGGGGAGAACTAAACACTAGCGGAGCCGAAAGGCGGAGCGAGCTAACGAGTCCGCGAGGTGCGAATCAAAAAGGATGGAAGACAGCTCTATCGCAGAGTGGGGAAAGACTTTTTATCAGCAAATAGGTTTTTCCGCACCCTGCTAGGGTAAACGTGAAATGCCGTATAGCTTAAGCCATTCGCCTCGAGGGCACTGGCTTGGAGAGGAGTCATGTACGATCTTTTACTCACTGGCGGTACAGTGGTCGACCCATCAACCGGTCTTAACGGGGTCCGCGATATAGCGATCGAACAAGGCAAAATCGCGTGCATCGAATCGCAAATCCCGCGTGACCAGGCGCGGCGCGTGATTGAGGTGCCGGAAAGGATTGTCACACCCGGCCTAATCGACCTGCATGCCCATGTGTTTGAAGGCTTTACCAGATTGGGTGTGCATCCGGACCAGGGCGGCGTCTATGCGGGCGTCACGACCATCGTCGATGCGGGCAGTGCCGGCTGTGCCACGTTCGGGGGTTTCCCACGATATATTATCCCCCAATGCCGCACGGAGATTATCCCGTTCCTGCATATCTGTCAGACGGGGCTTTCGACCATCCCGGACATTATCGCCGAGGGCAGCATCGACTTGGACGCGACTTTGCGCGTTGCCGATCGCTATAAAAATCTGATCTGCGGAATCAAGGCGCGAATGGTGTCGCCGGCGCTGGAGATTTTCGGCATGGAAATGCCGCGTTTGGCTAAGCGCGCCGCACGCGATAGCGGTATCAAGCTGATGGTCCATATCGGTGATACCGAAAAGCGCTATGATCCGACGGTGATCCGCCGCCTGCTGCCAATGCTCGAAACCGGCGATATCCTCACGCACTACTTCACTGCCAATCCGGGCGGTGTGCTCGACGGCAACCGGCGGCTGGTTCCGGAAGCCTGGGAGGCGGCGAAGACCGGCGTATGGTTTGATACTGCACATGGACAGGGGAATTTCAGCTTCGATATTGGCCGCCGCATCATCGACCAGGGTCTCCTGCCGCACTGCATCAGCACTGATCTGACAATCCCCGGCCGGCTGCGAACCGTGCACAGCATGACCGAAATGATGACTCGCTTTCTGGGTTTGGGATTTACCCTGGAACAGGTGGTCACAATGTGTACCGCCAATCCTGCCAAGGCCATTGGAGCTGAGGAGAGGCTGGGAAGCCTAGCGGCAGGCCGGCAGGCCGACATTTCGGTGTTGAAAATTGTTGAAGGAGACTGGACCGTCTACGACGTGCTCGGCGCGAGTCTGTCGGTCCGGCAAGCGGTGGTTCCCGTGCTGACGGTCAAGCGTGGAGAGTTGTTCCGACCGGAATGGGGGCCACGGCCATGGGGCTGGGAACCAGACCCAGGACCAGTGCGCTTCAAAGGATGCTGCTGACACCTGCTTTTCTAGCAGGCTGCGGGAAAAATGCCTTCCGCCGCCTGCTTTCCCTCTCTGTAATCTCCCCCAGAGGGGGACAAACTAAAGGAAGCCAGTTTTATCGGAGTGTGCGGAAAGACTTTCATAAGCAAATGGGTTTTTCCGCAAGCAGCTAGGAGCGACTTTCGAGCTGGCTTCTTGAGTTTCTATGTTTTACAGGCGATGCTGCCCTCCCCGTGTCATCAGCGGGACGGCAGCGGGTGCCAGGCCGGTGAAAACGAACAGAATTGAAGGTATCTTGCTTGCAGCCGGCGAGTCCCGGCGGATGGGTTTCCCCAAACCACTGTTACGCATGAATGGTGAGACCTTCATGGGCCGTAGTGCCGCATCGATGCTGGCGACCGTGGAACGGCTGATCATCGTCCTGGGTGCTCACCGTGAAGCGGTAACGGCCGCAGTTCCGGCTGACGACCGGATCAGCATAGTTGAAAATCCTGACTATACGCTGGGGCAACTGTCCTCGATCAAAGCCGGGCTCGGTGCGGTTTCCGCACACGCTGATGCGGCTATAGTGCATCTCGTCGATCATCCGACTGTGCTGCCCGAGACCTTCCGTCGGCTGGCACACGAATATCAATCATCAGGGAAGCCGATTCTGGTAGTGCGATGCCGCGGCGGGCGCGGCCACCCGGTTCTATTCGACCGTTCGATCTTTGACGAGTTGCAACAAGCTCCGACCGATGTCGGCGCCCGCGCGGTGGTCAAGGCCAATGCGGATCGGGTAATTTACCTGGATGTGGACGACCCTGGTGTCCTGTTGGATCTGGACACGCCGGCCGACTTGGCGCGAGCAGGTCTTCCGCCGGTGCCAGCTCTATACCGCTTTGAAACGAAATCGGGGTAGGTGCGTATAAACCTTCAGATATGATGGCCGCTCTGTCCCCGAAGCTGCGAACTTGGAGCGAAGCCGTTCGACCCGACGATGAGTTGATAGCCGAGGTCCGGAGCGGACATACGGCGGCGTTTGCGGAGCTCGCCTCCCGCTATCGCGACCGCGTTGAGCGGTTGTGTCAGCGTTTCTTTTCCGACCGCGAACTCGTCCGCGATCTGGCCCAGGAGAGTTTCATCCGCGCATTTGCCGGTTTTTCGACCTATCGGGCCGAAATGCCGTTCCTGGGGTGGTTACGGGCGATCGTGGCAAATGTGTGCTACGACGAGCTTCGCCGCCGCCGGAGAAGACCGGAAGAGCTTATCGCGGATTTCAGCGGGCCGGAAGCAAACTGGGTCCAACTGGTCGATCACTTGACACCTGAGCAGATTGTGGAAGCCGCCGAAGAGCGGCGTGAAGCGCACATCCTGGCTCACCGACTATTGGATTCGCTGCGGCCGGAGGATCGAATGGTGATGGTGCTCAGGGAGAGTGAAGGTTTGAGCGTCGAGGAGGTCGCCGGGATTATGGGCTGGAGCGAAGCAAAGGTGAAGATACGTGCATTTCGCGCCCGCCGACTCATGCGTAAGCAGGCTGAATCCATTCTCTTTGAGCAGCATCGTCGAATAGTAAAATGAACTGCTTTGAAGCGAGAAACGACTTTGTCGCCTTCTGGCAGAAGACACTGGCCGCCGAGCGCCGCGCGCAATTGCTAACGCATCTGCGCCGATGCACGACTTGCGATCATTCATTCCGCATGTTCGCACTGACGGCTCCCGTACTCTATTCGGCAACCGAACCGGACAGCAGGTTGAGCCCCGCAAGGCCAATCGGGTTTGATACCGATCGAATCGGCGCCTCGGGCAATCCACCGATCGCTGAGCACCGGTCTATCGTCCGGACCTTGAACAGGGTTTTGCCGGCAATCGCTATGGCCGCAGCGGCTGCGATTGCACTATATTTTGCCGCGCCGCCACATATGACGTTCGAGGACGCGATCGCCGGCGACAATTCGAGCGTTGAACTTGCCAGCTACCCGTCGACCGACAGTTTCTTCGGCCAGGAGCTCATGGCCCAGGACTCAACGGCCCAGGACCTGTCTGACGAGTAGCCGGCCACCTGCAGGAAGTCAGCCCGTCATGCTGACCATCTGCAATTCCAATGCAGGAGAGGTGGGGATAACTGGCCTGAAAGGCTCGGGGTGAGGATTGTCTCTGCAAGGTAAGTACACCGTTTTATTCACCGCTATTGCTCTTGTGGCCGGGTTGGCAGTCGGGTTTGGCGGCGCCATGCTTGGCTATCGCTCCGGCTTGCTGCCCCTCCCGGGCGAACGGCCGTTCCAGCGGATGGCGCGGGTGCTGCAGCTAACTCCTGCGCAGCGCGAGCAGATTCGCGCCGTCATGCATGAGACACGCGGCAAAATTGAGGCGACGCGCAACAACTTCGAGCAACAGCGTCACGTGATTTTTCTCAGCGCGTATATGCGCATTCACGCAATGCTGACTCCCAGTCAGCAAAAGCTCTTCGACGCGCGCTTCGTACCGCCGTCATTGCGGGCCGAGGCGCGAGCGCAGCGACAGGCGGCAGCGCCGGCGGTCTCGCCTGGTTCACCCTGACTTCTGCTTCAAAAAAGCAGTACCTTCGACGCAGAGCGCGGCCTCAGTAAACGCTATTTTGGCGTAGCCGGCACCAACGAATCGATCCTGAGCGGAATCCCGAAGCGCGTCTGCTGCGGCATTTTGCAAAGATTATCGTTGCATTCCTGAAAACTGAGAGTGCCACCCAACTGATGCTCGCCGGGCGCCAGTTTCTGTTGCAGAAGAATATCGCCAACCGCTTTGAAGCGGCCCTGGTACACCGGCAACGTCTCGCCCAGCAGCTCGAACTTCACTGGCGTCGGCTTGGGGAAATCGAGTTTCTGCCCGGATACCAAATCATTATCAAAAGTAACCGTGGTCGGCGTGTATTCTTCGGGCAGCGGTTTCCCGTAAACGTGCCATCCGGGCGCGATGTCAAAGTCGACGGCGACGCCGAGTTGTTGTCCGCTGAACGCACGCACGTCCGAGAGCGCAATCCGCGCTTTAACATCACCTGCATCAACCACGACTGAATTTCCCTTCGCCGTGCCGAACTCCTTCAGCAGGACCGCAGTAGCAGTCGGCCGTTCCTGGTAATCGGCCAAAAATAGCTTGCTCTTAACGGTACCATCTGCGGCGAGCAGATATTGCCCGGGAAAGGGAATTCCGTAGAAACGGACGTCGGTGGGTACGTTGGTATTAAGAATCCCGAATCGACGAATCACCGCGCTGCCCTGGTCAGACAGCATTGGATAAGTGATGTGATGGGCATCACTGAAACGGCTCAGTACCGATTCCGAGTCATAGCTGATTGCCGCCACGTTCACACCGTTGTGGCGGAGTCCTACGACCGCATCCTGCAGCTCGACGAGCTGCGAACGGCAGTAGGGTCACCAATCCGCACTACGGGTGAAGACCAGCAGCAAACCGTCTTTACCCATCAGGCTGTGCAGGGAATGCTGTTTGCCGAACTGATCGGGCAGAGTGAAATCAGGCACCTTTTCGCCGATTTGCGGGCCGGTCTTAAGATCGTCGTTCTGTGCTGCGACGAACTCGTTCCAGAGCCTGGGGTCAGGCCGTTCGCCGGCCGCCATTTTACGCAGTACTTCGTGGAACGCGTTGGCTTTGGTCTGGGTATCCATTTTTTGGCTACTTGAGCTGACGGCGTTTTGATTTGTTGCAGCATTTGGCGCCGCAAATAGCTTGGGCGACAATAGTGCAACCAGTGTCACGATTGTGACTACAACGACGCGTCCTTGACTGCTCCGGCCTCGTTCTCGTGTGGTGTGAGGCAAGCCTTATCACCTCTTAAATGGCGCTGGCGTTTGCCTATGTTTTACCCTGCAATCACACTACATGAAAGTAAGGGAACAGGCGCACCCGGGAAAGATCGCTGGCCAGCGATTTGAGCGATCGAGTAAAAAGCGGCTGGAGCTCTGCTTGGGTATGCATCAATGAGCGATGCTGGTCCGCACGAGCGTCGGTTTGGGCGGCAATTTGCCGATTCGAACCAGCTCTTCACGCAGACTCGCGCGCGACAACGGCTTGCACAAGACCGCGGCGGCGCCGAGATGATAGCTCTGTGCCACGTCCCTATCATAAAGCGAGCTGGTTAACACGAAAGCCGGCACCTGCGCGCACGGCTCGTGCGAGCGGGCGGCGCGCAGCACTTCGAAACCACCGTTGTCTGGCAAGCGCAAATCGATCAGCATCAGGTCCGGCCGGTCATGCTCGGTGAAGCGAGCAATTAGAGTAAGCGCCTCTTCGGCATTTTCAGCAACGATCACCTCGCTGGATTCGCCCAGCAACTGCTGCAGCACCCTCACGGCGATGAAGGAATGTTCGGGATTATCTTCGACCAAAAAGACTCGCATCGCCGATTCCGCTGAAGGGCTAAAATTATAATTGTCCATTTTGCCTCTGACCCTGACCCGGCCGCAGTTATCTTCACCGAATAAAGCAGGCGCCGTATCAGCGTCGCGATCTCAAGCCGCCTGACGCCCGGTGCCTTCCGGCGCGGCGCCCGCGCTGATAACCCCTACACAGGAACGCACCCGATCTGTTACCGTGAACTCAGTTTCCCCCAAAAAGGAAGATGAGAACACTCTCATCCAACAATCGCCGTGCCACAGATCGCCTTTTCACTCTAAAATGTTTGGGAAATGGTTCCATCTCCCTGCCAGCACTGCAATCCTGCCTGATAGCGGAGCGAAAATAAGCAATGTTGGCAGAACAGGCAAAATCCGAGGAGCTTAAAACTGATTAGATTCAACGCTTAACCGGGACTTGACACAGGCTCATGCAACACTGCCCGTGGCATTTAGGTGCGGCAATGATACACCGCCAGCGTTTCAGTCCCAAGACGGACCAGCCGCTGGTTCGGCATGATGGGGTCGCGTCAGGTGAGCATCCTTTTCGGTTTTTGATTCGGACACTCTCGACATCCGCGCCTGCGCCGCTATGCCGCGCTGGTTCACGAGCAGGCTGCGGAAAAGGCCTCCGCACCCTGCTTTCCCTCTCTGCAATCTCCCCCAGAGGGGGAGAACTCGAGTTTCTACATTTGGGCGATGGGGGTTGATTCTTTGTGGCGCGTTTATCTGCTGCGTCATTCCGAGCGAAGCCGAGGAATCAACGCGAAGCGATTGAGGGCATGATGTGAGAGGCTGGGAAAAACCTATTTGAACTGGCTGCCATGCTCGCTCAGAGGTAGATCGCGGAGCGATTTGCCTGAAACGAGGCGAAGAGAAATCGCTCCGCGTTGATCCCTCCGCTTCGCCGCTAAGAATGCGGCTCCGGTCGGGATGACAAAAAAGAGCGCC
>Ga0099829_10002797_pt1 | contig 10091 bp, 9 predicted proteins | sample CZO8metaG_3_FD_79336 | JGI IMG/M metagenome (GOLD analysis project Ga0099829, IMG submission 79336) | Vadose zone soil microbial communities from the Eel River Critical Zone Observatory, Northern California, USA - CZOApr15con2H2.8 metaG | ecosystem: Environmental > Terrestrial > Soil > Vadose...
GAGTAATAAGACAACCCAAGGAGCTGCACGGCGTCGCGGTCCTCAGGATTCTCCCTCCACGCGTCTTCAAGATATTTGGCAGCTTCGAGGTATTCTCTCTGGTGGTAATAAGCGATACCCAATTCGTGGTGGAGTCCTTTTAGTTCAGGCTGCTGTAATGCGAGAGCCTTCAGCTGCGCTATGGCTTCCGCGTTCTTTTGCTGTCGGATAAGAGAGCGCGGGGCGGATAGCGCGTCATCTTTCTGCTGAGGGAACGCGTTCTCGCCGCAGGAAAGGATGCAGAGAAACAGGATTGTTAGCCTGGTTGGCATACTTATCGGCGCCATGGGAGCTCTTCGCTGGGCCGCCCGACGCCTGAGCTCTCAATTCTAATTCTTCGTGGACACACTCTCTTTTGTTGGCCTGACTTCTTGGCCCAGCCCTTCTGTCAGAGTGACGATGCTATCTACCGGCACATTACGAAAGCGTTCCACAAGTCCGCTAGGCCAGCGCACTTCGATATGTTGAATCTGACTCGTTGCTCCCAGTCCAAAGTGAACGCGGATGTCGCTGTTCGAAATGTAGCTTGAGCCGCTGCGAACCTCATCAACCTGTTGGCGCAAATCTGTTTTCACTGAGACACGGGCACCGATGCCGCTGCGATTCGACCGCGTGCCCACGGCTTTGATCTCGATCCAGTGGTTCGCATAGATTTTCTGGTTTACTAATAGGCTGGGCGGCCCGTTTCGGTTCACCACCACCGCCGATATCCGGCCATCGTTCCACAAGTCGCCGATCGCTAACCCCCTTGCGGGCGAAGCCGTTGTGATGGCCGATCCGGACACTTGCGAGACATCTACGAACGTTCCATTGCCGGAGTTGTGATACAGCAGCTTCGGTTCGCTGTAATCGATGCCGAGATTGAGGCTATCCACTTCAGGATAAACGTGCCCGTTCACCAAGAGGAGATCCGGCCAGCCGTCATTGTCGAAATCGAAGAACATGGTGCCCCAGCCGAGATACTGCGTATGCGCTCCAAAGCCCGCGGCGTAAGTGACATCGGTGAAAGTCCCATCACCATTGTTGTGATAAAGCGTGGAGGTGTCGTCGGAAAAGTTCGTGTGAAAAAGATCAAGATTTCCATCGCCGTCGTAATCGGCGACAGTCGAACCCATTCCTGCCTGTTCGCGTCCGTCGGCGTTGTAGGCCACGCCGGATAGGATGCCCACGTCAGTGAAGGTACCGTCGCGATTGTTGTGATAAAGAATGCTAGGCGTACTGTCGCAAGCCATGTAGATGTCCGGCCAGCCATCGTTGTCGAAATCCAGCGGCGAAACGCTAAAACAGTGATGTCCTATGGTGCGATCGATGTGGCCCGCCACGGTCACATCTTGAAAGTGGCCATTCCCAACGTTGTGATACAAAGTGTTCTTGGTTGGCGGCATTCCCCGCGGCCCGCAAAAGACCGCAATACCCTTCCATAAGCAGGTAGGGTACTTGCCTGGCGCGGGTGCATGGGGCAAGTCGAAATCCGCGTAGTTCGCAATGGCCAGATCTAATCGCCCATCGCGATCATAATCTAGAAATGCGCAGCCGCTACCCCAACTCTTTCCATCTCCCGCGACACCGGCATTCTCCGCAACTTCTTCAAAGCGACCGCTCACATTGCGATAAAGCCTGTTCTTACCGTAGTAAGTGACATACAGATCCAGCCAGCCGTCGTTATCATAGTCGCCAACACAGACGCCCTGGCCCCAGCCGGTGCCAAGCAGTCCTGCTTTCTCGGTGACGTCAGAAAAGGTCCCGTCATGATTGTTATGGTAAAGGTGGTTTGTGGGCGCGCTTGCGGCGGGAAAGCCTTCCAGCGTGGTTCCGTTTACCAGGAAAATATCCGGCCAGCCATCGTTGTCGTAGTCGAAGATAGCCACACCGGTGCCCGTGCTCTCCAGGATATAAGTGCTGCTGTGTTTGCCTCCAAAAACATTCGTCGCAGTGAGCCCGGCCCTCTGAGCGATGTCTTTGAATTCAGCAATTCGTGCAGCTTTGCTCGGATCCGGCGCTGCAGGATTCATCCATATCGGCGCAGTAACAAGGGGCAAAACAATGATCAGAATCCAGTTCGCACGGGTGCGCACCGATTCCATTCCTCTTGTCGCGTTGAACTTGCAGTTACGCACGCCCCCCTCACAGTCAAGGCAATCCGCGGCGCGAATTTTAACTCCATGATGGCTCTGGGTTCTCGGCTGAGAAGGAGGTTGCGGAACAAAGAAAGCAACGGCAGGTAGCACGAACAGAGATTCAAAACGTACCCGCCGATCCGGTGAAGGTCACATAGGCAAGGGACATCAGCAACCAAATTGCCCAAGTGATGCGCTGTTGTGGTGGTGTCGTGGATCTGGTCGTTGGTGTCCCGCCGATAACTTTAGCAGAAATCAACGCGGCATTGAAAAGGAGATTTTGAAAATGTATGTATCCAATGCATGGAAACAACCAAGCGCGGTAAACCATAAAGATGATTCGGAAGCAACTGCTGGGGTCGCCAAGACTTCAGGCGGATTCAAGACCGCGCAAGAACTGAAGGCAATGTCGATTACTCGGCCCAGAACTGCACCTCGCGCGAAACCTCGCGGCTTTGCGGTCACTCATAGTGATACATGATCGGTTCATCCCTCTCAGAACGAGATCGGCCAAACGACCGTTCGGTTTACGGTAGATGTTGCTGGCGGGCCCAGTGCACTGATCTTCGGTCGAATCTACCGGAAGAACCTGGAGCGCGCGGTGCCTTTACTCGTCCAGGAAATCGAGGCGACCGCCGGGCCGAGACCGTGATTGGTCTGAGCTGGGTGCCTGGCCAAATTCCGATGATAGCGCGGCTCCGGACACACTCGAAGTAGGCTGAAATCGCTGGGCGATGAGTCAATGCCCGATAAACGGGGATGTCGGAAGTCAGCTATTGGAAGCTACTTCGGGCCTGCGGCGGGGGGTTGCCCAAAAACCCTTCCTCCCCGTTGCCCGCAAATACCTGATTCTACAGGGGCGAGATTGGTGGATATCGCTGCCCACAAACTGATGTTTTAGGGCATCTCGGCTGGTCCATCCTTGGCAGCGGTGAATCAGGAGAGTAATACGGCAGAAGATCACCAATCACAGCACCTCGCTCCCGACAGCGGCCTTCCTACACCTCATTTCCCGCCGCCTCTTCCACATATGGACACCACCACCAGCGCACGCTTACAGTGAACATCACGGAGATTCTTCATGCCCATCCCTGAAGAAAAAGCAAAGGACATCGTTAATGTGGCCGCGCAAATCGCCCGCGCTCAAAACGCAGAGCCAGAGGCGACCCTCCTCGAGAACTGCTCTGCCAGTCTGGTCTTCGGGGGCGAAGACTTCGACGTATCGCTTTACACCTTGACTCTCGAGGTTCCCATCCGTACATACGCGAACATCGAACAATATCGGGACGGTCTCGAGCAGTCCGTTCGAGAGCGCATTCGCCCCATCGTTCGCCGGTATCCCGACAGCCGGATTTCCGAAGTCATAATCACCCCAGAGCTATCGCCAGCTTCTCGACCACCGGCGGTCCCGCCCAAAGAGGGAGAAGAGGCAGAGGACACACGTTCTTTTTGGAAAACCGGCTTCTTCCGCCTATTCATCAGCCACACGTCCCCAAACAAAATCTCCGCGCACAACCTGAAAGCCGCACTCCCTAAATATCGGATCGCTGCATTCGTCGCCCACGACGACATCGACCCAACCAAAGAATGGCAATTGGAGATAGAGCGAGCACTACGGACCGCGGATTCCCTGGCCGCCATCATCACGCCCGACTTCATTGAAAGCCGCTGGTGTGACCAAGAGGTCGGATTTGCATTCGGACGCGGCAAGCTAGTGGTGCCCCTCTGCAAGGAATCTGTACCACACGGCTTCTTAGGAAAATACCAAGGTTTTCAAGCCAGAGGTCTATCAGCACCTGACGTCGCGGAGCAACTCTTCCAGATCCTTCTCGAACATCCGCTAACCGCAGAAAGGATGGCCGATGCACTAGTCGAGAACATGGCCAGCGCCTGGAGCTTCCAAGCCGCGAGAGATGCAATGCCATTACTCGAAAGAGTTCCCAAGGTGACGCAGACGCAAACCGCGAAACTTCTGCAGTCCATCACCGACAACGACCAAGTTGGCCGGGCAATAAACATCCCAGAGCGCATCCGTGCCTTCGTCTCTCGCGTTGGGCAGCGGGAGCGAGTGGGTTAATTGAGATGCGCAACGCGAAAGGGCGCGAAAGGTTCTCGCTGGCGTGCGGCCAACGCCAAGAGGAAGTGACTTAAATTGAGTGCCTGGCCATAAACCAACTGGGAATCAGATAACTGCTGCGGAATGATCCAATTCTAGCCAGCGTAGCGGGCGCCTACAATTCAGATGTTTTTGACGCAGGGAGACGACTTACTCGCGGAGCTAGTTGCTCTGCGTGTCCCATTCGTCTTCTCGCACGTCTGGGGACGCGAGCGCATCGCACAGCGGGTATCCTCGTCGCACGGGCCTCACTCGTTCAGGTTTTTATGCGTCAAGACCGGAGATCCATCGGCCAGCTTCTCCAGCGTAAAGTCGGCGAACAGGGAGGGTGCCTCGATCCGTACATGATTGAAGAGTGCGGCCGCTACTTCGCGCATCTCGATATCCCCCGGAATCGAACCGCGTATCTTGAAGAAATGACGCAGCGCGCGGGCGTTTGCCGTTACGACGATTTTCGTTTCAGTGGCATTGGGTAATACGCTTCGGGCCGCAGAGCGTATTGCACGTTTAAATTCCTTTTTTGACAATTCTAAGCCGGCCTTGCCTTCTAGCTCACCGAGAGAATCGAGAATCACTTTGTATGATTCTTGCGATACCGCCACAGCCTTTCGCCACGCCCTCAGGGCTTTCGGGGATTGTTGGAGGTGCGCTGGCTCCACAAAAGTAGCACTGGTTTCCTCGTGGTACTGCTGTGAGAGTTGGCTGAACGCAAATCCGACTCTGTGGCGCACTAATTGGTGCGTAAAAGCTCGGCTGATTCCCACCATCAAGAATGTCCAACTCACATGTTCCAAGACACTTTCATGGCCTTGCCTAATGAGATTGTGTATGTAGTCGCCATTGCGTCGCGGTGATTGTTTCTCGCCGAACGACATGTAACAAATGCGCCCCGCGATCTCCACGATCTCTTCCACTTCGGTTGCTCGCGGCGAGCGAGCCCATTCCGTACTTTCCGCCTTGAGAAAAGAAAGGAAAGCGTCAACGTCAAAACGAGGGCGGCTTATCAGATAGATTCTGGGCTTCACGGCTGTTGACCACTTCCATTCCGCGCTGTCTTTCGCGCGTTTTGTGCCTTCTTCTGCTCTGAAATCGCCTGTTGAAGCTCCTTCAGCCGGTTATCGAAGTCTTGCAGTTTTCTCTCAACATCAACCCGATTTTTGAGATCGTATTCCACTATTTCTTGTTTCTTTTTCAGATCCTCGATCTCTGCATTGTGAAATAGATGGCCGCTGCTAACAAGTGATAGGAATGCAGCCACCAAAGCTAGTCCAGTTGCAAACCATGCGCTCACCCTCAAGCCCTGGTCCTTTGCACGCTTCTCCACATCGACAAAATCACGCGACAGCCGGCTGATACTTGCCTGACTCGGAAGACTGCTGCCTCCTGGGTTCCGCTGATGCCAATCCGACTGAGCAGAACGGTCCATACTGAACAACAGCAAGGTAACTATTTCCCTGCCGCGTTCGAGCGAATACGGGTCCTTCGCCATGTTGATCACGGTGAAACGCATAACGCCTTCGTAGCCTGGGTCAACGTGGCCCGGATTTGTCATCAACAATCCTTTAAAAGATACCCGTGACGGGGGGTAACCCAAAGCCGCGATGTTGCCGGGAAGATGCAACGTTTCCTTGGTTGTCACAACAGCCGTTTCGCCAGTCTTGAGCACATGATCTGATTTCGGATTTTGGGCTCCACCTAAGTCCTTCTCCTTTACCCCAGGAAGATAAATGTTACCTATGCGCAAGTCGATCGACGAACTCTGGACGGGCGAGTCTTTGGAATAGGGATTTGCGGGCAATTCGACGCCCTCGATCAACGGAACCGCCGGCGCCGGCGCAGTTATGTTGGCAATCAAGTCGAAATCTCTCAAGAGGCTCACACTCTTCTCCTTTCAATCCCAATACGAGTCAAACCGAGTTCCAAACTGGGACTACTGAAAGTTCCGTACCAAATCCTCGATGGGACGTGTACCAGGCACCAAGACTATTGGGCATTTGCAGACAACGTTCTTGCAAAACGGGCAATAGAACGAACGCATTTCTTCAGAACCGTAGCGTCTCCAAATTATTCCAGATAGGCGAACCGGCGCGGGCACCGACGTAGGGCCGGAGGGTTGTATGCGTTTTTGATCGCCGGCTTGCCGCGGCAGATCCAATTTTGCGACCAGAGCAAAAAGCCAGGAAAACACGTCCGCGAGCTGCGTTTCAAGATTCGTCTGACGCCAATTGGGCTCACCGGAGCGGAAGGTCTCTTCTTTGTAAGAATACATACGAATCATCGCATTTGAAGCTTCGCCCAACTCTTCCATGAGGTGCAAGGCTATGTCCTTGAGAGTGAGGGTCGCAAGATTAGCCTCGAAGATCTCACCAAACATTTCCTGCCATTCGTTAATGCCCTTTGGTTTTTCGGGGTGAATCATTGTGCTGTAGTTCCGCAAGGCTCCAATGCGCATTCTTCTGGCCACTGCGTCTTCGGTTTCGGGCGGGTGCGCTGGACACTCACAGGGATTAATGTGCCCCAGTCTCACGTCATCTGGCCCGGCGTCGGCAATACTAGACGCTGAGCAAGATGGACACCTTTTTGGATACTTGTGCCAGAGTAGGTCAGAGCAAGTGCTTTGAATTCGGATGAATCTGTCGGGGGGCGCTTCAAAACTGCCCTCTGATCTACCGAACTCGGCCTTAAGCTTGAGAACCATAGTCAATAGCCACAAAGAAAAATCGGCGATCTCCCGATAGAGATCCTCCTCGGGTGTTCCCTTTCTAATCTGTTCCGCGATACTAGCGGCATGGTGCAAGGTATGGCACCACACGTCCCAGATCGATCTGTACTTGTCGTGCGAGCCGTAAATCTTGGCCACTATGCTGACATATTCGTCCAAAGACGCCTGACCAACATTCGCTTGTGAATATTCCATCTGGTGGGCTCCCGAAATGCCGACACATCGACGGTTCGTTGGTCGACAGGCGCGTCGTAATATACTCCACAATTAGAATTCTAAGAATGGCATACACCTGTATCTGTCACCTCGCAAAAGAATCCCATTCAGGCTATGATTTTGGAGTGTGGCGTACCTTTCGAGGCGGCGAGGAGCGAGTCGCACTTTTCACAGATGTTCCACAGGAAATTCACACTTCCACAGGAAACCAACAAAATGGCTAACAGCTTTTTTTCGGAAACTGGCGAGTTTGTGACTGATGGTATTGATTCCTTCAGGAGGCCCTAAGACAATTCGTTCCGACGTCGATTCCATGCTGAAAAAGCAAACGAATCAACCTGACATACTCCCGTTGTCTTTTGACCGGGCAGTGCCTGAGTCAGACTTGAGTTCCGCCTCTCAATCCGAAGCCAATGCCCAGGTCCCCGAGAAGATACACAAAAGCATCACTGTCGTCTGTGCTTGCATCATGCGGGAAGGTGGCCAGCAGATCCTGTTATCGATGCGGAGGGCGCCTGGAGTACCGGGCTTGGATGGCAAATGGGAACTCCCCGGAGGAAAGGTCGAATTCGGGGAAACACCGGAGCAAACAATCGTGCGCGAGATACGAGAAGAATTGGGGATCAGAATTGTGCCGAGGAGATTGTTGCCCTATTTGCATACAAATCGATGGGAATATGAACATGCAATTCAGCATGTCATTCTTGCGTGCTACGAATGCGAGATGGAGGACGAAGCCACGTATAGCGAGAGGGAAGATGTGGGGTGGTTCCACATCAATCAAATTGATTTCAATTTGACGCTGCCAGGAACGAAAGAGTTTGTTTCTTTGGCGGCCCGAAACGATTGGTTCGACAAGGTCTACATAGAATTTGAGTTTGAGGATTCTTCTACCAATACATCGAGAAGATTCGCTGTTGCCACCCAATCGACACTTTTCTGCAAGTACGGCCTGGTCAAATACTCGGGTAGGATAGGAGCTAAGCCAAGGACGAAATGGCAGGAATTTAGGTCGCCAAGAGAACTCGATAGGCAGATCTTCAAGACCGCTAAACGTTGTTTGGCTGGCGGCTATCGTATCAGAGTTCTGCAGGGGCCAGAACGCCCCCTCGAAGTGTTAACGAGAATCCGCGAGTTAGCACGGCAATGGAACGAGTACCTTCCTGCCTCAGATAGCATTTGATGGCGGGCGCATACCCCAACGGGCAGCGGACGCGGATTTTGTGAAGACTATCAGGGGTTGCCCAATAAACCGGGCTTTCGTCTGTAACACTTTGGCTCCCGCGGGCTTAAGGGAGAAAAGAGAGCTTGACTCTGAATCATATGTTTTTGGGCAACGCAGACGGTGTGCGTCGGTCGGGTCTTATTACATTCAAACGCAGCATCAGCAGAGGCGTACCAAAACACCTCTTTTGATACCGCCGTTTGTTGTTCAGAGTGGGATCGAAGAATCAGGAAGATAGCGCGCCTCAATTCGCTGCCCTTTGATACACCCCAACGCATCTTTGAACGGTTGCCAAGAAAGTACCGACTTTCTCAGCCAGGTCTGCTGGCTGTTTCCGGGTTGACTACGGACGGAATCACTTGATTGCATAACAATGTCGGCTCCTCGACCCGAGTAGACTTTGGTTGCTTGACGACCAAGGCTCGGGAGAAAGGAGCCGAACATGATGATTATAGGCGTAGATTATCACCCGAGCTTTCAGCAAATTGCTTTTATGGATCAGGAAACAGGTGAGTGCGGTGAACGCCGATTGAATCACAGTGATGGAGAAGCGGAGAACTTCTATCGGGACCTGAAGCAGCGAGAAGTCAGCGTGCGCGTGGGGTTGGAGGCCACCGGCTACTCACGCTGGTTCGAGCGGCTACTCGCAGAACTGGGTATCGAGGTATGGATTGGCGATGCGGCGGAGATCAAGACCAAACGAGTCCGCAAGCAAAAGACCGACCGCCAGGATGCCCAACTCTTGCTGAAGTTGCTGCTGGAAAATCGTTTTCCGCGAATCTGGGTACCGAGTCCAGAGAATCGTGATCTGCGGCAACTGCTTTGGCATCGCCATCGGATGGTGCAGATGCGCACACGGATCATGAATCAGTTGCAGGCTGTGGCCATGAACGAAGGTAAGCGTTGGAAGAAGAAACTGTTCAGCGAACATGGACGAACACAGCTCGAGAAGTTCGTGTTGGCTCCCTGGGCCAGTCGGCGTCGGCAGGATTTATTGGAGCTGCTGGACCGGATGAATCCAACGATTGCGGAGTTAACCGCAGCCGTAGAGCAGGAAGCCGAGAAGCGGCCTGAGGTGTTGCTGCTGATGACCCATCCTGGTGTGGGACCCATCACGGCGCTGGCCTTTGTGCTGATCATCGGAACTCCGGAGCGGTTCCCTTGCGGCAAGCAGATCGGCAGCTACGTGGGACTGATCCCTGCGGAGGATTCCAGCGCCGGCCGTCAACGGCTGGGACACATCAGCAAGCAAGGCAATGCGCTACTGCGCTTCTTGTTGGTGGAGGCAGCCCAAGCGGCGGTGCGTTGCAATCCGGAGTGGCGGCGTCGGTATGTACACCTGGCGATACGCCGTGAAAAAAGGATCGCCAAGGTGGCCATGGGGAGAAAACTTGGTGTTCGCTTGTATTGGATGTGGCGGAACGGTTGGGAATATTCGCAGTCGTAGAGTTCGGTTCGTACGCGGGAAAGCTCGTAACCGGACATGGCGTGAACTAGAGCGCTGTCCACTTGATTGGGCATCCCGCTCCCTGAAAAGGGAGTTTGAAGAAGTAATCATGGTCGAAGTTTGGATCGGAGAGATGTTTGGGTCGGACTGAATCCGACCGCTAGATTAAGAGCGAGCCGTGGTCGTCGATGCAGAGGGTCAAAGAAGAC
>Ga0099829_10002803_pt1 | contig 10086 bp, 6 predicted proteins | sample CZO8metaG_3_FD_79336 | JGI IMG/M metagenome (GOLD analysis project Ga0099829, IMG submission 79336) | Vadose zone soil microbial communities from the Eel River Critical Zone Observatory, Northern California, USA - CZOApr15con2H2.8 metaG | ecosystem: Environmental > Terrestrial > Soil > Vadose...
AAACTTCACGGTGTTGAGCATGACCCAGGTGATGTCCAAGTTCCTGGCCATGGGAGTGCCGCTGGACGATATCATTCGGCGGTCGACGGTCAATCCGGCACGCGAGATCCGCAGACCTGAGCTGGGAACCTTGTCCCTCGGGAAGGAAGCAGATATTGCGGTGCTGGAACAGCTCAACGGTTCCTTCGGTTATATCGATTGCGGCGTTGCCAGGATGGATGGGGAGGTGAAGCTGGTGGCACGCATGACCGTGCGGGCGGGGAGGATTCTCTACGACCCCTCAGGTCTCAGCATGGTCAAGTGGGAGAAAGCACATCCGCAGTATTTCACCACGCCAGGGCTGGGAAATTCTCAGCCGGCTAGAGCTGACGACTACCCGAGAGAATGAGCGCTCGCGGATTTTCTGCTGACTAACCGCCGCCAAGCAAAGACCAGCAACTCTAAGGAGGGCCAAGTGCCAGGAACCATTAGCCGTCGAAAGCTGTTGCGCACGGGAGGACAGGCGATAGTTGCCGGCGGTGCCGCAGTCTGTGCCGGCTCAGTCCTGCCGGCGGTGGCGTCATCCTCGCCCGCGAAAGTGAAAGGCGTGGACTATTACAAGAAGCTGGGCGTGACTCCCTTCATCAATGCCGCGGGGACTTACACAGTTCTTTCGGCTTCCACCATGCCGGACGAAGTGCAGGCGGCGGTGGCGCTGGCTTCGCGGCAACCCGTACACTTGAACGAACTGCTCGAGGCCTCGGGAGAGTACCTCGCGCGGCGACTGCGTTGCGAAGCCGCCCTGATCACCGCCGGAGCCGCCGCGGCCCTTACGGTTGGGACCGCCGCTTGCGTTACGGCCGGCGCCGATCCCGCCATTCTCAGCATACCCACCGACATGAACACGCTGAAGAACGAGGTAATTGTCCAAGAGTCGCATCGCTATGGGTATGACCACGCCATCCGCAATTGTGGAGTTCGCTTTGTCGAAGTGGAAACCCTCGATCAGTACGAGCAGGCTTTCACCGACCGGACGGTGATGACCCATTTCTTTAATGCCGGTGAGGAACACATAAGCCGTGAAGACTGGGTGCGTGTAGCGCACAAGCATGGGGTTCCATGTTTTAACGACGCCGCCGCTGACGTTCCGCCGATTTCAAATCTGTGGAACTACACTCAAATGGGATTTGACTTGGTGACATTTTCCGGGGGCAAGGGCCTGCGGGGTCCCCAGTGTACGGGCTTGCTCCTGGGCAGAAAGGACCTGATCGAAGCCGCGAAAAAGAATAACTCGCCGAACTCGAATACCATCGGTCGCGGTATGAAAGTGGCGAAGGAGGAAATCGTCGGTCTGGTGGCGGCGGTGGACTGGTTCCTGGTTCAGGACGACGCCGCCATGGAAGCAGAGTTCCGGCAGCGGGCGGAGCGGATTGCCGGGCACTTGAAGGGCTTGCCCACCGTGGAAACGAAGATTTTTATTCCTCCGGTCGCCAATCATGTTCCTCACCTGCTCATTACCTATGACCAGAGCCGGATCAAGATCACTGGGCCCGAGGTGATGCAAAAAATGCGCCAGGGCACACCACGTATCGAATTGAATCCTGGAACCGGCGGCCCTCCCGCAAGCGCGGGCCTGCCGGGCGGCAGCAACACTATCGTGGTGGGGGTGTGGATGATGCAGACAGGGGAAGACCTGCTAGTGGCGAAGCGACTGCGCGAGGTCTTAAAGGGGGCCGTCAGCCCTTAACAGGCTGCAGGTGCCCGGAAGCCCGCGCTTAGGCGGAAAGGATTTAACCACGGAGGACACTGAGGACACAGAGGCGGGTTAAAGCTTCGTGCGGCTAGGGTCAATTCTGTAGATCGCTTCTGGCTGGTTTGGAAGGAATCCGATTGTCGCCACTCAGGAGTGGCGGAAGGGTGGAAGGACTCGCCATTGGCTGACGGGCGAACCGCTGGACTTGCAAACGATCGCTGCCTTCCTCAATGAGATAAAACTTGTCGGCTTCTACGTTGCGGAACACTTGCTGCAGACCGCTGGGCCACTTGACTTCAACTGTTTCAGCACGAACCGCTTTACCCAGGCCAAAATGGGCACGCAAATCGCTCTGCGAGAGATAACTGCCTCCGCCTTCGACTTCTCGAATTTGTGAGATGCCGCCAGCCAAAACCCGGATTCGCGCTCCCATCGCGTCGCGATTGCTCTTTTTACCCGACAGCTTAAAATTCAGGAAGTGATTCCCGTTGCCGCCGCCGTTGTGCAGCAGCAGAGGCACATCTCCGTTATTGGCGACCACAACATCCATGAAGCCGTCGTTGTCGAAGTCCGCAAACGCGACCCCGCGGCCGACGTAGGGCGTTTCAAATCCGTTGCCAGCTGACTTGCTCGTTTCCACGAACTTGCCGTTGCGTTCGTTGTGAAACAGGGAGTTGGTTTGCTTGTAGTGGATGTCAGGCGAGGCTTGCTCAATTTCCTGATAAACGTGACCGTTGGCAATGAAGATATCCAGCCAGCCGTCGTTGTCGTAGTCGAAAAAACCTCCCCCAAAGCTCAGTACTTCACGAGTGGCCCGGGTAATGCCAGCCTGGTCACTGACCTCGTCGAAGAAGCCCTTACCATCGTTCTGCCAGATGTGATCGGAAGATCTCTGAAAATCAGAAATGTACAGATCGAGCCAACCGTCGTTGTCGAAGTCTCCCAGCGAAATACACATAGCCGCCATGGTCATGCCCTGTCCAGTAAGGGCCATGCCGCTGGTTAGCCCTATTTCCTTGAAAGTGCCATCACGCTGATTGTGGTAGAGGTAGGCATTGAGCCCGTCGTTGGCGACGAATAGATCAGGCCAGCCATCATTATCGTAATCGGCTGCGCCTGCGGAGAGGTTCTTGCCTTCGGGCTGGTAGATTTTGGCTTTGGCGGTAACATTCGTGAAGGTTCCGTCACCATTATTATGGTAGAGCGCGTCAGGGCTACCCCGGTACACGCTAGGAGGGCAACTGCTGAGGACTCCGCCTAAGCTGCAATACCGCCGGTCGCCCAGATCGACGTAGCTGCCGACGTATAGATCGAGCCGCCCATCGCGATCGTAATCAAAGAATGTGGCGCCCGAATGAAATGCCCCTGATTCGGTGCCAGCCACGCCGGCCTTGTCAGTCACATCGGTGAACGTCCCATTGCCATTGTTGTGATACAGAATGTTGCGGCTGTACTGGGTAACAAACAAGTCGGGAAAACCGTCGTTGTCATAATCGCCCCAAACACACCCCAGCCCGTAGCCAGTGCCCGGAACGCCAGCCTTTTCGGTGACATCCGTGAAGGTGCCATCGCCATTGTTGCGATAAAGCGCATTGCGGACGGAAATGCCGCGGTTGTACAGGTCGCGGCCATTCACAAAGTAAATGTCTTGCCAGCCGTCCGTATCAAAGTCGGCCACACAGATCCCCGGCCCAAATTCCTCACGGTTGATGGAGATACCGTTATTGCCCTTGAAGTGGACGAACTTGATAGTGGCCGATGCGGTAACGTTCGTAAACTGAATCGAAGCCGATGGCGGCCCCTGAGCATCCAAACTCGGAGTGCAGAAGGGGCCATCAAGCACGAATAGCAAGAAGAGTGCTGGAAGCAGAAGTTTGGTGCGTGACCAGCCGCATCGGCAGAGGAATACCGCAGCGCATAGCACGTTTACCACCCGATTTCTACCCTCGCGGTTTTGAGGCGTTCTGACCACGAACCGGAGGATAGCACCTCTCCAAATAATGGCTCACGCATCCAGGAACCCGTGGGAAAGGGAAGGAAGAAAGAGCTATAATTCCACCGCAGGTCAGCGGCCTCCGAGGCGGTCCACACTTGATTCTGGCAGGAGACATTGACGGCACCAAGTGCAACCTGGCAGTCTTTCAGGAAACAGAAGAGGCTACCCTTCAGGCGGTTTTCCTGCGCCCGTGCGCGACCCGCGACTTCTCCCGATTCGAAGATCTGATCGAACACTTCTTGCGGCAGGCGGCGGAGGAGGGAGCCAGGATTGTCTGCTAGCGGATCAGCGTGGCGGGTTTCGGCGTGGCGGGGGCAGTGGTCGAAGGCCACCTTCACGCGAACAATTTGCCATGGACTCTGAATCCGTCAGAACTGGCGCGCCAGCTCGATGTGAGTCTGGAAAACATCCGCAACGGAAGGCCGGCTAGTTTGCGGGACTGAGCACTACGCTCCAAGTCGCAGGTTTGTAGATTTCTTTGCCTGCGACCTATGCGCGGATAACGAGCTTGCCCCTGGGAATCCGCCCGGTTTTGCATGGCTTAAGCGTTATAATACTGACTCGCGGGCGGGAAGAATTCATGGCACAGAACGGTCGAAATGGGACTCCGGCCTATAAGAGAATCCGGGGTGTCATCTGGAAGCGCATAGAAGCCGGGCAGCTGAGGCCCGGCGATGCGGTCGATTCGGAAAGAGAGCTGGCCAGAATCCACCAGGTAAGCCTGATGACCGCACGCCACGCGCTGACTTCGCTGGAGCGCGAAGGCGTGGTGGAGCGGCGGCGTAGCGCCGGCACCTTTGTGGCGCCTCCCAAGATCCATTTCAACAAGCTGATGAGTTACACCGAGCAAATGGCCGCCCGCGGCCTGGTCGCCGCCTCTCAGCTTCTGTGCAGTAAGATCATCGACTATGAACCGGAGATTGCGGCTCGACTTGCTGTCGCTCCCAACAGCCGCCTCGTCAAGGTGGAGCGTCTCCGGCATGCTGCCAATGAGCCCTTCGCTCTGGAAGCCTGCTACCTGTCGGCCGAAGAGTTTGGCCGCCTGACTTCCGCGCCCCTGGGACGGAGCTCTCTGTTTTCTACCTTGGAACACGACTTCGGGGTCGAACTGGCACATGCGGATGAAGAAGTAGATGCGACCGCCGCGGATCCTAGAACGGCGGAACTTCTGGCCGTCCCGCGCAACGCTCCCCTGTTGCGAATTCGCCAGGTTATTTATTCGACCAAAGGCAAAGCCACCATTTACGTGCTCGGCTTTTATCGCTCCGAACGGCACACGCTATTAATCCGCAGGTTCCGCTAGAAGCCGTTCGCGAAGGTCTGATTGACGGCCGGGCCCACGATCTCAAGTTCATACCGATGGTCGATTTAGCGGCCCGAGCCCAGGCGAGACGAGACAGTCCCGAAATCCGCGCGGATAACGAGACTGGTGCTAGACGAAGTGCCGACGAGGAAAATCCGGCAATGTTTGTAACTACAGTCTCCACGGCAACGGCACAGCGGAGATTAGTAGTGATCCCCCAGTTCAGGGACAACCAACAAATGGAGAAAACACGTGATCAATCGTCGGCAGTGGCTCCATGGACTTGGGATGGCATTTGGTGCGGCGGCGGTCCAGACCAGGGCTGCGGCTTCGTCGGAAGCCGCCGGTCAGGATGCGACAGCACAAGAAGGCACTCGGGCCAAGCCCTTGGCATTGGCAGATTACGAACCTAGAAGCATGCTCCAGGTACCGGAAACACGGCTCGAGAAAGCGCGCTTCCCCGCAATCGATATCCATACTCATATCTCGGTCTCCGCCAAATCAGAGAACGGCATAGGACTGGCCGCGGAGCGGAAGTACCTGGGAACTGCAAACGAACTGCTTCAGGTGATGGACCGCAAAAACATTCGCGCCATGGTCAACCTGACGGGAGGGTTCGACAACGGATTGCGTGAGACGGTCACCAAATTTGACCAGGCTTTCCCTGGGCGATTTTATTCTTTCGCCGAGCCTTCGTATGCCAAGTTTAAGCAACCTGATTACCCGCGAATTCAGGCCGACGCGATAGCGCAAGCCCATCGCGACGGTGGGAGAGGGTTGAAAATTCTCAAAACTCTTGGACTCTACCTGCGCGAAAACATCACTTCCGGAACGCTAGTAAAAATTGACGATCCGAGATTTGATCCCATGTGGGATGCCTGCGGGCAACTCCAGATGCCGGTCGCAATTCACGTCTCTGATCCCATCGCATTCTTCACACCCGCCGATCGCTTCAACGAGCGCTACGAAGAACTCAACAACCATCCGGACTGGTCGTTCTACGAGCACGATTTTCCCAGCAATGCCGAGCTGCTGGAAGCCCGCAACCGGGTCATGGCGCGCCATCCCAAAACGCAGTTTGTGGTCCTACATGTGGGAAATTTCTCTGAAGATCTGGCAAACGTTTCGCAAAACCTCGATCGTTTCCCCAACATGAGCGTCGACATTGCCGCTCGAATCGGAGAACTGGGACGACAGCCTCGAACCGCGCGAAAGTTCTTCGACAAGTATCAGGATCGGATCTTGTTCGGAACCGACGCGACCCCGCATGGGGATGAATTCCCACAGCAGGTCTTCAACGACGAGCTTTACGAAATCTACTATCGGTTTCTTGAAACCGATGACGAGTACTTCGATTACGCTCCGGCGAAAGTGCCGCCGCAGGGACGCTGGCGCATTTATGGCATAGACTTGCGGGAACCGATCTTGCGCAGGGTGTATTACGAGAATGCCGCCCGGTTGTTGCGGATTACTGTCTGATGTCTTCCGCACGACGACTTGCCGCTTTTCTGCTCTTTGCTGCCCTTGCGGCGGCCGGCGCGCAGGTGCGGGTCTGGCAGGGAACACTGACGCTGCCTACATACGAGGAAGGTCTGCCCGATCCTAACCCGCCATTCGATCAGCTCGCCACCAACCGCTTCAATTATCCGTATACCCTGCGTGATAACCTGACGGACCGTCGCGTCGATCATGAATGGCGGGCCATCTACCTGGAAAATGAATATCTGAAATGTTCGGTGTTGCCGGACATGGGCGGTCATCTCTATACGTGCGTAGACAAAATCAACGGCAAGCCAATCTTTTACGCGAATCCCTCGATAAAGAAAGCGGAGATCGGTTATCGCGGAGCGTGGGCTGCGTTCGGGGTTGAATTCAACTTTCCGGTCTCCCACAACTGGGTCTCGATGTCACCGGTGGATTTTGCCTTCGCGAAGCACGACGACGGCAGCGCATCGGTGACGGTGGGAAATATCGATCGTGTCTACGGAATGCAATGGACTGTGGAACTGGTGCTGCGGCCACAGTCCACTGTGCTGGAGCAGCGCGTGACCCTGAACAATCGCAACGATGTGAGGCATCGTTTCTACTGGTGGAACAATGCAGGAGTGGAAGTCTGGGACGATTCGCGCATCCAGTATCCCATGCGATTCGCCGCGAGCCACGGCTTTACTGAGGTTCAGCCCTGGCCCGTGGAGGCGGATGGCACCGATCTAAGCGTGGTCAGGAATCATACGAAAGGTCCGGTGTCGCTGTTCGTGCACGGCAGTCGTGAGCATTTCATGGGAGTTTGGAATCCGCGGACGAACGCGGGCACGGCGCACTTTGCCGATTACGCCGAGCTCCCGGCGAAAAAAATCTGGTCGTGGGGCGTCGATGCCGATGGCCTCGATTGGCGCAAAGCGCTTTCCGATAACGAGAGCGGATATGTGGAAGTGCAGGCAGGACTGTTCCGCAATCAGGAAACGTACGCATTTCTTCAACCCAGGCAGACGATAAGATTTTCTGAGTACTGGATGCCGGTTCGCGAGATAGGAGGGATTTCACGCGCAAATCTTGCGGGAGTGGTCCACCTCGGCCGTAAGGACGATGCGCTGCTGGTCGGGCTGAACGTCAATCACGAGATGAAGAATGCGACACTGCGTATCTCCGACGGAAACCAGCGTATTTTTGACGAGAACGCCGATCTCTCGCCGGAGCGGGTTTGGTCGCACCAGGCTCGATTGGCGAATCCGCAGGACAAATACACCTTCGAGCTTCGGGATGACCACGGTGCGGCTCTTCTGCGACAGACCGAAGACGAATACGACTGGACGCCGGCGGCGGACGTTCACGTTGGTCCGCAAACTACGTATCGCATACCTTCGGCAGAGAAGCGGAGCGAGGACGATTGGATCCAGCTCGGCAACCAGCAGGAACTCGATGGAAAACTTCTGCAGGCGCTCGAAACCTACAAGCAGGCACTTAGGAAATATCCTGACAGTTTCGGGGGGCAGAAAGCGGCCGGTCGTCTTTGTGCCAGCCTGCTGCGGTTTGCTGAGGCAAAAAACTATCTCGAAGTGGTTCATGCCCGCGATACCACCGATACGGAAGTCTCCTATTACCTGGGCCTTGCGTATGAGGCTCTTGGGGAGGCTCGATCGGCCCGAGCAGCCTATGAAGCCACGCACCTCCTGCCGGCATTTAGAGCTCCTGGCGCGCTCCGCCTAGGCGAACTCTCTGCCCGTGAGGGCGATTTGAATCAGGCAGAGGTTTACCTGCAACAGGCCCTGCTGGCTGCGCCAAACGACGTTCGAACCGCGGAAGAACTGGCTGCGGTCCGCCAGGCTCTTGGAAAATCCGAAGCGGCGCGAAGCCTCGCCCAGGAATGGCTGGCACGTTTCCCGCAAAGCTATTTTCTGCGGGAGCAGCTGGCTACTCCAAACCTGAACCATCTCGCCAATGATGCTGACCGGGTGCTGAATGTCGCCGCGCAGTACCTCCGCCTCGGTATGTATCAGCCGGCACTTGAAGTGCTCTCGCGAGAATATCCGGCTGTTGTGCCAGATGAGAGCGAACCCGGTGTCCTTCCGCCCCAGCGCCATCCGCTGGTTGCATACTTTCGGGCATATTGCCTGGAGAAGCTCGGTCGGCCTGCGTCAGCAGTCTACGAGGGCGCTTCCAAACTTTCTACTGCGTATGTTTTTCCCAGCCGCGTAGAAGAACTTGATGTCCTGAGAGCGGCGCTTCGGGACAATGTGGCTGATGGCACTGCTCACTATCTTCTGGGCACGCTTTACTTTTCGCGCGGCTTGACCGATGAGGCGCTCGCGGAATGGTATGCGGCGCGCAAGTTCGCTCCTAGTTTGCCGGTCTTGAATGCCAGTATCGGGCTAGCTCTGCTGCACGTTAAGAACGATCCCGAGCAAGCGCTCGCGTCGTTTCGCGAGGGGCTGCGCGGCGATCGTAACAATGTTGAACTCTACGTTGGAATTGACCGGGCGCTCAGCCTGCTCAAAAGACCTGCCAAAGAGCGAGTGAAAGCGCTGGAGCTCTATCCCGACCGCGCGGATATGCCGACGCGGCTGATCTATGAACTGATTTTGAATCTTGCGGAAGCCGGTGATTACGACGCCGCGACCACCCTTTTCCGAAACAGGTTCTTCGCCCGGGAAGAGGGTGGAACCAATGTTCGCCAGGTTTGGATCGAAGTTCAGTTGCAGCACGCCCTGTGGCTGGCGCGTACTGGGCGTTGCAGCGAGGCTTTGTCAGGCGTCGAGCATCTGCCATCGGAAGTGCCCGATCTATCCTTCACCCGCACAGGCCTGGAGCCAATCCTGCGCTCGGCGCGGACGAATTATCTAGTGGGGGAACTCTATGGCAGCTGCGGAGAAGCGGCAAAGTCAAAATCCCGATTTGAGCTTGCTGTGGCTCGGCTCACTCCTGACCAGATCACCTGGGCCTATATGTCCGCCCGAAAATTGCCAGGCTTTGACCAGAGTCAATGGCAGCGGCGCCTTGAGTCAGCCCTGGACAGTGCGCGGAGTCTCGGCCAGACAAGTTCTCTGCCCGGCTGGTGGTTTTACAACTGTGGATTGATCGACACGGCGCTCGGTCATGCCGCGGACGCCGAAGCTGAATTCCGCAATGCTCTCCTGATGCCGGATCATCTGCTGGCTTATCACTTCACCCGGCTGGCTCTTGCCCAGCACTCACCGTGAGATGCTTACCCCGCGGCGTGAAGGAAGCGGAACACTATCGGTGTACTGTGCCGGTTCACGATTCTCGATGGGCTTATCCGCTCCTCGCACGAACCAGAGTGACGCCCCGATCGAGAGGGTGAGTCCTGCAAACCACAGAACCGTCGTCCGCTGACTAGCGGGAGCAGCCAGTAGTATAAGAATGTAATGGATGATCTTGAGAATTTTTTTAACGGCAGGCCGATTCATAATCGAGTAACGGTATCGAAATCCTCGGCCGCCAGGGAATTTTTCGAAGACGGTGGTGTCTCGATCCGAACGAGGATCTTTCCCCTCGTCAACGGGAGGAAATTGATCGCGTGTGCAGGCTATATCTCCA
>Ga0099829_10002809_pt1 | contig 10075 bp, 8 predicted proteins | sample CZO8metaG_3_FD_79336 | JGI IMG/M metagenome (GOLD analysis project Ga0099829, IMG submission 79336) | Vadose zone soil microbial communities from the Eel River Critical Zone Observatory, Northern California, USA - CZOApr15con2H2.8 metaG | ecosystem: Environmental > Terrestrial > Soil > Vadose...
AGACGGTCTCGACCTGGCCGCGCACCTCCGAGTTACCAAGCTTGGTCTTGGTCTGCCCTTCGAACTGGGGTTCACGAACCTTGACGCTGATGACGGCGGTGAGGCCCTCCCGAACGTCCTCGCCTGTCAGGTTCGGGTCCTGTTCGCGCATCAGGTTGATCTTGCGGGCGTACTTGTTCAGCACCGAGGTCAGCGCCGACCGAAAGCCCGTCACGTGACTCCCGCCCTCGACGGTGTTGATGTCGTTGGCGAACGCCAGGACGTTTTCGGTGAAGCCCTGGTTGTACTGGAGCGCGACCTCGACCGTGTTGCCGTCGATCTCGCGCTCGACGTGCAGCGGCCGGAGGTTGACCCAGCCCTTGTCGCGGTTGAGGTACTTGACGAAGGCGCTGATGCCGCCCTCGAAGTAGAAGGTGTAGTCGAGGTCGACGCGTTCGTCGCGGAGCAGAATGGTCAGCCCTTTGTTGAGGAAGGCCAGTTCGCGCAGCCGGTGCGACACGATGTCCCAGTGGAAGCCCAGCTCTTCGAAGACCTCGGGGTCGGGCCAGAAGCGAATGTAGGTCCCGGTGGTGTCGGCCTTGCCGACCACCTTCAGCGGTGCCACCGGCGCGCCGCGACGATACTCCTGGAAATGCTGCTTGCCGTGCCGCATCACGGTGACCTGCAGCCGTTCGGAGAGCGCGTTGACCACGGAAAGGCCGACGCCATGCAAGCCGCCCGACACCTTGTAGCCGCCGCCACCGAACTTGCCACCCGCGTGCAGCTTGGTCATGACGACCTCGAGGGCCGGTTTGCCCTGGTCTTTCATGATGTCGACCGGGATGCCGCGGCCATTGTCGGCGACCGAGGCCGACCCGTCCTTGTGGAGGGTTACCTCGATTCGGGTGCAGAAGCCGGCCAGCGCTTCATCAATAGAGTTGTCGACGATCTCATAGATGAGGTGGTGGAGCCCACGGTTATCAGTGGACCCAATGTACATTCCGGGACGGCGTCTGACCGGCTCCAAACCCTCCAGAACCTGGATGGCCTTGGCGTCATAGGCAGCCGTCGTTTTTTCCTTAGGATTCAGCAAATCGCGTATTCAAATTATACCCAATCAGGCTGCCGAAATTGACCTGTGTTCGCGCCTAAACGCAGCTCAAGGCAAGCGGCGCCAGGGCCGCTGCCACGGACGTCGATTTATGGCGCGGCGGGCTGCTTTTTGGAGCGGTTCTTCACTGCCTGTGCAGGCCCGCGACCGGTCACGACGCCGGGACCGGCGCCTCTTTGGAGACCGGTGGCCGCCAGCGCAGATCCAGCTGACGCGCGGCCCGGACCTCGTCGAGACGACCGACTGGACCGTCATGCGGGGCGGTCTTGACGACCTCCGGATCCTTCGCGATCTCCTCGACGATCTGTTCCATGGCAGCGATGAAGCCGTCGAGCGAGGCTTTGGATTCCGTCTCGGTCGGCTCGATCATGAGCGCTTCCGGCACGATCAGCGGAAAGTAGATGGTCGGCGGGTGAACCCCGAGGTCGATGAGACGCTTGGCGATATCTTTGGCCGACACGCCCTGGGCTTTCGCCTTTTTTGCCGTGAGGACGAACTCATGCATCGAGGGCCCGCTGAACGCGTCGTCGAACAACCGCCGCAGGTGATGTCGCAAGTAGCCGGCGTTGAGCACGGCATTGTGCGCCACGTCAGCGATGGTGTTGCCGTAGGTGCGGATGTAGGCGTAGGCGCGCAGCAGCATGCCGAAGTTGCCGTAAAAGGAGCGCACTTTCCCAATCGACTGTGGCCGCTCGTATTCGAAGCGGAACCCTTCATCGGTCCGTTCCACGGTAGGGATCGGCAGGAAGGGAACCAGGTGGGATTTCACGCCGACCGGTCCAGCGCCCGGACCGCCACCACCGTGTGGAGTGGAAAAGGTCTTGTGCAGGTTGAGGTGGACGACGTCGAAGCCCATGTCGCCGGGCCGCACCACGCCGACCATGGCGTTGAGGTTCGCGCCGTCGTAATACATCTGCACGCCCTGTTCGTGGGCAAGCCGCGCGATCTCAACGATGTCTTTTTCGAAGAGACCGGCGGTGTTCGGATTGGTGAGCATGACCGCCGCCGCGCGCGTCGAGATCTTGCTCTTGAAATCCTCCAGGTCAACCAGGCCGTCGGGGCCGGACTTGACCGTCACCGTCTTCAGGTGCGACAGGGTGGCGCTCGCGGGGTTGGTCCCGTGGGCGCTGTCCGGCACCAGCACCTCGTCGCGCGTTTCGCCGCGGCTGCGGTGATACGCCTGGATCATGCGAAGCCCCGTCCATTCGCCGTGAGCGCCCGCGGCCGGCTGCAGGCTCATCCGGTCCATTGCGGTGAGTGCCAGCAGCGCTCGTTCGAGCTCCCACATCAACCGCAGCGCCCCTTGTGCCCGGGCCGGCGGGTGGTAGGGATGGAGGTCGGCGAAGTCATCGAGTCGAGCCAGCGCTTCGTTGACAGCAGGGTTGTACTTCATGGTGCAGGAGCCGAGGGGGTAGAGCCCCTGATGGAGGTTGAAGTTCAGACGGCCGAGCCGTCCGTAATGACGGGCGACCTCCGGCTCACTGAGTGACGCGATCGGAAGTGGAGAGCGGCGCCTGAGCGCCGGCGGTACGATCTCGTCCAGCGGTCGGGTCTTGACACCTACCGCGGGGAGCCGCGGGCTCGGCCGCTGCTGACTGCCCAGCTCGAACAGCAACGGCTCGCTCATGCGAGGACCTCGAGGTAGCGCTCGATGGCGCGCGGATGGTTGAGCTCGGTGGTGGAAACGAGCAGCGCATCCGAGAGCTCCGGGAAGAACCGGCCGAGCGGCAGGCCCGGAAGAACGCCGCGCTCGAGCATGAAGCCTTGCGTTTGCTCGGCGGGGTAGGGGGTGTGCACCACGAACTCCCAGAGAAACGGGCCGTCGAAAGCCAGGCGATAGCCCTTGCGTTCGACCAGCTGCGCGGCCAGGTGATGAGCACGCTGCGCGCTCAGCTCGGCGAGCTGCTTCAGGCCGTCGCCACCCATGTGGGCGAGGTAGACGGTGGCCGCGATGGCCATCAAGGCGTGGTTGGTCGTGATGTTGGAGGTCGCGTGCTCGCGCCGAATGTGCTGCTCGCGGGCCTGGAGCGTGAGCACGTAGCCGCGGCGGCCCTGCGCATCGACGGTGGCACCGACCAGGCGTCCCGGCATGCGGCGCATCAGCGCTTCCTTGCAGGCAATGAAGCCGACATAGGGGCCGCCGAACGACAGGGGAATCCCGAGTGGTTGGCCATCGCCGACCGCCAGGTCGGCGCCATATTCTCCCGGCGCTGCCAGCACGCCGAGCGAGATCGGATCGACGCACGCGATCAGCAACGCGCCGGCGCGATGGGCAATATCACTGATGGACTGCGGTTCCTCGAGAACGCCGAAGAAGTTGGGTTGCTGCAGGATGACCGCGGCGGTCGAGGCGCTGACCGCCTGCTCAAGTTTTGCGGTGTCGATGCGTCCATCCGCGCCGGGCGCCACCCGGATGATTTCGTACTGCTGCGCGTCCGAATAGGTCTGCAGCACCTGCGCGTATTCCGGGTGCAGGGCGCCGGCGACCACCACGTTCTGGCGAGCCGTATGCGCAACCGCCATCGCGGTCGCTTCCGCCAGCGCCGTCGCCCCGTCATAGAGCGAGGCGTTGGCGACGTCGAGGCCGGTGAGGAGCGTGATCATGGTCTGGAACTCGTAGGTCGCCTGCAGGGTCCCCTGGCTGGCCTCGGGCTGGTAGGGCGTGTAGGTCGTATAGAAGTCGGGCCGGGAGATGACCTGATTGACGATCGCCGGACTGAACCGACGCGAGGCCCCGGCACCGAGGAAGCTGTGCGAGGGCGGGATCCGCATGTTGAGGCGGCCCAACTCGCGGAAGTACTGGACGAGCTCCACCTCGGAGAGCGGCTCGGGAAGCTCGATGCGATCGAGCCGCAGCGCGGCCGGCAGATGCTTGAACAGGCCTTCGGTGCTGTCGAGCTCGAGGGCCTTCAGCATCTCGGTGCGTTCGGCGTCGGCGTTGGGAAGGTACGTCACGAGCCGGCTTGACCTTGCACGAACGTGTCGTACGCGTTCTGGTCGAGCAGTTTCGGGTTGTCCTTCACGCCGCGAAGCTTGATCACCCAGCCTTTGCCGTACGGATCCTCATTGACATACTCGGGGTGATCCTTGAGGTCCTGGTTGACCTCAGAGACTTCGCCAGTCACCGGACTGTAGAGATCCGAGGCCGCCTTCACGGATTCGATCACGCCCAGCCGTGCTCCGGCATCGAGCTGCTGGCCGATCGTCGGCAGCTCGAGGTAGATGACGTCGCCAAGTTGCGACTGGGCATATTCGCTAATCCCCACGATCGCCGAGTCGCCATCTTTCTTCACCCACTCGTGGGTTTCCGCAAATCGCAGCCCGCTATGGTCTGGCATCGTTACTCCCTTTCCTTCATTTCGGATGAGGCCGCTTGTAGAAGGGCAGCGCAACCACCTCCGCGGGAGCGGCAGTGCCGCGAACGTCCACGCCAAAACGGGTCCCCGGCTCGGCCAGGGTCGGCGGCACGTAGGCCATCCCGATGTTGTAGCCAAGTGTGAAGGAGACGTTGCCCGAGGTCACCGTCCCGACCCGCTGGCCGTTGTCGACGACCGCATAGCCGTGACGGGGAATACTGCGGTCCAGCATTTTGAAACCCACAAGGACCCGGCTGAGCCCGCGCTGGCGGGCCTGCGCGATGGCGTCGCGCCCGATGAAGTCCTTGTCGAGGCTGAGAGTCCAATCCAGGCCCGCCTCGAGCGGATTGGTGCTGGCATCGATATCGTTGCCATGAAGGCGCATGCCCGCTTCCAGCCGCAGGGTGTCACGGGCGCCGAGGCCCGCCGGCCGGATCCCGTCCGCCTGACCTTCCTCGAGCAGCGCCCGCCAGAGCCGGACGGCATCCTCGTTGCCACAAAACAGCTCGAAGCCGTCTTCGCCGGTGTAGCCGGTCCGCGAGATCACGCACGCGACGTCGGCGACCTTACCCTCGATGAAGGCGTAGTACTTCACGCCGCCGAGCTCCGACGCTGTGAGGCGCTGCACCAGGCCGACGGCTCGTGGACCCTGCACACCGATCAGCGACCAATCGCGCCCGACATTAAGGACCGAGCCCCCACCCTGCCCTCCCGCCGCGGGGGAGGGGGATGTACGTGCGGAATGCGCCCGGATCCAGTCGAAGTCGCCGTCCTGGTTGCCGGCATTGACCACCATCAGGTAGCCGCCCTCGGCAACGGCGTAGGCCAGGACATCGTCGATGATGCCACCCGCCTCGTTACAGAGCATGGCGTACTGGATCCGGCCCGGCCTGAGCCGAGTGAGGTCGCGCGTGACCACCTGCTGGGCCAGGCTCTCGTCTTTGACACGCAGCTCGCCCATGTGCGAAAGGTCGAACAGCCCGACCGCCTCACGCACCGCGCGATGTTCCTCGCGGATGCTGCTGTATTGGAGCGGCATGACCCAGCCACCGAAGATCATCATCTGGGCGCCGAGGTGGACGTGTTCCTCGTAGAGCGGAGTCCGCTCGGCCGTCACGACCAAACGTTACGCCTCGGCTGCGTTGCTATTCCTCTCGATCGTCCTGGTCGTCAAGATCGTCGAGGTAGTCGAGCAGCTCCTGGTCGTGCGTGGTGCGCGCTTTGCTCAGCATGGCGAGGATGACGTTGACGCGCGCTTCCTCCCACTGCAACAACTTCGCCAGCTCGGCCGGCGTGGCGGGACGGTCCAGCCGTTCGGAGAGCAGGCGCTGCGCCGACTCCAGCAGGCGGCAGGCGATGACGAAGGCTTCGTCGTTGCGCTGGGCCTCCTCCTTCTGCGCCAGCACGTCATCCATGGTCACCACAATGACGTGAACCAGGCGAGCATGGAAGGCCCCATCGGCCGGCTTGTAGTGCTCGACCGCCGAGATCAGCCCCACCGTCCCTTCCTGGAAGAGGTCGCCAAAGGCGACGCCCCGGCCCTTGCGTGCCTGCGCGGCCTCCAACACCAGGTGGAGGTTGTGCTCGATCAGCACGCGGTTGGCCCCATCACGATCGGTGCCGTGGGTTGACAGGAGGCGGCGCTCTTCCTCGGTGGACAGCCATGGGTAGCTGGCGAGCTGCGCCTGGATCTCAGCCTCCTCATCCTTCGGGGGTCGTTGCTCGGTGCGTTGGGCCACGTTCTCATTCTACGAACGACGGGTCCTCGAACTGGGCCTATGATCAGGTGGTGAAGAGGGCCACACGGCTCTTTCTCGCGGCCGTCATGCTGGCCGCTCTCGTGCCAGCGATTCCCGCCCGCGCCGCCGAGCCCCATGTGCTGGTTGCGACCCTGAACGGGGTCATCAACCCGATCACGGATAGCTACATTTCGAAAGCGGTCGACCGCGCCGTCGCCGGCCACGCCAACGCGCTGATCATTCAGATGGACACCCCGGGCGGGCTCGACACCTCGATGCGGGACATCATCAAGAAGATCCTCGCCGCACCCCTGCCGGTCGTGGTGTTCGTCTCCCCCTCGGGGGCGCGTGCCGCCTCAGCGGGGCTTTACATCACCGAGGCCGCCGACATCGCCGCGATGGCGCCGGGCACCAACATCGGGTCGGCCCATCCGGTGAGCCTCGGCGGCAGTAATCCCGCCGCCAGCCCGGCGGCGAGTCCGAGCGCGAGCGGCAGCACCTCGACAGCCCCGGACATCGAATCACAGAAGATCGAGAACGACGCGGCGGCCTACATTCGAGCCCTGGCTACGCTGCATCATCGCAACGCCGACTGGGCGGAGCAGGCCGTCCGCCAGAGCATCAACGCGCCGGTCGACGACGCCGTGAAGCTGGGCGTGGTCGACCTCGAAAGCCGCGACCTCGACACGCTGCTGCAGGACCTCGACGGCCGCCAGGTGGCAAAGGGCGGTCACACGTACTCGCTACAAACCGCCCGGGCCGGCATCGAGCGGTACGACATGAGCGGCTTCGACCAATTCTTGCAGGCCGTCGCCGACCCGAACCTCGTCTACCTCCTTTTCCTGCTGGCCATCATCGGCATCGGCTTCTGGGTCACGCATCCCGGACTGTTCCTGCCCGGCGTGATCGGGGTGATCGCCGGCGTCCTGGCCGCCCTGTCGTTGTTCGACCTCCCGATCAACATCGCGGGGGTCCTCCTCATCTTGATCGCGGTGGTCCTCTTCGTCGTCGACTTGAAAGCGGTGACCCACGGCGTGCTGACCACCGGCGGCATCGTGGCGATGACGCTGGGCGGTCTACTGTTGATCAACACCAGTTTTCTGGCGGAGGGCGTCAACATCCCGCTGCTCATCATCACCGTGCTCGTCATCGCCGGGATCTTCCTCTTCATCCTGCGCAAGCTGATCGAGGCGCGGCGCCGTCCCTACGAGGCGGGTGAAGAATCGATGATCGGTGCGGTCGCCACCGTGCGCGAGCCGCTCAACCCGAGCGGCATGGTCTTCGTCAACGGCGCATTGTGGCAGGCGACAGCGACGAGTGGTCCGGTCGAGGCTGGGACGACGGTGCGCGTGGTTGCCGTCGACGGACTTCGTCTACGCGTCGAAGCCCTGCAACAGCAGCAACCTCTGCAGGCGCAGGGGCCACAGCCCGCGTCATAAGGTGGACCCGTAACATGAGGAGCGCATTACCGAGGAGGGAACCGTGGGCATTTTCGCGCTGATCGTTCTCGGCATCATCATTCTCGTCGTCCTGATCGGCGTGAGCTCGGCGATCCGGATCATCAATGAGTACGAGCGGGGCGTGCTCTTTCGGCTTGGCCGCTTGATGGCGCTGAAGGGCCCGGGGCTTAGGCTCATCATTCCATTCGGCATCGACCGCCTGGTCAAGATCGACCTGCGCACCGTCACCCTGGAGGTACCGCCCCAGGAGGTGATCACACTCGACAACGTGACCATCAAGGTAAACGCCGTCATCTATTTCATGGTGGTGGATCCCCGCAACGCCGTGACCAAGGTGGCCAATTTCATCAACGCGACTTCACAGATAGCACAAACGACATTACGGAGCGTGCTCGGTCAGTCTTCGCTGGACGAGCTGCTCGCCAACCGGGAAAAAATCAACACCAGGCTGCAGCACATCATCGACGAGCAAACGGAGCCCTGGGGCATCAAGGTCTCGACCGTCGAGATCAAGGACGTGGAGCTCCCGCAGACGATGCAGCGCGCCATGGCCAAACAGGCCGAGGCCGAGCGCGAAAAGCGAGCCAAGATCATCCATGCGGAGGGCGAGTTCGAGGCGGCGCAGAAGCTGACCGATGCGGCCGGCGTGATTGCCACCCAACCGAGCGCGCTGCAGCTCCGCTACCTGCAGACCCTGACCGAGATCGGGGTCGAACGGAACACGGTGATCGTCTTCCCGGTGCCGATCGACCTCGTGCAGCAGCTCATCGACCTCCGGGAACGCAAACCCCAAGGGTCGGCGCCACCCGCAAAGACCTGACCCGGCTGATCGCCCCGGTCGACCTGCAGACCGACCTCTTCATCGTCGCCTTCGTCGGCACCATCATCGCGCTCTACGTACTTGCCAATTTCGGCGAGCGGTACGCGACGCCGCGCATCCTCACCCTGATCGCCGGCGGCGTCCTGGCGGGAGTCTCGCTGCTGGTTGGGTTGGCGGGATCGTTACTCCACCTCCTGACCTACGCCGCGGGCGGCGAGTCCGCCAGCAAATTCTGGCAGGCGGAGCAGACCCTGCTTCCGTTCGCGGCCGCCGGCCTTTGCGGACTGCTCTTTCTCTGGCCCGCGGTGCAGCAGGCGGGGGCGCGGATCTTACCGATCCGGCCCGGGTCGCCGGTCATCTACCTGACGGTCGTCCTCGGACTACTGCTGGTGGCCCAGCAATTGAGCACCCAGGTCCAATCGCAGCCTCCCCTGACCTATAGCGAGCTTCTGGCGCAGGATATTCCCTTTCTGATCCTGGCATTTGTTGGGGTCGGCATCTTCATCCGGCGATCACCGCGCGATGCGGTCGAGCGGCTTGGCCTCCTGCCGCCCCGCGAGAAACGCTGGTGGCTGGTGTCGATCGTTGGAATCGGCGTCTTCATGGCGGTCGCCTTCGGCATCGAAGCGCTCGCCAATGTGGTGGCCCCGAGCCAGCAGAAGCAAGTCACCGACGTCACGACCGTCCTCTTCAGCCACTTCAACAACCCGGCCGCCATCATCTTTCTTGGTGTGCTCGCCGGCGTGGTCGAGGAATCGCTTTTTCGGGGGGCGCTGCTCCCTCGGTTCGGCATCGTGGTCACGGCGATTCTCTTCGCCGCCCTGCACATCCAATATGCGGTCAGCTTCGCCACGCTCGAGGTCTTCGTCCTCGGCCTGGGGCTGGGATGGCTTCGGGTTCGCTCCGGCAGCACACTCACCTGCATGGTCACCCATGCCGGCTACGACATCGCGGTCGGCTTCCTCTCTCTCATCGCGAAGTAGGCGCCTGCGCGCTCACCTGATTTATCCACACGGTTTGCACACGTGACAAACGTGCGTTCGCGACTTATGCCCGTATAATCCGGGCAGGATCCGTCCGCGTCCAGCCAGCAAAATTGCCAAGAGTCTACGCAGTCGTCAACCAGAAGGGCGGCGTGGGGAAGACCACAACCGCTATCAACGTGGCGGCCAACCTTCCTGAGCTCGGCCTGAGCGGGCTCATCGTCGATATGGATCCCCAGGGCAATACCACCGGTGGGCTTGGCATCGTGCGAAGCGAGCTCAGCCGTAGCATCTATGACGTCATCGTCGACGCCCACGATATCAATGAGGTGGTGCGCCCGACGGCGGTCCCCGGTCTCGACATCCTTCCCTCGCATCGATCGCTCGCCGGCGCCGAGATCGAGCTGATCAACCTGCCGCGCCGCGAACGGCGGCTCCTCTATGCGCTCGAGTCGCTACGCATCAGCTACGACTACATCATCATCGACTGCCCGCCATCGCTCGGCTTGCTCACTGTCAATTGCCTGGTGGCGGCGGAGTACATGCTGATCCCGATCCAGTGTGAGTACTACGCGCTGGAGGGGCTCGGTGCGCTGACCCACACGACACAGTTGATCCAGCGCGAGC
>Ga0099829_10002812_pt1 | contig 10070 bp, 8 predicted proteins | sample CZO8metaG_3_FD_79336 | JGI IMG/M metagenome (GOLD analysis project Ga0099829, IMG submission 79336) | Vadose zone soil microbial communities from the Eel River Critical Zone Observatory, Northern California, USA - CZOApr15con2H2.8 metaG | ecosystem: Environmental > Terrestrial > Soil > Vadose...
AATATCTTTCGCGGCGGGAGCGCGGCGCAAGAGAGTAATCGAGTACACCAGGACAAGCACAAGCAATCCGAGCAACCCAAGCTCGATCAGCGAGGCGCGGAAGACGCTGGCGCCATCGGCCGCCCATTTTCCTTCTTTCGACAGTGTGGCCATTTCCAGAGTGGTGACCAGGATACGCCGGATCGAAGCAATCAGTCCGATCACCAGGAAAGGTTCTGTCACCAGAAAATGCGAGCGGATGGAGACGCGCACGGTGTGCAGGATTTCGACCAGCATCAGGACAATCAATAGCTGGTTCAAGACCGCCAGCGTTTCGAGTGCGAGCGGCCAGTGGCTCAGCCCATCCCAGAGTTGTTTCCCCGCGCCAACGATCGCCGCCAAGGCCGTGATGCAGAGCAGCACGGCAAGAATGGAATAGATGCCGGTTTCGGCCCGCGTTAAATAATCGCCAAAATGAGTTCGCGATTGTTCTTCGGCCATTTTCGACCATCCTGCTGGCAGCCTGTTCGCCCCGAATTGCGCCGCGCACCGTGCGGTGCGGGACTTTGCCCGGGACAGATAGTGCAGGTAAGTTTCGCGTCCTGGACCGGCAGCGTAGTTCAATCGTCTGGCGGAAGTCAATTTTTTGGGCTGAATGTCCACAGGCGGCCGTTGACGTGATCGCTAACCCCGCGAACTACAATAAATGAGGGGTTTGCCATGAAGAAGCGAATAGACGCGCGGGGGAAGACGCTGCGGGCGTTTCGCGCGTACCTGGAATTGCAAATGACGGCGGATTGGATACGGAAGGAAATGCGCGGGCAGTTGGGATCGTTTGAGGTGACGCTGGCGGGTTTTCGGGTGCTCGAGATGCTGTACCGTGAGGGGCCTATGCACATGAGCGCGGCTGCGAGGAAGCTGGAGTCCGAGCGCCAGAATTTGTACACGGTGGTGCAGACGCTGGAGGAGCGCGGATTCGTGCGGCGCGTGAGCGAGACGCTGCCGCTGGTGGACAGCAAAAGAAACCGCGCGCTCAAAGCGATGGGCGATGCGGAGCAGCGGGGGCGCGGGGTGACTCGTTTACGGCTGACGCCCGCGGGGAGAAAATTTATTGCGACTCTGTTTCCACGGCACGCGAAGGTGGTGAAGGCGCTGATGCGCGCGGTCGATGGGCGCGAGCAGGAAACACTGAGCAAGCTGTGCCGGAAGCTGCGCGAGGGCCTTTCCGTGAATTACTTCAAGGAGCTGAGAATCATCAGGGAGGGAGAGGGGTTGGGAGTTGGTGAAGAAATGAGGCTGGAATTCTGAAAAGTACAAAAGAGCGGGGGCGGGGGCATGTTACGCATCAATCGGGCGCGACATTTGCTTGTCGAGGTGGGCGAGGACTTTTGGCCAGGCGTCTTCGTGGCGGATTCTGGAGTCCTCGTCGGGGAAGCCTGCGTGCGTCAGGCGAAGGTGAGTGCCGCCGTTCCTGGGCTTCAATTCGACCGTCACTACGGTCTCGGCGCCTTTTGTCGCTGCAGTAAGCCATGTCAATTCCACAAGCTGATCGCGCTCAAGTCTGAGGAACCGGCCATAGTGCGGATGCCGCGCTCCTTTGAATTGTGTTTCGAAGAAGAACGGCGTGTTGACTTCCCCCTTCATCAAGACAGATCCCGGCGCCGCAAACCAGCGATCGAATTGCTCCGTCCACGCGCGGAAGAGGACAGCCGGTGGCGCGTGCATGGCGCGCTCGACCGCCAGGCGGAGGGGTTTTGAGGAAAGATCTGGGGCGCAAAAAACTGATGTCATGAAATCCTCCTGGGGCGAATCCAAATTCGGCAGCTGCGGGCCATTTGGCCGGAGCGATATTCTACCGCCAGAGCGTGCGGCGCAAGGAGGAGCCAGCCGACACACGCAAGAAAATCCCTCAGCGGCTAAAGCCGCGTTGATTCCTTTCCGATTGCAGCACGGCTGCCCTTCGTACCTCTGGGCCAAGAGCCGTGCCCTGACGAGGCCTCAACTCAAAACTCTCGAGCCGGGGGCTGGCTTGCCGGGCGAGGGGCGATTGGGTATAGTCTGTCGGCGTCGAGTCACAATACAGCAATAGAAGCGTAACACGACTGTAACATGCCTACCTGGGGGTGCTGGAAACCATGCCCGGACTACTTACGAAAATATTGCCGCACGAAAAGAGTTTCTTCGAGATGTTCACGCAGCAGGCGGTAAACGTCCACGCGGGCGCCGAAGCGATGGTCGAGATGCTGGAAAATTTCGAGAACCCGGCGATGGGGGCAGACAAGGTGGAGTCGTACGAGCACATCGGGGACACCATCACGCACAAGATTATGATGCGGCTGAACCAGACGTTCATCACGCCATTCGACCGTGAAGATATCCACGAACTGGCGAGCAAGATTGACGACGTGCTGGACCTGGTGGATGCGGCGGCCACGCGGCTGGTGATGTACCGCGTGAAGAAGATCCGGCCGGGCGTGATTGACCTGGCAAAAACGGTGCACGAAGCGACTGCGCAAATCGTGAAGGCGGTGCGTGTGCTCGAAAAAGAGGATCACATTCTCGACTATTGTATCGAGATCAACCGCCTGGAGAATCAGGCGGACCGCCAGTGCCGCGACTTGATTGCCACGCTCTTCGACCAGGAAACAGATCCAGTGCAGATCATCAAGTGGAAGGAAATTATCGAGACGCTGGAATTCGCCACCGACAAATGCGAAGACGTCGCGAACGTGATTGAAGGCGTCACGCTGAAGAATGCCTGATCCCGAAGCGCGCATCCCCCCGCCGCATATGCAAGAAATCGAATTGATTCTGCCGCCGAGCGAGACTGCGTGACGAACTACCACTTATTGGTGCTAATTGTCGTGATTACGCTGGCATTCGAATTCACGAATGGCTGGCACGATGCGGCCAGCTCGATTGCGACGGTGGTGTCGACGCGCGTGCTGCGGCCACTGTACGCCGTGGCGTGGGCGGCATTCTGGAATTTCGTTGCGGCGTTCGTGTTTGGAACGGCCGTGGCGAAAACGATGGGCACGGGTCTGGTGGACCTGAAGCTGGTGGACCAGCACGTGCTGCTGGCGGGACTGCTGGGCGCGATTGTGTGGAACTACGCGACGATTCGCATGGGATTGCCGGCCAGCTCGTCGCACGCGCTGATGGGAGGGTACGGCGGGGCGGCGGTGGCGGCGGCCGGATTTCGCGCGATCATCGTGCACGGCTGGGTGAAGCCAGTGATTTTTATTATTCTCGGGCCGCTGATTGGGATGGCTGCCGCGTTGATTGTGACGGTGGTGACGAGTTGGGCGGTGCGCCGCAAGGCGCCGCGCAGCGTGGACAGGTGGTTCCGGCGGCTGCAACTGGTCTCGGCGGGGGCGTTCAGCCTGGGCCACGGAACGAATGACGCACAAAAGGGCATGGGGATTATCACCGCTGCGCTGGTATCGAGCGGCACGCAATCAAACTCGACCGTGCCGTACTGGGTGATCCTTTGCTGCCACCTGGCCATCGCCGGAGGTACAATGGCAGGAGGCTGGCGCGTGGTGAAAACCATGGGCCAGCGGATTACCAAGCTGAATCCGTTTGGAGGCTTTGCCGCTGAGACGGCCGCCGCGTTGACGTTGATCGGGACAGCATCGGCGGGCATTCCTGTGAGCACGACGCACGTGATCACCGGAGCTATCGCCGGGGTGGGCGCCTCGCGACGGCTTACCGCCGTGCGCTGGGGCGTGACCGAACGGATCTTGTGGGCCTGGATTCTGACGATTCCATGCGCCGGGTTGATGGGCGGAGGATTTTATCTGCTGTTTTTGAAATGGATACGCTGAAATGAGCGAACACAAACCCCCTTTTGCGACGGTGGAAGAAGCGGTGGAAGAAATTCGTCAAGGGCGGATGATCGTCCTGGTGGATGACGAAGACCGCGAAAACGAAGGCGACCTGGCAATGGCGGCGGAGAAAGTGACGCCAGAAGCCATCAACTTCATGGCTAAGAACGGGCGCGGGTTGATCTGCCTGGCGCTGACGGAGCAGTGCTGCGATGCGCTGAACCTGTTGCCGATTTCTCCGCGTAACACTTCTCTCTTTGGGACGCCATTCTGCGAGCCGATTGACGCGCGCATCGGGACTACAACGGGGACGAGTGCGTCCGACCGCGCGACGACAATTTTGACGACGACTGATCCGAACACGCGGCCGGAAGATTTGGCGCGGCCGGGGCACGTGTACACGCTGCGCGCGCGGAACGGCGGAGTGCTGGTGCGCGCGGGACAGACCGAGGCGTCGGTGGATCTGGCGCGGATCGCGGGGCTCGATCATTCCGGCGTGATCTGCGAAATCATGAACGACGATGGGACCATGGCGCGGACGCCGCAGCTCATCGAATTCTGTCACAAGCATGGACTGAAGCTGCTGACCGTCGCCGACTTGATCCGCTATCGCATGCAGCACGAGCGGTACGTGCGGCGGATTGCCGAATCCATTCTGCCGACGCGGCACGGAAATTTCCGGATGATTGCGTACTCGAGCGACGTGGATCACGAAATGCACGTTGCGCTGGTGCGCGGCGATTTGGCGTTAGAGACCGCGCCGCACGCGGGAAGACGCGAAGAGCGAGTTGTGTCAGAAGGCGAGCCACCGCTGGTGCGCGTGCATTCGCACTGCTTGACCGGCGACGTGCTTGGCTCGACTGCTTGCGACTGCCACGCAGTGATCGAGCAATCGCTGCATGCCATTGCGACGGCGAATCGCGGCGTGTTCGTGTATTTGCATCATACGGGGCGGGGATTTCAGATTGATTCGCGAACGGAAGATAGCGATGCGCCCCCACGGATTCGTTTTCATGCGCGTGAGGAAGTGGAGCACGACCTGGGCCGGCAGCGGCTGGTCCAGAGAGAGAGCGGGATTGGGGCGCAGATTCTGATTGATTTGGGATTGCGACGAATCCGTGTGCTGACGAACCATCCGAAGCGGGTGGTTGCGCTCGAGGGGTATGGGTTGGAGATTGCGGATCAGGTTCCGCTGGCGCTCGGGCCGGGAAAAGCGAGCCACCAGACGCTGTAGAGTCTATTTCTCTGCGGGAAATCTCAAATTTGAAATTTAAGATGGGCGAGAGCGCCTGCACGCGCTATTTTTGCGCGGGCGGGCCACGGTGACGTAAGGGCGCAACTTTTCGAGGCGCGCCTTTGAGATGCCGTGGATGGCGAGCAGGTCTTCGACGCGTTTGAGCGGGCCGCTTTTTTCGCGGAACCGGATGATGGCTTTCGCGGTACTTGGACCAATTCCGGGTAATTGCTCGAGCTGCTCGATGGTCGCGGCGTTCAGATCAATTGGCTTGGACGGCGGCTTTTTCTGCGCTGCGGCAGTGGTGAGGGAGAGCAGCACTATCGCCGAAAGCAGGAAAAAGCTTAGCCGGCGGCAAGAAGCAAGCCCACGAATAGCAGACGGTGTCGCTCGACGAGCCTCAGGGGCTAAAGCCCCGCATCTCCCCACGTCTTTCGGCACGGCTCGCTCGACTCCGCTCGGGACAAGTTTCGCCATGCCCTGACGAAATGAAGAACCCGGACTTTCCTCCGGTGGGCGCTCAGATGGATTTTCCCGTGGCATCGTATTCGTTGACCTGACCAAATAGCGCGGCTTGATCGGCGATTTGGGCGCGGTCGCCGACCAGGACGATCTGTTCATTGGCGGAATCGAAATGGCGGCGGGCGGCGGCGAGAACGTCGTCGGCCGTGAGCGCCCGAATTTTCTCGCGGTAGGTCTCCAAATAATCGTCGGGCAGGCGATCGAGATACATGGTGGAGAGCTGGCCGAGCAAGCCATCCTGCGTTGCGGTGCCGAGCGAGAAGACGCCGCTTAGATAACTGCGGGCGCTATCGAGCTCTTCGGGGGTGACGGGCAGGGCCCGCATGCGGTCCATTTCGTAGAACATTTCGGTGAGTGTGGCCGCGGCAACTTCATTTCGCACGGCCGCGTGGACGCTGAAATATCCATACTGGCGAAGGGCGTTGACGCTACTGCGCGGGCTGTACGTGTAACCCTTCTGCTCGCGGATATTGATGACCAAGCGCGAATGAAACGCGCCTCCATAAATCGAATTCGCGAGCACTAAGCGATACCAATCGGGATCGCGCCGCGTGATGGCCAGATTTCCAAGCAGCACTTGCGTCTGCACGCTGCCCGGCAAATGGACCAGGTGGACGCGGCGGCCGGAATGATGTGGCGGCGCGGGCGAGGGCGGCACTTCGGGTTCGGGGGCTTTCCAATTGCCGAAGGTTTTCTCGGCTTGCGCGAGCATCTGATCGGCAGCGAAATCGCCCACGATGATGAGCAATGCGTTTGCAGGTGAGTAGTGGTGGCGGTAGAAATCTTCAAGCTGTTCCCGCTTAAATGCTGCGACTTGCTCTTCGGTGGGTGCGATGATGGCGTAAGGATGTTCGCCGAAAAGCACGCGGCGCAGGCGCTCGCCGGCGAGGAAGCCGGGCGTGGTGCGCTCGACGCGCAGGCTCTCGATTTTCTGGCGGCGCTCGCGCTCGAATTCTTCGGCGGGAAAAGAAGCGTTGCGCGCAAGGTCGGCGACGAGTTCGAGCAGGCCTTCGGAAAATTCGGCGAGGCCCGAAGCGGAGATGGCGGTGGTATCGGCGCCTGCATGCGAGCCGAGGTCTGCGCCCATGCGGCGTAGGTCTTCTTCAATGCGGCGGCTGGGGCGGGAAACGGTTCCGGTGCGGACGACCGTGGCCGTCATTTCCGCGAGGCCGGGGGCTCGATGCGCAACAGCTGCATTTCCGCTACGGAAGAAAAGTTGGGCGGAAATTTTCGGGAAGGTATGGGTCTCGGCGAGGACCACCTGCATGCCGTTGGATAGAGTGCGGACAGTGCGTCGCGGCCAGGCTACGGCGCGTTCCGGGCCCAGCGCGGGAGGCGAGCTGAGATGCGGGGTGGGAATGGCGGGAGTGCTCGCGGTGGTCATCGGGCGGCTCCTTTGGCGATAGGCTTCCGCACTACGATGGCGCGATTGTGCGGGATCAGATATTTCTGGGCGGCGGCCTGCACTTGCGCGGGCGTGACGGCTTGAAAGCCGTCGAGAATCGTGTTGATTCGTTTGGGATCGCCGTCGAACAACGTGAAGCAGGCTAGATAGTGCATCAGGCCGAAGCGCGGCATGTAGGAGCCCATGCCGCCTTCGAGCATGGAATAATAGTCCGAGCGGAATTTCACTTTCACCGGCTCGAGTTCCTCGGCAGCGATTCCCTTCTCTCGCAGTTCATTGATCACCTCATCAAAAGCGGCAATCGTGGCGTCGGCGGAATATTCAGGGCGGTGAAAAACACGCGTGACCATCTGCGTTGGGCCGTTTGTGTCGAAGGCTTCAAAGTTTCCGTCGGTCTCCACAGCGATTTGTTTTTCGAGCACGAGTTGGCGGTAAATTCTTCCTGCGCGGCCGCCGTGCAAGACGCGGTCGAGCACTGTTAACGCGTACCAATCGGGTGTTTCGCGCGGAGGAGCTGTGTAACCGATCGCGAGCGCTGGGAGGGTACCGAACGGCTCGGGAACTTCGCCGCGGCGTTTTTCCGTCTGCGGCGGCTCTGAAACATCGGCGCGCGGCGGCGCGGGGCCGCGCGGAATGTCATCGAAATATCGGTTGGCAAGGACAAAGGCTTCTGCGGGATCGAGATCGCCGAGCATCAGGAGCACGGCATTATTGGGCGAATAGTAGGTGTGATAAAAATTGCGGACATCATCGAGAGTGGCGGCATCGAGATCGGAAAAATCGCCGTAGAAATTGTGGGCGTTGGGCCAATTGCGAAACGCGACGGGAGGCAAGTCGAGCCAGGGGAAGCCGCCATAGGGCTGGTTCATCACGTTGACGCGGACTTCTTCTTTCACCACGTCGCGCTGATTTCGCAGATTCTCTTCATCCACTTTGAGGGCGCGCATGCGGTCGGCCTCGAGCCACAGGACGCGCTCGAGGGCGTTCGATGGGACGGCCTCGAAATAATTTGTAATGTCGTAATTCGTGGTGCCGTTGAGCAGGCCGCCGGAGGAATTAATGAGGCGGATGTGCTCCATTTTTCCGGCGTTCTCCGAGCCCTGGAACATCATGTGCTCGAAGAGATGCGCGAAGCCGCTGCGGCCTCGGGGTTCGAGACGGAAACCGATTTGATAATACACGCCGACGGTGACGAAAGGAGCGGAGCGGTCGGGCGAGGCAACCACGCGCAGACCGTTTGCGAGCGTGGTGTGCTCGACGGGAATATGAAGTTTTTTCGGCTGTAGATTCAAACGATGCCTCCCCTGGAATTTTTCAACGCCTGCAAAACCTTTTTGCGCGTGGCGGCCGGCTTTTTTGAAAGCACCCGCGCCGCGAGCAGCGACAGCGCTGCATAGGAATCTTTGAATTCGCGCGGATAGCGGCGAAGCGCCCGGCCGTGTTTTGCGACCGTCGAGAAATCGCCGCGCGAAATGGGCCCGGTCCAGGCGGCCTGCGGGCCGAGCCGCTCATAATTATCGAGCATTTGGCGGATTAATGGGAGCAGAGCTTGTTGAGCGCGGCGCCTAGAAAAGCCGAGCGCGGTGAGCGTCTGCGTGGCGGCCTCGACGAGCGCGAGTCCGTGGCCAGCTACAAGAGCGCCCGCGGTGTGATAGGCGGGCTTGCTATTCCCGCGAATCGTCACTGGAACGCCACCCAGAGTGCGCGCGATCGCTTGTGCGGTGCGGTGGGCGGCGCGATCTCCTTCGACTGCAAAAATGACACCTTTGAGTTTGGGGGTGGCGCGCCCGCTGAATGTTTGCATTGGATGCAGCGAACCTGTGGAAACACCCCGCCGAGCCAGGGGTGCGAGAACACGGCGATCGAGCGCGCCACTGGTATGCAGAGCTATTTTAGCGCGATAGTTTTCCTTGGGGAAATTCGCGAGCGCCTTGGCGACGTTTTCGAGCGCGCCATCGGGAGTGGTGATGAGGAGAACATCTGCTGCGAGGGCATCGGGCGTTAGACTGGCGTGCGCCGTGCCACCGCCGATGGCGCGCACGGCTGCCTGAGAAGTTTTCTTGGATTGCGTGACGACGGCGCTGATGCGCCAGCCGAGCTGGCGGAGGCGCCGCGCGAGCGTTTGGCCCACGCGTCCCGCGCCGACGATGGAAATAGTCCGGGCCATTCGACGTGATAGCATAGCGTGTTCGCACTTTTTGCGGTGGAGGAAATTGGACGTTGCATTCATTTGTGGTCGTGCTCACGTTCGCCGGCGCTCTCCTCTGGGTTCTCAATGCGATTGATATCGCGCGCGGAGCTCCGAAGCTCCCGTCCATCCCGAACATCGCGCCGCTTGAGGATGCCGACTGCCCCTCAGTTTCAATTCTCTTTGCGGCTCGCGACGAGGAGGAGAAGCTTCCTGGCGCTTTGAACAAATTTCTGGCGCTGGATTATCCGCGGTATGAAGTTGTGGCCGTTGACGACCGCTCCGAGGATGGGACGGCGGAGATTCTCGACAGCGCAGCGCGATCTGATCCGCGCCTGAAAGTTGTGCGCGTTAGTTCCCTTCCCGCGGGCTGGCTCGGCAAGCCCCATGCAATGCAGCAAGCCTACGTGCACTCGAGCGGCGAATGGCTCGTGTTTACGGATGCAGATGTGCATTTTTCGCCGGACCTGCTGCGCAGGGCGGTGGCACTGGCGCGACGGGAAGGCTGGGATCACCTGACGCTGCTGAGCAGCGTGGAAATGCATTCGGTGGGCGAGAAAATCGCGCTGACATTTTTCGGCATGGGATTCATCATCGGCGTGCGCCCGTGGCGAACGAATGATCCGCATTCAACGGGTTACGCGGGCGTGGGCGCATTTCAACTGGTCCGTCGGATCACATACGAAGCGATCGGAATGCACCGGCGGCTGGCGATGGAAGTGGTGGACGATATGAAACTCGGGAAGCTGGTGAAGGAAGGGGGCTTCCGCAGCGGCGTTGGAAAGGGCTGGAAGGAAGTGAGAGTGCGCTGGCATGCGGGTGTTGGAAACATCGTGCGCGGCACGACGAAAAATTTTTTTGCGGTGTCTAGCTACAATCCGTGGCTGGCTTGCATACAGCTCGGCATGGTGCTGG
>Ga0099829_10002816_pt1 | contig 10064 bp, 8 predicted proteins | sample CZO8metaG_3_FD_79336 | JGI IMG/M metagenome (GOLD analysis project Ga0099829, IMG submission 79336) | Vadose zone soil microbial communities from the Eel River Critical Zone Observatory, Northern California, USA - CZOApr15con2H2.8 metaG | ecosystem: Environmental > Terrestrial > Soil > Vadose...
CCCCGGCAACCGCTCCATAAGCCAGCGACGCAATGCCCAGCCGATGAGAGAACAGCAAGCCGCCAAGGATAATTCCGCCGTTGTAGATGACCGGCCCAATCGCGGGCAGCAGGAACATCCGCCGCGAGAGCAACACCGCCGAAACGACTCCGCCAACGTAGAAAAACAACTGTGCCGGCAGTAGAATGCGCGTGAGATGCACGCACAGCGCAAACTGCTCCGGAGTGAACTTGCTGAACATGAGGTGGTTGAGCTGAGGCGCGAAAATTTCCGCCAGAATGATCCCTGCACCCAGCACCGCACTCATAATGGTGATGATGGCGGAAAAAGTCTTGCGCGCGTCTTCCTCCCTTTTTTCCGCTAGAAACCGCGTGTAGATAGAAACAAAGGTGATCGAAGCGGTTCCGCCCGCAACCAGATAGTTCACCCAGTCCGGAATGGTGAAGCCTGCGAGGTAAGCGTCGGTGACCGGAGTGGCGCCGAAGGCCCATGCAATGTAGATCTCCCGCACAAAGCCGACCACCCGCGACAACATGATGGTCGTAACTAGCAGCACTGTGGCGGAGAAGGCCGTGTGTTCGTGGGAAGGCCGGAAGATCCGCAAAAATCGGCGGGGAACGGACAAGGGATTGGAATTCAAAGCCTCTGGCGGACCCGGCATTAAGGGCGATTTTACACGGAAAGTCGCGCCCGCCTCGTGCCGCGCACAGCACCCGCGGCAACCCTTTTTTGACAGGGCGAATCCATAAACCGGATAATCCCGACGTGCCGGGTCAAGTTACTACTAAGGATTCCGAGAGTTCCGCCTTGCTGCGACGTTCCTTCCGCAAAGGGTACCCTCCTGCGGAGCGCGGCGAGGGGGCATGCCTTTGGGACGCGCGTGGGAAACAGTACCTGGATTTCTCCGGCTCCGCGGCGGTGAACTTTATTGGGCATGGCGTACTGGAAATTGTCGAAGCCATGACCGAGCAAGCGCGGCAGCTCGAGTTCGTCCACAGCAGCCAGTTCACCACTCCAGTCGCCGAAGATTACGCGACCGAACTCCTCGCGTTTGCAGGAGAAAGCTTTCGCGGCGGCGCCATCTATTTCACCAGCGGCGGATCGGAAGCGATTGAGGCCGCACTCAAGCTGGCGCGGCAATATCAGGTTGAAGCTGGCCAGCCGGAGCGTTCACAAATCATCAGCCGCGACCAGAGCTATCACGGAGCGACCCTGGGTGCGGTTGCGGTTTCCAGAAACAAGCGCCGGCGGGAGATTTATCGTCCCATGATTCGTGAATTCGCCAGCGTCGGCCCGCCCTATTGTTATCGCTGCGCCCACGACTGCACCGACAGTTGCTTCAATTGCGGCCAGCAGCACGCCGCCGAAGTTGAACGAGCAATAGTCGAGCAGCCTATCGCCGATTCCCCAGGCAAGGTTGCGGCAGTAATCCTGGAGCCAGTCAGCGGCGCTACACTGGGCGCGGTCGTTCCCCCACTTGGATATCTGGAAAGGACTGCGGAGATTTGCCGCAGCAACGGCGTTCTGCTCATCGCCGACGAAGTTATGACCGGCATGGGCCGCACCGGACGGAATTTCGCGGTTGACCACTGGGGCGTCGCGCCCGATATTTTGGTTACCGCCAAGGGACTCTCTAGCGGATACGCTCCGCTCGGCGCAGTAATCGTCTCGAAGAAGGTAGTTGATGCGATCTCCTCCGGTTCAGGCTCCTTCATCCATGGTTTCACTTACAGCTCGCATCCGATTTCGCTCGCCGCCGGACGCGCGGTATTGAATTACGTGCAAAGAATGAATCTGGTGGAGGCTGCGGACTTAGACCGTACTGGCAGCATCGCTGCCACGCTGAAGCAGAACCTCGAACAACTGCGTGGCTTGGATTCCGTCGGCGATGTCCGGGGAATTGGCCTGCTCTGGGCGGTTGAATTTGTGTCCAATAAATCCACGAAAGCTCCGTTCCCAGTTGAAACCAATTTCTGCGGACGCGTAGCCCAGGCCGCGACCGAACGGGGAGTTCTGGTCTATCCCGTGCAAGGCTGTGTTGACGGCGATCGCGGCGACCACATTCTTATCGCCCCCCCGGCGGTGATTTCCACAGCCCAGATCTCCTCGGCGATTGACCACTTGACGGCCGCAATTGCAGAAGCGTCAGCTTGAGCCGATTAGATCAATATTAAAATCCAAGATCGCGATGTCATTCCGAGCGGCGTAGCCGCGAGGAACCTGCTTTTCTATTCGCAGCGGTCAGCACATAAGCGTAAGCCCTACAAGCACTTACCTATTGAGAAGCAGTTTACCCGCGGTTTACCCGCCGTGCATTGCTTCCACCCGCCCGCGCCACCACAATGGCCGCGGAGGAAACATGGGGACACTCGCCCGCAACACGGTTTCGATCTTTCGCCACGCCCAACGCATTCAGGATAGTGTTCTGGCGGTCGCCGAAAAGCGCCTGCTTATCTGGATGGCAGAGCGCACCCCCGCTTGGGTCAACTCCGACCACCTGACTATCCTCGGCTTTGCCGCCCAACTCCTGACCGGCCTCGCCTACTCCCTGTCCGACGTACACCGGGGCTGGCTGATCGCCGCCATCGGCTTCCTGACTCTCAACTGGCTCGGCGATAGCATGGACGGCACCCTGGCCCGCGTCCGCCGGCAGCAACGCCCTCGCTACGGTTTTTACGTGGACCACATCCTCGACAGCATCGGCTCGGTCGCGTTAATGGGAGGCCTCGCCTTCTCCGGATACATGAGCCCGTTGATCGCCGTCGGCCTCCTGGTGCTGTTCCTGCTCCTTTCGATCCAGACCTATCTGGCGACCTACTCCCTCGGCGAATTCCGCATGTCGTTCTGGAGTTTCGGGCCGACGGAACTTCGCCTCCTGCTGATTGCCGGAAACCTCGCCGTGTTCCACCGGCCGAACGTGCTGCACACACACTTCAAAGTCTTTGACGTAGGCGGAGCAATCGGTATCGCCGGCATGACCGCAATACTGTTGTTTCACGTCGGCCAGAACATCGTGCGGCTGTACAACGAGGAGCGGCTGTCGTGAGCATACCGCCGTCGCAGGGATCCGCCAGCGGGTTGGTTCGATGGCTGAAATTCAACGCAGTCGGCGCCATCGGAATCGGAGTTCAACTCGCCGTGCTAACGCTGCTGAAGTCTGGCTTGGGATTGAACTACTTGCTGGGGACGGCGCTCGCGGTTGAAACCACCGTCCTGCACAATTTCTTATGGCACGAACGCTTCACCTGGTCTGACCGGCCCACCAGAGACCGTCTAAGACGCCTGCTAACGTTCAACCTGACCACCGGACTCTTCTCCATCGCCGGGAACGTGGCCTTTACCTATGTTCTGGTGAGGGCGGGTGCGGCGTATCTCCCAGCCAATGTAATATCCATCGCCTTGTGCTCCATCGTCAATTTCTTCTTGAACGACCGTCTCGTGTTTGTAGTTTCGCCAAGACGGGGAGGCTCTTTTCGTATGACGCAGCGCTGGATCGTTTTGCTTTCCGCACTCCTCTTCAGTTGTGGATCGAGTCGAGAATGTCGTGCGCAGAACCCTGTCATAGGGACGTGCGCTGCTTTCGCAGGGGATGGGGCCCTCGCAACCGGAACGCTCAGGGACGGCGACCTAGAAACGAAGGTGGAACAGCGCGCTGTGGTTGCGACCACACGCACAGGTCTTGCCAGGACTCCATTCCGCGGTCTGTCGCGACTCTGTGAGGAAGCATTCAGCGACGATGGAAAGTGGCTTGCGACCGTCGTGGCGGGCGATGAACTCACGATTGTGATCTTTGATCGCAATGCTAAGGCCGTGCACGGAAACTTTTCGTCTGAATGGTACGGACTTCGGAACCTGCCCATTGAGCCGGGGTACCGATCCTCCTTTCTAGGAGGATTTCTGCAAGACGATTCTCTGATCCTGTGGCGATACGTTCCTCGGGCCGGCACAAAAGTAACCGATGCCTCCAATGCAGACGTGCATTTGCAGCGCTGGAGTGTCGAAGGCGAGTTGCTTTCGGATCAGAACCTTGGAGCAGTGGGAGGCGGCCCCGGTGGCCGACAGCCTATCGCTTTAGATCGACTTAGCCTGCTGTGGATACCTAGCAAGTGCGAAGGGTTCTGCTTTAGAGGAGTGAGGGTTTCCGGCGGACAGATCGCGGACGCGGCTACGCTGAAACTCCCGAATGATGCAGCCGAGCCTGTCGCCTTGCCCGGAGATGAAGGGCTCTTTGCGGTGGTCGGCAGACGAACTGCCGAAAAGGCTGCGTTATTCGATTCGTCTGGGCGCTTAGAGGCGCAGGTCAATTTGCCGTTCTTCCCGAATCTGCTCTGGCCGCTGGTGCCTGATTGGTTTGTGCCCCTTTCGCCAACGATCTCGCATGATGGGGAGGTGGCGGCCATAGGCCGGACGCGCGTGGCGTGGGTGTTGGAGGACACAGACCGCGATTGGGGAAGTGAGATCGTTCTGCTCAGGATGCATCCCCTGACTGTGACCGCCAGAGTGAAGACAGGCAAAGGGGGCATCGGTGCAATTGCGGTTGACCATCGCAACCGCGTCACCCGCCTCGTTGGTTTCTGGAAGGGAAGCTGGCACGAACTGCAATGTGCTGAACAGCATCCGGATAAATGCCGTTAGCAAGTATTGCCAGGAGCACGCGAGAACCGCAGCGAGGCGAACCCTATCCATGCCGAATCCTCCCAATTTCAAACACTGAACCCGCGGCGCGAGAGAATGTTTCGGACCGTTCCAGGTTGGTTCACATAGCGGATTGGCTTGCAGAGGAGGCGATTGCCATGTCCGCCAGGATCTTCGCTGTGGCCTCCGACCCCGAGCGCACACAATCCGGTACACCAATCCCGCCGTAAGCATTCCCCGCCAAGGCCAGCCCCGACATCCCGGCAAGAAGTTCCTTGATTCGTTCAGCCCGCGCGCCATGCCCGATGCCATACTGCGCCATCGCCTGCTTCCACTTGAAAACCCGCACCAGCCGCGGGTCACTAGTGATTCCGAGAATTTGTTGCAGTTCTCGCCGCACGACAGCCAGAATCTCATCGTCCGTGCGCTCCAGGATTTCCTCATCCCGAGTTCCGCCCAAAAAACACCGGATCAGCGCCCGGTCGTCCGGCGACCGGCCCGGGAATTTGTTGTGCACAAACGTCGCCGCCAGTACGCGCCGCTTCTCCACCTGCGGAACCAGAAACCCAAACCCGACAGGCAGGCTCCCGCGGACGTTCTTGTCGTAACTGAGAATCACCGTCACCGAAGAGCTGTACCGGATCGCATTCAACTCGCCTGCGAGTTCGGCGCTGGCACTTGCCAGCAGTTCCGCAGCCGCATAGGCCGGCGTTGCCAGAATGACTGCGTCGAATTCTTCCGTACGCCCACAGCTCAGGACCAGCCACTTGCCTGACTCAGCCCTCACCGCTTCGACGTCCACATTTAGTCGCCTCGCCCCCTCCGGAATTCGCCCCAGCAACGCGTCAACCATCGTCTCCATGCCGCCTCTTAGCGAAGTAAACAGTGGTGACGGTGTGGGGACAGCCGTCCCCGGCTGTCCTGCGGAGCGCAGCTCCGCAAGTTTTTGCCGAGCAGCCACCATCGCCCGCCCCAGGCTCCCATGCTTAGCTTCCATCTCCACAAATCGCGGCAGCACTGACTTCACACTCAGCTCATCCGCCGATCCGCCGTAAACGCCCGCCAGCAGCGGATCCGCAACCCGCTCCACCATTTCGCGTCCATAGTGTCGCTCCACGAATTCCGCCACCGTGCTCTCCGAGCGGGCGCCACCCGGTTGATAAAACCACTCGCGAATAATTCGGGCTTTCGTCCCCCAGGAAAACAGCGGCGAAAAAAAAGCCGACGCCAACCGCGTCGGCACCATAAATTGCAACCCATCAGGAAGCGGCACCAGCCGCCCTTTCAGCAAGATGTAGGTTTTTCTTTCTGCGTCGTTCGACCCGATCAATTGATCTGCCAGTCCCAGCTCGCGGCAAAGGTCAGCCGCCCAGGGTTTTTCGGTGAGAAAAGAGTCCGGCCCCGCCTCGATCACGCAGCCGTCAATGCTCTCGGTCTGGGTGACTCCGCCAAAGCGCGCGCTGGATTCGAACAGAACATATTCGAGCGGCGCGCCACGGTTTTTCTGCTGTTCCAGCGCAAAGGCGGCCGAAAGCCCGGAAATGCCTCCGCCAGCAATCGCGATTCGTTTCATCGCGTTTCCCGCGCGCCCTTGAGTCGTGAATGAACGATTTCCACCAGCGCGGAAGTCAGCAGCGCAGAATCGTTCAACGACTCCGCCCGCCACAGCCGCATTTCTTCTTTTTCGGCGAACTTCCTGAAGATGATATCGATGTCGTAGAGGATTTCGACATGGTCACAAAGGAAACCAATCGGCTGAACTAAAACGCCGCGATGTCCGCTTCTTTTTAGATCCAGAATAGTTGCCTCGACAGTCGGGCCCAGCCATGCGCCTCCCGACATGCCCTGGCTCTGAAACGCAAACCTCCACTCCGCCCTCTCCAGCGAACCCGCGGCGGCGACCAGTTCGGCTGTCTGCCGGGCCTGGGTTTCATAGGGATCGCCTTCGAGGACCGTCCGTTGCGGAACGCTGTGCGCGGTGAAGATTACGGGCAGCGACGTACCCGCATCGCGATTGGCGTGCTTTCTGCCCGCGATCAGCTTCTCCGCGAACGCCTGAATCAGCAGCGGCTCATCGTGCCACGATTCCACAAAATCAAAACTCAAGCTGGGGTCTTTGCATTTTGCCAGCGAATTGCGGTACAGGCCAACGCTGGTGCGGGAATTGTGAGGAGCAAGGCAAACCACAATGGCGTGATGAATCCCGTCAGAAACCATCTGCCGCAGAGTCTGCGACGTGAATGGGCGCCAGTTCCGCATGCCCACATAAACCGCCATCCCCAGTTTTTGCGCCAGCAACTCACCTTGCTTCAGCGTGATCTCCGTCAACGGCGAGCGGCCAATGACCTGATAGCGATGCTTGACCTCTTCAATCACCTCGGGAGGCAGCGGGCGTCCTCCGGTGACGCGCAGCAGAAAGTCGGGCACTTCATCCATGGAGTCCGGACTGCCGTGGGCGAGCAGCAGCACCGCCGTGTGCTCGGGTTTGGCTTTCTCGCTCATGAGTGGACGATACTTCGAGCCGAATACTCCCGCACGTACGCCGCGAGCGCCTTCACGTTTTCGACCGGAGTCTCCGGCAGAATTCCGTGTCCCAGATTAAAGACGTGGCCCGGTCGTCCGGCCGCGCGGTCGAGAATCTCCTGCGCCCGAAGCCGCACCTGCTCCCAATCCGAAAACAGCGCCACGGGATCAAGATTTCCCTGCACCGCGCCTCCACCCAACTGCGACCATCCCTCATCCAGTGGAATCCGCCAATCCAGGCCGATCACGTCCGCTCCGGTCTCCTTCATCGCGGAGAGCAGGGTCGCAGTATCCGTTCCGAAATAAATCACCGTGGATCCAGACTTTCTCAATCTCTGCACCAGTTCCGTGGTTCGAGGGAGCACATAATGGCGGTAGTCTTCGACCGAAAGACATCCCACCCAGCTATCGAAAACCTGAATCACGTCGGCCCCAGCGCGCACTTGCTCGGTCGCGTACTCCGCCGTTACTGATACCAATTTTCCCAGCAGTTCGTCGAAGACTTCCGGCTGAGAGTACATCATGGTCTTAGTATGGATGTAGTGGCGCGATCCTCCGCCCTCGATCATGTAACTGGCCAGCGTAAAAGGCGCGCCGCAAAATCCAATCACCGGCAGTTTAGAGCCGAAATGCTTCGTGACCAACCCGACAGCTTCTGCCACGTAGCCGAGGTCGGATGCTGAGTCTGTGCGCAGGCGGGAAACATCCGCTCTAATTCGAACCGGCTGCTCAATCACCGGGCCTTCCCCGGCGGAGAAGTGAAACGGCAGACCCATGACCTCGAGCGGCAGCAGAAGGTCGGCGAAGATAATCGCGGCATCCACCTGCAGAATCTCAGCTGCGCGGATAGTGACACCCGCCGCCAGTTGCGGATTCTTACAAATCTCAATCAGTGAGTGTGCTTTGCGCACCGCCCGATATTCGGCCATATAGCGTCCGGCCTGTCGCAGGAACCAAACCGGCGTGCGCTCCACAGGTAGGGCTTTACAGGCGCGAACCAGCAGTGAATCTGGCGCTGACATGAAGAATTAATGTAGCACCAGCAGGGGCAGTAGTTAGTGGCTAGTGGTCAGTGGCTAGTGACAGTGGGGCAGGACAATAATTATTAGAGGATGAGGATAATGTCCTGCCACACTAATCACTAGCCACTAGCCACTGCGCTTACGTAAGCGGCTCTACCTTCTCGACGTGAATCAGATTGATGGAAGAATCAAGCGTACCCGTCACCCGGACTCTCTGCCCTTCATACTCCTGGACTTGCCTCTGATTATCCAGTTTGTAAGAAACGCTTTGCGATACGTGCAGGATAAAGTTATCTGCTTCCTTGCTTATCGTTCCGGTGAAACTCTGCGCAGTCGCTGTCTGCGATTTATCGGAAGCCGCCGACTCCTGCGACTTGGATGCAGGTGGATTCGGTTGTGGCTGGGGTGTAGGTGGATTCTGTTGTGGCTGCGTTTCTGGACTTGGATCAGGAGTGGGAGTTTGCCGGGTCTGGCCTGGTTCCGGCTGCTGCGGCTCCTGCATATAGGACCACATCACGAGATCCGACGAGAACAGATTGTTGCTCGCGGGTGGTTGCTGCCCGAACGCCAGCGGGCCGAACAGGATCAAAGACGCTATCGAGATTGACCAGCTTTTCATTGGGCGCTCCTCGTCGAGCTATTGAGATGCCCGAACCAGCTTCCGCGTCCGGCCTTGAGCTCGAGACGCCTGAAGTCGAACAGCCCAAGCCCAGCCCTTACTTTTACGCCTGATTTGGAGAAATCGCAGTACCGCAGATTCCCTAAGTGATCTAAGGGCGGGTCTAAGGGTCGCCGATGACCTGCCGATTACCTTCGGTGTCTAAGGGCACCTAAACAGTACATCCCTAGGCCGGCAATTCCGCCCTATGATGTTCGAAACGGCCCCGGAGGTTCGCCCGCCATGGCAGCAAGCCAAGTGGTGCTCTATTTCGACCGACAGGAAGACGCTCTTACATTTACCCTGGCTGCCAGCTCCATCACTGCCGATGGAGCGCCGCTGCGCGACACTGCGTTGAAGGTCGCGAAGGAGGTATGCAAGGCCATCCGCATCACCACCGAGGGCAGTCTTAACCCCGAGGAAGCCAAGCCCAAAGGCAAGAGCCGCCGCGTTTGATGAGTGCGGCGTTTGATTTCGGGCAGTCCTGACCCATCTAGTCCGACCACGGCGCCGGCTTCCGGTTCCAGCGATGCTTCTTTAGTTCCTGCAACAATTCCGGACTAAGCGGCCCCTTATCGCTCACTGCGATGTTTTCGCGGACGTGCTCCGGCTTCCTCATCCCGATAATCGTCGTGCTCACCGCCGGATGCGACAGCACAAATCGCAGCGCCATTTCCGGCAGCGACATTCCCGCCGGGAGAATCTGCTTGAGCTTTTCCACCCGCTCCAACGTGTTTGCCAAATTCTCGGGATTGAAATACCGCGACCGCCAGTCGCTGGCCGGAAATTTCGTGTCTTTGGTCATCTTCGCGCCCAGGCTGCCTTCATCGAGCGCAACTCTGACGATGACGCCGACGTTCAGCTCCTGGCACGCAGGGAATAGCTCATCCTCCGGCGACTGGTCGAAAATGCTGTAGATGACCTGCACCGCGTCCACCAGCCCCGTGCGCATCGCCTTAATTCCATTTTCCGGCTCCCACCGGTTCAGGCTCAGCCCGAAATTGTTGATGACTCCATCCTGCTTCAGCTTGTCCACCGTATTGCCGAAATCCGGCTCATCGGTCCACGTATCGCTCCACACGTGAAATTCCAGCAGATCAATCGTGTCCGTCCCCAACTGCTTGCGAATCATGTCGGCATATTTGAAAACATGCTCCGGAGGAAACACGTCGCTGTACTTGTATTTCGCCGCCGCCGGCCACTTCAGATTTTTCGGCGGGACTTTC
>Ga0099829_10002817_pt1 | contig 10064 bp, 11 predicted proteins | sample CZO8metaG_3_FD_79336 | JGI IMG/M metagenome (GOLD analysis project Ga0099829, IMG submission 79336) | Vadose zone soil microbial communities from the Eel River Critical Zone Observatory, Northern California, USA - CZOApr15con2H2.8 metaG | ecosystem: Environmental > Terrestrial > Soil > Vadose...
CAGCCGGGGTCTCGTGATGACCAGCGTGCGGAAATCGCCGGAGGTCTGTTGACGGCGGGCGGCCAGAATGACGTGGACATGGGGGTGAGCCGTGTTTCGATGCTCGCCAGCTATCCACGGCGGGAAGTCACGGCGGCTGGTGTCGGCGGCTAGCTGGGCCATCGCCGCCCGTGTCAGCCGTTTCAGGTCGAGACCCCTGGCGTCCCGGGGCGAGAGGATGAATCGATAGACGGCCCGCTCGCTGGTGGTCGACCGCTGGCCGGCAGCTCGACGGAGCTCTTGAGTAGATCGGGCTACGTAGTCCACGAAGTCTCGGCGTTGTTCATCGCCGGCAGGACCGACCGCGTCGAATAACTGGCCGCATGGTGATGTCCGGTCGCGGTGGTGCACATAGCGAATCAGTCCGTCCAGGTCGTGCACCTCCTCGCTGTGAGGGTGGGCATCTCGGTATTGGACGTACCGGACGAAGCGGCCAATCCCGCCGGAGCCGCCGGCCGTGTGGGCAGTCATGTAGCGGACGGTGAGCACGATGTCAGTCCTGGCCACGGACCCTCCGGGCCGTCTCGATGGAAGGACCATTGGCAAGCCGGCGCTGGACGGACTGGGTGGCGGCCACCAAGAACTCGTCGGCCATCCCCGGGCCTTGAGGGGTAATCGACTCCAGAACCTTCAGGGCCTGCTCCGAGACGATCAGGTTAAGAAGCACGAGCTCTTCGAGCAGCGCGGCGCGGTCCAGGTCGTCCTCCCCCAGCTGGCTGAGCTGGCCTCGCCTGACGACGGTTCGAACCAGGCGGCGCACAGCCTCGCTCATGGAGACGGAGTGCTCGTGGGCAAAAGCCTTGAGCGATTCGGTTTCGGCCTGGCCCAGCCGGACCTTCAACCGGGCCCCGTCAAGCCGAAACTGTTCCCGGCGGGTAGGCAGTCGGCCGCTCACGCGAGGGCCCCAGCTGGGGCCACGTTGGTACCGGGTTGGTGCAGGGCAGGGCCCCTGCTTATCTTGCTACATCCCTCAGGGTGGCCCTGACGGGAAACTACGGGCGTCGCGGCTTGGGCTGCAAACGCCGATCCGACATGGTTGAGGACCATGTACGGCCTCGGCTGGGATGTTGTCGGAGAGAGGCGGCTGGTCGCCGTCACGACGGCCGTTGGGTACCGACCGCGAGCAGGACTCATCTGTCTTCTCCTTGGTGGTTGCCTTCTACTCATACGATGCCGGAGGAGCCCAAAATGTTAGGGGTCAGGCAAAACCCGTCTGGGGAGCCCACCGGTGTTTAGCGTAGGAAGGGCCCGCCCTCGGGGCGCCCTATCTGCGCCCTAGCTGCCGAGGCCTCGCGTATTCCGGGTGTAGGCAGGGGCGCCCTAGGAGCGCCCTAGATGCGTCCTAAGTGCTCTGCCCCGTACCGAACGCCCTAGCCGTACCGCCCGAGCCCCCCGTGCCGGCCAAATTGCCAGGCCCAATTCGGCTAACAGCCACAGATTTCCGGATACGTCGTGAGAGGGCTGGTACGCCGTCCAAGCACCGACGCCAAGAATATCGAGTGTCCTTTCGGATGGTCCCCACGCTCGGTAGACATGGCAGCTGCGCTGGACCAGCGCTTGCGACCCCGGAGGCGTTCTCTTGCTTTCGCGGCGGGGGCCATTTCTGGCCTCAGTACTTCCCGAATTTGGACCGCTACACGCGCCAGAACGGCTACCGATTCTCGTGACTGCCAACGAGACGACGGACCCGGAAACAGATTCCCCACAAGGACACAGAATTCCCTCCCGGGACGGACTTGGCCGGCGGCCCCGTTCACTCCTTTGAGCGATTATGAGCGATCGTCTGGGTCTCATCTGCGCGTTCTTCCATCTCTGATACGCGGCGACTAAGCTCGACCTTCGACCTAATCCCAAGCTTGCTGTAGGCGTGCGCCAGGTGCGTTTCCACAGTTCGCTCACCGATGAAGAGGCGTCTTCCGATCTCTCGATTGGTATGGCCCTGTGCCGCAAGCGTGAGCACAGCGTTTTCTCTCTTCGTGAGCAAGCGCAGGTCGCCCAAGGTTCCCGTTGGTGCCTTGACCGCCAGAATGGGTGGCTTTCGCGGGCGCCGGCGCGCCCTCAGGTTCTGGGCTCGCGCTAGGAGATGGATTCCAGCGGTCAATGTCATGAGGGTAAGGGTTTCCACCATCGTCGCAACCGGATGGATCCTCTCAGCCCAGTCAGCTGCAAGCTCGACCGATAGTCCGAGAATCGCTACGCTCAGCAGCCTCCATCCGGACAACGACCAGGCAGCCGCGACGAGAGGGAGTGCCGTGGCGGTTAGTACCCGATACCGCTGGGTCACGATTTCCAGAACGAAGAGGCCTAGTAGCGCGGCGGCGCAGACACCGGCCACAACGAACCCTTCCGGTTGGTCGGCGAATGCCTTGGGGCGAAGGAGAGCCGCGAATCGTGGCCGACCTCCGGTCGCCCACATGCTATCGGTTCCCTAAGACCTCTGGCCGGCGCTCGCGGCGGTGGCTGGGTCGGTACCGACCGACACGCGTTACACCTGACAGGCTGCCGCCATGTGCCCCCACCTGAGGGGATCAACGATAGCCGTCGGGCGCCGAATGTCAAGCCAAGACGCGTCTGGCTGTCTTGGTTCTGACCTGACAGCTCAGAAGCCACAAATGGACATGCACACTGTGGTCTTCACCGGCTGTGGCACTACCCTGCGTGCTGACGATGCAAGCCGTGTGGCTCAGCCGCGGTCTACAGGGGTTGATTCCCAGCTACGGAATTTTCATTTCCTCCGTGGAAATATCCGGGCTGCCACGGAGGACTTCATCGCGACGGAGGCGTATGCCTGAAGGCTGACGGGCCGTGCGTTTTGGCCGGCGCAAGCGAGAGCGAATAAACCCGAGGTTTGCAAAAGGCCATCTCACTTAGGGCCCGCCCGCGAAGATCGATCGCTGTGAACCGGACGGTCGGGTCTCTCGGCAGGAGACCATTGCGTTAAAGGTAGGCCATGATGGGACAACGATCCCGCAGTTCAGTCGTCGGAAGGCAGATTGTCGTTCTAACAATAGCAGCGCTCCTCGCCGGGATTGGATACACGTTTGACCTTGGGCTGGTCGGGCGCGCGTCTCAGGCGCCGTCAGCGCTCAGCCAAGTCCAGGAATGGATGGTTCAAACAGATGGGACGGCCGCCTTAGGGCGCAGAGGTAGTTTACTGACGCCAAGGTTCCAACACACTGCAACTGCTCTCACGGACGGCAGCGTCCTCGTTGTGGGTGGTCAGATCGGGGCGGTTGGCACATCAGCAAGCGCCGAGGTCTATAACCCCGAGTCAGGGACATCGCATCGCCTTCGGGACATGTCGACGCCACGAAGCGCCCATACAGCTACGCTATTACCGAATGGACGTGTGCTAGTCGCTGGAGGATTCACCCGCACGCCGGGGTCCGATGCACCGGCCGAGGAGCAAAATTCAGCAGAAGTCTTCGACCCCGCAAGGAGCAGCTGGTCGTCGGTGCCGCCGATGCGCTCGCCCCGAGCGTTTCATACAGCAACCTTACTGCACGATGGGCGAGTCCTGATCGTTGGTGGCTCAGTCAACTCCCTGGGTGTCGTTGGAGCCGAAATCTTCGCGCCAACCTCAAATGCTTGGACCGATGCGGGTCAACTGTCGGAATTGAGAGTGGGACACACTGCAACGCTGCTTTCAGATGGTCGAGTTCTGGTGGTCGGGGGGACGGCCGGCACGTCTGCAGGCTACCTGAAGACGACACTGATCTTTGACCCCGCCCGGGACGGCTGGTCGAACGGTCCCGACTTGATGGTCGGGAGGTCGCAGCATTCTGCGACCCGGCTGGACGATGGCCGTGTGCTCGTGACTGGCGGGGTGACCGGAATGGCAATCGACATTGCGTCTACCGAGATTTACGATCCTGTCACCAACTCCTGGACTGCGGGCCCGGCGCTGCGAACGCCGCGTGTGCTGCACGTGGCCACAAAGCTGCAGGGAGGCCGGGTACTGGTTGCTGGCGGCATGAGCCAAGGGAGCGGTGTTTCGACTGTTGAGTTGTTCGATCCCGTTCGGATGACCTGGTACCAGGACAGTCAGGTTAGCCTGGCGGCAATGGCCGCAGCGGCCACTGAACTCCCGAACGGTGATCTCCTGACCTCGGGAGGCCTCGGGGTAGGCGGCCAACAGGCGCCAGCTGGGCCGGCCTTGGCTGTCGCCGGCACGAATGACTACCCGACTTCGGGCTACATATCTTCGTGCGCACCAGGCTACCAGACCTGCGGTTCTGATCTAAGGGACTCACCCCAAGACACGATCATTGACCAGTGGGGCTTTTACAATCGGGAGTGCACCTCATTCGCAGCTTGGCGAATGTATCGTGATGGCCACGCGATCCACAACGCCGACGGTCTGCGCTACGGCAACGCATGGCACTGGTGGACCAACGCCATATATCTAGGAATCCCCACGACGACTGTCAAGGTGGCTGGAGCGGTTGCTCAATCTGACTCAATCGGCTCGCAGATTTGGGACACGCAGTGCCAGTGCTGGCACGCGTCAGGTCATCTCGCATATGAAGAGACACCGTCAAGTAGCACCGTCGAGGACTACAACTGGGCGAGCACCGGGGTCTATGCCGAGCATGCATGGGACCCGGGTCGGTACATCCTCTTCGGCCACAGCATCGTGCTGACGAGCAATAGCTTCAGTTTCTCGTCACCCGGCAATGGTGGAAGTCAGGCTGGTCCGAGCACCTGGCTCGGTGGCGGGTACTACACTTGGGAAATCCGAACGACTGGGTCCGCGGGGAACTTCGCCTCCAAGGTGTGGCAGTCCGTGTACCTAGGACCCGATACCTACACGTCGACGATATACGAAGTGGTCTCGGGCAGCAGCAGCTCCATCTTCGACTTCAAGGGAAAGGTCTGCGGGAGCTTTTATGGCTGCGCCACCCTCGACTGGGGCAACATTACCTTAGCCGACGGCGGCTATACCGCCTGGAGCAGCGTGTATAACTAGCGGTGGTCGCCAGCAGGGGAAGATTAGTACGACGCCCTCAAGCGATACAGAGAGGAAGGGGATGAGCGGGACGGCCTCGCGGCAATTCATGCTTAGCGGGCCGCCCGCTCGCCGTCAAACGGTGGCTCGTCCACCTGTGCGGATTCTGGTTGAAGCAGGGCGAGAGACCCTGAACGGCTGCCTGAGGCGTCCGACCTTGATTCAGGCCTGGGCTTTGGACCGGCGCAATCTCGATATGCGTACGGACAGGGCAAGCCGAACGACACCGCCGATCGGCGGCCGAAACTTTCGCCTATCCGGCTTCGTTATACCCTAGGAAAGGGATGCTGCATCAAGGCCGCGTTCTGGTCGTCCTTCTGGCCCTCTTCGGGCTCGCGGTGGCGGGGAGCGCATGCGGACCGGCAGTCGGCAAGGCAACTCCAACGTCAACAGTGGGGTCGCCAGCGCCGTCTGTCACGCCGTCTGTCACGCCAACCCCGGCTGGTTGCCCCACACCTGCCCAGCCGCCCGCAACCGCACTGCCCGGTTACCGGAAGCAAATGGGAATGACCTACGATGGTGCGCGCAACGTTGTCGTCCTCTGGGGCGGCCTCGGGGGTCAGGATCCTTGCGATCTTCTCAATGACACCTGGACGTGGAATGGCTCCAGCTGGACGAGGAAGAGCCCGAACGCAAGCCCTCCCCCAGGGAATTACCCGAGCATGGCTTATGACGCCACGCACGGGTTAGTCGTGCTTCTTCTTGGCACTCAGACCTGGACCTGGGACGGTGTAACCTGGGCGGAACGGCATCCCGCGACGAGTCCTCCGGCGCGGTCGGACGGGGCAATGGCCTTCGATGGTGCGACGGGAAAGGTTGTCCTGTTCAGTGGCGGTGTCGCCCCGAATGACACGTGGACGTGGGACGGGGAGACCTGGAGCCAACTCCAGCCGCCGGTCAGCCCACCTGCTCGGCTTGGGGCAGGCATGGCCTACGACGAATTGCACCGGGTCATTGTCCTGTTCGGGGGTAGCGATCCAACCAACACCTCCAATGATCTCAACGATACCTGGACATTTGATGGGACGACCTGGACCCAGCAATCACTCGCCGCCGCACCGGCCGCCAGATATGAGCTACGGCTTGCTTACAACGGGCGGACACAGAACGTAGTTCTCTGGGGCGGCCGGAATGACCAGACGAGGACGGCCTTTACGGACACGTGGACATGGGATGGGCACCAGTGGAGTCAGCAGACTCCGGCAAACATCCCGCCATGGTTGGCGACGCCGGGATTCGCGTACGACGCCGCCCGCAGCCAGGTTGTCCTATTCGGCAGTGGGGGCGGCGCTGCGGGATCCCAGCACACCAGCGAGACCTGGACCTGGGACGGAAGAAACTGGACCCGGCGCACCTAAGCTCCCACCTACCCATGTGGGGTCGTTGGTCCGGTTGAGTAGCAGTTACAAGACGCGGACATCCAGAGCGGAGTGGCCCTGCCGAATGGCTGGCTGGGCGTTCCACGGTAATCTCCGAGCTCCGCTTTCATTCGGTATCCTGCATCCTATGCATTCCGCAAGAAGGCCTCGGCGTCCGAGGAAGAGTTCGATTGCATGAGTAAATGAAAGTCAGGACCACGCTGCCAAGGAGGTGCAGGCCGACTGATTCTTGATCTGAATCGCCCTGAGTTCTGTGGAGACTCGGCGGCTTGGTTTCATGCGACCACGACGGTCGCCTGTCGATCATGGTAGCGCTGCTCGAACTCGGTCGGGGGTAGATGGTTGGCAGCGCTGTGTAGGCGCCGGCGATTCCACCAATCGACCCACGCGGCGGTCGCCAGCTCGACCTGCTCGGCGGTGCGCCAGGGTCCACGTCGGCGGATGAGCTCGGTCTTGTAGAGGCCCATCACGGTCTCCGCCAACGCGTTGTCGTAGCTGTCGCCGCGCGACCCCACCGAGGTGACCGCACCTTCCTCCGCGAGCCGCTCTGTGTAGCGAATGGCCAGGTATTGGACGCCGCGGTCTGAGTGATGGACCAGCGCGGGGTCGGCGGCGGGCCGGCGGGCCCAGATCGCCATCTCCAAAGCGTCGAGCGCGAGGTCGGCCCGCAACGAGGTGGCCACCCGCCAGCCGACGATCGCGCGACTGAAGGCGTCCACGATCAAGGCGGTGTACGCGAACCCTGACCAGGTGCTGACGTACGTGAGATCGGCCACCCACAGGCGATTGGGAGCGGGCGCCGTGAACGACCGGTCCACCAGGTCCGCCGGCCGCGCCGCGACATCCGCCGGCATGGTGGTGCGGGCTTTCTTGCCCCGCACGGCACCCGCCAATCCGAGATCGTGCATCAGTCGCGCTACGCGATCGCGACCCACTTGGACGCCTTCCCGGGTCAGCTGCCGCCAAACCTTCTCGACACCGTAGACGCCGAAGTTGTCCCCGTGCACCCGCGCGACGTCCGGCTTCAACGCGTCGTCCTGCACGCGGCGCCGCGACGGCGGCCGGGCCTTGACCGCATAGTAAGTAGAAGGGGCGACCTGCAACGTCTGGCAGATCGGCTCGACCCCGAATCGCTCGCGGTGGGCGTCGATGTAGCGGGTCATTTCGGCAGCCGCGGGTCGAGCTCCCGCGCGAAGAAAGCCGAGGCCGTCTTCAAGATCTCATTGGCGCGCCGCAGCTCCCGGTTCTCCTTCTCCAGTTCGAGAATCCGTTGCTGGTCCGCCGTCGTCACGCCCGGCCGGAGGCCCTGGTCAACCTCAGCCTGCTTCACCCAGTGCCGCAACGTCTCGGAACCAATCCCGAGCTCGAGGCCCACCCGAGTGACGACGCCGTGTCGCTCGCCTGTTGCCTTGATGGTCTCCAGAACCATCCTGATCGCCCGCTCTCGCAGTTCTGGCGGATACCGGTGCTGCGACGCACGCTTCGATGGTGGCGGCTTCGATGCTGGCATGGGCTACATCCTCCCAAAGAATGGAGCCTCCACCAAACCCAGGGCAGTTCACCGTGAAGATGGATCGACGCCCTTTGGATCCGCCACCGTAGGTTCGAATCCTACCGCCCCAGCCAATTTTCTCAATGCGATTCGTCTACCTCGCCTCTACTAATTTTGGCGTGCCAGTGGCTATTTGACGGCAACCTGGAGGAACATCCCTCAACGACGTTGGTCTCCGGATGCTCTCGGCCGTCGCCCGGTAATGGAAATGCCGGATCCGCCAGCGTAACTCGGTTCGTCGCCTGCTCCGTCACCACGCCGTTGCGGGCGGTGATCGTAACGGCGAGACTTGGTCTGGGGACTCACCGGATAGACTGGAAGATATCCCGGCCGGTTGATCAGGCCGGCTGGAGCTTCCGGGGTGGTTTGCCTGGGTGACGTCGAGAGTGGCATCCGGGTGTGCCCGAGAGCCCGCCTTATCGTCGACCCGGGCCCAGGTTGCCTCGAAGCCCGCCCGCCCGAGCTCGTGGATGATCAGTTCGACGTCGGCCAACCGATCTTCCAGGACCAGGCTCCGAATCGGGCGGGACGCCCTGCTCAGGCCGCCTTCTCGACGGCTGGCTTGTTGAGCAGGAGCCAGTACATGCCCAGCTCACGGACGGCGTCGGTGAACTGTTCGAATTCGACCGGCTTGACGATGTAGCTGTTGCTGCCCAGGCGGTAGCCCTCGATGATGTCCCGCTCCTCGCGCGACGAGGTCAGCATGACCACTGGAATAGTGCTGGTCTTCGGGTCGCCCTTGAGCTTGCGCAGCACCTCCAGACCGTCCACCTTGGGCAGCTTGATGTCGAGCAGGATGACCTTCGGCTTGTCGGCGAAATCGCGACCGGCGTACGGGCCGGTGCAGAAAATGAAGTCGAGCGCCTCCGCGCCATCGCGGACGACATGAATTCGGTTCGTCAGCTTGTACTTCTGGAACGCATGGAGGGCCAGCTCCACGTCATTCGGATTGTCTTCCACGAGCAGGATCTCTACGCCGCCATTGCTTGCCATTTCGGTTCACCTCCAACCGTGAAAAAGAATGTCGCCCCTTTGTCGACTTCCGCCTCGGCCCAGATCCGGCCGCCGTGCCGGTGCACGATCCGCTGGACGATCGCCAGGCCCACCCCGGTGCCCTCGTAGTCTTCGCTGCGGTGCAGTCGCTGGAAGACGCCAAACAGCTTGTGCGCGTACTGCATATCGAAGCCGGCTCCGTTGTCCTTGACGTAGTAGACAGGCTCGCCAGCCTGGCCGGGACGACTCCCAACCTCGATGCGGGCCGGCGCCCGACCCTTGCTGTACTTGATGGCGTTCCCGATCACGTTGACGAAGACCTGCTCGAGCAGGGCCGGGTCGCCCTGGCACGCCGGGAGCTGTCCGATCGTTAGCTCGCTCAGCCGTCCCTCGAGGGCGGGCGCGAGCTGCTCGAGGGCGCGGCGGACGACCGCCTGGGTGTCAACCGGTTGCCTTCTCAGTGGTTGGCGGCCCAACCGCGCAAACTGGAGGAGATCGTCCACCAGCCGGCCCATCTGCCGAGCATTGCCGGCCACCAGGTCGAGGTACCGGCGCGCCTCCACCTGGAGGTCCGGCCCGTAGTCTTCCAGCAGGATGCCGACGAAGCCGTCGATCGCGCGCAGCGGTGCCCGCAGGTCGTGGGACACGGTGTAGGTGAAGGCCTCGAGTTCCTTGTTCGTGGCATCTCGTTCGGCGACGCGGTGCTCCAACTCGGCGTTCAGGTTCCTGATCGCCTCCTCCGTCCGCTTGGCGGCCGTTACGTCCCGGAAGATCGAGATGCCCCCGCCCAGCTTGCCGTCAATCCGAAGCGGACTGGACGTAACGCTGAGCCACAGCCCGTCAGGGGCTCCGGCATGGCGCATAAAGAGCAGAGCTTGCTGGGTCGACTCGCCGCGCATGGCGTGAGCCATCGGGAGATCGGCGGGGGGAAACGGGGTTTTCATGTCTGGCAGGAACAGCCCGTAGCGCTCGCTCCACTCCGTGGGCGGCGCCCCCTCGACCGCTTTCATGCCCACGATGCGCTCGGCCGCCGGGTTGAACGTCACCTTTCCGGCGGCGTCGGCGATCGCGATGCCGTCCGGGATGTTGTCCA
>Ga0099829_10002818_pt1 | contig 10061 bp, 6 predicted proteins | sample CZO8metaG_3_FD_79336 | JGI IMG/M metagenome (GOLD analysis project Ga0099829, IMG submission 79336) | Vadose zone soil microbial communities from the Eel River Critical Zone Observatory, Northern California, USA - CZOApr15con2H2.8 metaG | ecosystem: Environmental > Terrestrial > Soil > Vadose...
CTGAGTCCGCCAGAGCAACCAACGGGGTTCTAGCGAACACGGACCAAGAGACTCTTAAATTGTTCTTGCTGGGCAAGCAGGCCTTCCTCAGAAGGCGTACCGCCGTAGACGGGCTTGGACCTTACTTCAATGCCGAGAGTTGTTCGTCGTGCCATCACGTTCCACGGCCTGGAGGTTCTGGCGCTCCTAACAATGCTGTGTTGATGGCGGCCAAAGTTACTGGTGCGGACTTCGATCCGCTTCTAGGGCAGGGAGGGCCGGTCTTTCAAAAGCATATGCTTCCTGGGTTTTCGCCGAAAGTGATACCAGAGTATGCCAACGTTCGGACAAGACGTGTCCCACCCAACCTTTTGGGCGTCGGGCTCATTGACGAGATTCCTGAGGAAGCGATACTGGCGAACGCCCGTAATCAGCCCAACGAGGACGGAATCCGCGGCCGTCCCAATTGGGTTGGGGGTCGACTTGGTCGCTTCGGATACAAGGCTCAGGTAGCATCAATTTTTGAGTTTATGTTCCAGGCCGAACGAGACGAAATCGGGATCACGAGCCCCTTCTCATCAGGAGTGGTCAGGGAGGTCTCCGCAGTTGCAGATGAGAATTCCGTCCCTCAACCCAAGGTGAATGCCCAAGAGATTTTTCATCTCATGTATTTTGTAAAGTGGCTTGCCCCGTTTAGCCCGAGGTACAAAGGCAATGTGCAATCAAGAGGCGAGACGGTCTTTAAAGAGACCGGCTGCGCCGAATGCCACGTCCCACACTTCAACACCGGCCCCAAAAAGATCAACGCCTTCGATAATATTGAAGCACGACTCTATTCCGACCTCTTGTTGCATGATATGGGGGACGAGTTGGCGGACAAGTTTGAGCAGGGGCAGGCCTTCGGGCGGGACTTCCGCACTACTCCGCTTTGGGGTTTGAGCCGCAAAAAATATTTATTGCATGACGGTAGGACAACAAGCATGGAGAGCGCGATCAACTTTCATGCGGGGGAGGCGACTCGCGTCATCCAGAAATACCACCATCTTTCAGACGACGAAAAAAAGGCCTTGTTAACTTTTCTCGAGTCATTATGATTACAAGAGTATTGGCTTTGTTGTTCAGGTTAATCTCAGCACGGTGGACATCTCCCGGTTCGAGATTAATTTCTTCAAACTCTTGATGCTGGACGCTCATGCGGCAGAACATACGGTACGTCTTTCGTGTGTTGGCGAAGAGTCCCGGATTCACAATCATGATTACCCTGACTCTCGCCTTGGGAATCGGAGCCAATACCGCGATTTTCAGTATCGCAAACGGATGGCTGTTTCGGCCCCTGCCTGTGCCGAACGCAAACCAGCTGGTGGTTGTAGCCAGCCAACAAAGTGGCGAATCGCTTCTCAACGGAATCTCGTATCCAGACTTTCTCGACTATCGCGGTCAGGCGGATGCTCTCGTAGACCTGTCTGCCTATCGATTAGGATTTGTTGGACTCCACGCCGGTGCAACCACCGAACGAATTATCGTTAACTACGTTGCGGGAAATTTCTTTTCGATGCTCGGTGTTCGCCCGTTTCATGGCCGCTTCATACTGCCCAGCGAAGGCGAGAACTTGGGCAGTCCTTTAGCTCTCGTCTTGGCACATTCCTATTGGAAACGGCGCTTCTCTGGCGACCCAAACATCATTGGCGAGACCGTCCTCGTGAATGGTCAGCCGGTGACTGTAGTCGGAGTTACACCACCTGAGTTCTACGGCGTAAAAGCATTTCTTGAGACGGAAGCGTATTTACCACTGACCGCTGCTGCAATAGAACCAAACAGCAGCACGTTCTGGCATGAACGGCGAGAGCGCGCCCTGAATGTTCTCGGTCGGTTGCGCCCCGGAATCGACCTGAGACATGCTCAGGTTTCTGCCGACGTAATCGCGGAACGCCTGCGACGAGAGTACCCGGATGCGGATAAAGAAACATTCGTACGGATCTATCCCGAGTGGCTGGCGCGGCCTGACCCAAATGCGGCTAGTACTGCACCGATAATTGCGGCCGTGTTCCTTATACTAGGTGCCCTAGTCCTCCTGCTGACCTGCTTCAACGTAGCCAATGTCCTCCTCGCCCGATCATCATTCCGGCAGCATGAACTGGCGATCCGGAGTGCATTGGGTGCGTCGCGCCTCCAGATCATCTTGCAAGTCGTGACCGAAAGCGTCGTATTAGCTCTTATAGCAGGCATCGTGGGACTGCTTCTGGGGTTATGGGGGACCCGGGTGCTGAGTTTTATGCCGTTACAACTGGATGTCCCATTTCACCTCGACTTCACGTTCGACCGAAGAGTTTTTGCATACGCGCTTGCAGCCGCGCTTTTCACGGGCATTTTTGCCAGCCTGATGCCAGCAGTACGCTCACTGCGCATTGACTTCAATTCGTCGTTGCGGGAGGGAGAACGTTCGGCTCCCTCTAGCCCGCTATTCCGACGTGCGCGCAACGCGCTGGTAGTTGTTCAAGTTGCAGGTTCTCTGACTCTCCTACTTGTTGCGGGACTGTTCATCCGCAGTCTGAGCAATGCAGCGAGGATGGAACTGGGTTTCGAACCGGACCGGGTTCTGAATGTGGCGACGGATCCTCGCCAAGCCGGGTATGACGAAACACATGCAAAACAACTTCAGCAGGAGTTGCTCCGTCGTGTGCGCACAATTCCCGGCGTCGAGTCGGCAAGCTTCGCCTATTCCGTTCCTTTCGGTTATCGCTACAAGTCCACCAGAGTCTTTGTTGAACACCAGCTACTGAAAGTCGGGGACCCCGGCCAGGAGATCTTTCATAACATTGTCAGCCCGGAATACTTCGGCACGATGCAGATTCCCATTCTGACCGGAAGGGCATTCAGTGAATCAGATAACCAAAACGCACCTCGCGTAGCCGTCATCAATGTGAGTATGGCGCACCTTTTCTGGCTGGGCGAAGTCCCAATCGGCAAGACATTCAGATTTGGGAGCCTTTCAGATCCACCTGTGCAGATTGTTGGGATCGCAAGGGATGGAAAGTATCAAACTCCAGTTGACCGGGGCGTGCCCTACTTTTACCTCCCACTGGCACAGTATTACGTCTCTGAGCTTACGTTACAGGTACGAACGTCAGTGGCACCGGAAGGGTTAGTCGATGAGGTAAAGAGGCAGATTAACTCTTTAGATCCCATGTTGCCCGTATTTGACGTGAAAACGATGAAGGATCTCCTTGAGGGAGCTAACGGAACATTTCCGCTTCGCTTCGCAGCAGGGTTGGCAGGCATGATGGGGCTGTTAGGGGCTGTCCTAAGCACAATTGGGGTGTATGGCTTGGTGTCCTATATTGTTTCTGAACGGAAGCATGAGATTGCGCTGCGCCTGGCCATCGGAGCACAACGGTGGGACGTCCTGAAGTTGGTAGTCCGCGAAGGCATGCGCCTCGTAGTTGTTGGCCTGTTCGCAGGTATCATCCTGTCTATGATCGTAGCACGAGTTGTATCCAGTTTGCTGATTGGAATCACTGCGAAAGATCCAACCACCTTTGCGTCGGCTTCATTGTTGCTCGCAATCTCCGCGTTTGTGGCGTGCAGTGTCCCAGCCGTGCGCGCAATGCGAGTCGATTTGTTGAGAACGTTGAGATGTTAGTGAATGACTTCGAAGAACCTCGAATATATGAGCTAGAAAGAGAAATACTGGAACGTGGTAAGCATAAACTCACAGGAGCAGCTGCCCGGCGATGAACTGTAAACGAGTCTCGAATGGGAGGGCGCGCATACTCACATTGGGGCTGTTCATCTATGCTGTCTGCCCACTGCTGGCTGCAAGCCCGATTTCTACTCAATCTAAAGTCCCGGGCCTTGCGCTCACGGATATGCACCTAAACAATGGCTTACGCGTGATCCTCGTGCCCGATCATGCCGCCCCTGTGGTGGCCATTTGCGTTACTTACAAAGTGGGGTCTCGGGACGAACAGCCCGGCCACACAGGTGTTGCCCATTTGCTTGAGCACCTGATGTTCGAAGGTTCCGAAAACGTCGGCAAGGGTGAACATTTCTTGCTCACTCTGAACAATGGAGGCAGGGCAAACGCTACAACCACAGAAGACCGAACCGACTATTTTGAAGAATTGCCACGGAACCAACTGGAACTAGGTCTATTCCTTGAGGCCGATCGGATGCGAGCCCTCAAGGCGGACCAGTCCAATCTGGACAACCAGCGCAAATCGGTCCAAGAGGAGCGCAAGCTCCGGATTGATAATCAGCCGTACGGCAGGAGTTATCTGGAAATCGACAAACTGTCTTACGACAATTTTGCATACGGACATTCGGTCTTAGGCGAAAGCAGCGATTTGGATGCTGCGACCCTTGAGAAAGTTCGGCAATTCTCCCGCACCTATTACGGACCCAACAATGCAGTATTGACTCTGGTTGGTGACTTTGAAGTTGCCGAAGCGATTAAGAGGGTAAGGAAGTATTTTGGGTCAATTCCCAGCGTGGCACCCCCACCCAATGTAGATTTGAGCGATTTACCACTCCCGGGAGAGAAACGCGAAACCATTTATGATCCCTTGGCGCGCCTTCCCCAAATCATCTTAGCTTATCGAATTCCGCCTGGGGACACTCCCGATAACTACGCGATGCAACTGCTGGCTACGATTCTCGGTACCGGTCGCAGCTCTCGCCTGTACCGGACACTGGTCGAAGAGAAGCACCTTGCCAATGAAGTGGAGGTCCAGGCTGAGGCCCGGACCGGTCCCAGCCAATTCCATATTTTGGCATCTCCAGGCCCGGGAGTGAACGTTGCAGACCTGGAAAAGGCAATCAATGATGAACTCGCAGGGGTCGCGCGCGATGGCGTCACACCTGATGCAGTCTCGCGGGCGCTTACCCAGATCCGGCGAGGGTTGATCCAGGAGAGGCAATCGGTTCTGACCACAGCAATCAACATAGGAACATTCGCTGCTAACTTCGATGATCCCAACCTGATCAATACCACATACTTTAGTCTCTCGACAGTAACTCCAGAAAGAATCAGGTTTGCTGCGTCGAAGTACTTGGCTACGAGTTGCCGCGCCATCCTTACCACCGTGCCCGCCGGTGCGAAGATGGCATTGCCGTCAGGAACGATCGCCATGCCCGAGAAAAAAGAGTTGGAAACGGCGCCGACTGACAGAAGCGTGCCAATAGGATCTGTCAGGCACCTGAATCGTGCGCCCGTGGACAGGAGATTCCTGTCGGTTCATCTGCGACGGCCGAGCATACACAGGCTTCCGAACGGGCTCACTGTCCTAGTGCTCGAACACAACAAACTGCCCACGGTTGCCTTTGAGATGTGGATCAAGGGTGGCGCACTGGCCGATCCGAAAGAGTTGCCCGGATTGGCAAGCTTCACGGCTGAGATGCTGCTTGAAGGTACGACTCACCGAAGCAGTGCTGATATTGCGGCGCAATTGGATGACATCGGGGGTAGCTTGAGCGCATCAGGCGATTTTGGCTCAAGCTACACAACTGTGAAGGCATCCGGCTTGGCTGAAAATGCGAACACCCTCGTCGAGATGCTCAGCGACATCGTGCTGCATCCCAGCTTTCGGAGTGACGAACTAGAACACTTTCGCTGGCGGAAAAGAGCTGAGTTGGAGCAATTGCGTACACAGCCTGACTTCCTGGCTGAGGAAAGGCTCATGCGAGCCATTTACGGCAACTCATCGGCCGCACCAGTTTCGGCAACGGTAGAATCGATTGAGCGGCTAACAACTGAGGATTTGCGGAGTTTTCACCATAGTTACTTCACACCGGAAAATTCAATTTTGGGTGTGGTAGGTTCTGTCAAGACTTCGACCATCATGTCTTTAATCGAGCGGCATTTTGGTGGCTGGCCAGAAGGGCAGGCGGCATCGCCCGCTATGCCGACTGTGCCGCCAGCAACTGCGAGAAAGATTCTGCTGGTGGATCGCCCAGGGTCGGTACAAACCACTGTTGTCGCAGGCAACCTCGCTCTTACTCGCACCGACCCGGACTTCTACGCTCTTTGGGTAATGAACCGAATTCTTGGTGGCGCAACTGGGCGGCTCCTGCGCGACTTACGAGAAGAGAAAGGCTACGCGTACGTTGCCGGGAGCAGCTTCGCAGCCGACCTTTATCCCGGTTTCTGGGGAATGACCACCACGGTTGATACTGTGGCGATCGCGAACGTGCTCGGTGAACTCCTGTCTGAAATCCGTCGAATTCGGGAAAGTCCGGTATCGGCCGATGAGCTAGTGGACAATCGTCACGCGATTATCAGCCGGTTCGCTTTGTCGCTAGAGCAGCCGCAGGATCTGCTGGAAGATTGGTTAACAGTGCAGTATTACCGCTTACCACAAACATACTGGGACACTTATCCGACTAACATTTCCAAGGTGGATCAGGAAGCCGTCGCCCGTGCGGCGCGGAAGTACGTCGACTTGGATCACCTACAAATAGTATGCGTTGGAGACGTAGGACAGATCGAGTATGCGGTTAGCACATATGCTCCCGTTGAATTGTTTGACACTAATGGTGCACAGATTCACTAGTACTAGCGGCAGGGGCTCTCTGTAGGCCAAGGACATGAGAAGTAATGGGACCTGCTTTGATGGCCAGCTTCTCCGCCCCGTGCGGTGGCTGATAGCGTGTCATCCTATCCTTCTCGTTATGATCCTATCGTCGTCCGCTGCGGGCGGAGATACGTCGATCCTGAAACCGCCGAACGGATCCGTTGTGGCCATCGTGGTCTTCGAAGATCTACAGTGTGTTGGTTGCGCCAGTGCGGCGCCAGCATTGGAGGAGATTGCACGAACTGAGAACGTACCACTTATCCGACATGATTTTCCCTCCCCCGCTCATGACTGGGCAAGGAAGGCGGCAGTGTTCGCTCGGTTTTTTGATAGCAGGTCGAAGAAAATTGGGGACGAATTTCGGCGGCATATCTTTGCCGAACAGTTGCAGATTACATCGGACAACCTGTCCGCCCTTGCGGCGCAATTTGCAGCCAGGCATAACATCGGTTTGCCATTTGCAATAGATCCTGATGGACGTTTTGTACAGCAGGTGCAGCAAGACATCAAACTCGGACTACGAGTAGGAGTGCAGCACACGCCTGTTGTTTTCGTCGTAACCACTGCGGCCAATCCCTCCGTCGTTGAAGTAGATGATGCGGAACATCTATCGCGGGTGGTGATTGAGATGAAAGCAAAGGCAAGTAAAGGCCGATAGCACAGTCAGGCGAGGAGAAAAGAGGATTCGGGTCAGCGGGCGGCTTCGGGTCAGGGTTGCGTGGCTATAGAGATCAGCGCGCCAGCTGACAGTTGACTTGATTATATTGAAACCGGGAAGCTCATAGAGGCGGGTGTCTCTTGCGGTCTTCAAAACCGTTGTTCCTCATCTTCGCGATGGGGAAGATGGGTTCGACTCCCATGAGCTTCCGCCATCCCTGTCAGAGTTCGGAGGGTAAGAAAGGTCCGTATTGCAAAGTAATCGAGGTCGCCTGTGCCTACCGAAAACTTCGTCTGGTTCTTCAAAGTTCCTCCAAAGCTCGTCTAACAATATTACGTGCCTTGTCTTCGCAAGCTCCCACCAGTGAACTTCGATCTGGATGTCGTTAACCCGGCATCGCCTTGTTTTAGGATGGCGATGATCTGCTCCTCACTATGCAGTGTGCCTTTCACTGCAGTCCTCCCCTCCTGGGGTTTGGGAGAAATCTCATTCTAGGTGGCCCAGTTCTTCGGGAGCTAGGACAGCACGACTCCGCCCGCGAGTCTGGCACTACGGCGAACCTGAAAGCTCAAGCTCAAAATCAGCGTGGGAGGCCAGGAGATTGAGACATCCTTTAACGAACTTGGGGAGGCGACGTTTAATGTCAACGGAAGACCCGGTGACAGCGTACTCGTGGAGGTCTTCGTAGATGGAAAACAAGTCGACTCGAACTATCGCGTGCTTGAAGGTGAGATCGAGATCGAGTGGAAAAGCGGAACTAAAGGAAGAGAGTAACGCCCCGGTTGACGCCGCCTTAGCCGGGTTGACCTAGGACGCGTTCGGATGCCTTAAGCGCCCGCTCGACAATGAAGCGGCTCATGCTCAAGCCTTCGTGTGCCGCTGCTCGCTCAATTTCTAGCTTTTCCTCGTCGCTAATTAGGATGAGCATCCCCCGGTTCTTGCCCGTCTTCGTGCGTCGCGCCCGCGAGACGCCGGGTAGCATCTTTCGCTTCTTCTTGGTCACCGGTTATCCTTGCTGACCGCTTTTCGCTGGAGATGAATCCAATCCCATGAGGCAAGAACAGGTCCGCACAGTATTACGCTCCAAGGACATATATATCTATGACAGGACGCATCCAATCAATCGACGCCTCTTCGAGGAGGCAAGCGCATGGACTCCAAACCGACCCTCAAACCACATCAGGACCACGTCGGCAGGCTGCGAGGTTTTGGCTACAACGAGCAAGAGGCTCGTTTTCTCGACCTAGCCGCCACCCACTCAGGATACTTCACACGTCACCAATTCCTCAGGTTTACCCGCCAGACCAAGGGCTGTCTTGTCCATCGGTTCACCACTAAGCTGCTTGCCCAGCGCCAGACCCATGCAACCCAGTACGGTCGCAAGACCTACGTCTTCAAGCTCACTTCACGCAAGTTTTACGATCTGATTGGCAAGCAAAACCTTCGGGATCATCGGTCCCACACCGCTGATTTCATTCGGACCAGGCTGCTGGTTCTCGACTTCGTCCTGGCCCATCCCGATCTTCAATACCTCGAATCGCAGGTCGAAAAACCGAAGTTTTTCCACGAACAACTGGGCGTACCGGCCAGCCTTTTCCCAGGGCAAACCGACAGGACGGCGGGCCTGGACCCGACCTTGAACCGCTATTTCAGGGAACGGTTCCCGGTCTTCGTCTCCCCTAGAAACGGAAGCGAACCCGTGTCGGACCTGCCCACTTTTGTCTACTGCGACCCGGCCCATCATGGCATCTCTTGGTTCGCCGGCTACTTGGATCGGCACCAGGTTTTCTTGCGTCGCTTGCCCGCCTTTAATCTCATCTACGCCACCCCAGGCCAGTGGAAACTTGAGCGTGCATCCCAGGTCTTCACGGCGATATTCAGGAATGCGAACCATCCAGACCCCGAGCATTTGACCCGATATTTCCGAATCCGACGCCTCTGGGAGACGGGCCAAAACGGCTCCCTTACCCGCGCCGACCGGGATCTGCTTCGCGCTGGGAACAAGCGATACCGGGGCGAACCGTTCGAGTCGGCCTACCAAAAATGGTTCGCAGCGGGCCTTCCGGAAGTCGATCTGGACGCGCTCTTAGGCCCGTCGTTCTTGCGGCAAGAGTTGGGCTTTCAGACCTACCTTCTGCCCGATAGTTACGACTTCTTGTGCTGCCAAAATGCGTGCCGCGTTAGACCGTCACCAAAAAACGCAAGGTCTGCTTCCCGTTCTGCATCACGGTCTACGGGAACGCGCTGCAACTGATTGCAGCGCCCCAACTCAGAAGCCAGAACCAAGAGGAATTCAGACGCGGGAAAATCCACACCGTGGCCGGGCGCGACCCCGTTTTGTTCCCCGATTCCAGGGCCAAAACGCCCTGCGGGGTTCCGGGTCGCGCCCGGCCACAGTGCCATTCCCGCATCTTCAGTCCGACTTGGCATGTCTGCCCACAATCGTCGCCAGTCTTGGAAGCGAACACACAGAAGGCATTCCTTCCCAGCTGCAAAGTCGCACCGACGCCGAGTCTGTCAAGGCTCTCGACCGCTTCGCGGCGCACATTCGTGCGGCCTTGACAGACTCGGCGTTCGGATGCAAACACCTTCCGCTAGGAAGGAATGCCTCAGAATGTTCGAGTCCCGAACTTCCCTAACACATACAGAGAGCCCAGCACGGGGAGCCGTACCAGGGCAGAAATGCTGCTTTTCCATGATGTAGCCCTCACGAGAGACGATATAATACATCTATATCTATGTAGGGCCGCATCTCAGACGTTAAGGTGTCCGCTCATGGCCAACCAACTCCTCCCGAGTGCAACAACCAATGCACCACCACTCACAAGCGCAGCTAGCAGTTCGCAATGGGAACA
>Ga0099829_10002822_pt1 | contig 10055 bp, 12 predicted proteins | sample CZO8metaG_3_FD_79336 | JGI IMG/M metagenome (GOLD analysis project Ga0099829, IMG submission 79336) | Vadose zone soil microbial communities from the Eel River Critical Zone Observatory, Northern California, USA - CZOApr15con2H2.8 metaG | ecosystem: Environmental > Terrestrial > Soil > Vadose...
CGGCACCATTCGCTGGATCAATCTCACCGGCGACCTCCGCGTCCGCGCCCGCCCCGACCAAATCCTCGAAGCCGCCAAGGCCCTCTAACGTGGCACAGCCAATCATGGCTGTGTCCCGGCCCATCCCCACATACACCACCATCTTCACCGCCGTTGTAGAATCTCTCGCAATGTTCCAAGTAAAGCGCCGATGTGGAGTGCGGCGGTCTTGCCGCCGCTTTTTCGACCGCAGCAGCGCCAAGAATCCGACGCCAGCCGCCGTTTTTTCGCCTGCAGCCGCGCCCAGACGAGTCCGACGCCAGCGCGGTGCTGACCTCTATCGCGGGAAACGCTCTGGGGGCGCAGCCGCCTGCAGCAGCCAGGGCACTGCTACGCCCCACGCAGCAAGAAATCGTGGCAGCGTCCGTTTCAGGACGTGAAATTTTCAGGGATGTTTCCGGGGACGCCGGATGAACTACCGGTCCAGCAAAGTTTCAAGGCACTCCAAAAGCGGGGCCAATCCGTCGGCCTTCGACAGGATCATCGTCACCCCAAACCCAGGTGAAATAGATTCCCGCAGTTGCTCGGCGTACAGCGTGAACAGAACGATAGGAACCTTGGGCATCGCGTTCCGCAGCACCATCGCCGCCTCGGCTCCAGTCATCTGCGGCATTGCCAGATCCATGATAATTAGGTCCGGCTTCAGTTCCAGCGCTTTTTTAATGCCTTCCACCCCGTCCGAAGCCTCTCCGCACACGCGGAACTGCGTCAATCCCTCCACGGCCGAGCGGATTACGGTGCGCTCGAAGGGGCTGTCGTCCACCACTAGGATCGTCCGGTCCTGCGGAGCCCGTTGCGCGTCCCAGCCGCCTTTCTTTGCCGGTCGCGGCTCCGCTCTTCGTTCCTTCAGGGGCCGAAGGAATTGCTCATTCAGGGTCGGCAGTTGAGAGGATAAGGGGCGCTGGTTTAGGTCTTGCGGGACGGTACGCATCGTACCGAGATTCCTACAATGTGTCTGCCCAATACAATACAGGGAACCCCCGATGTGGTTGTCGGGTATACACCTGCTTGCCAATCGTCTCTTGGTTTGCCCCCTCCGCAAACATATCGAGGCCACGTCGCCCCTGCACGCGGGCCCTAATCTTCTAAGTTGTTCAGAGGTGGGTCTCCAGTTGATCCGAGGCCAGGCATGCTCGGTCGTGGGAACCTCACCCTAGTCTTCCATTTTTTCAAAAAATTCTTGGCCACTTGCACCTCATCTGTCCCTCCATCCAGTTGTCTTGGCGCAAACAAAGCCGCAAGCTACCCTAAGACTCGCGCAAAATGTCGCTCGCCGCTGGCAATACTTCTTCCGCATGGCTCGGGGTATAGCTTGCTTCTCACGCCTGCAGTCACTTTTCCCGTAAGGGCGCACGATTGCCGCATCACAGCATGGCACGGTGTACGTCGACTGCCCCGGCGCCCTTTCTTTTCATCAACTTATCGCCTCTTGGAATCTCTTGCCCCTCTTTTCTGCACTCCCTTTCTTTGTTTTCAACCAGTTGCAGCCTCTTTCGGCAAAATACCGGGGGGGTGGGTACTCTCTGCGACGACAACTCAGCGCCCTCTATGCCTCTTTGCCCCTGGCACAGTGCTTGTATCGGCCAGGGGCAGTACGGATTTGAGGCTGTGCAAACACGTGGAAAAGGCAGATTCTCCTTTTCCTCCTTCCTACTATCCTGCCGCCTACTTTCCGAGGCGACGAAGGAGTCTCTCATGGACACTTTCGCGGATCATTTTCGTCGTGACATGCGCCTCGCTCAACGCCACTGCGTGAAGGCTGATTTACGCGTTCGCATCTGGAAATCAGAAACTCCGGAACAGCACGCTGAATCCATCAACCTCTCCGAGGGCGGGATTTTCTTCGTCACCGACGCTGCATTCCAAAGAGGCGAAACGATTGAAGTCTTTCTCCAGATGCCGCAGGAAGTCACCGGAGAGCCCGCGACGGACTGGCGCTGCACCGGACAGGTTGTGCGCGTAGAGCCGGTTGATTCACCTGTGGGCAAGCTCGGTGTTGGTGTCCGTTTCGACTGCTACGAAGTTTCGCGATCAGAAGCGACCGGTTCGCCGGCAACCATGTTCCCACCAAGCCGCTTTGGCTTAGAAATCGAGGCAGCCCATGCAAAAACGAGCTCTCATCGTTGATGACGAACCGTCCAACTGTGAACTCCTCGAGCGCGTGCTGGTCGGCGCAGGCGTCGAACCGGTTACCGTGAATAACGGCGCCGAGGCGCTGGGCACTCTGCGGCACAGCAGGTTCGTGATGCTATTCCTCGATTACCGCATGGCATTCCCGGATGGGCTGGAGCTGACGCGCCAGGCGCGTGATTCCACTTTCAACCGCCGAACTCCGATTGTGTTGATCAGTGATGACCAGCATCCAACCGCTATGCACCGCGGTTTCGAGGCCGGAGCCAGTTTTTTTCTGTATAAGCCGCTGGATAAAGATCGCGTGGTGCGGTTGCTGCGCGCTACGCAAGGTGCCATGCAACAAGCGGAGCGCCGCACCCGCAGAGTCGCGCTGCACTCTAAGGTGATGCTGCGTTATCGCGGCCAGGAAATCGAAGGCGAAACGCTCGACGTCAGCATGGAAGGTTTGCTGATCAAGTCGCAGAGGACTATTCCTATTGGCTCGTCGGTCGACGTCAGTCTGCATCTCAATCACACCATGAGTCCCATTCTCGGGGCCGGGTCCGTGGTGCGCCTCGATGGGCACGACAACATCGGCGTTCAACTTGGGCGCCTGAAGATTTCCGAAAGCCAGCGGCTCCAGGACTTCCTGCTGCCTTTGCTCCCAACCGAATAGCCGTGCTGCAAGCGAGTTGATTGCTAAGCAGCCCTACAGCGCAGGCACCCGAAGTTTTATCAAGCGACGGGGCGTTGAGCGAAAACAAATCGCCATTTTTGTGGTAGGGTCTGTGCGTTATGGAAAAACACGATAACGTTTCACGTCGCTCGTTTTTATCTTTTTTCGCGGCCGCGCCGCTGCTGGGCGCTATGGCCCGCAAGAAACTGGCCGGCAAGAAACACATCCCCATCGGACTGGAACTCTATTCTGTCCGCGATGACCTGAAAAAAGATCTGATGGGAACCGTGCGCGGCGTGGCGAAGTTGGGTTATGAGTGCGTGGAGTTCTATTCACCCTATTATGAGTGGACCCTGGATTACGCCAAGGATGTGCGCAAGGAACTGGACGAGCTCGGCGTGCACTGCTACTCCACGCATAATTCCACGCAATCGTTCTTGCCCGATGGGATCAACAAAGCCATCGAACTGAATCAAGCGCTTGGCGCACGATATATCGTGCTGGCGCATCCCGGCGACGTGAAAGATATCGATGGTTGGAAACGGGTTGCGGAGACGCTTAATAAAGCGAACACCACTCTGGTTAGCCACGGTTTGCACGCCGGATATCACAACCACGAATTGGAGTGGAAGCTGGTTGATGGGCAGAAGCCGATCGAATTGCTCGCGGCGAATACGGACAAGAGCATCATGCTGCAACTGGATGTGGGCACCTGCCTGGCAACTGGCAATGACCCGGTCGCGTGGGTCGAGAAAAATCCGGGACGCATTCGCTCCATGCACTGCAAGGATTGGTCTCCGGAGAAGGGCTTTCGTGTTTTGTTTGGACAAGGAGTGGCTCCCTGGAAAAAGCTGTTTGCGGCGGCCGAGAGTGAGGCCGGCATCGAATACTACCTGATCGAGCAAGAAGGCAGCGAGTATTCGGAGATGGAAACCGCGGAGCGTTGCCTGGCCACATACCGGAAAGTGCACGACTGACGAATCGAAAATGGATGCAAGATGTTCACCGCTACTGCTGACCTGATTCTTCCTAGCACTACGACCGGGTCGTTTCCGCGTCCACGGTGGTTTGACACTAGCATGCTGGGACGTCCGCTCGACACTTGCATGCTCGATGTGCATTTTCGCGAGAAATTCCAGGATGCGCTGGCGGTGGTAATCAGCGATCAGGAGCGCGCTGGCCTGGACGTCTTGACGCACGGAGACTTTCACGTTGATGAAGATTTGGCTGGCCGCGCGTGGCACCACTACCCATTGCAGCGCTGGGGCGGTTTCGAGGGCGACTATTTGCAGCCTGAGGAGACTACGGCGCCGTGGCTGCATTATCCGCCGGGCACGTTGCTGAACGAAATTTATACCGGCTGGCGATGGCCGCACGTGGTCGACAAAATCGAGCACAAGCCGCTCGATTATCCGAAGCTATGGCGCATTGCGCAGGCGAAGACGCGCAAGCCGGTGAAGTTTGGCACGTGTTGCTCGCAGGTAATGGCGCTGTTCCTGGATATCCACACGCCCAAGTACAAGGACAAACGGCAAGTGATCTGGGACATGGCCGAAGCGATGAACAAGGAACTGTTGGCGCTGCGTGACGCCGGTTGCCGTTGCATCCAGATCGAGGAGCCAACGTTTCACTTCATGGCCAACACCTACGGCAAAGACCACGAAGAAGTGAAATTTATGATCGATGCATTCAACAGGGAAGTGCAGGGGCTCGACGACGTGGAACTGTGGATCCACACCTGCTGGGGCAACCCGAATATGCAGCGGGTGATGGAAGACACCAGCTACGCCAACTCGATTGAAATTTATCTGGAGCGGTGCCGCGGCGACGTGTGGACGGTAGAGATGAAGGACCGCAATCAAAAAGATCTCGAGCTATTTGCGCCTTTCAAGAATGATCTGAAGAAAAAGATCGGCCTCGGCGCGGTAAGCCATCGCACTCTGCAGGCAGACCGGCCGGAAGACGTAGCCACGGAGATCCGCAAAGCGCTGAAGTACATCCCGGCGGAGCGGCTGATTGTATCGAGCGATTGTGGCTTTGGGCGGCAGGGCTGCAACCGCGATATAGCGTTCTACAAGGCCAGCGCAATCGCGCAAGGCTGCAATATTGTTCGCCGAGAGCTTGGGCTGGCGGTGACCTACGTACCGGCCGCCGATCCGGCCCTGCAGATTGACGTGGTGCCCGGGAGGCGTGCCACACCCGCAGTACGGGGTGCCGCGCAAGATTAAAATCGCCCTGAACGTTGTTGGATGTTCTTGGAATAGGAGCGGGTCGGCATCACCGCATCGTTATCAGCGCAACTACATGATCTGCGGCATCGAGCGAGCGTGTTTGACCGCGGCGACAGGCGACAATTGGCGGCCTGCAGTCGTCCGCTTACATTAACCGCCTCTGCTGAGTCAGCGAGCGTTCCAGAAGTTTAAATTCTTTCTCTAACTCCTCACTGAGGCTGCGGACCTTGTTTATTAGCGTTTCGGCTTGTCTGCGCTCCTCGCCCGAGGTGCCTTTCAGGAATTGATCGCGATTGGCCTGGAAATACTCCAGCGCAACCGACATAACGAGCCGGAGATTGGCTAAATTGTCGACAAACCTGCGCGGGGCTGTCATGGGCGGAGACACCTCCTATAGTTGAGGTATACGGCGTCTCGTATCCCATGGGATAGCAAAGGTTTGCGGGTTTTTCTACTGGCTAAAAGGGCAATTTTGGGCCAAGGCAAGGTTGCGGGGAGGTGGCGCGAAGGTCAGTATCCCGATGCATTTCGCGTGCGTAAAGCCCCAGCGACCGAAAAATCTGGATCGTCTTCGCGCCCCAAACGAAGCGGGCACGGGCTCAGCGAGAGGGGGCAGGCAGGAGAGCTAGCCTTTCCACACGTACTTGCCACACGGGCAGGTAACGGTTTCCGTGGGTTCCTTCTTTTTCAACGGTTGGCGACATACCGGACAATTTTTGCACCACATGGGAGTACCTTTGCACTTCTTTGATGTGATTCACAAGCGGCCGAGAAGTAGCAAGACGACCAAAATAATTGCGATTAACCCTAGTCCTCCGCTCGGATAGCAGCCCCAGCCACGACTCTGAGGCCAAGCGGCAAACTGCCGAGCGACAGCAAAATGAGAACGAACAGCAGGATTATGAGCACGTTACTCTCCCTTTTTTGGGTTTTTAGCGAAAGCTCATACCGTGTACCCACGTTTGCTAGATATGGATGCCCTCAGGTGACTTACGGAATTCACCCTTCCGTTACTAATGCGGCGCTTCGTGAAATTACCTAAGTTGCTGTATTTCAGTGGCATAGTGGCGCAGCATCCAAGAAGTAGTGCGAAAGTTAGCCCCGAATGTGTGGAGCATGGGGAATGCGCGGAGTATGGAGCGCCGGAACTGCCGGCAACGAGTATTTATACGGGAACGATGGAAGCGGGCGGTGCGGCGGCGTTGGTTCCGGTTTTTGCGAGGACGGTAAAAGGCATGCCGAAATGGGTCGTATATTGTGGGCAATGTAATCGCCCTTCTACCTATAACCAGATTGACGTTCCACGATTGATTTGGCCGCGCCAACGGCCAAGAAGCCACCTCTTCGGGTGAGGGGCGCAGGATGGGAATGTCCTTACTGCAAAAGGAAGTCGCGGATCAGGGACTGTGACCTGACGTATAGCCACGTGTGACGGGTAAAAGGTCCAAGTCGCAGTAGAGAGGATCTGGCAGACAAAAATAGATTGGCGGGTGCCGCCTCTGTCGCGTGATAGTCTCTCCCGGTGACAAACCAACCTCTTCGGTCCGACCTCCAACCTCTTTGCCCAGTCCACCATGTTCCAATGCGCTTGGATCGAGAGAAATCGAATTCGACTTATGTTTGCGGCGAGGCCAGTTGCACATTTCACTGGCGCAGTCAGGAGGGCTACTTCCAAGAGAAGGACGGAGTCATGAAGTACCCGACCAATGCGCATCAGCTGTTAAAGCCAGCGTTAGTACGCGAGCATGGCTACTTGTATATCGCGTCGATAGCAGACGGACCCACTCCGAAGAGAACGTGGCGGTGTGCGGTGAAGGATTGCCCAAACATGATTGTCGAAGACGGCAAATTCGAGACAACTGAGTGAATCTTCGACGGAGCAACGAGTACTGCTTGCAAAAAAATGTTCGGATTTCCACTGGTTCGGGCGGGGATATACTTGCGATGTGGGGAAGGATTCAGTAGCGATTGGGGCTTTGCTTGGCGCGATCGCGGGAGCGGCTCTGGGGCGGTACGTTGAGAAGCTGTGGGCTTCTGAACCGCCAAGGGATGACTTTGGCGAGCGACTCGCGAGGCTTGAGCGAGAGATCGAGGAATTAGAATCCTTCCAGCGCCGCTCCAAGGCATCTATTCGCCCGACATCACGCCCGCAGGTTCCACGCATCGAGCGCCCGCGGCTAATCCCCGAAGTGCGAGGCAAATCTCCAGAGCAGCAGTATCTGGTGCTGACGGCAGACCGAAATTTCCAGCTAAACCGAATCGATTACGTTTCCAATCAAGGAAAGACGGTCATTTCGGAGGATGTGGAGAAAAGCGGGCGCCGCATTGAAGTGCCCATCAACGAAAGAAAAGTAAGCCGAGTCTGGTATCTATTTGGACGACAGGACGAAGCTCCTACACAGTTTCAATTCCGATGCCACGTTAACCTGGACGGCGTTGCCACCGAATCGGTGGTTCCAGCCGTGATTCGTCAGAGATATATGCGAATCGGTGAGGCGCGGACACTGTTCCGGAACGTGACTCTGGCCCCTTAGCACCAATTGGTGTTTTCGCTCGCAAAGACAGCGAACCGCTACCTAGCCTCGGCGTTGTCCAAAAGAAAAGCACAACACATCTATTGGAGGAGGAACATGACTGACCGAATGCAATACGGGGAAAACGATCCGCGCCACCATACCGCCAAGATCAAGCAGATGCTCAGAGACGTAGCGGCGCATGCGCGGGAGGATGTTACCAAGGTTTCCGATCCGAAGGCGCAGGCTTTGTTCGAAACGACGGCAGAAGTGCTGCTCGGCCTGGAGAAGGCCTATCAGGATTTTGAAGACAGGAACGAACGAGCGTGGAAGGGAGCTGCAGGATAAGACGCAGTTGCGAGCCGCCTTCCAGAAAAGTTATTTTGAAAGCAATGGGGACTATTCAGGCCGCGCGCCCCCGAGGCGAATTACGAAGCCAGTGGTGAGCCAAATGTTATTTTGGTGCCCGCCGAAAAGCGAAGTGCGGTAGTAATCGGCGTCAAACACGCGCACGGCGAAATGCGGAGTGAGATTGAAGTCCACGCCGCCACCCATTTTCATCGAGAAACCGAGATCGGTGAATTGCAGGCCGCCGGACCCGCTGATCGTGTTGTTCACGTGCGAGCCGCCGACCAGCACTTCAGCGAAGGGGCTGGCGCGCCAGGAATTGCGCTCGCGGTGGAACACGCGCACGCCATAGTGGTTTCCATAGAGGGTTACATTCACGCCATTGTAGGAGCCCACGTTGTAACTAGTGTCCGCGACGAGCTGCAGCCAGGGCTTGGCGTTCCAAGCGAAGGAACCAACGATGCCCTTGGTGTTGGTACTGACGCCGCTATCGCTGAGGCGCGCGTAGGAGAAGCCGCCGAACATTTCGCCGACGGGCGTTTTGCGCGTTACGGAAACGGGGCCCTGCGCCAAAGCGGGCGCGGCGGCAAATAGCAGGACGGCGATTAAAGACATACGTACGTTCATTGTGCGTTCCCCCTCACGTGGCAGATCGCGATCTGCGATCACCTGTCCCAACGTACAGTACTAAGTAATTACTAATCTGCTCTCAGAATGGGGTGCGGAAGGGTAGAGCGCAACAAGAGGTGCACGCCGATGTGTTGAAAGCGGGAACTGAACGGACGGGCAAGGATGGCTGCGAGGGGCTGGGGCGACCGCCGGAGGAAAGGTTAGTGGATGATGTAAAGACCACCAGCCACGGCACTGTTCGCGAAGTTGGGGGCCGTAGCAATGGCTTTAAGCGTTTCTGTGACGCTGACGGCCACAGGTCCAGTGTATTTGGTGCTGGCGGAGGTGGGAGTTGAGCCGTTGGTCGTGTAATAGATGGTCGCGCCGGACACTGGGTGGTATTCACATTGGCGGGCATGAGAATGGTCTCGCTGGTGTCGGCGCCAGTGCGGGCGATATCGTAATGCTGCGTGAGCACAGAGACTTGGGCCATGGCGCTCCAAGCGAATAAGAGCAGCGCCGATAAACTCAGTGCTGAGAACAATCTGACCCTGATTGCTGCGAGAAAAGTGATAGGTCAACGTACGGGGAACGAGGGATGCTTCCAATACTCCAAAATCATTGAGTGGAATGTGGTAGCAGCGTAGGAAGTCTTACGAACGCGTTATTCCTAAAGAGTGCGTCCAGTAAAGTTCTGAAATCTATCCAAATGTCTCCTTAGCGGATTGGCGCGATTTTCGAAATGCACAATTGGTTGCGCATAAAACGCTGCGCGAAGGATTTGGAGCTATCCAGTGGTATAGTGCAGGAAATTTTTCGGGTGCTCGGGGAGGCGAGTATGGGTGTTCGTTCACTACGCGTGCCGCAGCAACTGCTCTCTGCGATGACCGTCCTCGTCGCGGCGATGTTGTTCGGTTTTGCTGCGCTGATTCCGGCGCGCGCTCAGGACAAGAATCCGCTAGCCAAAGATCCCAACGCCGCAAAGCTGGGGGAATTTGAATTTCGAGCTAACTGCGCGTTTTGCCACGGTCTTGGCGCGCGCGGCGGCGGACGTGGTCCCGACCTTACGCGCATTCAAAAGAAGCATGGCAATTCCGATGCGGATATTTTTCGCACAATCAACGAAGGCGTTCCTGGGACGGCAATGCCTCCGAACGGAGCTACGCAGCAGGGTGTGGGGATGACCGAGGAAGAAATCTGGCAAGTGGTTTCTTACATTCGGAGCGTGCAGGTGAAGAGTTCCGCGCAGCCGACGGGAAATGCAGCGCGCGGCAAAGAACTGTTCAGCGGATCGGCGGCGTGCGCCAGTTGCCACATGATGGAGGGCAAAGGCGGCCGGCTTGGTCCGGACCTGACTGCTACGGGCACTTCGCGCTCTGTGGATTACATTGTTGGGTCGGTGCGCAATCCGAGCCGCCGCCTGGCGCAGGGACTTACGGAAGCCATGAAGGAGTTCTCGCAAGAATACGAGACCGTGAACGTGGTGGACGAGCGCGGCCAAAAATTTCAGGGCGTGGTGTTGAACGA
>Ga0099829_10002823_pt1 | contig 10054 bp, 7 predicted proteins | sample CZO8metaG_3_FD_79336 | JGI IMG/M metagenome (GOLD analysis project Ga0099829, IMG submission 79336) | Vadose zone soil microbial communities from the Eel River Critical Zone Observatory, Northern California, USA - CZOApr15con2H2.8 metaG | ecosystem: Environmental > Terrestrial > Soil > Vadose...
TAGAAGCATCGGCAGATATTCGATGATCAGGCTGGGGGAGATTCCCGTTGACGCGACAAGATACAATGGCATGAGCAGTAGCGGTCTGGAGCCGTCGAGGCCCCCGACAAACGAGTATTGAAGCGCCTCCACTAGAGGTTTCGCCGTCATCTGGTTGATCCAGCCGACATAGCTCGGGCTGTCTATCCCCACAAGAATGCCACTCGGGTTAAGGTCCGGCCGGTAGGGGACAAGCGCGAGAAGAATGCTTGCAAACAGACTGATCCCGAGCATCAACCTGGGACGGGACAATATCTTGAAGGAGCGGGCAGAGTCGGACAAAGACACGGTTCGCAGGGAAGACAGTAAGTTTCGAAATGGTACCGAGAGAAACTGGAGGAAGGACTTGAACGAAAGCGACCGGCGAATGGCCTCTTTGGTTCCAAGCTTCACCAGCCAGGCGTAGAGGAGACCTAGGAGAAACACGGTCGAGAGGGGAGCGAGAAATAGGTAGACGTTCAAATTGAGATTCGAGAGTCCAGCGTCATCCACGTAGGGATAGAATGCCAATACTGCCACGACAAATGTTTCGAGGGCCAGGAGCGCGAGTGCTACGATCGTGAGAACGGCCTGGCGCGGTAACATCAATTCCCCGCGAGAACGGGCGATTACGTTCTTTTATGCTTCCGTAGAAAACCTGCAACGAACAAGAAGATGTCCAATAGTCCTTGGAAAGAGATATCGAGATATCCAGGGCAAGCAGAAACGACCGAAACTCGCTTCCGATGGAGGAAACTCTTAAATTCTTACGAACCGCCCCACCGTCTTGCAATTGTCGTCCCCTATCAGGAGATATCTTCCACATCTGATCGTAGGCCTCTCGATAAGCCTGATCATGGTGGGAGCCTATGCCGCCGTCGGCTTCGCCGCCAGCTCATCGCCGAAGGCTCTCTGGACGACAAACCCGCTAACGATAAACGTCTCAGCCAATACTGGCACGGGCAGCGCGACAGACTCGTTCAAATGCGCCCCCTTCGTCACCGGCATAGTCCTCAAGGCCAGTGTCAGCGGCCTCGGCGCCAGCAAAGTGACGTTGACAGCGAGCCCGTCAAGCTTTGCATCATGTGGTCCACCCTTCACGACCGTCACCTTGATAGCGCACTGCATCGTCTTAGGAGCCACCTGTAAGGGAACATGGAGTGGAACGGTAACGATCTTCCAGGGCTACAGTACGATTCCGCCCAGCCTAGCAGTCACAATAGTCGTAACCTAGTCGTCGGGATTATCCGAAAGACTCCACGCTAATCCACAGGCTAGTTTTCACAAAGTGGTCATTTTGCAAAGTCTCCCATCCCAGACTACGGCTTGTTTTCAGCTTTACAATTGTTTGCCCAGAATAACCTAGTTCGGCCACACGATCTCCGTAGTGTGATTGTCCGATCAGTGGGGGCGAGTGCTGCGTTTTTCGGAATCTGTTGAGTGGACCTAGAATGTGTCCTCGTCATCCAACACAAACGTTTCGTGTTTGATCTGTCTGAGGCATTCTGGACATACCGAGGTTCCAGGAGAATAGTAGCCTTGAGCGTCTCCCAGGCTCAATCTGTGAAGCTGGCATGAGAAGACCTCCTTTCCACACTTACCGCAATGTTGGATATGCTCCGGCCCTACCAGTTTCCCGCAGAGACCGCACACAGTCTGCTCCTCATGTTCCTCTCTGGCCGGCTTTGCGGACTTTGCAAGTCCAAGATTTTTCATGGCTTAGGTAGCGTACCTCCTATGTACCAAATCCCTTCCCGGCCGGCGACTCTTTTCCGGCATGGATTGTATCGCAACTTTCCCAAGTCCGGTAGACCTGTTCATAGCGAAGGCGAACCCACCGAAGAGGCTGCTTTTCAAGCCCATCTCGTTCGTCACCAGTTGAACTTAGGCATCCTTGTCCATAGAGAACATTCGAGAATCCGTTCACCCTGATATAGGAAGGGGGACCTAAGACCTTCCTAGTCCTTGTCGCCGCAGAGACAACTGATGACTGACTCACCGCAGCGCGGGCAGATCTCCTGCGAGCTCAATACACGTCCTCCCAAGGCTCTTCCTCATCTGGCGAAGGTGCCCTGTCGCGGTGTGAAAGATATGCGCCGCACCCCGTGCACCGATGGAAGGGCTGACTGGAGAAGAAGCTGCACTTAGAGAATACGTCAACGGAGCCGCCGGAGAGTCCGCAGCGGCTATGGTCCTGTGGAGTCCCGCAGCTTGGACAGAGGCTGGCGAGACCGGGCGGGGGCTTCGACGTCATGGAAGCAATCCCCTACAGCATAATTCAAAACTGAAAGTTAACCGTGGTAGTTGTCTGTTCTCCCTATGTGGGTCATCGCGTGTGTTAAGCGAAGAATTGTTCATCGGCCTGTTCTTTCACAGCGAGTCTTCAGTCACGCCTACAACCTCGTAAACAGATAGGCCCACAAAGAAATCCTTCTCTAGACGTAACTGTCCAGAGCCTGGAAAGAGAGCCGCAGACCCCAGGGTAGTGTGAGGCGTCTGAAAGCCGGCGGGTCAAATTTTCCGTGGACTAGTGTCCTGGTGTTACGGACTGTAGGTGTCTAGGTTACAAGTTCATAGAAATAGATTGAATCATCATGTCTCTCCACGGTAGAAAAAATGACCAAAAATGAACAGACAGGCTACATATTCGCCAAATGCAAAGGAGAACGTGCACACATCATTTCCCAGATCGAGCGCCTTCCCAACGTCAAATCCGCCACACCCGTAACGGGAAGATTCGATCTTGTGATCAAGCTGCGAACCAACGAGCCGAACAAGGCCTACACCACCATTGAGAAGATCAGGAACATCCCAAGCATCACAAACACCCAGTCAACCATCTCCTTCGAGAGCATTACCAACAGCTCTAACCCGGCAGACAGCGAGAGCCCACTAGCATTCGCTCTCTTGAAGGTTAGAGGCAGCTTCGATGCGATTCTGCGGAAACTGAAGACCATCCCGAACTTTGCAGAGGCACACGTCATACCTGGAGCGTTCGACATACTGGCGGCCTTCAGGGCCGACAGCTCCGAGGAGCTTCTGGAAAAGTCCGTTGAGAAAATAAGTAGTATCAACGGGATTACGGCCAGCGAGACCCTCATATCCTACAACCTGCCCGAAAAGTTCGGACGGTTCTAGACCCGGACCCATCGGACCCTCCAGAAACCTCCTTTTTTTCTCGACCAAGACCAGCGAAGACCCCGGACATATCCAGGCCGACATCTCCCGATTGGGGGCGTTCTCGCTCAGGAAGACCTCACTAAAGGCGAATGGAAAGGCTAATCCTACTGCTCTTCACGAACAGATCGCCCGTTTCTTTAACGGCCAGGGAGAGTGATCAGGAATCGAAGAAGTGTTTTGGGACGCGGGACGGATCTACTGAGTCTTCTTCGATGGCGGCTTGGATTTTTTGCTGTGCTTGAAATCCTTGCCGGAAATTTCCGACTGTCTTTGATTCGATTTTCCCTCACTCGTAGACTCAGCGTGATCCTCCCGTTGGAGTGAGATGTCTGGAGAGTCCTCGATCTTCTTCCGATGAGATTCAAATCTACTCTTCTTCTCCCTGCGAAGACCTCCCCAGGTTTCTGACACGTCTGTTTTCTCTTCCAAGGATGAAGGGAGTCGGGTTTGGCTGGTGGTCGCGTTCTTGACCCCGATATCCTGCTGCAACAGTTCCCACTCATGCTTCACCTTCCCGTAGCACTCGTCGGCCATGCCGATGAACTGTCGGGCCACGGCGATGTTTCTCTCAAGCTCTTTCAGACGCGATTCCAGTTGATTCGCCAGAGTCGTATTCGCAATATCAACCAGACTATTCTCGCTGACTTGTAACTTGGACATTCTCTAATCACAGAACAATCCTTCCAAGCGTCCATCTAACCCTGATGTTCCTGGTGCTGTATGCCCAGGGTAGCGTCTTAGCCCGCTTTTCGCTCTTTCTGCGTTCTCCCGACTCTATCCGATCACTAGCGAGTATACCGGGTGTATCTCCGCCCAGTTGTAATGATCGGTGTCTAGAACATACGGTCCGGTGATAGTGATGTGTTGGCCAGCGCTCGGTACTGGGATCTGGTTCGTGTAGTTCTGGCATGCGGGTATCGCATCTGTCTGGCTAGGCGGGTTTACACAGATTATCTCGACCACGAGGTCACCGTAATTTGGATACCCGTCGTTGCCACTGTTCGTGAGGTTGCTGTAGGCAGGGTCTAGATTCGTTCGGAGGTGAACGTCGCCGTCAGCCTCCTCTATGACCCGGTCTACTGTTCCGGAAGCAGTAATGCAAGATTTTACAATCTGAAGTCTGTATGGATTATAGACGTGGCTGCTGATGGACGCGGGGTCACTGCAGCTTGATGACGAAGTTGAGCTTGCTCCGGGCGACAGTCTGAACTGATCATAGAAATAGAAACTGGCCAAAGAGCCGACCAAAGCCACTATGATCAGTGTCACCAGCAGCGGTGTTTTCATAAGATGGAGTATTAGAGACGGCTAACTAAGCGTTGGCCAGTGACCGATAACCGGGGCGCTGAAAAGTCTAGTTCTGGATACTCTTGTTTCTCTTGACTATTGACCGTATTGCTGATCACCTGGTCCCTGAACTAGAGATAGACCTTTTCAAGCCTCCATATAGCCAAGGAAGAACCTCTTGACTCGGCCAGAGGTTGGCGAAAAGCAGCCTGGATTGTTACACTTCCCCGGGCTCGCCCATCTTCTCGTCGTAATAATATTCACCGGGATTGAGATTGTTGGTTTAGTCAAGTGGCTAGCGCTCTCGAACGGAGCGGACCCTTCTGTGGCTCTTGGGCAAGCCTACTCCCTCCTACACCTATCAGCGATATCCTCCCGAACTGGGATGGCTGGTTTTGCAGCAATAATCCTCGCCATATTCCTGCTCGTCGAGCACATCATAACCCAGGCGGACGCCACTGGACGATTTGTATCCGGAAAGCAGTTCGTGGAGATTCTCACGTTCAGCAGCCTGGAATCAGCGATCTGGCTCGTATGGCTAGAGCTGATACCTGTAAACGGGCTTCTCGCGATCACGTTCTTCCTCGCAGCCCTGTTCGTGGAACACCACATCGCTGACAATGTCAAGAAGGGCCTGCCTTTCCTCAAGCTCTCCAGCACCAGGCTCGTCTTCACCGGGTTGCTTATACTGACATTATCCGAGGTCATAGGTGCAGTGGTCTGGGTAGGAGATCAGAACCTCCTGGTCGTGTTGATAGTGGGCTCTCTGCTCGAACACTACATTGCAAGAAACGTTGGACTAATCCGTTAGAGACCTTGTACATACGACATCCCGTGAAACTCTGAGTCACGATCTCGACTTGGTTTCTGGCGTGGAACTGGACTCGCTAAGAGGAAAACCGCGTTATCGGAACCTTTTGAGGGGAGAGAGTTGCCTTGGAAGGGACCTATGAGACTACGACTTCACCTGTCATCTTCGGGTGAAGGGTACAGTAGTATTGGAATGTCCCTGCTTGCGTGAACCTGACCTGATACCTGGCGCCTATATCCATTTTTCCACTGTCAAAAATATTCGCGTTGCTTGTGACAGTGTGGGCTGTCGTATAGGCAGCATCAACGGAATCACAGCCAGCGAGACCCTCATATCATACAACCTGTCCGAAAAATTCGGACGGTTCTAGACCAGCACGAGCAAACTCTCTAGAAACCTCCTTTTTCTCTCGACCAAGACCAGCAAAAACCCTGGGACCTTTCGCCAGAGTAGCAGGCTCCGCTCTGGTCGGCTCGCGGCGAGTTAGCGAGTCCCTTCGCGCAGTCCACGCAAGAATACAGTGGGGACTGGGCACATGAACTCGAACACTGGCTGAAAAGTTCGGAACTGCCTATACGAAAATGTGTACTATACTAGTTTCTTGCCGAAGAACTCGCTCACAACAAAGAGTCTGGTTCTACGTCGGCAATGCGAGCAGGCCGTTCGGCTCGGGCCATAACCATCTCGCCCGAGGACGTGAAAGAAAGTTGAGAATGAAAACAAGAATAGTAGCATTGGCTCCGGACCCGCAGCGCCACGCTGCAGGGTTTCAGGTCCGAGGAGGATCTCGACGTTGAGATCTCACTTACTAGTCGTCATAATGATCATCGGAATCGTCACACTAGCGGTCCCCGCACTGCCCAGCGCGCATGCAGCCGCCGGAACCAACTTCGACAACGTCGTCATCGTGGCGATGGAGAATCAGAATTATGCTTCTGTTATGGGCACAGGGACAGGAAGTTCCAGTGCTCCCTTCATCGGAAGCCTGTTAGCACAGTCATCGACCGTCCCCAACTATCATGGCTATGGTGCCGCTGGTAGGAGTATCAACGGATGCTCCGCCGGATGCTACACAGCGCTCATCTCTGGCTCTGACCAGGGAATATCCGACGGATATTCATGCTGCATAAACGCCCCAACTCTCATGGACCGGATGGCCACAGCGGGTCTGACCTGGCGAGCATACTGTGAAAGTGGATGCCCGAGGGGTAATGACCACTTCCCATTCACTGGATTCACAACCACCTCAACCAGTCCGAACATATTCACCGGTAGCAGTGTCTCGACAACAGACTTCGTGACGGCAGCCAATTCTGCAAGTCCTCCCAACTTCCTCTGGTTCACTCCCACTGACAGCCACAACATGCATGACAATAGCGTACAGACCGGAGACTCCTATCTCCACGACTTTCTCGTCGGGTCAACCGGAAGCTTAGCAAGTCCTGCCGGCGGCTCACTCCTAGCGAGCAACCTCTTCAAGCCGGGTCATAGGACAATGCTGGTTCTCTGGTGGGACGAATACGACCCCGCACCGATCCTGTTCTATGGATCGATGGTCAAGCAGACGTTCATCTCAACAAGCAACCTCTACGATGAGTTCTCGATTCTTCACTTGTTCGAGAACAATTGGGCACTTTCCACGTTGGCCGCCAACGATGCTGCGGCTTCGCCGATGTCGGAGATCTATGGAACCTCGACGCCACCACCACTGACGACAAGCTTCACTCTCTCACCGTCAAGGCCTATTGTGAACCTGCCGGTCACGTTTACAGCAACGACAACAGGTGGGGCATCACCCTACACTATCCGCTGGAACTTTGGAGATGGGACGACAGGAACTGGAGCTTCCTTAACGCACACGTTCACAGGCCTCCAATCCTACACCGTCACTGAGACTGCGACAGACTCCTCAACACCGACACAGACCGCGACCAGCACTCAGACAATCTCCGTCGTAGCTTCACAGCCTCTGTCGACAAGCTTCACATTCCTTCCGGCAAATCCAACGGTCAATTCTCCAGTATCCTTTACGTCGGTGACAACAGGTGGAACGCTACCCTACACTATTAGCTGGAATTTCGGGGATAGCGCGGCCGCCGCAGGCGTGACAACGGCTCACACCTATGCTACTGCTCAATCGTTCACGATCACGGAGACGGCGACGGACTCGTCCTCATCAAGGCAAACAGCCACAGCCACTCACACAGTAGCGGTATCATCATCCTCGCTTTCAGGGAACTTTGATAGTGCATGGTACATCAACAACTGTCCAGGTGGGACAGAGACGATCTCCAATGGAGTATTGCAGACGCGGCAGTCAACACCGGGAGGCGGATCGAACAGCTATGGCTTCTGCACTGCCCAGCGAGGAACTTTTCCATGGCACTCGACAGTCGGCACGGCGCTCCCATCGGGAATAACGAGTGTTACGGTATCGTTCAACTTTCTCAGCAGAAGTCTTCTCTCTGGCTCTAGATACCATCTCTATGTCGCGCTCTACTATCAGATTCCCTCGTCGACTTCTGGAAGCACAACCTACTCCTGGCTAGATACGCAGTCCCGCGTCGAGAATATCGATGGCACAGATAGTTCAATCGGCAGCACCGCCACGTACGACCCTGGAGACTCTTTCGGCTGGGACATTGTCACTCTACAGGCGAATCCGGGACAATCAGGAATAATCACGGCTGACGCTACACAGCTATGTCAGGGAGACCTTGCAGCATGGGGCCTTCCCGCAAACACTCAGTGCACGTTGCAGGGCATCGAGATCGGAACAGAGGGTTACCTCGTCAACTCGGTCAACGTTGACTGGTACAACTTAGCCTTCAACGCTGGCACAATCCCACCCATTAATCCGCTTACACTAACCGTCCCAGGAAGCCAGACAGTGACCACGGGAGCGTGGATCAACTTCACCGTCACACCAACAGACCTCAACCCAAACAGAATCATCACCCTGTCAACGACCCAGCTGCCAGCCGGTGCAATGTTCGACTTATCCACCGGGGTCTTCTCTTGGAAGCCCAGCTACAGCCAGACGGGATACTATACAATCACCTTCACAGCCACGGATGACAGTAGTCCCCCCTCGTCTAGCACTAGGAATATGGGCATTCAAGTGAACCAAGCGGCTCCAGGCGGCTCCGGCGGAGGTGGCTCAGGAGGAAGCTCGAACGGTGGATGTCTCTTATGCGGCACATTCCCAGCAATCTCCACTAGCATGTGGCTACTCATGACGGGCGGGCTTCTAGGTTTCGTTGCATCGCTTGCCCTATTGACAATCAAAGCACGAGGGAATTTGGAGCATACGAAGAGGAGACTGAACCGGCTGACGCGAGAAGACTAGCTCATAAGGGCTCGAGAAAAGTAAGGCCCAACTAAAGATCTACGTCAAATCTAGTAGAACGATTTTTCGTTCTGCTATTCTCGGCTGCAACCCGGCCTTTCAGAGACTCTGACAGGAGATATCAGCGGCGTCCGGCGTAGGCTCCGTATTCGAGTCGTCCCGCCCAAGCAGGGAACCGAACTTGCTTTCCTTTCCGACAAAACTGATAGCTAGAGCTCGCAGATAATCCTCAGCTATTTGTGGGAGTAAGGTGACCTTAGGCGGTCGCTTGCTGTAACTATGCGCAAGCTAGTTGTAGTCGGGGGTCTCAACAATCGCTACCTCAAATCATGAAAACCAAAGTCCAAATTAGGAGCTCCAAGATGCCTTAGAAGGGAACCGGACCCGTGGTTCGGATCCCATTCCCAGTGGGATCCAAGTCCAGTCGGCCTCCAAGCTTTAGTCGGATGGAGACAGCAACAGAGTGTTATTCTCGGCTGTGTCCAAGCCTTTCAGAGACAGTCCTTGGTACTGATCTAGAGAGATACCGAACCTCGCCCCGAGGAAGATGGATTCGGTTTCCTTCAGAGTCATCCTCGAGGGGGGTAGACCCCGATAATCGTTTATCCGAGTGCCTCCGGCTCACTTCGAGGGTCAAACCCTCCAATGTGACATGAGTGCACGGGAGTCGAAACTAGGATTCAGTTCCCTTCTAACGGCATCGGCGAGTCATCAGCACTCAACACTAGGCAGTGCGATAGAGAATCGCTAGAGCATAGTGCCTGTTGGGACATAACATGTAGCTGGGCCTTCCGGCCTCCATAAACGGCCCACTTCGCTTGATGGAGAGGGACGAATAAGCTTCACCGTCTTCTCCACTCTCCTTTTTCTCTACTACTATTAGCATCGCTTAAATCTCACGCTGCACGACGCTAGTCCGAAAATGACAAACGAGATTTCCCCCGTGTCTTGCGTGCAATGCGGCATCGACCTAGGTTTGGCCCCGCCCGGTGCACTTGTCCGGTGCTGGAAATGTAGCCAGTGGATTCAGGTGCAGGCACGAACTCTTGAGCTTGGTGAAGCGATGTGGCGGCAGTAGGCTTTGGCATATTGGTTGGCGATGCAGACTCAAGGCTAGATAGTTACTGCAAGCGAGCGCCTAATGTCACTGGTGCTTCTTACGGATAGTAGAGGAGCGTGAGCGAAACTAGGGGATCATTCTCTCAAAGTGAGGGACCGGTCTGGTTCCCTGCTTGGGCGAGATCGCTCAAATGCGAAGCCCCTCTAAAGTCTAAGTTCTACTGCTAATTTCTCAATTCTCTCAGTCATTTTGAGCAAGTCTGCAGCCGGTGCGTCCTCTGGTATCCAAGGATTGCACTCCAGGCTGATAGTAATATTCTCGCCGAGCATTTGTTCCAGACAGAAGTACA
>Ga0099829_10002826_pt1 | contig 10046 bp, 9 predicted proteins | sample CZO8metaG_3_FD_79336 | JGI IMG/M metagenome (GOLD analysis project Ga0099829, IMG submission 79336) | Vadose zone soil microbial communities from the Eel River Critical Zone Observatory, Northern California, USA - CZOApr15con2H2.8 metaG | ecosystem: Environmental > Terrestrial > Soil > Vadose...
CCGGCGCTGGTCAGGCTCACGCCGCGGCTGTGGCGATGAAACAGCGGCACGCCAAGCTCGGCCTCGAGCAGGCGGACGCGCTGGGTCACGTTGGACTGCACCGTGTTGAGCCGCTGCGCCGCCCTGGTGATGCCGCCCGCCTGCGCCACCGCCGCGAAGACCGCGAGATCGCCGGTGTCCATGGTCCGCTCCTCCTGCCGCCGCCATCACGAAATCCGATGGCTTCCTTCACGATAAACCATTTTTCGCGGGGTTTCGCGCGGCCTAATCTGGTCTGGCGACGGCAAAGAGAGAGGAGCTGCGCGCGGATGGCAGCGAACGAATTCTTGCGCAGGCTGGGGATCGCGTGCCCGATCATCCAAGGACCGATGGGCGGCGGCCCGTCGACGCCCGAACTCGTCGCGGCGGTCTCGAACGCCGGCGGGCTCGGCTCGCTGGGCGCGGCCTATCTCACGCCCGACCAGATCACCGACGCCGTCCGGCGGATCAAGGCGCTCACCGACCGGCCCTTCAACGTGAATCTGTTTGCCGGCGCGTGGCAGACGGCGAACGCGGTCGATCCCGCGGCGATGCTGGCGCTGCTCGCCGAGGCGCATGCCGCTTTGGGTCTGCCGGCCCCGACCGTGCCGGCAGTGCCGCCCGATCCGTTCGACGCGCAGCTCGAAGCAGTGCTCGCCGCGCGTCCGGCCATCTTCAGCTTCACCTTCGGCATACCCGGCAAGGATGCGATGGCGCGCGTCAGGGCGAGCGGCGCCGCCATCCTCGGCACCGCCACCACCGTGCGCGAAGGACGCATGCTGGCCGAAGCCGGCGTCGATGCGGTCGTCGCGCAAGGCGCCGAGGCCGGCGCGCATCGCGGCACGTTCGCCGCGCCCTTCGAGGTCGCGATGGTTCCGATGCTCGATCTCGTGGCGGGAATCGCCGCGGCCGTGCGTGTGCCAGTGATCGCCTCCGGCGGAATCATGGACGGACGCGCGATCACCGCGGCACTGACGCGGGGCGCCGCGGCGGCGCAGCTCGGCACCGCATTCCTGACGTGCCCGGAATCGGGCGCGCCCGCGGCGCACAAGCAAGCGATCCTGGCGGCGCGCCAGGATCGCACGGTGATCACCCGCGCCTTCTCCGGCCGGCCTGCGCGCGGCATCCCGAACGCCTTCACCGCCAAGCTCGCCGGGCGGGAGGACATCATCCTGCCCTATCCGTTGCAGAACCTGCTGACGCGCGCGATGCGGACGGCCGCGGCTAAAGGTGGGGACGCGGACTTTCTCTCGCTATGGGCCGGGACGGGCGCCCCGCAGGGGCGCGCCCTGGCGGCTGGCGCGCTGGTCGCGCGGCTAACCGAAGAAATGCGCGATGCTCGGTGAAAGGAAGGAATCGCGCCACGGCGAGAGCACGAGCAGGGCGAACAGGATGAGCGCGAGGCCGCCGAAGGTGAAGGCGCGATCGAGGAAGGATGGTGCTTTCTTTGGGCCGCGCGAGGATCGGCGCGGTGACGCGGGCGCGTTCTGCTCGGATCGCGATTGCCGCGCCAGGGCGAGCTCGGCCATCAGCGAGTCCCCGGTCACCGCCGTCGCCGCCAGCCGCGGCTTCGGCGCGCTGTCCTGCACCGGGCGACCGCCGGCGTAGCGGCTCCCCAGCACGTGCTCGATCGTCGCCGCGAGCTCGTCGGCGACCGCCGGCCCATGCGAGGCGGTCGTCGATGGCGAGTTGAGCGACATGCCTACGATCGCGGGCGGCTCGTTGTCGGGAGCCTGCGATGCCGGCTCGACACGAGAGCGCTGCGACGGCTCGACGACACGAGCCGCAGCGGGCTGCTGCTGCTCGTTGGCGGGGTTGCGCTCGTAGGACCAGTAGGACGGACGAAAACTGGCGGCGGTGGCAGCGCCCTTGTCGTAGAAGACGTCGCCTGCCGCGGGCGCGACCGGCGCGGGCGCGGTGGCCACCGGGGCGGCGCTCAGCGCGGGCGCGCGACCAGTGAGGCGCTCGGGCGTCCGACGCCGGGACGGCAGGGCAGGACTGGGCTCGGCGCCCTTGCCCATGAGATCGGATTCCAGCGTGGCGTAGCGGTTCTGAGCGGACATCGATCCCCCAGATAAAATCGCGACCATCGATGGTGCGGAGTATAGGGCTCGACCATTAATTGGCGGTTAGGAATTGGCGGCAATCACGGCTATCGGTTCGCCCGAAAAACTCCGCGAAATTTTTGCCAAATCCAAGTCGTTCGGGTGCCGGCTGTGTCCGTCGCCAAACAAGTTTTGACGCGGAAGAGCGATGCCCATGTGCCAGCGAGTGCAGCGCAAAAAAGCGCTGCGGCACATATTGGCGCACTGATCCACGCGATGTCCGATGTGCTGCGGCGCGAATGCCGCAGTGCACACCTAGATGCTGCCAGTTTGCCTTCAGATTGCTTACATTATGGATTGAACATCGGCCTGCGGTGTTGACCGTGTCAAGATGCGTGCAATTTTAGCCTTCAAGACCTCTCCCTCGGCGGCGCTCGCCGCGCTGGGAGCATTCTTTGTCGTCGGCCTGATGTTCGACCTGCGTGCGCTTGCCGACGAGCTCGGCTACCAGCACCGGCTGATGGCGTGCATGGGAATGTATGAGCTCAAGGTGAACATCAGCGACGAGGATCCGCTCGCGATCTGCAATCGGGCGCTCGTCGGGCCGGTGGCGGCGGATTTCGATTAGGGCCGTTTAGGGTTGGCGGACGATACGCCGGGGTCGCTCACTCGACGGAGCGGAAGACCCATTCCAGACCCTGGAGGGTCTGGTCGCCCGGCAAGAACATCAGCGCCAGCGAAATGAGGGCGAGCAAGCCCCACAGGATGAGTTCGGCAAGCTCGCGGCTGCTCGGGCTGGCGATGCTGCTGAACGCGTCGAATATGACCCAGTGCGGCTTCACGGCGGGCGCCAGTCCGATGTTTGTTGCGGCGCCATCTTCCACCTTTGCCGTTGTCACCTCAAGCTCCGTTAGATGGCAATCGATGCATCCTGGTCGCCAGACCGGCCTAAAGTTTGCTTTAGAATCAGGTATATGCCTGTGTTAAGTGACATTTGAGATGAGCTGTGCCGCGCCCGGAAAGCGCTCGTTCGACTTTACTGCGTGTCGATCTCAAGCCTGGTGGTGTCGCCCGGCCGCATATAGGGCACCGCGACCGGGCGGCTGCCGGTGAGGAAGGAAATGGCGATGATGCCGTCCTCGGAGCGCTCGCCGCGAAGCTCGATGGTGCCGGAGCGCGGCTCCGGGATGGCGATCCGCGTCCGATGGCTCGACAAGGTGAAGAGCCGCTGGTAGCCGCCGGCGGTGATCAGGATCGTGTCGCCGCTTTCGGTCTGCGTGTCCCAGTCCCACAGCGTCAACCACAGCAGACGGGTTTTGCGGGCCTCGATATCGCTGCGCATCTGGCGTCGCTCCGGCGGCGACAGCCCCATGGAGTCGAGCGCCTGGTTGTAATCCTGGGGGGCAACGCTGGGCAGGTAGACGCGATCGGGCATGACAAACTTGGTGGAGGCGGTCTCGCGCACCGCGGGCGCGCCCGACACGGCGTGGCCGAACCGGTCGACGACGGCGCCGATCCCGCCGCCCGAAAGTGCGGCGGCGGCGAGGAGAAATGTAAGCCAGCCCCAACCGAGGAAAAACCGGCGCGGCTGCGCGATGTGGCCGTTCATCTGCGGTGCCTTCGAGTAGCACTTGATCATGGCCGAACGCGATTAACGAAGGATTTAGCGGCCGCCTGAGGATTGACGTTCCGCCGCTGCAACCCGCTAAGCTGCGGCGTGAGCGATCACCCGACCTCCGCGAGGCAGCCCATCCTCAACGTCCCGCCTGGCACCAAGGCGCTGCTGATCGCCGGCGTCGCCGTGCATGTGCTGCGGCTCCTGCTGCCGGGGCATATCGACGACGCGCTGGTGTCGACCCTGGCCTTCATCCCTGCGCGCTACACCACGGCCGATGGCTTGGGCTGGCCGGCGCTGGTCGATCCCGTCACCTACCAGTTCCTGCACGTCAACTTCATTCATCTCGGCGTGAACATGCTGGCGTTGCTTGCCTTCGGCTCGGGCGTCGAGCGGCGCATCGGCGGCTGGCGCATGCTGGTTTTTTTCCTGGTCTGCGGCGTCGTCAGCGCCGCCACGCACCTTGGCGTATACCCGTCCTCGCGCGAGCCGATCGTCGGCGCATCGGGCGCGATCAGCGGCTTGTTCGGCGGCGTGCTGCGATTTCTGTTCGGCGCCGCTCCCGGGGGGCGGCGCGGGCTGTGGCCGATCATCATCCTGTGGATCGTCGTGAATTTCGTCGTCGGCCAAACCGGCATGCCCGGCACCGATGGCGCGGCCATCGCCTGGGTCGCGCATCTCGGCGGCTTCATCGCCGGCCTGCTGCTGTTCGATCTCGCCGCGCGCAACGCGACGCGCCATCGGCCGTAGAGGCGCGGCGCTCGCGGCGACGCGCGGGTGTCTGCTCAAGGTTTGGATTAGGTGGCGTCCCCTTGTCCCTACCGAGAACTTCATCCGGGGTGGCTTGAGGCCGCGGATGGCGTATTGTGATGCGGGATGATCGATGGTCTGAAGCTCCTGTCGTGCTTCGTGGTCTCAGTGTTCAGGTCCAAGGGGCGACTTGAAGCTGAGATCGTCATTCTTCGGCATCAGCTGAACGTCCTGCGCCGCAGGACGCCATCGCGGGCGCGATTGACGCTCATCGATCGGCTGATCTTCGTTTGGCTTTATCGGCTGCGCCCGTCCGTGCTGAGCGCCGTTGTGATCGTCCAGCCTGAGACCGTGGTGCGATGGCACCGTGAGGGCTTCCGCTTATATTGGCGCTGGAAGTCTCGCGCACGCGGTGGTCGCCCACGAATCCCGCGCGATCTGCGTGATCTTATTCGCGAGATGAGCCTTGCCAATCCGCTGTGGGGCGCGCCGCGCATTCATGGCGAGCTGCTCAAGCTCGGCATCGAGCTCGCGCAGTCGACAGTGGCGAAGTACATGGCGCGAAGACGGCGGCCGCCGAGCCAGAGCTGGAAGACCTTTCTGCGCAACCACGCGGCCGGCATCGCCGCGATGGATCTGCTCGTGGTGCCGACGATCGGCTTCCGCCTCCTCTATGTGCTGGTCATCCTCGGCCATCATCGACGGCGGATCCTATCGTTCGGTGTCACGTCTCATCCGACGGCGGAGTGGGTCGCTCGACAGATCACCGATGCGTTTCCGTGGACTGACGCTTCGCGTTACCTGATCCGCGACCGCGACGCGGTCTATGGTCGAGTCGTCACCCGACGCCTCAAAAGCATGGGCATCCGTGATCGGCCGACGGCGCCGCGATCACCATGGCAGAACGGATACGTCGAACGACTGATCGGCTCGATCCGACGGGAGTGTCTCTATCATGTCGTCGTGTTCGGCGAGGCTCACCTCCGCCGCATCCTCAAAGCCTACGTCTCTTATTACAACGCGGTCCGGACTCACCTCTCGGTGAACAAAGACGCCCCAATCCATCGACCGATTCATCGGCTCGGGCGGATCATTTCAGTGCCCGTCCTCGGTGGTCTGCACCATCAATATTGTCGGACGTAGTTTCTGGTAGGGACAGCTGCCGGGCAGTTCGATAGATCTGTTGGGGGCAGGTGGCCCGCAGGATGCGCTAGCCCGTGAGATCTATCACCCGGGCAGCGGTACGGATTGGTGATTTGTCGCGACTTAGTGCGGCGACGGCAAACGGCTCTGCAATGAGGCTGGCGATGCTGCTGATGGTTTCTCAAGCCAATATGTTTGCAAAGTCAGAGCGGGACGAAGGAGGCGGTTGGACACATTGTCTGGCGGCCTGGGTTTCGTCTTGCCAACGCTATGTCGTTCGCGCGCTGGCCACAGCGTTGCTTTGCTCGGCGGCAAGCGCGATCCAACCCAGCAGGGCCGCCGGATCGGCGGCGAATGTCGATGCTGTCCGCATCAACGATGCTGACCGGGATGCCGCGAACTGGCTGAGCTATGGCCGAACCTACAGCGAGCAGCGCTTCAGTCCGTTGACCAAGATCACGGCGGATAACGCGAAGCGTCTCGGTCTGGCCTGGTTCGCCGACCTCGATACCGACCGCGGACAGGAGGCGACGCCCCTGATCATCGACGGGGTGATGTACGTCTCGACTGCGTGGAGCATGGTCAAGGCGTACGACGCGAAGACCGGAAAACTACTCTGGTCCTACGACCCGGAAGTGCCGCGCGAACTTGGCGTCAGAGGTTGCTGTGACGTAGTCAATCGAGGTGTCGCGGCTTGGAACGGAAAGATCTATGTCGGAACTTTCGATGGCAGACTGGTGGCGCTCGATGCGGCCAGCGGCAAACCAGTATGGAGTGTCGTCACGGTCGATCAGAACAAGGCCTTTACCATCACCCAAGCGCCGCGCGTGATCAAAGGGCGCGTGGTGATCGGCAATAGCGGCGGGGAATACGGCGTGCGCGGTTACATTTCGGCCTATGATGCCGAGACCGGCACTTTGGCATGGCGCTTCTACACGGTGCCCGGTGACCCCTCACAGCCCTTCGAGAACCAGGCCATGGCAGACGCCGCCAAGACCTGGCACGGCGAGTGGTGGAAGCTTGGCGGCGGGGGCACGGTATGGGACGCCATCTCTTATGATCCCGAACTCAACCTCGTGTATTTCGGGGTCGGCAACGGCCTCGAGTGGAGTAGGGCAAACCGCAGTGCGGGCAAAGGCGACAACCTGTTTTTGTCCTCGATCATGGCGCTCAATGCTGATACCGGCGCTTATGTCTGGCACTATCAGGCCACTCCCGGAGAAGAATGGGACTATGACGCGGTCCAGCAGTTGATTCTGGCCGACCTCGCCATTGATGGGAAGCGCCGCAAAGTCCTCATGCAGGCCAACAAGAATGGGTTCTTCTACATCCTCGATCGCAGCACGGGAAAGCTGATTTCAGCCAAGGCGTTCGTGCCGATCAACTGGGCGAGCGGCATCGACAAGAAGACCGGCCGGCCGATCGAGCATTCCGACATCCGCTATAGCGACACCGGAAAGCCGATCCAGATGATGCCGGGGCCAGATGGCGCCCATAGCTGGCACGCTATGGCCTACAATCCGAAGACACGCCTGGTCTACATCCCGACACAGGAGATCGCGAAGCAGTTCACCCCGATTGAGGATTTCGAGACGGCGCCGATCGGCTGGAACTTGGGCGTCGATGTCGCCGGTACGCCAGGAAGGAAAGTGGGTTATCTCCTCGCTTGGGATCCGGTGAACCAGAAGGAAGCGTGGCGTGTGAAATATCGTGGCCCTTGGAACGGCGGCGTGTTGACCACCGCCGGCAATCTCGTCGCGGAAGGCGATGCCGCCGGCAATTTCAACCTGTATCGTGCGGATACCGGCGAAAAGCTGTGGTCGACGTTTGGCCAATCCGGGCTCATGGCAGGCCCGGTCACCTACGAGGTCGACGGCGAGCAGTACATCGCCGTGTTGTCCGGCTGGGGCTCGGCTTTCTCCTTACAGGCGGGCAAGGTGGCGGCCACGTCCGGCAACCTACGCAATATCAGCCGCGTCCTGGCGTTCAAGCTCGGAGGCACAACCAAACTGCCGGCGCTCCCGCCGGCGGAGAAGCTGGTGCTCAATCCACCGCCCGCCACGGCCGACGCCGCGACCGTCGCCACCGGCAAGCACCTCTTCGGGCGATTCTGCAGCGTCTGCCACGGCGAGGCCGCGGTAGGTGGTGGGGTGGTCCCGGATCTACGCGCCACAGCGTACCTATCCGATGACACCTGGTACGACATCCTCTTGAACGGCGCCCTCAAGGACGCCGGGATGGTCTCGTTCGAGGCCGTGCTCGATCGTCAGAAGGCGGACGCGATCCGCGCCTATCTGATCCAGCGGGCGAACGACGACAAGGCGGCGAGCGAAAGAAAAGCGGCTGATCGCTAAAAAGGTTAGGGGAACGGCAAGCTCCAAGACTCCGTTGCTAGGCGCGCGGCCGGCAAGGCAAGGCTGTACCTAGTCAGGACTGGCGCCGCGATCGAAGCGACCAACTGCCGACGGCTTTCTTCGGCATCACAATGGAGGTACTGATGACCCGGATTACGCGCAAAGGGTCCGAAATTTCGAAGCGCGATAGGATCGCGCGGCGCCAGTTCCTGCGCTTTCTCGCCGGCAGCCCGCTTCTCACGGCGACCTCTGCCGGCGCCATCGCCGGCCTGTTGGCGGCTCGCTCGCATCAAGTGCTCGCGCAGAGCTACGACGTGCTGCGCGGTTCTCGAAGAGCGCTCGGCCCGGACGGCATCATCACCGCTCCGGCCGATGCGCTGGACGTCTTCGAGTTCGAGCCGGCGGCGAAGAAGGCCGTGCTCAGCCCCGGCGCGGCCAACGGCGCGGCGCCGGCGCACTGGGGCTACCTCGAGAGCGGCGTGGACGGCGACGTGACGCGCGACGCCAACCACACCGCCTACACGCGCTACAACATCCGCGTGAGGCGCCTCATCGACGCGCGCAAAGTCGACACCAGCGTGAAGATCTTCGGCGAAACCTGGGCCAGCCCCATCTTCATCTGCCCGGTCAGCAGCCTCGGCGCCTACGACCCGGAGGCGGGGGTCGCCGTGGCGCGCGCCGCTGGTAAGCGCAACCACCAGATGATGCTCTCCACCGTCGACAACGCGAGCATCGTCGACGTGAACAAGGCGCACGGCTGGCCCGCCTGGTTCATGTTGTATCCGACCGACGACTGGAACGTGACGCGGGCGCTGGTGCAGCGCGCCGAGAGCGCGGGCTCCCCGGCGATCGTCCTCACGGTCGACCGGCAGGGCGGCCGCAACACCGAGGAGCTGTTCCGCGAGCGGCGCCAGGACCTGCGCGAATGCACGGCTTGTCACACGCCGGGCTTCACCAACGAGGTCAGCCGCAAGGCCAACTTCTCGGGCATCAGCGTTTCCAAGGTCACGAACCTCTACGGCACCGGCATGACGTGGGAATTCGTCGATCGCCTGCGCGAGATCGTCAAGGGCAAGCTCGTGCTGAAGGGCATCATGACGGGTGAGGACGCCACGGAGGCGCTGCGCCACGGGGTGGACGGCATCCAGGTCTCCAACCACGGCGGCCGCGCCGAAGAGAGCGGACAGGCGACGATCGGCGTGCTGGTCGAAGTCGTGGACGCGGTGAACGGCCGCGTCCCGGTGCTCATCGATGGCGGCGTGCGCCGTGGCACCGACGTCCTGAAGGCGCTTGGCCTCGGTGCCAGCGCCGTCGGCATTGGCCGGCCCTACGTGTGGGGGCTCGCCTCGTTCGGCGAGGCCGGCGTGGACCGCGTGCTCCAGATCCTGGACGATGAGTTCATCACGATCATGCGGCAGGTCGGCGCGCTGAACATCAAACAGATCACGCGGGAGAACGTGACTCCCGCATAGCCCGGCCCCGAGCTCTACTGAGCTCGGGTCGCAACTCGCTATGACAAGCTCGCCGCCAATTATCTCGCCTTTATCCAACTCGCGTCGATCAGGCTAGGCTGCGCGTTAATGAATACACGCCCTAGTGTGTGCTGACGAGCCCGAAGCTCTGGGCGCGCGAGACGGCTTGCGCACGCTTTTCGACGCCAAGCTTTGTAAAGATGTTTTTGACATGAGATTTCACCGTCTCGGGTGCAATGTCGAGGGTGCGTGCAATTTCCTTGTTGGACTCTCCCTTGCCGATGAGCTCTAGGATGTTGCGTTCGCGCCCGCTTAATAGCCCGGTGATGCCCAACGTAGAGCTCGGGCGGGGCCCTTTCTGATAGCGCTCGCGCCAACTCGACAGAATGTCCTGAAGATAGGGCAGGAGTTCGCCGTTGCTGTTCGTGTGTTGCGCATGTTCCAGCACGCGCAGCAAGAGGGTACCGACTTTCGGCCCCCCGTCCAGAATCATCTGGTGGATACCCGCCGGCGCGGCGACGCTGACCACTTCGCGAAAAGTAATCATCGCCTGGGTCGGCTCATCTGCATCGAGCAACGCTACGGCCAGCTGTATCGACAACCCCAGCGCGGCGTAGTGGTCTTGCCGGCCCGCGACTTCCTCGCGCAA
>Ga0099829_10002831_pt1 | contig 10042 bp, 6 predicted proteins | sample CZO8metaG_3_FD_79336 | JGI IMG/M metagenome (GOLD analysis project Ga0099829, IMG submission 79336) | Vadose zone soil microbial communities from the Eel River Critical Zone Observatory, Northern California, USA - CZOApr15con2H2.8 metaG | ecosystem: Environmental > Terrestrial > Soil > Vadose...
CTTGCGCTGCTCTTGGCCGCGGCGCCTCTGTTCGCTCAACAAGCGAAGCCGCCCGAGCTGCAATTTCACTCCGTCCCGGATTTTCTAAAGCTGCCCGACGGCGTCTATTTCGGAGAGTGCGTGAGCGTGGCTCTCGACTCCAAGGGAAACATCTATGTGGCCAACCGGGGCAAGCATCCCCTGATGGAATTTCACCCCGATGGAACATTCATGCGCTACATCGGCGAGGGCTTGGACATTCATGAAGCTGCTCACAGCGTAATCCTCGACCCGCAAGACAACATCTGGTTCATCGACGCCGCCACGAACATCATCGTCAGGATGGATCAGCAGACCCGGTTGCAGATGGTGCTCGGGAAAAAACCGGAAGCATGGACATGGGAAACGCACGTCGTCGAGCATGGCGCGGCAGGCCCCTCGAATTTCTATCAGCCCACAGGCCTGGCGGTCGCCCCCGATGGAAGCCTCTTCATATCGGATGGATACGGCAACTCGCGGGTCGCGCACTTCGGCGCCGATGGAAATTTTATCAAGGACTGGGGCAGGCGCGGGGATGCCATCGGGCAGTTCAATACGCCTCACGCGATCGTCGTGGATGCCAAGGGAATCGTGTATGTGGGGGACAGAGGAAACAGGCGGATTCAGGTTTTCGATGCCGAAGGTAATTTTCTGAAAGTCTGGAACAACGTGGGCGCCCCGTGGGCCATGTGCATCACTCCAAGCCCGAACCAAATCATCTGGAGCGCGGACGGCGTCTCCGGCCGGTTCTACAAGCTGGATCTCAACGGTAATGTTCTCGGAGCATTCGGCAAACAGGGAAAGCTTCCCGGGACGTTCGGCTGGGTCCACGGCGTGACGTGCCCCAACGAAAACACGGTCTTGGCAGCGGAAGAATTAAATTATCGGGTTCAAAAGTTAGTGGTTGAATCCGCGCGCTAACAGGCTGTGGATGATGTCGTCAGCTTTGTGGGTCGTGCCTTCAGACACGACAAAAAGGCTTTGTTCTCTTCGGGGGTTTTAACCCCTGAAGAGTCCGCGCGAGAATCTGGTTTTAGTCCGTGTAGCGCCCGTCCCGCACGCGGGACGGGCATGGGCTTGCATCCACGGTGTCGGCCTGAAGGCCGACGCTACAAAAGCGTTTCGCGCGTGGGCTGTCACACAAATTCTGAAGGACTGAAGACGGATCATTCCGAACCCTGCTAAAACTCAACTTTCCCCGTTTCGGCAGCAGCAATTTTCAGTCGCGTTCAGCGCGTCTTGGGACTGATGTTGCGGGTGATCGGCTTTTTTCGGTTCGCGTCCGCGGCGCACTTTCGAGAACCTGCGGCTTCTTCCGGTTGGACTTCTCCATTCGCGAAACCGCATAAGCCAGAAGGCCGAAGACATCGCTTAGGCCGCTTCGAACTTTCTCCCGCCAGAATTTGCCACCCTGCCCTATATGCCTGTACTTCTTGTACCGGTTGTCCAGGAGTTGGCTTGTGGGAACATCGCTGAATGCGCGAAGAGCGGCCAGCACATGACTCTTCAGCGCTTCGGCTGTGGCAGCAGGATCGAGATGCGCCCCGCCCTCCGGTTCGGGAACTACACTATCAATGATCCCGAGGGAATGCAGATCCTGAGCAGTGAGTTTCAAGACTTCCGAGACCGCCTCCGCCTGGCCGGCGTCCCGGTAGAGAATCGCCGCCGCGCCTTCCGGAGAGATTACCGAATAGATCGCGTGTTCGAGCATCAGCACCCGGTCCGCCACGCCCAAGGCCAGAGCACCTCCGCTTCCCCCCTCGCCGATGATCACGGAAACGATGGGAGTCGGGAGGTTTGCCATCGTAGCGAGATTGCGCGCAAGCGCGTGAGCGATCCCGCGGTGTTCGGATTCGTAGCTGGCCTGGGCATTCGGACAATCCACCAGCGTTACAACCGGAATCCTAAACTTGGAGGCGAGCCTCATAAGACGTAACGATTTCCGATAGCCCTCCGAGTAAGCCTTGCCATCATGGGAGGCGGCTTTTTCTTCGGGAGTCCCGCCCCGGTTGTGCCCGATGATAATTACTGTCAGGCCGTTCAGCTCCGCAAGGCCCCCGACGATTGCCGGATCGTCACCGCTCCATCGGTCTCCGTGCAGCTCCAGGAAGCGCGCAGCCATTCGGGCAATAAAGTACCGGGCGGAGGGACGCCCTGTGTGCCTCGCCAAGCCCACCTTTTGCCACGCTGGGAGCCGATTGCGCTTCACAGCGGGCGGCAAGCCGTCAACTCCTGTGTCCGTGGATCTCTGTTTCCTCAGGTGGCCGATCAGATAGGCGATCACCGACGGCAGATCGGCACGTTTGACCACGAGATCGATCAGCCCCGCCTGAAGCAAGGTTTCCGCGCGGTGTGAATCCTTCGGCGGCGCAACGCCAGTCGTCTGTTCGATTACGCGAGGCCCGACAAATCCGATTTGAGCCCCCGGCTCAGCGATAAGGATGTCACCGAGCGAAGCAAAACTGGCGGTAACGCCTCCAAACGTCGGGTCGGTAAGAACGGAGACAAAAGCTAGGCCCTGGCGATCGTGCCGGGACGCCGCAGCCGCCACTTTCGCCATCTGCATCAGCGAGAACATGCCCTCTTGGACGCGCGCGCCGCCGCTGGCCGCCACACTCACCAAGGGGATACGGCGCTGCGTGGCTTCCTCGAAGGCGTGGGCAATTTTCTCTCCAACAACGGAGCCCATCGTGCCACCCAGGAATGCAAAATCGAAGACAACCAGAACAGCGCGTTGGCCGCCGATTCTGCACACGCCGGTCGTAACTGCCTCGCGCACTCCTGTTTCGCGGCGCGCTTCTTGTAATCGGGCTCGATAAGACCTTAAATCCGCGAACTCGAGCGGGTCGACGGAAACCAGATCGCGGTCCAGTTCAAGAAACGTCCCCTCGTCCGCCAGCGTGGCGATGCGAGCTTGCGAGGGCATCGAAAGATGGTGTTTGCATTCCGGGCAGACGTAGAGGCGCTCCTCCAATACAGCCCTGGAATGGACTGTCCCGCAGTTGGGACACTTCGAGGAAGAGGGACCTGAACCTTTGCGCTTGACCATTATATCCTTCCCAGGGGCGGTAACTGCTTCGTGGGGGTCCGCGAGCCCAAGGCTAGGATTCAAGTATCGCAGGTCCGAGGCTTTTGCTTTCATGAATATTCCATGACTGTGATCACTAAATTATCGAGGCATAGGGCCGAGGGAGACCCTGTACCACGATCCTTCCCGGGAAAATCTACTCCCCCTTGATTCAGATCGGTGCGTATCGGCCCACGAATCGCAATCGGTGGCCGCGAATTGAAACTCCTCCGTCCCCCTAAGATGCAGAGCACACGACAAAAGTAACGCCGACTCGCGTGGAGTTGAATTCGCGGCTCGAGCTTCATTTATTCATAGCTTTCTGATACCAATCCAGGATCTGCTCGCCGTTCCAGTGCAGCACGCCGCTGAATTTTGCGATGTAATCGTACACGGCTTCGAGGTACTTAATCCGGGAAGGTTGCCCGCTGATGTAGGGGTGAATGGCGAGGGCCAGGATCTTGGGCCGCTCCGCCCCTTCTTCGTACAAACGGTCGAACGTGTCGGTGCACTTCCGCGTCCAGTAGGCCGCTTCGTGATGCTGCACGGCCATCATGGCGATGTCGTTGCATTCGAGCGTGTAGGGCAAAGTGAAGAGCGGTCCGTGTTTGGTGGAGATCTCCGTGGGCTCATCGTCATAGACCCAGTCGCAAATGTATTTGATTCCCGCGGCCTTGAGATAGTCGGGCGTGTCGTACGTCTCCGTAAGGCCGGGGCCCATCCAGCCGATCGGAGGCTTGCCGGTAAACTCCTTGATCGTCGCCACCGTGCGTTCGATCATCGCGGGTTGGTCTTTTTCGTTGTGGATAGGACCTTGTTCGAAACTGTGCCCCATGAACTCCCAACCTGCGTCCTTGCAGGCTTGCGCCACGCGGAGATAGTCGATGCACACGCGGGCGTTGATCGACAGACTCGGCCGGATTCCGAGCCGTTCGTAGAGCGCGTGGAAACGCCAGAAACCGACACGCATGCCGTATTCGTGCCAACTCCAATTCGGCACATCGGGTAAAAATGTTGTTCCGGCGGGCGGCACCAGCACTTGTCGCGGCATCGGACGCGAGATATCCCATACCTCGACGTTCACAATCGTCCATACAATGATGCGTTCGCCGTTGGGTAAACGAAGCTTTGGCCGATCCACGATCGCGGAATATTTCGCACGTTCTTTGGGCAACGCCATCGCACACACCACCTTTGAGGGGCAGAGAGATGCACTCAGTACTTATGCTTTCTGCACAGAGACGAGATGGTCTGTACCAAACTCCCTCGCTCATTGTCAACGAAGGTCCCTCCTGGAATATGCGTCGCGTTGCAGCGAATCGTTCAATCGGAAGGCATGGCGTGAACAGTCATTGGGTTTTGACGGAAAGAGGTCTGTCGATTTCTCTGTGGTTCTCTGTCATTTTTTGTGGCCTTTGTGTTGCGCTTTTCGGAACTCACGCAGAGTAAACTGGGCGGTCAGTGAGCCTTGGAGGGAGGAGGGCCGAATGTGGGTGTTCATTCGGCCCGGGGTGGTCAGGAGTGCTAACGGAGGAAAGGTTAAACTGAGGGCGGCAATTCTGTCCAATTCATCGTTTCGATGTGAAGTATCAGTTTCTAGATTTGCTCCGGAAGGCGCTGTAACACTAGAAGCGCGGCGTGGTGGAGCGCTTAGAATCGCCTGAGGTCCGCCGCGAAATGGAGAGCTGTAGGGCCGCGATGACTTCCGGCCGGAACAAAATGCCGGTGAATTCGGGCAAGGCGTCCGAGCCATCAGAATATTCCGGGACAATTTCCTTCATCTTCGTGCGAATTGCGGCAGCGCCGTTGACGGACATGGCGGCTCTGAGCTGGTCCAAATGGCGCTTGAGATCGTGTTCGCGATGCGGTGTGCCGCGGATTTGTTTGATCTTCGCGAATGACGTCGGATGAATTTCCTCGGCCGGGTAGGAAAGTTCTTCGAAAAGCTTTTCGCCGTCTCGCAACCCGGTAAACCGGATGCCGACTTCGTGCTCGGACTTTCCCGAGAGCCGGATCAAGGTCCTTGCCAGGTCCAGGATGCGCACGGGTTCCCCCATGTCGAGCAGCAGTGTGTCGCCGTGGTTTCCAATGGCGAAGGCTTGCAGGACCAGGGACACTGCCTCGCGCGTGGTCATGAAGAATCGCGTGATCTCCGGGTGCGTGATCGTGAGCTGCTGGTTCTCCCGAATTTGCTTCTGAAATACGGGGACGACGCTGCCGTTTGAACCCAGCACATTCCCGAACCGCACGGAGACGCAGCGCATGAGACTCGTCCGCCGGCAGGAAATAATCAGCTCGCCAAGCCTCTTCGTGGCGCCCATCACGTTCGCCGGGTTCACGGCCTTGTCCGATGAAATCAAAACGAAACTCGGACAGCCATTCTCCTCCGCGATCTCGATCAGGGTAAGAAGTGCAAACACATTGTTTTTTACAGCCTCATAAACGTTCGTCTCCATCATGGGCACGTGCTTGTAGGCGGCGGCGTGAAAAATAATACGGGGCTTATGTTCGGCCAGAAGAGCACTCATCCGATCGCGGTCTCCAACGTCAGTCACGCAGAAAACAAGATGGCTTCCGCTCTTTTGCTTTGAGAGCTCGATTTGCAGGTAAAAGATCCCGGTTTCATTGTGGTCCAGGCAAATCAGCTTGCCGGGCCGGTACTGCAAGATTTGACGGCACAATTCCGATCCGATCGAACCCGCCGCGCCGGTCACCAGAACAACCTGGCCCTCAATTTGCCTTCGGACGGATTCCAGATCGATCTCGACCGGATCTCGTCCGAGCAGATCTTCCAAGCGCACATCGCGGAACTGGCTTACGTTGATTCGCCCGTTGATAATGCCCTCGAGGGATGGCACGGTCTTGAACTTCATGTCCGCTTCCCCGCAGATGTCCACAAATCTGTGCATCTGCTTCCCTGTGGCGGAGCGGACGGCAATCAAAACCTCATGGATGGCGTGCCGGGCGGCGAACGCTGAGAGCTTATCGACAGTTCCAATCACGGGCACGCCATGGATTTTGATTCCCGTTTTTGAGCGGTCGTCATCGACACAGGCGACCGCGCGGTAACCGCTTCCCGGGCGGCCAATTTCACGAATAGTCATTCGGGCTGCTGAACCGGCACCGATCAGAATCACTTCCTTGCACGGCGTTGCGCCCCCTCGAACAAATTCAGCCAGGATTCGAGAGAGCACTCGAACACCTACCAGGAAAAACGTGCTGAGCAGAGGTTCAAGGACATAAATCGTACGCGGGAAAGCAACGATACCCAGCACGTACCGCATGCAAAGCACGAAGACCACCGATCCAGCTGCGATGGCCTTGACGATGGCGAGTGCGTCGTCCATGTCCGTGTATCGCCACCAGCCGTGCAACAGGCCAAACCGCTCGATGGCGCCAAGCCGGATCGCAATCAGGACCGGTGCCGCCAAAAACAAAAGTAATTGATAAGGAAGATAAAAGTTGAATTTAAGCAGCCATGACAGGATGAGCGCGCAAAAAATCAGCAGCGCTTGAAACGCGGCGATGAACCAGGAGCGATATCGCAAAAGAAAAACCACCCATTCCGGCCTGTGGTCTTCGCCCACAAGGGAAGGAATTGGCGAAAGAAAATCTGCTCCCCTTCGAGCAACCATCCGCGAAAATGTTTGAAAACTTGTGCTCACGTTTTTCCTGAACCCTCTAGAGTGAACTTTCTCGACGCGCAGTTAACCGCCGGAGACTTGAAGCCCAAAACCGTTCGAAAGAGGATTCCCAGATCCGAAAAGAAAGTCCGGGCCTGGGAATACTTCAAGGAAAGCTCTAATTTTTTAGGCAAAATCCGCGCGACGTATTGGCTTTCCAACGATCCAACCTGAAAGAGTTGGTCTTCATGACGGAAAGTTAACGCCGCAAGGTCCGTAATGCCCGGCCGGTCGTGAAGTAGCGCTTCATATTCGTCGAGGAAGATCTCCACGTAACGCTCAAGCTCGGGCCGTGCACCCACCAACTGCATTTCACCCTTAACGACGTTCACGAGCTGAGGCAGCTCGTCCAGCTTGTATTTGCGCAGGAAGCGGCCGACGCGGGTAATTCGTGAATCTTCCGGCGCAGTTAGGGGGCTGATGCCGGCGGAGTCTGGGGCCATGCTGCGGAACTTGAGCAGGCGGAACTTTCGAAGATCCTTCCCTACGCGCGGTTGGGAAAAGAAAACCGGACCTCCGTCCTCGCACTTGATTGCTGCGGCGACGATCGCGAAAAGCGGCGAGAGGAGCGCAAGACCCGTAGCAGCGCAAGTCACGTCAAACGCACGATGAAAAACGGACTGCTCTATCCGAGTCGCATTCGATATTGCCGGACGGCCTTTGCGTATTTCCGTGCTCGCCCCTGGGTATCCCGCATTCGGAGCGTCAGCTTGCATATTTGGAACAACACGCGGCCAATTGGAGCGCACGCGATGTTCGTGGGCGATGTCGATCGCTGCTTCGATGACGTCGTCTACATCCTGATCACTCATCCTCGGATGTAGAGGTAAAGAGACGATCCTCAGGGATTCGCGATGCGAGATGGGAAAATCCTGGGGTTTGTAACGATATTTGTCGCGGTAATAGGGATGCAAGTGAATGGGGATAAAATGCACGGAGCTGGCGATCTCGCGCGTGCCGAGTTCCTCAATGAACTGGTTCCGGGAAATGTTCAAGCGTCCCAGGTTCAGGCGCAGCACGTACAAGTGCCAGGCGTGTACGACATCATCGCGTTTTACCGGTATCTGAAATTGCGCGAACCGGGAGAAGGCTGCATTGTATCGCCGGGCAATTTCCGCGCGCCGGGCATGGAATTGGGGGAGCTTGACCAATTGGTGCAGGCCAATGGCTGCCTGGAGATCTGTCATGTTGTACTTGAACCCTGGGCGGGTCACTTCGTAGTACCAGGAATTTCCGGCGCCGTATCTCTTCCAAGCATCACGATTCATGCCGTGCAGGCTCCAAAGGCGTGCTTCCTCGACGGCCTCACAGGACCCGGTCAGCATTCCGCCTTCCGCCGTAGTCAAATTCTTTGTGGCGTAGAAAGAAAAACACGTCAAAACGGGGACAGAAGAAGACGACAGTTGCGAGCCGATGGTCCGGCCTTTGTAATTCGCCGGCAGCGCGTGCGCGGCGTCTTCAATGACGGCAAGGCGGTGCTCCTGCGCTATTTCCAGCAAGGAATCCATTTCGCACGGATGGCCATAAAGATGGACGGGAAGGATGGCTCTCAAGCGATAGTTGCAATTCAGCTGTACGCCCGACTTATTGATTGCCTCTCTTACTTTAGCGGGATCGATGTTGAGAGTATCCGGCTCCACATCGATCAGGATAGGGCGTGCCCCCACCTGTTCAATCACGTTAATGCCAGAGCAGAATGTCATTGGAGTCGTCAGGACCGCGTCGCCTGGGCCAATCCCCAGGCTTACCAATGCAAGATGCAACGCAGCAGTGCAAGAGCTCAACGCCAGAGCCGCCGGAGCATCCACCGCGGCAGCAAATTCCTCCTCGAAGCGCTTCACCTTCGGACCTGTAGTGATCCAGTCCGAACGCAGCGTGTCCACTACTTCATTAATTTCCTCCTCGCCGATACAAGGTGGAGAAAACGGCAGATATTCTTTTCGCATTTTGGGGGCCCTCCAAGTCTCGATGAGACGAATCGCTGCCCGCTCCAGAACCGGGCGGCCTCTACAAGAACAACTTCCATCCATACTGAGCGGTTTTTAGGGGCCTCTCCGTCCCGTGTTTTCCGGGACGGAGAGGGCTTCTTCTCTTCACTAGCCCGCTACTGCTCTCTGGTTTCTGTTGCGGGCAAAGGCCAGCGTCAAGCGAGATTGGAATTACCGGGTAATTGCTGTAAGAACTTGCCGTATACGAGTGGGGCGATTCTCAGTAGAGGGGTGGTAGGCAAGCCCCAGAAGGAAGCCAAGCCCGTACGAAAGGTGATAGGTTGCGAATATGATCTGTAAGATTGGAAGGAAACGCCAGCCGCCGCGCCTAGCCGCAAAAAATGCCGCTCCCGCCGAAGCTGCAAAGTACATCCCGGCCAATACCGCACAGGCAGTGATGAATACGGATTCCCACCAAGCCGAACCGCTGACACTCGCTCCCGCGGCTCCGAGCAGCAGTACAACGCCGATGAGCAGACACGCTCCCGGGACGAGATGCCGCCAGGAAGCTGGTTTGCCATGCTTCCGAATCACGGAGACTTTCCAGAATCCATACTGAAGGTATTGGTGAAACAGTGCGGTTAGACTCGCTCTGGGCCGATACCAGGAAACGATCTTCGGTGACTGCCAGATCTTCCCGCCTGTAGAGACGAGACGCAGGTTCAGTTCGTCGTCCTGATTGCGGCTGAGGCCTTCGTCGAACAAACCTAAGCGCTCCAGAGTCGATTTGCGCCAGCAGCCGTAGGGTACTGTATCCACATAGCCTTCATATTCGGGATCGTGGAACTTTGCTCCGCCACATGTAAACCTGGCGTGGTAGGCAAGAGCGATTGCATGAGCCATATATCCGCTGGCGCGTGTCAACGCCGGTCCTCCGACATTGTCCGCGTTGGTTTCGTTCAGGACCTCCAGGCAACGGCGGATATAGTCCGGCGCGTACTCCGTGTGGGCGTCCATTCGAATGATGATTTCGCCCCGGGCCGCGTGAATCGCGGCATTTAGCCCGGCGGAGGTGATTTTGTCCGGATTGTCGATCACGAGCAGGGTGGGGAAATTTCGCCGATACCGTTCCAAAACCTGGCGAGTGCCATCGCCGCTCATTCCATCCGCGATCAGCACTTCGATTTTTCCGCCACCCATGTCCTGCCAGAAAAGTGAATCAAGAAAATTGTGGATGTACGCAATCTCATTGCGGCACGCAACGATGACAGATATGTGGGCGCTTTCACTTCGCTGCATTGGTGGGGCCTCTTCTCAGCAGACCTTGAATGGGAAAAGAAAAAATC
>Ga0099829_10002834_pt1 | contig 10041 bp, 6 predicted proteins | sample CZO8metaG_3_FD_79336 | JGI IMG/M metagenome (GOLD analysis project Ga0099829, IMG submission 79336) | Vadose zone soil microbial communities from the Eel River Critical Zone Observatory, Northern California, USA - CZOApr15con2H2.8 metaG | ecosystem: Environmental > Terrestrial > Soil > Vadose...
CAAGGAGATGGTCGCACGCTCCATTCATTACTCCGGCCCTTTTCACGACAAGCCGTTCATCCCCGTCGATTGCGGTTCGCTTGTGCCCACGCTGATCGAGAGCGAGCTGTTCGGCTACGTCAAGGGAGCGTTCACTGGGGCCAATCAAGCCAAGGACGGATTGTTAGCCATCGCCGAAGGTGGAACCGTATTTCTCGACGAAGTCGGCGAACTTCCCATTGATTTGCAAGCCAAGCTTCTGCGAGCCATTCAGGAAAAGGAAATTCGCCCAGTCGGCAGCACTCGCCGTATTGCCATCAACGTTCGCATCCTGGCCGCCACGAACCGGGTTCTGGAGCAGGCGGTGATGGAAGGCGCCTTCCGCCGCGATCTGTATTTTCGTCTCAACGTTCTGAGTCTGCGCATCCCCGCCTTGCGCGAGCGTCGCGAGGATATCCCCCTGCTGGTTGCGCATTTTATGGAGCGCAGCTCGCGCGCTTCAGGCCAGGAAAAAATTCTTACCGACGAGGCCATCAAGGTCATGTTGGCCTACGACTGGCCGGGCAACGTCCGCGAACTGGAAAACTGCCTGGAGCGCACTTGCGCCTTTACCAGCGGGCCGTTAATCCATGTGGCCGATTTGCCCCCAGCCATTGCGGGTACCCAAGTCGCCGCGCCCTCCAATGGCAACGGCCACAGTCAGAACAAGATCGTTCCCATGGCGGAGCTGGAAAGGCAGACCATTCTTAACGCCATCGCGGAACTGCACGGCGACAAGTTACAGGCCGCGCGCTTGCTGGGTATTGGCAAGACAACTCTGTACCGCAAGCTGAAGGACTACGCAGCGGCCCAGAGCTAAATCGCATGCAGCACCGAGAACACGCTGTCATGCCGGGCGAAGCACGGGACCTTGGTTTTTGCCCGCGCCACCTGTGTACCCGTGCAGAGCCACGTTCGCTTATGAAATGAATTCGGCCCCTGGGACGTTCCGCGATGGGAACAGCGCATCCGCTATTGCGCCTTAAGCCTTGTCTTTGCAATACCGGCGTTGTGGCGCGTGGCGTGCTATAGAGAGAGCATGATTCTACTCATAACCCCTTCGGCACGCGGCCAAGAGTGTACAGTCACTCTGAAGGATGCCACCGGGAACGAAACTCACTGGGCCGAAAACCTGCAGCAAGGCATGGCCCGGCTGCGCGAGCAAGCTTACCTGGCGGTTGTCATCGATCAATTCCTCATCGAGAATGAGCCTGCCGAAAGTGAGCAGATGCTGCAACACCTGGGTACGGCCTTCCCCGTTTACCTTAGCTTCGCGGTCAGCGGCATGGAGCGGTTGCTGCGCGAGGTTCGCTCGGCACTGCACCGCCGCAAGCGCGAAGAAACCCAGGCCCGCCGTTCCGTCGAGCAACAAATTCGCAGCGAAATGTTCGAATCCCTCACCGCCATGCTGCTTTCCTGCGATCTCGCCATGGCCGTCCCCGGCGTTCCCGACCCGGCTGCGGAAAAAATCCGTATTATCGACAATCTCGCCCGCGACATGCGCCAAAGACTAGGCGCGGATTGATCCCGCCCTCCATCTAACCTTTTTGCGTTATTGCACTGCGCCGTCCTTCTCGCTACTTTGTCGCTGCTCTTCATTCTGTGGGCTGGGGCTCATCAGGATAATTTCAAAAAGCGTTTCGCGTCCTGGAGATAAGTGTGGTCGCGGGTTCAAATGCCCCGCTTCAGCGCGCATTCTCCCATCGCATGCTCAGGAGCATTGATGCAGACGATTCGTCGAATCCCTATGTCGAAGGTACGGAACCAGGCCGCATACGCGCCCGCGTTCCTCGTAATTGCCACGCTGTTTCTATTGGTCCCGGCAGCCTCCGCGCAAGAGCTGGGCACCGGCGTGATCCGCGGCGAAGTTCTGGACCCGCAAAGCGCGCTGGTGCACGGCGCTCAAGTAACGGCATTTCAGGAAACCACAGGGCTGCAGCGCAGCACCACAACAAGTAATTCTGGACTCTTTGCCGTCAACGACCTTGCGCCCGGCGACTACCAGGTGAAAGTCGTCGCCACCGGCTTTGCCGGGTACGAGGCTTTTGTCCACCTCGAAGTGGGGCAGCAGGCGAACCTCAAGATACGTCTCAGCGTGCAAGCTCTTCGCACCGTGATCGAGATTGACGACCCCATCTCCCTAGTGAATACGGTCTCCTCCGTCGTCGACGGCGTGGTCAACTCCGAACAGATCGATAATCTTCCGCTCAACGGACGCAATTTCCTCGAGCTCGCGCTCCTGATGCCGGGCAACACCATCGCTCCCAATTTCGATCCCACCAAGCAGGGGACCGTCGTCATCTCGTCCGCGGGACAATTGGGCCGCGGCGGCAATGTGAGCATCGACGGTATGGACGACAACGACGACGTCGTCGGCGGCATGCTGCTGGTGCGCGACGTCACCGAGCTCCGCCACCGGGAGCGCATGCTCGCCCGCCAGGAGGCAGTCATCCAGGAGATCCACCACCGGGTCAAGAACAACCTTCAGACCATCGCCAGCCTGCTCCGCCTTCAGGCCCGCCGGCTTGGCAGCTCCGAGGCGAGGGGGGCGCTGGAAGAGGCCCAACGACGCATCGCCTCCATCGCCCTCGTACACGAGACCCTGTCGCGCGACCCTCGGGAGGCCGTGGAGTTCGGCGAGGTGGGCCGGGCCATCATCCGGATGGTCGCCGACGGCCTCACCCTTCCTGACCGCCGGGTCGACCTGCGCTTCGAGGGGGATCCGGGCGAGCTCCCCGCCGAGGTGGCGACACCGCTCGCCGTCGTCCTGGTGGAGCTTCTGCAGAACGCCGTGGAGCACGCCTTCGAAGGCCCCTCAGGCGGCACGGTCGTCGCCCGGATGAGCCGGGAGCCGGGCTTCGTGCGCCTCGTGGTGGAGGACGACGGTCAGGGACTGCCGGAGGGCTTCAACCTGGCCGAGTCGGGGCTTGGGCTGCAGATCGTCCGTGCCCTGGTGGGCAGCGAGCTGCACGGGACGATCACCATCTCGTCGGGGCCGGGCAACCAGGGAGTCAACGCGGTCGTGGACATCCCCGTGCGGACAGGGGAGCGGCAGCGGGAGGGCTGAATTTCTAGCGAATTACGCCGACGTAACTTTGGCGGTTGGTTCAGGCGAAAGAAGGGTGCCGCCGGGAGATCTGGACCGCTTTGCGTTCCTCCTCGGAGAGTCCGCCCCACACCCCGATGTCCTGCCCGGTGGCTAGTGCCCAATCCAGACACTGGGGGCGCACACAACACGCTTGGCAGATCTTTTTGGCCGCTTCGATCTGCTCAAGGGCGGGGCCTGTGGTCCCGATTGGGAAGAAGACATCCGGGTCGTCAATTTCGCGACAAGCGGCCTTATGGCGCCAGTCGCAAGCGGCAGATGAGGCGGGATCGAGGTAAAACGTGACTTCTTTCAAGCGTCAATCCTGACCCGTGTTTTGCCCGTGTTTTGCCCAAGCGAGAGCGGCAGGATAGCGAGGTAAAGCGCGTCCGACAAGGGTTTTAAAGTTTTTTTGACAGCATTTTTTTGCGCTAACTTCGCATCTGGTCCGAACAAACCCGGTCGGGGGAGACGTTCTCACCCCCTGGGGTGAGAACGTGCCTCCCCCAGTATGTACCTGGGCGGAGTATCGGGCAAACTAGATTGAAGAAGTCGAGAAAAAGGATCGGGTCGACGGAGTTAGCCGGATGCTCGTGCCGGTTCCTGATCGGCGAGCGCGGCATCGCGCTTTGCCTTGGTGGCCTCGACGCTGGCCTTCAGGGCCTCCATCAGGTCGAGGATCTGGGTCGGCTCGGCGGTGGGGGCCACCGCTACCTCCTGCCCGGCGATCTTAGCCTCGGCGGCAGCCTCGAGGCGCTCGCGGTACGAATCCGTGAACTGGTCGGGTTCGAAGTGGTCGGTCAGGTTGTCGATCAGGGTCTTCGCCATCGCGAGTTCCTGCGGCCGGATCTCCACGTTCTTCGTCAGCTCTTCGAAGTTCGCCGCGCGGATCTCGTCGGGCCAGTACATCGTCTCCAGGATGAACACCCCGTCCCGCAGCCGCAGCGTGGCCAGGCGCTCCTTTTCCCGGAGCGTGAACTTCGCAATCGCCACGCGTCCGGACTCCTCGAGGGCCTGGGCCAGCAGCCGGTAGGCCTTGAGGCCGGTCGGCTCGGGCGCGAGGTAGTAGGACTTCTGGAAATACATGGGATCGATCTCGTCCAGCGGCACGAAGGAGACGACGTCCACGGCCCGGACGTTGTCCGATGGGAGCCGCTCCAACTCCTCGTCGGTGAAGACGACGTAGCGGTCTTTCTCGTACTCGTAGCCCTTCACGATCTCGTCGTATGGGACTTCTTGCTCGTCGATCGAGCAGACCCGCTTGTAGCGGATCCTGCCGTTGTCGCCGGCATGAAGCTGGTGGAACTTGAGGCTCTTCTCCTCGACGGCGGTGAACAGCCGTACTGGGATGCTGATGAGGCCGAAGGTGATGGCCCCGTTCCAGATCGATCGCATGGCCGGCATGGCTCCATGATACGCCGGAGGCTTTTCCCCGGTTCCGAGGCCGGGCGCGAAGAAATCTGGGGCAAACGCAGGAATAGCCATCTGGATGTCGGTACCGGTCAGTACGATCCCACTCATGGCTGGTCGGATGTGGGTCGAGGCATGGGCTCCCGAGTACGGGACCTCCTACGGCATCGACGCCCCCGACCCCGAGGCGCCCGCCGGGTCGGAGGCGCAGGCGGAGCCGGTCGAGGGGGTGCCGTGGGCGCCGGTCACGCCTACGCCGGGGGTCCTTCCCCCGGTCGCGTTCCTCGACGGCGTGAGCCGGATCGAGGCCAGGGTGTTCTTCGAGAGCCACGGCGAGCTCGTGGCCGGGCTCTGCGGCTCGGTGGGGGTGGGCGCCATGAAGGCGAACGGGACGACGCGCTTCGGTGCCACCAGCGTCCACCGAGCCTTGGTCTTCCCGGCCGGCGCTCACGCCGAGATGCCCTTCGTCTCCGACGTGCTCAGGTACGAGTCCCGGCAGGCGTTGGGTCCGCGGCCCGAGGATGTGCGATTCGCGCTCGAGCGCCTGCGGGAGGAGCGTGAGGGGCTGCTGGCCGCCGAGCTCGCCGATGAGGGCTTCGTCGTCATCGCCGACGGCCGGCTCCGCCATGAGCTGCCGCTCAAGGTGATCGGCTACGTGAAGAGCCAGCAGGGGGCGTACCTCGACCGCGACCTGAAGCCCATCGTCCCGGCCCTCGGCCCGGGGCAGCGGACGCCGGTCTTCGCCCTCATGGAAAAGGGGCACCACCACTACTCCTGGTACCTGCGCCTCGCCACATCCCATTGGGGCCACCCGTGGGCAGGGCTCGCCCGGTGCGAGGTGAGCGCCTCCCTGCCGTTACCGCATGCGCTCGAGCTTGCCGACCTCACCGCCGCGCACCTGCCGCGCTTCGCCTCGAAGCCCTTCTGGGACACCCGCTCCCCACAGAACCTGGTCCCGATCGCGACCCTGGAGCGGCGCTTGTGGCATCTCCAGGGCGACCGTGAGCTCGTGCTGCGCCGGATCCGCTCCGCCATGACCGGTGCCGCGGTGGATGCCGATGTTTGAGGACGAGCTGGAGCAGGTCGGCTGGGTGCTCGGCCTGGAGCCGGCCACCACCACCGAGTTCCGGGTGCTGATCGACGAGCACAACTACCTGCAGCTCGACGACCTCGTGGTCGTGCAGACCACGGTGCCCAAAATTGGCGACGTCAGGACCTACGGCGTCGTGACTGAGGTCGCATCCTGCTACGAAGGGAGCCGCTTCGAGTCGGACACCCTCCGTATCGCCGAGGAGTTCACCATGGACGCCGACACGTCCCGGTCGGCCACTGTCCAGACGATGCGGGTGGTCCCCGAGATCTGGGTGGCGCCCGACCCCGGGCAGCCGGCGTGGCGGGTGTCGGGCGAGGCCCGCGACGAGGCCCTGTATGCGGACGAGATGGGGCGGCGCCTGCCGGTCGGTTTCGCCAAGGATGGTGCCCCACTCTGGGTCGACCTCGACTTCTTCGACGGGACGAAGGGCGCCCACGTCTCCATCTCGGGCGTGTCGGGCGTGGCAACCAAGACCTCGTTCGCCCTGGCCTTCCTGCGGCTCCTGACGGCGCACCACCGCATCGTCGGGCCGGCTGCCGCCAACCTCCGGGCGCTCGTGTTCAACGTGAAGGGCGAGGACCTGCTTTGGCTCGACAAGGCCAACGCCCGCCTCACCGAGGAGGCCCGGGAGCAGTGGACGACCCTCGGCGTGCCCGCGGAGCCGTTCCCCTCGGTCTCGCTGTGGGCCCCCGTCCGGGCGGGACCGGAGCTGATCCCGGACACCGAGTCCCGCATCGAGGGGGTGACCGCCTTCTCCTGGACGCCGCTCGAGTTCATTGAGCGCGGCCTGCTGCGGTTCCTGTTCACCGAGACCGGGGACTACCGCCAGCAGCTCACGTTCGTGGAGGAGCGGGTCCGGGCTCAGCTGGAGCGCCACACCGTTGCCGATCCGCGGCGGCCCGGGGTCGCCGTGGTCGAGGGGATGCCGGTGGCGTCCCTGGGCGACCTTGTCGAGGTCATCGAACAGCATCTCGACCCCGTCGACGGCGAGCCCGAGTTCGCCTGGACCGGCCGGGTGGCGGCGGGCACGGCCCTGGCCTTCATGCGGCGGCTGCGGGCAGCGGAGGCCCGGATCGGGCGCCTCATCCGCCCTGGCGGTCGTCGGGTGGACCGCCTGGCCGAGACGATCTGCGTGGTCGACATCCACAAGCTCCAGGACTTCGCCCAGCGCTTCGTCGTGGGCGCCATCCTCGACGAGGTCTTCGCCGACAAGGAAGCCACCGGCCAACGCCAGCCGTTGCAGGTCATCCTGCTCGACGAGCTCAACAAGTACGCCCCCCGGGAGGGGCAGTCCCCCATCAAGGACACCCTGGTCGACATCGCCCAGCGGGGACGGTCGCTCGGCATCCTCCTGATCGGGGCGCAGCAGACCGCGTCCCGGGTCGCGCAGGAGGTCGTCGAGAACGCCTCCATCCGGGTGACCGGCCGCCTCGACGCCGCCGAGGCGGAGCGCAGCGAGTACGGGTGGATGCTGCCCTCCACGCGAGCGAGGGCGCGGTTGTTCAAGCCGGGGACCATGGTGCTGTTCCAGCCGGGCATTCCGGCCCCCTTGGTGTTCACGTTCCCCTTCCCGCCGTGGGCTACGCGCAAGGAGGAGGCCGTCGTGGACGACGACCCCTTCGAGGGCCTCTCGTGAGGAGTTCCCCGGGGGTGAGAGGGGGCAGTTTCCGTCAAAAAGACCGCCCACCAGCCTTTTTGACGGAAACTACGAATCGGCGGCAGTCGGCCCGGGGCCTGGCCTCCTCCGGGGCGCCGCGGTGAGGATCATGCACACCGCCGACTGGCACGTCGGCAAGAAGATGGGCCGCATCGACCGCAGCTGCGAGTTCGAGCAGGTCTTCGACGAGATCGTGGCCATCGCCCGCGACCAGAAGGTCGACCTCGTCATCGTCGCCGGCGACCTGCTCGACCGGGCCATCGCCCCTTACGAGGCCATTTCCCTCGTGCTCGACGTCCTGCGGCGGCTTGCCGACGTGGCCGGCCACGTCGTGGTCATCGCTGGCAACCACGACTCCGTCGCCCTGATCGACCTCCTGGCGCCCTGGCTCCGCGACCTCGGCATCCTGCTCGTGCCCCACATCCGCCGTCCGGCCGAGGGCGGTGTGCTCCGGGTCCCTTCCCGCAACGGGGCCGAGACGGCCGCCATCGCCGCCTTCCCCTTCCTGCACGAGGCGCAGGTGGTCGACTTCATGGCCGACTCCGAGGAGTGGTTCAAGGGCTACGACGCCAGGGTGCAGGGCATCTGCCGGGCCCTGTGCGATGCGCTCGACCCTGAGGCGGTGCGGATCCTGACCGGGCACTTCTTCGTGGCGGGGGCCGAGCTCGGCGGGGGGGAACGCAGGATCCAGGTGGGGCCGCAGTACGCGGCCACGGTGCAGGCCATCCCTCCGAGCATCCACTACGCGGCCCTCGGGCACGTCCACCGCCCCCAGGAGATCGCGGGCGCCGCGGTCCGGGCCCGCTATGCGGGCAGCCTCCTGCAGCTCGACTTCTCCGAGCGCACCCACCGCAAGGAGGTCGTGCTCGTCGAGGCGTCGGCCCACACGCCTCCCAAGGTGTGGTCGCAGCAGCTTGCCGCCGGGAGGCGGCTGCTCCGGGTGGAGGACACCATGGAGCAGCTGCGGTCCCGGGCAGCGGCGGGGGAGTTCGAGGATGCGTACCTCGACGTCCGGGTCACCACAGCGGGGCCGGTCTTCGGGATCGCCGACGAGGTCCGCAGCTTCCTGCCCGATGCCGTGCTGGCCCAGGCCACGTGGGAGCCGCACCTCGCCGGCACGACGCCGGGCGCCGGGGGACCGGAGCGCTCGCTGGCGTCGGCCTACGCCGAATTCCACGCCCTGCCCAAGGCCCGCGGCGGCTACGACGTGCCGGCCCCCGAGGACCTGATCGCCGCGGTGCGCGAACTGGAGGAGGAGGTACTGCGTGCGACCCCTTGAGCTCTCGCTCGAGGGCTTCCGCTCCTACCGGTCGCCCACCACGTTCGACTTCCAGGACCGGGGCCTCTTCGCCATCGTCGGCCCCACGGGAGCGGGGAAGTCCTCGATCCTGGACGCGATCATCTACGGCCTCTACGGCAGGACGCCGCAGATCGGCAATGACACCAAGAAGCTGATCACCTCCGGGGCCGGCATCGCCCGGGTCCGCCTGGTGTTCGAGGTCGACGGGAGCACCTGGGAGGTGACCCGGGTGCTGCGCAACGCCGGCGCCTCCCAGAACGTGCTCCACCGCCAGGGTGAGGTCGCGTTCGAGGCGTCCGGCGAGCGGGCCGTCAACCAGCGCATCGTCGACATCGTCGGCCTGGACTTCGACGCTTTCTGCTCGTCGGTGACGCTTCCCCAGGGCGAGTTCGACCGCTTCCTGAAAGCGACGCCGTCGGACCGCTCCAAGATCCTGAAGCGCATCTTCCGCTACGAGCGCGTGGACTCGATGAAGGAGGCGGCCAAGCGCCGGGTCAACGACGCCGACATCGAGCTGAAGGCCGTCCAGGGCGAGCTGTCTGCCCTGCCCCCGGAGCCCGAAGCGCTCCTCGCCAGCCTTCAGGAACAGCTCGAGGAACGGGAGGAGCGGGTCACCGCACTCAAGGACGCTGCTGCCGGGTTTGCCGCTGCCCAGAGCGTCGTGGCCCTTGCCGAGGAACGGCTGGACGAGATCCGGTCGAGGGCCGAGCTGACGGCGAGGACCCTCGCCAAGATCCCCCCGGCCGACGGGCTCGAAGCCCTCGCGGCCGAGGAGGATGCCGGGCTGGGAAGCGTCGCTCAGGCAGAGGCGGCACTCGAGGCGGCCCAGCAGGCCGCCGGCGACGCGGCGGCCGGGGCAGCGCAGGCCGAGGCGGCGTTCGGTGGCGAGCGGCTGGCCCTCGCCAAGACCTTGGTGGTGCAGCGGCGACGGGTCTCGGACCAGGCGTCGTCGCGCGCTGCGTCGCTGGCAACGATGCGGAAAGCCGCCGAGGAGTCCCGTGCCGCCCTCGAGGCCCAGACGGCGACGACCGGCGCCGCCGAGACGGCCGCCCACGCCGCGGAGGACGAGCTGCGCCGGACGCGGCAGGCCCACGCCGCCCACCTCCTGCGGGCGGACCTCAAGCCGGGAGAGCCGTGCCCCGTGTGCGCCCAGGACGTTGCGGAGGTGCCGCCGCTCGGTGCCGTCCCGGTGGCGCTCGGTGCGGCGCAACAGGCGGCCGACGCGGCGGCTCGTCACCTGAAGGCGGTGCAGAAGCGGCTGACGGAGCTGCACGGCGCCACGTCGTCGGCGGGCGCCAAGCTGCAGGCAGCGGAAGAGGAGATGGCGTCGGCCACCCGCGAGCTGGCCGAGATCGACGAGGAACTGGCCGCGCTCCTCGGGCCCCTGGGTCCCGGCGCCGGCGCAGCCGCCGAGGTGCACCGCAGGGAGGCGGTCGTTGCCGCGGCGACCAGGCATGCGGAGCTGTGCCGCAAGCGGG
>Ga0099829_10002835_pt1 | contig 10040 bp, 8 predicted proteins | sample CZO8metaG_3_FD_79336 | JGI IMG/M metagenome (GOLD analysis project Ga0099829, IMG submission 79336) | Vadose zone soil microbial communities from the Eel River Critical Zone Observatory, Northern California, USA - CZOApr15con2H2.8 metaG | ecosystem: Environmental > Terrestrial > Soil > Vadose...
AGCACGATGCGGCCGTCCCCTTCGCCGCCGCTCATGATGGTCGTCATACCTTGCGCCGGATATATCTACACCTCTGTCCAGCGCTGGCGCTTGCTATCGTAGAAGCGGATCGACGTACCGAAGGGTTTGGGTTCCTTGTCGTGCGCGTCCGACGTCCAGATCTCCTGCAGCGCCCAGCCATCCAGGATCCAGCCAAAGATCACCTGGCCGCGATTGCGCCGCACGCTACCGTCTTTGTCGTAGGTTTCATAGCTCACATCCCAGGTGCCGACGAAGCGACCGAACAGCGCACTCTGCGGCACTCTTGCCTGCGGCCCGGTTGCCCCCAGGTGCTGGATCATATCGGTATTGCCGGGCACCGCCGGTGTTCCGCGGGCCAGCATGCCGTCGCGCTCACCGACGAATATGTTGGGACTGCAAAGCAACGAGGCGATCAAGAGGGGCATTAGAGGTCGCATGACGTATGACTCCTGGTGGGGTTGCCTTAGCTGGCTCCATTACCTGGGTTGAATTTGACGGTACTTCCGGTCACTCGAAAAGGTTTGGGATGGTCGCCCTGATCTGGAGGAGTGAGATAAACCTGAATGTGTTTGATGTTCATCACTGCCCCCTTTTAATTCGTCTGTCTATCCTTCTTAGGCGGGCTGCCTCGCCGTCCGCCCCGAAACCTGCCGTTAGAATGCCCATAGCTTTGTGTGCAGCATTCCGCTTGGACCCCACCGAATTCGTGTGCAATCGGGTCGTCATGCTAGAAGATTTAACCCCGAGCAGTGGTTTGTCACAATAGCCACTCTGATTTGTTACGATATAACCACTTTACAGTGCGCAACACATAACAATACGTGGGTTGCCCGGATGAAACGCGTTCCTGCCAGCTTCGTTCCGCCGATAGCGATTGACTACCACACGAAGACTCCGATGTATCGCCAGTTGTATGACTGGTTCCGGAGGGTCATCACCGACGGCCAAATGCGGCCTGGACAGCGAGTGCCGTCAACCAGAAGCTTGGCTGCTGAGCTGAAGATTTCACGTATCCCGGTCTTGAACGCATACGAGCAATTGCTTGCCGAAGGTTACTTGGAGACCTTCATTGGAGCTGGCACATGTGTGGCTAGATCCATCCCCGATGACGCCCTAAGTGCCCAGGCCAGCAAAGCGCGGAAAGGGCTTCAAGAAATAGTTGAGAAGATGGGTCCGCGCCGAATCTCACGTCGCGGGGCGGCATTGACGCACGTGCCGACGCAATCATGGTTGGATAACTTGGGCGCATTTCGAGTAAGCCTGCCGGCCCTCGACCACTTTCCGATCCGTGTCTGGTCGAAACTAGTGGCTCGGCATTCTCGAAAGCCGACAAGGGGCATCATGGCCTATGGCAACGCAATGGGACAGCTGTCACTCCGCGAAGCCATCGCGGACTACCTGGGCGCGGTTCGCGCGGTTCGTTGCGAGGCATCGCAGATTCTGGTGACCACCGGGTCACAGCAGGGCTTGCAAATTTCTGCACAGGTTTTGTTGGATCCCAACGACCCGGTGTGGATGGAAGAGCCGGGGTATCCAGGGGCGCGTCAAGCTTTCATGACTGCCTTGGCTCACTTGGTTCCGGTTCCGGTGGATCACCAGGGGATGAACATAGCAGAGATGATCCGTCGTGGTCACACCGCGCGCGCCGTTTACATCACACCATCGCACCAATATCCCTTGGGCATGACCATGAGTGCCACACGTCGTATGCTTCTCCTCAATTGGGCGGTGCGCACTGGTGCCTGGATCATCGAAGACGATTACGACAGCGAGTACAGGTTTGGAAGCCGCCCGATTGCTTCCCTTCAAGGCCTGGACACGGATGGGAGGGTCATTTATGTCGGGACGTTCAGCAAAGTCATGTTTCCTGCTTTGCGCCTGGGCTACGTGGTTGTTCCTAAGGATTTGGTATCCGCCTTCTCCGCCGCTCGAGACGCCGCCGACATCTTTTCATCGACTCTCTATCAGGCAGTCTTGACCGACTTTATCCGCGAGGGACACTTCGCTCGCCATATACGTCGGATGCGAATGCTCTACATGGAGCGGCGCAGGGCGTTGGTAAAAGCGATCCAAACCCAGATGGCAGATATGATCGAGGTGATTGGTGCCGAAGCAGGGATGCACCTGGTCGCACTACTGCCGCCCGGCACGAACGATGTGGCGGTTTCCAGGAAGGCCGCCCAGAAGGGGGTTTCCGCGATGCCGTTGTCCATATGCTACTCGAAACCACCCACCAGAGGCGGCTTGATTCTTGGCTACGGGGGCGCCAACGCACATCAGATTCACGACGGGATACGCAAACTCAGGATGAGCGTACAGGGACAGATCGCATAACGTGCTGGGCTAATTTCTGGTTTCGTGACAAACCATCCAGCATCCTCGCATCCGCTGCAATGTGCTGCGTAGTGATATAGTTGCGCGCACGCATGGCTCTTACCTCTGGCACAAAACTTGGCCCCTACGAAATCGTTGCCCCGCTCGGCGCTGGCGGCATGGGCGAAGTTTACCGCGCGCGTGACTCGCGGCTCGACCGCGAGGTCGCGATCAAAGTGCTGCCTTCGCACTTGAGTGAGAACCTGGACTTGCGAGCGCGTTTCGAGCGCGAAGCTAAGGCCATCTCCGGCCTCCAACACCCCAACATCTGCGTGCTCTATGACGTTGGCGGCCAGGATGGCGTGGATTTCCTGGTGATGGAATACCTGGAGGGCGAGACTCTCGCCGCGCGTCTGGCGCGCAAGCCGATGACTCCGGACGAAACTCTGCGGGTGGGGGTCGAAGTCGCCGATGCGCTGGACAAAGCGCACCGCGGCGGCATCGTCCATCGCGACCTGAAGCCGGGCAATGTGATGCTCACCAAGGCCGGAGCCAAGCTGATGGACTTTGGACTCGCCAAGCAGGCATTTGCGGCCAGCAACCAGTCGGGCATGCCGGCGTTCTCCGCGGTGGCTACTTTGCCGAGTATGGCTTCCCCAATCACCGTAGCCGGGACGATGGTTGGCACGGTGCAGTACATGAGTCCGGAGCAGATTCAAGGGAAGGAAGCCGATACCCGCAGCGACATCTTTGCTTTTGGCGCGATGCTTTACGAGATGCTGACCGGCAAGCGCGCATTCGAGGGCAAGAGCCAGCTTTCGGTGGCGAGTGCCGTGCTGGAGAAGGATCCGGACCCGATCTCGGCGGTGCAACCACTCACGCCTCCAGCGCTCAATCATCTGGTACAGACTTGTCTGGCGAAAGAGCCGGACCAGCGTTTGCAAAGCGCGCACGACCTGAAATTGCAGTTGCAGTGGATTGTGGCGGGCGGCAGTCAGGTTAGCGCTCCGGCAGTAGTGGTTTCGCACCGAAAGAGCCGGCAGAAAATTCTAGCGGCCGTGACGGTCTTGGGGTGGTTGTTGGCTGTGGCCGCGGTGATCGGGGTGGCGTTGTATGCGAACCGTCTGACCTCGGCACAGAAACTGGTACGGGCGCAGATGGATCGGCCCGCGGGCTTTGATTTCGCCCTTGTCCTCGATGGAGCGCCGGTTGTATCGCCAGATGGGCAACAAATCGCATTCGTCGCGTTGAAGGAGAACAAAAGCATCATCTTTGTGCAGCGGCTAAGCACGGGGAAAGCGGACCCAGTGGCGGGTACGGAAGACGGCATGTTCCCATTCTGGTCTCCAGACGGGAAGTACCTTGGATTTTTCTCCAAGGGTAAGCTGAGAAAGGTCGAGGCCGCCGGCGGACCGGTGCAAGCGCTGTGTGAGGCCCAAGAAGGACGAGGCGGCGCTTGGAACGAAAAGGGCGTCATCCTTTTCGCGCCGAACATCAGCGGTCCACTGCAGCGTGTGTCCGTGACGGTGGCACGCCCGAGGATGCAACTCCAGCACACAAGGACGATAAGGATTTCACCAATCGCAATCCTTACTTTCTGCCCGATGGAAAACACTTTCTTTTCGTACAGCGGTCGACCACAGACTCGGGAAGTGTATTTGCCAGATCTCTTGACGGGGGTGAATCCACGCGGATTTTGGGGGTTGGATCGAACGTCGCCTACGGCAATGGCCACTTGTTTTACGTGAAGGACGGCACATTGATGGGGCAGCCGTTCGATGCGGACGGACTGCGTTTCTCGGGCAAGCCCATCCCGATCGCGGAGTCGCTCGATTATTACGACCCGCGTAACATCGGATACTTTTCCGTAGCTCAGAACGTGCTGGTGTATCGTCGCGCCCCCCGGGAGAATCGTGAGTTGGTGTGGCTGGACTCGACGGGTAGGGAATTGGACCACTGGGGAGAGCCGGCTCCTTACGACGGTGGAAGTTTTTCTCCCTCCAGTCGCATGGCTGTCTTGTACCGCGTCAACCCGAGCGGGCATGGAAACAGTCTGTGGCAGGTGGACACCGAACGCAGGACCATTACGCGGCTCACTCCCGATTCAGAGCTGGATCAGAGAGGAGTAGTATCGGCCGACGGAAAGAGTGTACTGATCAGCGCCACCAACGGCTACCACAGCACTCTGGTGCGGCGTTCGTTAGTTTCTTCCGGTAAAGAGGAACAGCTGACTGTGTCGGGCAATTGGCTCACCATGGCGAACCAGTCAAGCGATGGGCGGTACGCTTTTGTCGCCATTCAGGATCCCACGACCGGCTTCGACATTTATTCCATGGACCTCGCCAGCGATCGAAAGGTGCTGCCTGTGCTGAACAGTTCGTATGATGAGGCCGACGCCTCTCTCTCTCCCGATGACAAGTGGCTGGCCTACACCTCCAACGAAAACGGTGGCCGGGAAATCTATGTGACCTCGTTCCCGGGCGTTGGTTCGAAGTACCAGATCTCCAATGGCTTGGCTTCCGAGTTAACCGACAGTTATGTGCGGGTTGTGGATTGGTCCCCCGATGGTAAGCGCATGCACTACCGCCAGGGAGACAAGATTTACACCGTAGAGGTCAGCACCGGTGAAAGCAAACCAGAATTCTCGGTCCCCAGAGAAATGATGACCATTCCCCACGAGGTCGATCTGATCTCCATCATGGGAGACGGAAAGCGTATCCTCGCCACCCGGCCGGTTGGGCAGCGCAGCGCATCTTCCATGGATCTCGCCCTCAACTGGCAGCACTTGCTGCGCTGAGCGGCGGCTTTCCACGCATTGATGGCGCGGCAGGATCCAGAAATATCATGTAGATCTCAACTAGGGCGGCAAAGCTCCACCGGTTGAGCTCCCTTTGGAGGTCTAGTGGCCTGCACGTAGTAGCGACCTGCTTCGCCGACGATTGGCGGCGGTTTTCAGAATCGGTGTTGCCGATGACGTAGATGGCCGATGAGCGCGTTGCAGCGACAAAATGTGCCACAGCGCTAGTTTAGTTGTTATCAGGGACGCGCTGCACGCGATCGATGAAGCGTAGCCGAGCCGTCACGTGCCGGGGATCAGTCCCGTGCTTCAGCTCATCTAAGAACCGATCATAGGCGGCATAGATACGTTCGAGCGGCAAGTCTTTGGCTTGCGGGATTTCATAATTCAACGTGGTGATCAGCATGCGTGTCCGATCGTCATCAGCGGGCACTTCTGGCCCGTAGTGGATCCTACTCGGATGAGGTGAATTGACCTGGAAGCCGCATTGCGCTTGTAGTGACATCCGTACGTCGGTTCCGTCCGCTCGGATGGGGATGCGGCTGCAGAGTTCGGCATTTTTGGTATTAGTGGCGAGCGTGAACAAACACCAGTCGCGGAATCTTGCCCTCTCGCTGGCTAGCGGTAGATTTTCCGGAATCCGGAAACACCATCGGGAGTCTTGGCTGACCAATGCGGCGATGTCGGCGAGATAAGCTGCGTCCTCGACGTCGCCAGTGGTCACGGTCGAAGGTTTATCGGAAGCGCCGCTCGCTTTCTCGATTCGTGTCACGATGTCGGGTTGATCCGGGAGTTGACGGTAGATGTCTTTTACGCTGACGATTGGCGATGTTATGCCTTCGAGGTGAAGCGTGTCCGGGTCGTAACCCATTTGAGTGAAAAATCCGACCAAGTTTGCCCGCGAGATACCGATGCCAGAGTTCCAGCCGTGAATCGCATGGTTCAGACATGTCCACGTTGATGTCTGCTCGGAAAACAAACTGAATGCGCCGAGCCGCTTGGCTTTCCAGCAAAGCCACGGATTCTTTGTCCTACCTGCGATGAATTCGTAGCACTCCGATCGTTCGTACGATGGCGAAATGAAGAATCCACCCGGCGACCTGACGGACCACGGAATCTTCTTGCAGAGCGCCGGTTCGGCAAGCTCCTGGGACACGTATCTGTAGAACTCTTCGTATTTGTTCGCAGGCCGCATCCCTGTAATTTGATCGGGCCAACTCCTAATTCCCGACAGGAACGCGATCACACCGACCAGCAAAACTACAGCAGCGGCACGCCACCGCTTGCCAATCCGGCTTGCGCGAGAGGGCATCATAGGGAGCAATCGTAACTGCAACTCAAACCGAAAGGAAAGTCCTGTCTCATGTCCGACATGAGCGGGATTCCATCCGACAAGCGGGCTAATCGGAGCCCGCCTTACTTGTCCCAAGCACGCTGCGCTTTGGGGTCTACTTCTTCTTCTGGGCAGCGGCTTCCATCATCGCCTGCACCCGGTCTATGGTCGGTTGAAGCTGTTGGGGATCGCGAATGCAATGCAAAAACATTGGCCGCAGATCGAAGCCGGGAAAGCCGCCAAAATAGCGGTAGGCCTTAGGCAGGGGGGGACCTCCGGGCGCGCCAGCCGGGGGAAGCACTGGGGGAAGCTGGATGGCGTACATGCTGCCGCCGGCCAGGACTTGATGCGGATACTGCATGAGCCAAAGGCAATTTTGTCCGTCTGCGATGTTACCTGCGGAGACTACTGCCCATTGGCCGCCGTCCGAAGGAGAAGGCTCCTGGCAGCTCCAGAGCTGGGCCTGGGGAGCATACGCAGTCGGCTCGGAGAATCCGTACTCATCCAGGAGGACCTGGTTCAGTCGGCGTTGCCGCACGAAGGTTTCGACTTCCGGCAGAGCTTGGTTCCAATCCAGGTTGGAATCATTCACCAGGATGTAGCCTGGCCGTCCGATGCTGAGCACATTCAAGAATGGAAGGTAATTTGGATAGGCCCAGACGGCGGTGGCAAGGCAAGCAACCACGAGGCCGATGGTCACCCAGTTTCCCGTGCGCGCCCCGCGGGGGTTTGAATGGTGCAGCAACTGCACCATGCGTGGCAGCGGGGCCAGCAGAAGAATCAGCAGAGCCAGCGCGACGGAGAAATGGCGAATGCTGATGTCCAGCCGATTGAGCATAGCCGCGGCCACAAAGACCACGAGCGAGACCCATACGGCGCGCCAGTGAAGTTCCATGCCGCTAGGTATCGCCGATTGTTGTCCACCTGAACGGCCTTTCAAGAGGATGGCAATCACAGCCGCAAGCAGGAGCAAAAGAAGAAAGGCCAGCGGCGATTTCAAGACAAACAGGACCGGAAAATAAAACCAGACACCATGAGGATAGGCGCGGCCCAGAATATACGTTGGTCGGCTCGCGGCCCCAATCGCGAACAAGATGAGACCACGGAAGTAGAGCCACACCGGCATCAGCAGCCGCCGCAAGAACGGCGACGCGGGAAAGTGCGGAATGATGCTGAACGAATCCGTCGGTTGGTTCCAGGAGAGGACAAAATAGGTGATGTACACGAACAAAGCCGCCCAGAGGGTTGCTTTCGCCAGGTTGCGCCACGCACGGCGCCGCCAAGTACGCCGCGCGGCCTTATCCGTTGGCTGCTCCGGAGCACCGCGCCAACGCAAACTCAGTGCGAAGGCAACAAAGACGAAGAACAACAGCCCGGAAGAGAATTTCGAAAGAAAAGCGCCGGCCAGAACAAGCCCAAACTTGAGGAGGCCGCGGCGGGAGGGGGAGCACCACATCCCAGGAAGTTGCCAAACGGCGAGGACCCAGAACAAGGTGATCGCAGTATCAGTGATTACGAGCGGGCCGAATGCGAGAAATGTCGGCGTGCTCGCAAAGACGCAGAGGCACAACAGCCCTCCCCAGACATCTCCCAGTCTTGAGCCAAACACGTATATTGCAAGGCCAAGAAGCAGAGTGAGCAACAGCATGGGCACTCGGGCCCAAGTGACGGTGGAGTGGGGATCGTTCCAACGCATGATGAGCCAGTGGCCGAACACCCACTCTCCCAGGTATTCGTTGAAGTTCTTGTTGCTGAACGTCCAGGAAAGATGCGAGTAGTCGGCGCGCACTCCACGCAGCACAAGCGGCAGCGCGGCCAGTACCTTCGCCAGCGGCGGGTGCTCCTCGTTCATCCGCAGATCCAGCTTCTGCAGATAGCTCACCCCGGCGCCAATGTGCGCTACTTCATCAATCGTGACAGACTCCCGCCGCGCGGCGCCGCCGGACAGCAGCGCCATTGTGGCGAGGAGCAGAGCCGCGGCCACGAAGGCCTTACTGGAGTGCTGTATCTGCACTGTCTTTATCCTGGACGGGAAATAACAGGAATGCCCCAAATTCTGGGTGCGCCGATGATACACGGTTTTTATGACGGGTTGATGGCGGCAGCAGTCTCTTGGTGTTCACGCCCTCGTTACTGTCCCAACCATGGTTTCAACCCGGTGGTTAGATACGCGATGTTACAGCAGCAATCTTTTGAAAATGCGGCCCGGCTTCTGGGAGGATGACCGTAGTGCCAGAAAACTCCAGAAAAGAGGCTTGTCTCGGACGTAAGGGGTTCTGGCGCTTGTCCGTGCTCTAGTCTTCACGAGAACTATTTCGAGCCGTCGCGCGGCTCGCACTCAACGTCCTTCGGCCGTGATTGCGATGTCAGGTCCGCCTCCAGCGGCAGTCTGACTTCAACCAACGAATCTGGACAGTTGCGTACAAGTTGCACAGCGTCTCTGGTGAATCCCAAAGGCAGCAGGGAACGATTTTCGCTGATGTATCGGTCTACGTATGTAGGGTCGAATACCGCGCCTTCGGGTAGCTGCCATTCCGCCTGAAGCCTGTCAGCTATTTCTTTCTTGGCGAGGATTTCTAGCTTTCCCATTCGGTACTGCGGACCCTCCATGACCGTCACAGCAAGGTTGATGGTTAAGTCTGAGCTGTTCTCAGTGTCGGGTATCATCATTAGGTCTATAAAACCATCGGCCGCATAGAGCCGGCGAAGACCGTCGAGGCCGCCGGCAATTTTGTCTCTACCGAACAAATCACCCTTGCTGAGAGGGAACGCGCTCCGGAGCTTGGCCGCGCTGAAGGCGTGGTTCCCTGTGAACGTGATTTCCGCCAGCCTGTAGCGCGTGCCTTCCAGAACCTCGGCTTCCAACGTTACCGTCTTCGGCAGCAGCAGGGGATCACCCGGCTTGATGCGGAAGCTCTTGACCACCACACCGAAATATCCTCGGTCCTGGAACAAGGCTCGTACACGCTTTTCCAGTTCCTCCGGGCTTTCATCAAAACAAGAGCCTGTCAGCTGGCCTTCAATCCGATTGAGTTCAGTCGAACTCAACCTTTGCGTGCCACTGATGATGAAGTCGGTGATCAGCAATCCCGAGTTCTTATTGGAGCGATGATCATTGTCCTTTGCGCAGTCCGCGTGCAGCAAAGTTGTCAGGAAGACACCAGCGGCAACTCCTGCGAACAATAGGTTCCCTCGCACGTCGATCTCCTCGCGACGAATGATTGGCGGAATTCTACTCCTCGAAGGGGTGTTTTGTTGTTGTTGTAATCAGGCGAATTTCGCTCCTTGACCGCTGTGAGCGCAAACGCGATATCTCAACAACAACCCCCTGCCTCAAGCCAGCAGCCGCTCGTTTGTTCGCTTGATATTGCCGCTAGAGCACCGCAGAACGTAGGATCGTAGTATCAGTATGAGTGTGAACAGGAAACCGCTTCTGGTTGTTGTCTTGTGCTGGTTGGCCTTCGCACCGTGCGCGCACCTGGTAGCGCAACAAGCCAAAGAATCTGAGGTTGTCCCCTTCAAGATTGAAGTCAAGGTGAATAAAGTATTGGTGCCGGTTGTGGTCCGTGATGCACA
>Ga0099829_10002837_pt1 | contig 10035 bp, 6 predicted proteins | sample CZO8metaG_3_FD_79336 | JGI IMG/M metagenome (GOLD analysis project Ga0099829, IMG submission 79336) | Vadose zone soil microbial communities from the Eel River Critical Zone Observatory, Northern California, USA - CZOApr15con2H2.8 metaG | ecosystem: Environmental > Terrestrial > Soil > Vadose...
AACCGCCCAAAGTCCAACAAAGTATCCCAACGCTTGGAGGGAGAACGTTTTAACGTCAGATACGACGGCATAGTAGGTCGCACTTCCGACGGTAATTACGAGCAGAAAAACCGACAGAACCTTGAGAAAGAAAGGACGCTGTAGAAGTACCGCGAATATTCGTTGTCTCTCACCAGGATGGTCTATGATGAATTTCTTTTCGAGCTCTAAACCTTCCCGCGACGCAGCTAGTCTTACATGCGCCAAAAGTTCATTGTTCGAAGCTCCCCTCATCACAAAATTTGGCGCTCTCAGATAGACGCCCGTGCGACCGGACTCGATAATGGAAAAGTCTCTTCTGTTCGGCGAGGCTAAGAGTACCGAAGAAACCTTTCCGATGGCGATGTATTCATCGAAGGGGTACAACTTCGAATCTCCTATCAAGGTGAATTCAGCCTGCGAAACTGGAGGTGCCGCAGTCGTGAAGTCCGGAGTGGGTGATGTACTAATCGGGTCAAAGGTGGTCAATGCGAAAAACCCCATGCTTTCAAATTCCGGACCTAGGTCCCTTATCTGAAGCGGACCGATGCGAACGTCCAGTTCATCCAAAAGGAACTTGCCATTAATTGGGCCCTTTACTTTAGGGAGTTCAACAAACGCAGAGCGCTCAAGAGTCATTTGAACATTCGCGCTCGCTTTTCCAGCTACTTCATCAACGGACGAAATATTGACTATGTACGTCGCGGCAGAATAGTGCAGCACACCAAAATTAAGAAACCAATCTGTTGTCTCTTCCCGATAGCTGATGAAAATGGCCAAAAAAACCGTACCGACGCATGCCAAGACAAAGATAACCGCAAACGAACGACGAATGAGCAGACCGACTTTTCGAAATCCACCCAAACAGAGCTCCTATCCACACTTCGTTGTCCGAAGCACATCTGGAGATGGTTGGAACTTGAACTCTCCAAACGATGCTCAACCTTAGTTTTACATTGGTGAGGCTATCGATGTCCTTCCTGGACGTCAAAGCTCACCACCTTTGTGCTGTTCTCGACTACGGTACGCGAGATGTATTTTTCACCGCTGATGCTCTCGTAGTGGCATTCCAATTGAAAGGCGGTGGGCATTCCACCCATCTTCACTTTGGAAGCGAGATACAGCGGAATTGACTCTCCGACTACGACGTACGGTATGAACCCTCCGGTGTCCGCAAAGCGATGGAAGGTCCACTTTACCTGCAACGCTGGTCCTGTGCCGATGTTTGTAATCTCCAAACTGGGCCCAATGCTGATGCCAAGCCGACCTTCCGAGGCTTCACGAACGCGCTCCGTTAGCGCCGCCACACAACTTGCGATGGCCTCGTCGTTTCTTTTCAGTGTGAGAACCGGCTTATGGACTGCCTCAGCTTGCGTAATGGATGCCGTAGCTATTTGTTTGGTGAGGCGAACGTATTTGAATGTCGCCGCCGCCAGCGCGAACGCCGTGGCAATTCAACTAATCGACCACCGCATGAAGGATGCGGTGAACAGCCTTAACTAAAATCTTAAGAAAAAACCTGAATATCGTCGGTTCAGGCGGACTGTGCGCCGCCTCGCTGCGGGCGTAGCACTGGATCTGCGTTGTTTTAGTGCCGGATTAGGGTCTTACCCGGCAGAAAACGCGAAATTGGTATTGAGGCTATCTCCGGCGTACCTTCGCCCTGAGAAATAGCCAGCATTCAGAGGTTTTCCGAAAAACGGACGTGCCGTGTGGCCATAGGCACGGAAGTTCAAAAAGGAAAGCCTAGAACCATCCATCAAGTAGACCATCAGCTAGGCGGTCGCGGCTTTGCCGTATCCTTTCACTGCCCGGTCAATGCCAGAACCCGCATTCGCGAGGTCTTTTGCATTCATCGCTGGCCGCACCGTGAGCCTCGCATTGAACGCAAGAAACCATGGCTCGGCGATAGCTGGCAACTCCGACGACTCTTTCATGTCGAAGAAAATGTATCCGGTCCGCTCGCCATTGTCTTCCGCGAAGTACGCCGCCTCGGGTTTCATCTCAGCTAGAATTCGTTCGATGGTTGCCCCTAAGGTGCCGCTTCGGCTCGCTGCATTACCCGCTTCGACTGGGATGGAAACCTTGAGCATCATGCGCATGTGATCTGCCCTCCTCAGGCGGAACTGACTATACGCCTTCGTTGAGCCGTTCGATACGAGGCCGATAGAAACTATAGAAACTCCGACGGGTAGCCGAAGAACGGTACTCACGGCCCACGGCAAAGGACACGTCAGCTCAAGTCAGGCTTCGCCGCCCTAAACTTCCTCGAATGACGCTCGTGGAGCGCAAATTGGTGTTATGAAGTACTTTACATTGTAGAGTGCCCGTGATAGTTTTCGTTACTTATTCTCGATAAGACTCTTCGAGCAAGGAGCTCAATCCATGAGAATTGTTTCGTCGATCAAACCCCCCGTTGCTGCGCGATTGGGACTAACTCTTCTAATCGTTCCCATCTACTTCATCAGTACCCAGCTCTCAGGCAGAATGCGCCGGGGCTCTCATTGCTGAGGACTACATTGATTTTGCTCGGAGCGTTGCTCGTCGCGTTCACTCTAAACGCCTTGTCGATTCTCTCAGTAACCTTCGTAGCGACACCCCGCCCGTCTTGAGTGTTTCGCTCTCATTGCGCTTCTGGATCTGACGGTGATCGTAACCGGCTCGCTGGTGCTGGGCGTGTTGCTCGGTGATGCATTTGTTGAGAATTTCCAGGCTCGTCCGGGCGGTTAACCGCGAGGAAGGATAAAGATAGAGCGTCTGACCAACTAGCTTTTCACACTATTTGGTGAAAAGGAAAATAACTATGAATCGAATACTGATGGCTACCCTTTTAGGTGTAGTGACAACGATATCGCCGTTGGCGCAGGAGGGGGCGCGGAATTCCAGCGTCACCGTATTGACTGCGGCGCTTGCGGGGCCTACCGATCCGAAAGAACTTGAGGCGTGGATGGATCAATTCCTAGCGGATTATCTAAAGAACTCGTCTGCCCCGAGTCTAGGATTTGTCCTTGTCAAGGATGGCAAGATTCTCTTTCAGAAAGGATACGGCTACGCCGACGCTGAAAAGAAAACTCCCGTGGTTCCCGGGCAGACCCTGTTCTACGCGGCGTCTGTCTCTAAGCTTGTGACCGCTACTGCTGTCATGCAACTCATCGAGCAGGGAAAACTCAAGCTCGATGCGGATGTAAACGCTTATCTCAAAAGTTTTCAGGTTAAAAGTAATTACCCGGCACCCGTCACCGTCGCAAATTTGCTAACGCATACGAGCGGCATTGATGATTCGTTCATCCTGGGCTCCGTAGATCGCCCGGCGGACCTGGTCCCGCTCACAGAGTTCTTCACCAAGAACACACCCCGGCGCGCACGCCCTCCCGGAGAACAGATCGTGTACTCCAACTGGGGGATGGCCTTCGCTGGTTGCTTGGTTGAAGAGGTTTCGGGCGTTTCGTTCTACGACTACGTGGAGCAGAATGTGTTCCAGCCACTCGGCATGATGCGTTCGAGTTTTCGGCGACCCTTCCCGCCGAACCTTGCTCCGTTTGTGGCGACAGCCGGAGTGGGGGGACAACCTTCTGACAAAACCGCGATCCAACTCTACCCGGCAGAGTCGCTCGTGAGCACCGTCGCGGACATGGGGCACTTCATCATCGCTCACCTGAATGGCGGGAGATTCGACGACGCGCGAATCCTATCGCAAGCGAGCGTCGCCGAAATGCATCGGCAACACTTTACCCAGCATCCACGTATGCCTGGGGTTGCGTATGGTTTCTTCGAGAGTTACATAAACGATCGGCCGGCGCTCTTTCACACAGGTGGGGGAGGCCACGAATCCCTCCTCTACTTGCTGCCTGAAGAGAACCTCGGCTTCTACATCGTATACTCCGGGGAGCTCGGGAAAGATTTCTTGCCTGCGTTCATGGATCACTACTACCCGGCGTCACCTCCGTTTACTCTTCCGAAATCGCCGGCTGGCTTCGCACAGCGCGCGGAGCGATTCACCGGACTGTACCGACCGAACTTTATTGCCATGACCAGTATCGAAAAACTCGTAAGTCTCATTGCAGACACCCCTGTTGTGTCGAACAGCGACGGGACTCTAACCCTCCGACTCCCTCCGCTGGGGCACAAAAGCTTGCGGATGGTCGAGGTCGAGCCGCTCCTGTTCAGAGCGGAAGAGGGTTCCTACGTCACCTTTAGCGAGGACGGAAAAGGAAACATCATTCGAATGTTTATGAGCGGCTCAAGCAAAGACCCGAGTGCTTTCGACAGACTGCGGTGGTACGAGAGCGGTATGCTCCATGCCGGACTTGGGATGGCGGGTTTTCTTGTCTTTCTGTCCCTTCCGCTCGTGTCAACGACCAGATTCATTCGTCGCCGCTGGCGCAAAGCACGATCAGATAGACAACGAGCGTCGGGTAAGCCGCGTTTAGCTTGGCGGATGGCGATGCTGGTTAGCGTGCTGGTGGTCCTAGCTCCCGTGCCCGTCCTCGCATGGATGCTGATCGGTGATCATTCGCGTCCTTCCCAATTCAAAGCTGCGTTTCATGTCTCTTCGAGCTGTCTGCTATTTGCCTCGCTACTTGGCCTCACACTCCCAATATTCTCTTATACCGTATGGAGGCGCGGTGATTGGTCAAAGGTAGAACGGACCTATTACAGCATAGTCGCACTTGCCGCCCTTCTGATGATCCCGTTTCTCTACCACTGGAATCTGTTGGGAGTCTAGCTAACTCTGCGCTGAAGATCGGATGGGCCCCTCAGAGCCTGAACTAGAGGCTTCGCTCGGCGGAGCGTCGAGTGTCATAAAAGTGTCATAGTTTTCGGCTCAAAACCGCGCAAAACGAATCAGAACCAATCAACACGCGGTCTGCGTAAGAGGTTGACACTGCATATATAATCGAAAGTTTTCAACTCCAACCAAAACAGCCCTCTGAATTCCTAAACCCAATCATTCGCACGCCGATAGCTTAGCTTCGCCATCTCGTAAGTTTTCCTCACAATCACATTCAACTTGCAGCAAATTGCTTGTAAAGCTTATGTTGGAGGCTCTTATGCGGAGGATTCTTCCGCGTTTGGCGTTGTGCATCGGTAAGTCGATTCCGCGCTAAAGGCTGACTATGGAACATGCTGTTGACGTTCACCGCCTGCACTTCGCTTTCACGGTCACCTTCCACTATATTTTCCCACAGTTGACGATGGGGCTGGCTTTGCTGCTGGTTTATCTGAAGACCAAGGCGCTTCGCACCGGCGACGAGCATTACAATCGCGCGGCAAGATTCTGGGCAAAAATTTTTGGAATCAACTTTGCCATGGGCGTGGTGACGGGAATTCCCATGGAGTTTCAGTTCGGCACCAATTGGGCGGAGTTCTCGAAATCCGCAGGTGGGGTCATCGGACAAACGCTGGCCATGGAAGGCGTGTTTTCTTTTTTCCTGGAATCGAGTTTTCTCGGTTTATTTCTTTTCGGCGAGAAAAAATTGGGACGGATTGGGCACTGGCTGGCGGCCTTTCTGGTTTGGCTCGGTTCGTGGCTTAGCGGCTATTTTATCGTCGCTACCGATGCATGGATGCAGCATCCAGTCGCATACCACACCGTGGCAAACGGACGAATTGAACTGGCAAGTTTTTGGGGGCTGCTGCTGAACGAGTGGGCGCTCTGGCAATACGCGCACACCATGCTTGGCGCAGTACAGACCGGCTGCTTTGTAATGGCTGCGGTTGGCGCGTTCTATCTGCTCACGGATCGCGATGAAGCTTATGGCCGCACGTTTGTGAAGGCCGGAGTGCTAGTTGGGATTGTGGCCGCGTTGCTCCAGCTCTTCCCAACAGGCGACATGCAAGGCAAACTGGTTGCCGCACACCAACCAGTGACGCTTGCCGCGATGGAAGGACTGTTCGAAACGCACGAAGGCGCGCCACTTGCCATTCTGGGACAGCCAGACGTGGAGCACCGCAGGCTGGACAATCCTTTGGAAATTCCACGGATGCTGAGTTTTCTGACCTATCAACATTGGAAGGCCAACGTTAAGGGACTAGCTGATTTCCCCGAGGAATTATGGCCTGATCGCATTGAAATGGTTTACTACAGCTATCACATCATGGTGGGTCTCGGGACCATCTTCATTGCCGTGATGGGCTTTGCCGTAGTGCAGTTCTGGCGCGGCGAACTGTTTACTTCGCGATGGATGCTGTGGCTGCTGATGCTCAGCGTGCCGCTGCCGTACATTGCGAACACCGCGGGATGGATTACAGCGGAGGTTGGCCGGCAGCCGTGGCTGATTTATGGCTTGATGCGAACCGCGCATGGTTCATCGCCGCGCGTGAGCGCCGGAAACGCGTGGTTTACGCTGATTGGGTTTATGGGGATGTACTCAGTGCTGGCGATTCTCTGGTTGTTTCTTACGTGGCGAGAGATTGAATTGGGGCCAGAGCATACTGGCCACGTGCCTGAGCCTGGCGAGGCGACCGCTTACGACTAGGAACTGACGATGGGAACACTCTGGTTCTGCCTGGTTGCACTGATGATTGCGATTTACGTTTTGCTCGATGGATTCGATCTCGGGGCAGGAGCCATTCACCTTCTCGTCGCGAAGACAGATGAAGAGCGCAGACAGGTTCTTGCGAGCATCGGACCGGTTTGGGACGCAAACGAAGTCTGGTTGCTGGCAGCTGGCGGGACGCTTTATTTTGCATTCCCGGTTCTGTACGCAAGCGGCTTTTCAGGATTCTATTTGCCACTGATGATTGTGCTGTGGCTTCTGATTTTGCGTGGCACGTCCATCGAATTCCGCAACCACATTCACAGCGTAGTCTGGGATCCATTTTGGGATTTTCTTTTTTGCGCTTCCAGCTTCTTGCTTTGCGTATTTTTCGGCGCCGCGCTCGGCAATGTGGTGCGTGGCGTTCCGCTGGATGGGTCCGGGTATTTCTTCGAGCCACTGTGGACTGATTTTCAGTTGGGAGAACAACCGGGAATTCTGGACTGGTATTCGATCCTTGTGGGGCTGCTGGCGCTCACTGCTCTGGTGAATCATGGAGCGCTATGGGTAAGCTTGAAAACGAGTGGTCCTGTCCGCGAGAGGTCGCTTCGCCTGGCAAACCAGTGTTGGTGGGTCGTCCTGTTTCTGACGGGCATCGTCACGTTCGCAAGTTTTCGCATACAACCTCAAATCATGGCTCATTTTCGCAGCTCGCCGTGGGGCGCAATTTTTCCGGCACTGGCAATTGCAGGCATGGCAGGCAAAAGGTGGGCCAATGGTCGTGCCAAAGAAATCAAGAGTTTCTTGGCGTCGGCATGTTATCTGGCAGGAATGCTTCTTAGCGTGGTCTTTGGAGTGTTCCCGATGGTACTTCCCGCGCGAAATCCGGCTTATTCGCTTACCGTGGAGAACAGTCAGGCAGGGAGCTATGGACTGAAAGTCGCCGCGATCTGGTGGGTTCTGGGAATAATCCTGGCTACGGGATATTTCGCGTACGTTTACTGGTCGTTCGCGGGCAAGGTCGCCGTAGACAGGCATCGCGATGAGTGAGATCGTCGCACAACGCAAGTTGTTTCGGCATTGACGCTAGCCATCCCCAGCTAGAAGGGGAATCTGGATGCTCGGCGGAGCGTCGAGTGTCATAAAAGTGTCATAGTTTTCGGTTCAAAACCGGGCAGAACGAATCAGAACCAATCAACACGAGGTTCGCATAAGAGGTTGACACTGCATATATAATCAGAAATTTTCATTTCCAATCAAAACAGCCCTCTGAATTCCTAAACCGTAGGTCGGGAGTTCGAGCCTCCCCAGCCCCACCATTCAACTCTTTGATTTACCAGAAGTTGCGCGTTTTGAGCTCACCAGCCCTGCGAAATCCGTTGCAAGGTCGTTGCAAGTTAGCGCAAATTCGCGTTGGGTCGATAACCTTATTCACATGTCCTTCCGCTCAAGGATTAAACCACATCTGAGGCACCCGGCGGCTGACTGGACACGGACTGTCGTTTGTTGGGCAAGCGCGCTTAAGCGTTTTGTGGCCCGGCCTCTGCCGCACAAGTACAATCAGCTGATGTCCAGCAATCCAGAATTCGATGCCCGGATTGTACAAACGCCGCTTCAAGGGCTCCTCAGAAACATTGATAGTGAACTTGTTCGCCGTCTGAGGCAGGCGGCTGCGTCACGCGATTCAGAAGCGGAGCGCAGACTGTCGCTCTTCTTGACCATGATGCGCTTAACCAAAAACTGCTACGAAGCGGTGAGTTTCATTTGCTCGGATTCAGACGATAACCCAAAACGTAAGCGGGAGTTTGTCTTAATACTTCCGCCCACCAAATCATGCGGCAAGCCAAGGAATCGGCACGTCTATAAATTTCCGGCGCGCCGGGTGCACGACCGGAATTAAAGCCTCAGTACGCGCTCATAGCCCGTAAGTACCATTGCGCCGTCTGGGTGCGAGGATAAAATCGGAAACACAAGTTAGGCAGGCGGTATTGAAGAGCTGCGCAACTAAAATTTCATAGCGGGTTTTCTCTGGGAGACCGTCAGATACCCTCTGACGCAGGCGGTTCGAATCCACCGGCCCGCTCCAATTTTCTGACAACAAGACCAGCTCAGTTTTAGATATTGCGCCAGGACCTTCTTGGTCGTACGATTCCGCCGAGAGTGCCCGGCTGCTCTGGCCCCAGAGGCTCGCAGGCGGTGCGTCACATGCTGCAGCAACCAGTTTCCTATTCCAGAAGGCATACTTCGCGAGTCGAGACACCGGACGGCGTCTGGGTCTACTGGGGCTGCGGTCGGCGCGATGACACTTCGCGAGTTCGGAATCTAAGCCTGGGTGGTCTATTCGTCGAAACGCGCGAGCCAAACGTCGTGGGTGCAAGTGCAAGACTTGAGTTTCTCGTTCAGGAGGGAGCAATCAGAGCCGAGGCCGTCGTGCGGCATGTAGATTCCGGTCGTGGCGTGGGTCTAAAATTCACAGCAATCAGGGATGAAGATTGTCCACACCTGGCCGCTTTGCTGAATCGGGTGAAGCATTCGTCCTGATTTGTAGGGGAGTGTCCCTCGTCGCCGCTCTTAACGCTATCCATCGCTTTTCTCACTAGCTCATGCCCGCAGGAACGGGCGCACTGCTGCAATTGAGTCTCCTTGAGAATCGTTTCTACGAGCAATAGTTCAAGCGACCAAAAATCCCGGCTAGGCTTGAAATCGCGAAAACCAAAGTGTAGATTCCAGGCTTCGGCGAACAGAGCATTTCGGCAATTTCTAATGGGTGATGACCTCACCCTCGTTTGAGAAATCTGATTCTCTTCGTCGCAGGGCGAGTGTCCAAGAAGCAAGGCGGCACGAAAGCAGGACGGAAGCTCGCTTCGAGTGCCGCGGCTTAAGCTTCGAAATAAACTTCTTGCCAAACTGATGGGGGTTCCATGCGTTTGCTCTCTGTGTTCACCTTGCTTGCTGCCTGCTTTGTTTGTACCTCGGGTAGCGTTGGCTCAAAGAGCGCCACCGAGCAACCAGATATCAGCAGGTCCGGCAGCAAGTTCTTGGAAATCTGTTCTGATATAGACAATCAACCGAACGGAGACCCCATCCGCGTCCACAACGATGCCGCCTGTCTGGGTTGGGTTCAAGGTTTCAGCGATGGCTTCACTGTGCACGATGAGCTGCTAGGCGTGCCGGAAAAGGACAGGATGGTCTGCATGCCCCGCGCAGTTACCACCGTTCAAATCATTCGCGTAATTAAGAAATACATCGCTGACAATCCTGAGAAAGCGCATCGCGCAACTCGTTACGTCGCTTCACTAGCGTTGGCAGGTACGTTTTCGTGCAAACCAAGAAAGTAGGACGCCTTTCCTTAGTCGCGCGAACGCATGAGATACGATTTTTTGTTTAGCGGAGTCTTGAGTGTCATAAAAGTGTCATGGTTCTCGGTTCAGAACTAGGCAAAACGAATCAGAACAAATCAACACCCATTTTCCGCAACAGTAAAAATACATTGACGATCACCGTAAGTCCGCGAGTCCACTCCCGCTCGTGTGTTAGA
>Ga0099829_10002838_pt1 | contig 10033 bp, 13 predicted proteins | sample CZO8metaG_3_FD_79336 | JGI IMG/M metagenome (GOLD analysis project Ga0099829, IMG submission 79336) | Vadose zone soil microbial communities from the Eel River Critical Zone Observatory, Northern California, USA - CZOApr15con2H2.8 metaG | ecosystem: Environmental > Terrestrial > Soil > Vadose...
ACACGGCACCGCGCGAGTCCGCACGCAGGTCTCTGCCGCCCATTCCCGCGAAGATTTGGAATTCGCCGTTAACGCATTCGCGGAAACGAACGAAGAGTTGAAAGAAAGTTAAAGGGTTAAAAATGTTACAACGTTAAAACGTCGGGAACCTCCTGTTGTAACAATTGTAAACTTTGTAACCTCTTAATTCTCTTCCCGTTTTAACATCGTCCCTTTTAACTTTTTTAACCCTTCTAGCCCATGCTTTACATGGTCATCGAACACTTCAAAGAAGATGCGGCGCCGGAAATCTATCGACGATTCCGCGAGAAAGGACGAATGATGCCCGAAGGACTGGAGTACGTTTCCAGTTGGATCGATTTAGATTTCAAAGTCTGCTATCAACTCATGGAAACTGAAGAGATCGCGCTATTCGACGGCTGGATTGAGAACTGGAGCGATCTCATGGAATTCGAAATCGTTCCTGTGCGCACCTCGGCCGAGGCGGTCGAAGTCATGAACACAAAATTATAGAACTACCGCTGGCGTTTTCTGCGCTCGGACGAACGCCGCCCACTCACAGGAGTCGTGCGCATGTGAATAAAGTGGCGCGCGGCAGCGCGTGGAGCAGATTGTGGTGTGCACAAGATTGCTGCCAGCGGTGTAGACTGGGGGGCCATCCGCGAGGATTTCCCGATCTTGCGAGAGCAGGCGCACGGCCATCCTCTGATTTATTTCGATAACGCTGCGACCTCGCAAAAGCCGCGTCCGGTGATCGACGCGCTGCGAAATTTTTACGAGCATGAGAACGCAAATGTGCACCGTGGACTGCACACGCTGAGCTCGCGCGCGACGGAAGCTTATGAAAAATCGCGGCAACGTGTTGCAGGATACATCGGCGCAGCGAGTGCAGATGAGATCATTTTCACGCGCGGAACGACTGAAAGCATCAATCTCGTTGCCCAAGCATGGGGCGGCAAATTTATTCGCGAAGGAGATGTGATCCTCCTCACCGTAATGGAGCATCATAGCAATCTCGTGCCCTGGCAGTTGTTAGCGGAAGGGACCGGTGCGCGGCTGCGCTTTGTCCCAGTTCGCGATGATGGGACTCTCGAGCACGAACAGATTTCCTCGCTGCTCACGCCCGAAGTGAAGCTGTTTGCCTTCACTCACATTTCAAACTCTCTCGGCACAATCAATCCCGTCGCCGAACTCTGCGAGAAAGCACATGCACTCGGTGCCCTGACGCTGGTGGATGCCGCACAGAGCGCGGGACATTTGCCCATCAACGTGCAGGAATTGGGATGCGACTTCCTAGCGTTCTCCGGACATAAGATGTGTGGCCCGACCGGTATCGGCGTTCTTTATGGGCGAGCTGAGATTATGGATTCAATGCCGCCATGGCACGGTGGCGGCGAGATGATCGTGAGCGTCAGCTTAGAGAAGAGCGCGTTTAAGAAAGCGCCTCATCGATTTGAAGCCGGCACACCTAATATCTCCGGTGCGATCGGGCTCGCGGCAGCGATTGATTATCTTGAGCAGATTGGACGCCCGGTGATTTTCGAGCACGACGCGCAGCTCGCTCGCTACGCAGCCGAGCGCCTCACGGAATTACCCGGAATGCATATTCTCGGACCAACTGAAGAGCGCGGTGCGCTTGTCGGGTTTGTGATGGATGCGGCGCATCCGCACGATCTGACCACGTTCGCGGACCAGTACGGCCTTGCCTTGCGTGGCGGACATCACTGCAACCAGCCGCTGATGCGACGGTTCGGCGTGTCGGGGACCACTCGCGCGAGCTTCTATTTCTACAATACGACACACGAAATCGATCGAATGATTGAAATTCTCCACGCCGCCGTGCGTTTCTTTTCGTGACTACCGAAATCGAAGAACTTTATCAGGAGGTAATTCTCGATCATTCGCGGCGGCCGCGGAATTTCGGAGAACTTGCCGATGCTGCGGTGCGGGTGCATGGCGACAATCCGGCGTGCGGCGATGAAATTCATCTCGGCGTAAAGTTCGACGCCGGCGGAGGCTTGGAAGATATCAAGTTCACAGGGCACGGCTGCGCGATCAGCCAGGCGTCAGCGTCACTGATGACGATCAAGTTGAAAGGGAAAAGCCGGACGGAAGTGGTGGAAATGCTCAGTGCATTTCACGATCTTGTGACAGTGGAAACCAGCGAAGCTCCCAAAACACTGGGCGATCTTCGCGTGATGAGAGGCGTGCGGAAATTTCCGCAGCGGGTCAAGTGCGCAATGCTCGCCTGGCGCGCGGTCGAGCAGGCATTGGAGCAGGGTGCCGGCGAAGCGACTGTTTCGACCGAACCAGCGTAGTCGCGCGACGGCTGAAGGAACGTTAAAAAAGTTAAAAGTGTTACAAAGTAGAAAGGACTGGCAGCTTTGCCATTGTAACATTGTAACTCTTTTAACCTTCTAACTCTCTCCAGATTCGTGCAGCGCGATGCTGGCGCCGACCCACGTTCTGTCGATGTTGAAATCGACGCCCATCATTTTGCCCTGGCTCATCCGAACGAGGTTGTTCACGAGGGTTGGATCGCGATCGTTTTCCGGCCAGACTAACATCATCCGGATTTCGGCCTTCGATTTTTGGCCGTCGATTGTCGACACAAACGGCGCGTAATCGATTTTTTCTTGCAAAATCCATTCATGCGGATTTTTGAGCGCATTAATCTTTTCGTCTGTCGGTTCGATGTCCACACCGTGGCCCGCAAATGAGTAGAGCGGCTTCAACACGTAATTGTCGATCTTTCCATTGCGCGGGAATTCGTCCGCGAAAAAGGCGGGCGACGTGTGCTCTGTCTTTAAAAACGGCAGCGAATGTTTGCTGATCCGGAAATACCAGTTCGGATGGCCGACCCAGGTGACATCGAGATCATCTTGAAACCGAAACGGCAGATTCAGATCGGGCCTGCGAATCAGTTCATCGAAAATTACCCGATTATAAATTCGCTCGATCCGCACTTCGCGCCCATCGCGGTTGTAAAACAATTGGCGACCACGTTTCTCGATCTTCGTAAGGCAAACCGGGCGAATACCGAGTAATGTCTCCGTCGCAGCGAAATCGACGCGTGTCTTTTGTTCCTTCGGCTCGATCTCCAGCAACACTGCATTTTCCGGATCTGAGCTGGCGAGGATCGTCCGGCGCAAAAGCTCGAGATAAGCTTCGTCTTTGATTCCGCCGAAGGATGAGGTCCAGTTTCGCGGAATTGCTGGATATGCCTTGCGCATACACTGCAGCAGCAGCAATTGAAATCCGAACAAGCTTGGAAATGCTTGCAGCTCGATCAATCGCGGGACAAATCGTTCGCCTTCCGCGCAAATCGCGAAATCGACCACGAGAAAATTCGGACGCGCTGATTCATTCGGAACTTCCAGTCCGTTTGGGATTGCCGAGGCCGCATGCCGCGCGAATTCTGGGGTGCGCGTAAGATCGACAATCGCATGCGCGGCGCGCGTGACGGCGTTCGTAAACTCGCGCGTCAAAAAAATCGGCGTCTCCGAAATCCGAAAATCAGCCGGCCATTTCTCAGTTTCATTAACGCAGCGCAACAGTGCCGCGTATTTCTCCGAAGTAAAATCGGCGTTGAATTTTGAGCGCAGCTGCGGATCCACGGTACTGATCCGCTTCGGATTAAGCGCCGTTCGACTGCTCTATCACGCTGTTAATATGAAGGGGCCCAAGGATGGCCACAGTGCCTTTGTCGTCGGTAACAATCACTCGGTTGCCGCGCGGCGTGATGTAGGCGTGATCGACTGTGGGCACTGAATATTCGTGCCCATCCGATGTTCGAACCGAGAACGGAACAAACGGCACGCGCGCCAGTTGTTTGCGAATCTCATCGATCATCCAGCAATACTATACCAAAAACTTCCCGTGCTCCATCACTTGCTCGCCATCGAACCAAATGTCGAAATCGCGCCCCACGCAGTCGATATGCGTTTTGGAAACCCAGTTCGCGCCAGTGTGTTCGGCGTAGGGATGACCGAAAGCGATATGGACTCCGGGAATTTTTTCGTCCTGCAAAATGTGGCCGATGACGTGCGTGCAGGCTGTGTTGGTCCCGATGGCAAATTCGCCTACACGATTGCTGTTTTCATCCGTACTGGTGTAAGCGCAAAATTCATTGCGCAGGTCCTTATTCTCGGACCGCAGCGATCGGATTCGATTGTTTTCCACTTCGATCGTGAGCGGATTGGATTCCAGATCGCCGAAGCGTTCACACAAGTAATCGCCGACGACCCCGTCCACCACGAAGACGCCGTTCGTGTTTAGTGGCGCAGTGAAAATTTCGCCGCCGGGAAGATTACCCCATTTATCACGCGTGATGATACCGCTGGTCTTTAGCCACTTTAATTTCGGCGACAGATCTGCTTCAAATTCAGTGCCGTGGGGCGTCCGGCAGGTGATGCGGTCAGCCTGTCGCGCGCGCTCCACCAGGCGCTGGCTGAGCGCATCGATGGCGCAAAAGTCAGCGCGCATTCCCTCGAGCATGATTTCGCGGTTAATGTTAACCATGTGGCCATGCCGGATTTTGTGGTTGTTGACTACGCCGGTCATTTGTGTCCGGGCGGTAAGCTCGCCCGGTTGCGTTTGCGCGGCGAAAATCGACACCTGTGATAGTGCCAGATCATCGAGAATGATCTCCGGCATGTACTTGAGCGGACGCCGTGCATGATGCTCCAGCACGAACAAACTGTACTCTGAACCGACGCGCTCCACTTCCCTTTGCAATGCCGCTGCAATTTCGCGCGTCGCCGTGTCGGTGATGATTGTGATCCGCTCCCGCGGTTTCAGTCGAAGGCAGACATCAATGGCATTGCGCGCGCCGGGGACCAATTCCCGATCAATCGAATGAAGGTAAGCTCGGTCAGGCATGAGAAGTTTTCAGAATTACGCGGAAATGAGGGATCGGCAAATCTCCTCTCATGTCGAGACCGACGGCACCGGAGCAGGCTGCTCGAGGTTGGGAGGACATCTTACATCAACATCGCACGCGCAATAATCTCCCCGCACAGGCCAGGGCGTCGCAAATTCAATCGCTAACTCGTTTTGCTGTTGTCCTCGCGATCTTTGTGGCTTTGAGCGGGCCAGCCATGGCCGATCAGCAAGAGCGGCCGTTCTCATTCCAACTGCCGAAGAATGATTCCGCCGCAGCCGAATCACTGGCCAGCCAGGTTGCGGCACTTTCGCCGAGGGTGAATCGGGAGGAAGCGAGGCTGTTGGCAGAGTGCGCTTACGCCACCGCCAGCCAACTTAGAAAAGAGCACCGCATGTTCGGCACGCCAATTTTCAATAATTTCCTCATCTATCACGGCTTCCGGAAACGCGGCCACTGCTACCAATGGTCGGAGGACCTGCTCATCGCCCTCGATGCATTGAAACTCGCCAACCTCGAGTTGCACTGGGACGAAGCGCACGCCGGGAATTGGCAAGAGAACAATTGCATCGTTGTCACTGCGAAAGGACAGCCATTCAACCGTGGGATCACTCTGGACTGCTGGCGGCATCTTGGACATCTACGCTGTGGTCCGGTTCTCAGCGAGGTTGATCCGTACGTCGAAAACATTGCGTACGCGCGCTTCGTCCGCGCCAGATCAGCCCCGAACCCTTTCGAGGTTAATCATCCAGTTGCCTTCCAGACGAGTGTCGTAGCGAAGGGAAAAGCTGGCGACTAGTGAAAGGCTGCCGACTGCGCCTGCGTCGTCGTTGCAGTTGGTAAGATGACCTGACTATTTCACCGTGGGCGCCGCGGGTGGCTGCTCATTTGAGATGTCTACCACACAGCGCCATTGCCCATCGGAATCAATGCGCCAGACCGATATTCCTCTAAGATGCAGCGTCATCGGCGTGCCGTTTGGACCTGGAACGGTGAGTTCGTCAGTGCCACGCATGCAGGCCAGCTTGCCATCGGGCGAGAATACAGGCTTTTCCGACACCCAGTGAATTTTGAATCCCGGAGTGTTGAGACTCGCTGCGACATAAGCGCGAATCGCCGCCTTGCCCTCCAGCACGGACTGTCCCGGGAAAATGAGCACCGCATCGTCGCTCCAGTACGAAACGATCTTTTCCACATCTTTCCCAGCGGAAGCTAGATCGGCCCACTCGGCGTCCAGAACTAAAGTCCACTGTTGCAAAGCAGGAAGCGATCATCGCGCAACAGCAGAAGGACTTCCAAGCGACTGCGGGGCACCAGCCAAAGCAAATCGAAGCGCTTACTGCGGGGCTGCAGAAAGTCAGCGACCAACTCGAACTGAGCAAACCTGCGCCGCAAACGGTCGGTAACAATCAATAAAGCTGCGATGATGTAGCGGTGCTCGCCGCGGCAAGCACCGGGCCCGAATTGTCAAGTGTTTGGCACAAACGCCTCGACAAACCAATCGCCCTGTGGCTGAGACAGCCCCTCTGCACTTGCGCGAGCTTGAGCGGTGCGCGCTGACCACCGATGGTCTCGCGCGTGAGGCCGGCATCCGATTTCGACCGAATCACTCCGTATCTCTGCGTTTGGCACGGTTATGATCGTGCCGTTAAAGCGGATCTTTACTCGACTTGCCTCGGGACTTCGGACGGCGCTTACCTTGTCGATCCAATTCCTTTGCGGAGCGAAGCGCTTGGCGAACTGGTCGGATCCAGCCGTGTTGCGGGAATCGTTGTGACGAATTCCAATCACCATCGCGTTTTTGCTCAGTTTGCGCGCCAGTTCTCGCTTCCAATCTTCGCACATCGCGACACATTCCCGGATAAAATGCCCAGCCAATTCAGGAACGTCGCCGATGGTCACGAGATTTCTGGTGAGCTCCGCGCGATTGGCATTGAAGACGCAGTACCGGGCGAAATCGTTCTGCATTACGCGCCAGGCGGCGGAACGCGGATCGTTGGCGATGCGCTGGTTAATTTTGAACCGTACGGCTTCACATTTCTGCCTGGAAAATACTGCTCCAACGAAAAAGAGATGCGGCGGTCGTTGCGGAAACTTTTGGATTACAAAACGGAGCGGATGCTTTTCGCGCACGGCATCCCGATTTTGTCCGGAGCGTGCGATCGCCTGCGGGGATTGCTGGGTAGCGATCGCTGAATGTCATTCGCTATGGACGCGAAAGATCGACAAGGTGATCGCATCGGACTCGGCGGACCGCTATCGCGATTTCTCCGATTGATTCGCTTTTCCCACACAATTTTTGCGCTGCCATTTGCGCTGGGTGCGCTCGTCGTCGCCGCAAATGGCCTTCCGTCTTTGCGAACGTTTCTATTGGTCGTCGTCTGTATGGTGTTTGCGCGCACGGCAGCGATGCTTTTCAATCGGTTGGTTGATTGGTCGCTCGATCAGCGCAATCCGCGCACGGCTTCGCGTCACTTGCTCGTTTCGAAACCAGCCGTTCTCGTTTCGCTCGTCTTGAGTTCCGCCGGATTTGTTTTAGCTGCGGCCGCAATCAATCGGCTAACCTTTCTGCTCGCGCCGGTTGGTATGGCGATAATTTTTTTCTACTCGTTTACGAAGCGTTTCACCAGCGCAACGCACTTTTTCCTCGGACTGGCCCTTGCAGTCGCCCCGGTTGGCGCCTGGGTCGCCCAGACCGGACGTGTCGATCTTGCGCCGCTTGTGCTTGGAGCGGGCGTGATTTGCTGGGTGGCGGGATTCGATCTGATTTACGCCACGCAGGATTTCGATTTCGACCGACGCGAAGGCATTCGATCGCTTGTGGTGAAGCTTGGGATCACGCACAGCCTTCGCCTAGCGCAATTATTGCACTTCGGAATGTTTGCCGCGCTGATCGCGTTCGGCATCTTGGCAGAACTCGGGCTGTTTTATTATTGTGGAATGCCTCTTGTTGCAGTCGCGCTCTTTTACGAACACAAAACCGAGAAACTCGATCTGGGCGGAATCAATCGCGCGTTTTTTCAGAGTAACGCATTTGTGAGCGCCGTTTTTCTGGTCGCAGTTTGTGTGGACCGATTGGTTTGAATGATTACATCGCGTTTAACATTGCTACGCGTCCCTCGTGACGGCCCCCATCGAAAGGCGTTTCGAGCCAGATCCGGACAATCTTCAACGCCAGATCTTCAGGAATCAGGCGTTCACCGATGGAAAGAACATTTGCGTCATTGTGTTGCCGCGAAAGGCGGGCCGACTCTTCATTCCAGCAAAGTGCGCAACGCACGCCGTGCACTTTGTTCGCCACCATCGCTTCGCCGTTACCCGATCCGCCAAACACGATTCCACGCTCGCACTCGCCGTGCGCAACTGCTTCCGCTGCCGGTCGAATGAAAAGGGGGTAATCAACCGGTTCCTCGCTGAACGTCCCGAAGTCTTTGACCTCATGCCCGAGCGTGCCGAGTAGCTCTTTTACTTTTTCCTTGTAGCGAAAGCCGGCGTGGTCTGTGCCGAGCGAAATCTTCATAAAACGATTTTTACCGCAGCAGCAAGAGATTGCTCGACTTCGCTCGGAATGACACAAACCTACCCACCTCGCACCTTTCAGTCTTGAAGGCGATTCTTGTCATGTCGAGCGGAGTCGAGACATCTCTCATTGTTAACCTATTTTGTTAGAGGACGTGGAGGAGCGCTGTCTAGAAGAAGACGTCGAATCTTAGTTAACCCCCGTGCAGTTTGGCCAGCTCACGCCAGATCTCCCGTTCACGCTCGGTTAGTTTCTTCGGCATGTTGATCTGAACATCGACATAGAGATTTCCGCGTGTCCCCGAGCTGCTCGGAAGTCCGCGGCCGCGCAATCGAAATCGCTGCCCGCCCTGGGTGCCGGCCGGAATTTTCAGGCGCACATTGCCTTCGAGGGTCGGGACGAGCAATTCGCTGCCGAGCACCGCGCGCCACGGTTCGATCTTGACCTCATGAATCAGATCGCTGCCCTCGACCGAGAAATCGGGATGCTTGGCCAACCGCACGCGCAAGAATAGATCGCCGCTTTTTCCTCCGCGGATGCCCGCCTCGCCTTGGCCGGCCAAACGGATTCGCTGCCCTTCGTGGACGCCGCGCGGAATCTTGACCTGATAGTTTTCCACCTTGTTCGAACCAGCGCGGCGCAGCGAAACCGTCCTGGTCGAACCGTGGAGAGCTTCTTCCAGCGTGACCATGATGTCGGCTTCCACGTCGGCCCCGCGTTCGGCTGTCGCCTGACGCCCGCCGAATCCACCGAAAGCAGATCGGCCGCGACCGCCGCCGAAAAACGCTTCGAAGAAATCGCTGAATCCAGTTCCGCCAAATTCGAATTGGACCCCGCCGTCACCGCCCCACTGGTAAAATCCGCCTTCGGGTGGCTGTGCCCCCCATCCCGGAGGGGGCTGAAATCCGCCCGGTCTGTTCCAATCGGCCCCGAGTTGATCGTACTTCTTCCGCTTTTCCGAGTCGCTCAATACCTCGTAGGCTTCGTTGATCTCCTTAAATTTCTCTTCCGCGGCCTTTTTGTCCTTGGCGACATCGGGATGATGTTTCCGCGCCAGCTTGCGAAATGCGGTGCGAATTTCATCCTCGGTGGCCGTTTTCGGGACACCGAGTGTTTCGTAATAATCTCTAAACTGCACCGCCATTACTGTGAATCTCTTCGCACGGCTCGCGTGATGCAACTCTCGGTTCTAGCGGCCGTTATCCTCAGCGGCTAAGCACTGTTGAGTTGCCACACACGCGATTGTCGAAGAAAATCCGATGATGCGCGACATCGGAAGATTTTTGGTCATGCTGGGCGCGGTGATCGTCTTGTTGGGTCTGGTGCTCTGGAGCGGATTTGCTCCGAGATGGCTGGGCCGTTTGCCAGGTGATATTCGGATCGAGCGCGGCAACTCTGCGTTTTATTTTCCGATCGTCACCTGCATCATCCTCAGCATCGTGCTGAGTCTCTTATTGTCGATCTTTCGACGTTGACCATTTTTTGAAATGGTCGCCGTGGCACGAAAACAAATCCGTCTCGACCACCATGTCGCTCATCTCTTGCAATGCCGGCGCTGTCCACTCATGCAATCAACACCCGTTTCCGGCGGCGCAGTCATGAGCGACGTCATGCTGATCGGCCAGGCGCCC
>Ga0099829_10002839_pt1 | contig 10031 bp, 3 predicted proteins | sample CZO8metaG_3_FD_79336 | JGI IMG/M metagenome (GOLD analysis project Ga0099829, IMG submission 79336) | Vadose zone soil microbial communities from the Eel River Critical Zone Observatory, Northern California, USA - CZOApr15con2H2.8 metaG | ecosystem: Environmental > Terrestrial > Soil > Vadose...
ACGGCGTTCTTTGACTGCGCATCGCCACTGCGCAGGTAGTCCATAGTCAGACCATGGGTGAAGTTCCAGTACCCGGGGACAACGCCGTTGTTAGGCAGGACGTATTGGTCCCGGTAGACCGTCCGGGCGAGTTGGGAGCAGGTGACCCAGGATGGGTCGCGCATGTAGTCGGCGATCTGATAGTAGACGCGAATGGCGTCGTAGTAGACTGCGTCTAACGTCCCGAGGACGCAGTGCATGGACCCAAAGGTGCGCATGTTGGCTTCCCACAAGGCGAGTTGCGGGATGGGCTGCGGAAGAGGAGGCAGCACTATAGATGTGTTGGCCGAGAAAACAAGCGCACTGACGAGAAGGGCAAGCAGCAACTCGAGCATGGCGCACTTTCCTCCTCACTAGCATCATGTCCAGACTCCGGTTTCTTCGAGCCGACCGGTAGTCAGGATGCTTTGCTTCCCCCTCGGCAGGAGATGCATACATCGAAGGGGGTCTACCCATCCTCCATGTCGAGCTCAACGACTACACGAAAAGCTGGTAATGTTCGGCGAGCCGACCTTCTTGGAGGTGGTAGATGAGGCCTGATGAGTGCTGATAATGCCTTGTCGGGCGAGTATTCCAGCAGCCTAGCTGTAATGATTATTTCTCGATCCGCGGCATTATTCCTCGCCCCGGGGAGGATTCCTCCTATCAAAAGAGGTCTCTTGCTACAGGCTTAGCTTGCGAACTTCATGTTATCTTTGGCAGTTCAGGGTCTTCCCTAATCACTGCACCCCAAGGGGAACGTCCGCCAGTTGAATCTGCTTCCACAATGTTGGCTGCGCGTGGCCTGACGGAGCCGTGCCCGCCCAGTCATAGGAATCCAGTACCGCGCCGCCCCTGTTGACCACCACCAGATTCATCCTGAGCGTCAACCCGGCGTGGGGAGTGACACCGAGCTGCGTCCATGGGATTGCCTGCTCCACTGTGAAGCCTGTTGCCTGCGCACTTACCACGGTATCCTGGCGAGTGTCCTGAGCCCCCGTGCCACCGGAACCTTTCTGCGCCTTGCCGACGTGTATGACGGAATGATAGGCATCTGAATGCGCGGTCACCTGACCGCCACGCGTGTCGACGTAGATTTCCACGGCGTCGTTGCCCCAGCGAGCAAAGGCATCTTGATTAGACTTATACCCAGTGGTCGGCTCCGCTGTGACGGACACGGCGACGTATAGGTGTGTCGCGTCCCACATTATGTAGGCCGTCGCCCTATTGGAGCGCCCGCTGAGCGGGATCCGCGCCGCCTCCCTCCAGTCGAGCAGCGACCCGCTCACTTGGACCGGGACAGACGCGCGGGGGATGATCAAATCCACTGCAGGCCGTGTTCTGAAAGTCAAATCCGGAGAGAGCCCGAGGTTGCCAGCCGCATCACGCGACTGCACCCGGTAATGGTACAGCGTGCCTGGCTGGAGATTCGTTATGGTCCCTGTGTGGTAGGTTGTACGCTCTGCGTTGAGCATGGCGACCATACCGTAGGCCGCGGTGAGCCCGTACTCCACCTGCGAGTCGCTCGGAGCGTCCGTGAGCCACGCGAGAACGACTTTCTGTGGGCCGATCACCGAAGCGGCGATGCTGGAAAGAATAAGAGCCCGGCGACCACCCACGAAGAGATATCCGGTTGATGGGGCGGGATTGACCGCGGCCCCGCCGGGGGCCACACTGTCAAATCCAAGGGGGGCCGCAGGGCCCGGGGTCCCCCCACCTGAACCTCCTCCAAAGCCCAAACCACCACCACCACCACCACCACCACCGGATGGGGCGCCGCCGCCGCCCCCGCCGGTTCCAGACCCTCCAGGTGGTGACGCAGAAGGTGGCGTGGAACTGGAGCCACCGGGCGGTACCGGGTCAGCGGAAGCGACTAGAGTCGTGAACACGGTATCCCCCGAGGCAAGCAGGGGGCCTGAGGCACCCATTGACTTAACGCGGAAGTGGTAGAGCGTGCCGCTCTTTAAGCCACTGAGCGTGGTTGTATGCGCTGTGACCAAGCGGGTATCGAGGAGTGTCGAGATCTCGTAACCAGGGGTGAGGCCGTACTCCACCAGGGAGTTGGCTGCGACATTTGTCGTCCAGGTGATGACGGCGGTCGTACTCGTGACAGGTGCGACGGCGACCGCCGAAATCACAAGCGGAGGTCCAATGATCGGATTGCTGACCACGACATTCACGGGTGCAGAAGTCGCCTGGATGCCTCCGACGTTGCGCGCCACGGCGGTGAGGGTGTGGCGGCCGTTGACTCCCATCGTCGTGTTCCACGTGATTGCAAACGGCGGGACGGCAACCTCGCCGCCGGAGTTCACGCCATCCACATTGAATTGCACGCCGGCCACGCCGACGTTATCTGATGCGTTGGCTGAGACCGTGACCGTGCCCGAGACTGTTGAGCCGTCGACTGGCGCGGTCAGATTCACGATGGGCGGCGTGATGCTTGCGTTCGCCACGGTTACTGTCACGGGAACGCTCGAGCCGACGGTGCCTACGACGTTAGTAGCGGTTGCCGCGAGCAAGTGTGCCCCGTTGGCGGCAGTCGTCGTATTCCATGACATCCTGTAGGGCGCTGTGGTGATCGGCGGACCCAGGTTTGCTCCGTCGATCGTGAACCGCACCTGTGCGACCCCGGAGCTATCAGAGGCAGTGGCAGAGATCGAGACGGCGGAGCCCGAGACGACCGACCCAGTAGCGGGAGCTGTCATCGTGACGATAGGCGGTGTGGTGCCCCCCTGTGCCCCAGTCCGCCACTTCACATAGTCAAAGCTCCACCAGTAGTTCTGATCGAACTGCTTGCCTGCGCCGAGGTAGGCGAACTTTACGCCACCTGCAAAGACAGCATCGCCCTCGTCGCGGTACTTGGTGTCCCCGGTCTGGTGAAAGAGCCAGGCAAAGGCGGGGGCGATCAAGAGGTTGAGGTCTGGTGCGCCGGGTTGGGGCGGGAGCGGAATCGACGGATTCGGCACCCAGTTGTCGTACCAGAACGCCTGATCCGCGGCGGCCCAGGCATTGGCCCACAGCCAGTCCATCGCCGTGCGCACGGCCGGCAAGACGCGCGGATCGCCGGTCTTATCGTAGTACATGATCAAGGCAGCAGAGGTCAGACCGACCATGAAGGGCTGGATGTAGTACTGGCCGGTCGCGGCGGGAGGATCACAGCCCGTAATACCCTGCTGCGGCAAGGTTGGGTCTGTCCCGCACCGGTACGTCTTCGAGATGAACCACTGGTCGATATGGCCCAGAGCCTGGCTCACCAACAAAGGGAGGCGGGCGCGAGGGGACGCACCGACCTTCTCGGCATTGATGTAACTGATGATGGCGTAGGCGACCTCGCGACTAAATTGGGCGCTCACCGTCCAGTTGAGCGGTGCGTAATCGGATGCATAAGCCGCGTTTTGAGACATGAGGATGACGGCGTTCTTTGACTGCACATCGCCACTGCGTAGGTAATCCATGGCCAGACCATGGGTGAAGTTCCAGTACCCGGGTACAGTGCCGTTGTTAGGCAGAACATACTGGTCCCTGTAGATGGCCCGGGCAAGTTGGGAGCAGGTGACCCAGGATGGGTCGTGCGTGTAGTCGGCGATCTGATAGTAGACGCGGATGGCGTCGTAGTAGATGTCGTTCAGCCCCGCGGGAGCACAGTGCGTTGTCCCGTAGGCGCGCATGTTAGTTTCCCACAAGGCGAGTTGCGGTATGGGAAGAGCCTGTGCGAAGGCGGAGGGGACCGGCCGCAGCGGTGTGCCGGTTTCACTCGACACAAACAGCAACGCGCACAGCAGCAGGGTGCAGAGGACGGCCCGGACGAACGCACTGCGCGCTGCAAAAAACATAGCGGTCTCCTTGTGCTGAAGACCGCCACCTGACAGGACCGATGTCCTGGTACCCCTCCTTCGGCAGCCCGGCTGTCAGGATCCCTGACCCGTGGCTTTGCGCCCCCGCCTCGCGACGGGTTTGCCCTTGTCGGAAAGGGTCTTCGCGATGTGATCAAAGAGGTCCCTGAGGGGGGTACAGGCAGCTCCCTGATATTTTCTCTTCTTGCTTTTCAAGATAGATGATCCGATCCCCCCAGTCAACGGGCAAAAGAGCCTACGTCATCTTCGCTAGCTGTTATTGTCCGATGAATATTCCAAGAAGCCGACCGCAACCTTCTCACGAAATCCCATCTACTTGCCTACCTTAGCGCAGGTGAATGACGCCGGTGCAGCGGATGTAGCGCGTGCGCTCGTCGTCCGCTACCCAGTCGCCGCTATGGCCTTACTGCGTTTCGTCCGTCAGGGGTTGGTCGATCGATCCCGCGAGCACGGGCGGGCTGTCTACCGGTATCGCTTGTCGTTACGCGGTCGGGCCCGCCTGCGCTATCTTCAGGAGCGGTCATAGCGCAGTGCGCAGGATCGACCTGCTGGGAAAACGCCTCGGACAAGGGATCTTGCATGTTCGATGAAAGTTCGCATGATGTAGAGCAAGCCCTACGTCGTCTCATCGCGGAAAAGCAGGACCTGCGTCGCGAGGGTCGAACCTCCCCAGCCTCGGCGGCGACTCCACCTCGACGAGCTCTCTCTGCGGTAATCACCTCCCCCCTGGTTTTCGTCGCACGAGCGATTAGACACAATTTGCTTAGAAGAGTTTTCGAACGACCCTGACGCAATGAAGCATGCGCGTCGGGTCCGGCACTTACAATCGGAGAGGGGGAACTCGATGAGCAGACGTACGGTACGCGCATTACCAGCCGGATTGATCGTCCTTACGATTGCCCTTGCGATGTCGCCGAGTTTTGGGCAAGGCACCAATGATTTGGGAGAATCTCGACAGGAGCGATGGAGTTCTACGGGTCAGGAGGATCAGGAATCAGGTCTGGACGCTGCAGGACAAGCGGTGTTGGGTGTTGAGCTGGGGACATCATCGAACTCATCCGACGGGTTCATCGTGGTTGGGCCGAATGTACGCGTCAACGCGCTTCAGCAGGAGCGGTTCGGCCGCTCCGAGACAACGGTCGCTGCCAGCGAGGATGGGCAGCGCATCGTGGTTGGCTGGAACGACGCCCGAGGATTCTGTGGCCCGCCGTTTGGACGTGTGTGTACACCACCGAACCCGCCAGGGCTGTCAGGGTTCGGCATCTCCACTAACCGAGGGATCAGTTTTACCGAGGGCGGCGCGCCACCGGTTTTTGTCGTCGACGGCGTGCCAGTTTTCACGCGCGGGGATCCCTGGTTGGCTGCGGACCGAGGCGGAAACACATTCTTCTACGCCAACTTGGCAGTGGATGCGCGCGACGCCAATGCAAGTCTTGGCGTTAGCGTCCACCGCGGCCGCTTCCAGGATGGGAGGTTTTCCTGGTTTGATGTGCACGTCTTCAACGCGGAGAACGCCCCGCGCGACTTCTACGATAAAGAGGCGATCACCGTCGAGGAGCGCGGGCGCCTCGGCGTCGTGACTGTGACGAACTTCCAAGAACTCTGTAACATGCCTCAGAACGGATCTGGACAAATCGAACTCTGGCGCACTAATGACGGCGGGACGGAGTGGTCGGGCCCTGTGATCGTTGGTCCTGAAATGCCGGACTCGGTGGCTGCGTGCGGGAACACCGGTACGCTGCAGCAGAGTTCCGTCCCGGCGATTGGACCCGATCGTGAGGTGTATGTCGCTTGGCAGCAGGGGCCCACGTTCACTGCTACGGGCGTCTCCACGGATGCCAAGATCGTGGTCGCGCGCTCACTAGACGGCGGGTTGACGTTCAACGAAGCCCAGACGGTCGCGGTGATCAACTCAATGCGGAACAACCCACCGGTAGGATATAATCGAGACCGCATCAATGACCACCCCCGCATCGCGGTGGTCACCACAGGTCCGAACCGGGGGCGGGTCTTTGTTTCCTTCTACAGCGCAGTCGCGCCGGTTACGCCCGCTTCGCTCAGTCCGTGTCCGCCGTCGCTGCTCCTACCGACCGGCTCCCAGTGCCGAGCTCAGAGGCTCACGTCATCTCAGGTATATGTTAGTCACTCGGACGACCTGGGGTTGACGTGGAGTACACCCGTCGCTGTTGGGCCGGCGTTATCTGACGCTACGGGGGTCAAGCGGTGGTGGCCCGTGGTGAATGTTCAACGAGATGGGGACGTCAGCGTTGTCTACTACGAGAGCGTGGAAGGGCAGACCACTGCTGGTTCTTGTCTTGTGTCGCTCGGGCGCTTTGGGCCCGCGCCGGGCGTTCCGCGGTTCCGCACGGGTCCCGCTCGCTCATCTGTCAACACCTACCTAGCGCGCTCAACGGACGGGGGTATGACGTTCGACGCGCCGGTCAGAGTGAGTTCGGCGACCTCGGACTGGTGCGCGACGAGGACCAATATCACTCCGAACTACGGCGATTACATTGGCGGTACCCGCGCCGCCGGCCGAGTCCTGGCTACATGGGCCGACGGCCGCAGCGGAGTGGCGGACACCTTCTTCGCCCCGATCCTCTTCCGGGGAACGGAGGCGGAGCGGCCGTAACGGGAAGAGCGTCGGTCGGGATTTGATCCCGTGCCCGGGGCACTTGCCGGTTGGGATGGCTCTCTAGGGGCATTACAGGGTTACCAAGATTGGAAGGGCGTTAGCTAAAGCGCGCAGTCGGGCAGTAACGATCACAAGGGGGTGGGATCATCTGATCCCACCCCCTTGCTGTTCTCCAACGAGCACTGGACCGTAGGTGAATGGTCAATAGATATCTTTTTCGCTTGCTGGCACGAAGGCGACGGGGTATGGGGATTGCCTGAGCCCGTACGATGTGGAAGGGCGTTGCGGTGGCGAGGTCAAGGGGCATTGGCCCAGGTTGGGGGGTTCCGATTCGGTAGACGACCCGCAACCTTGCTTCTCGTGCACAATCTTGATGATCGTCACACGCGCGTCCACACTAACCTCTCCGGCGAAGACAGCAACGACCATTTCCTGCGTGAAGTCAATCGTGGGCTCGGCCGCCTCCTTCTCTCGCGGACCCACCGCGTGTTGGTGCCATACCCTGCTCCAGGCGGCCGGACGCCGAATCACGAGAAGGGCGAGGGTGTGGATTCCCGACGCCGTCCCTGAAGCAATGGTGGTAAATGGCACCGCGTGCTCATCCGCGCCCGCGACAGATTTCATTGGCCCCGCTAGCAGGAGCGCGACGGCGATCACGATGAAGGAGGTGCGCAGGTAATTCGCCGCTATCCTTATCCATGGGCTCCAGTCGTTCCGATCTCCCTTCCATTTTACCCTGAGGGCTCAGGCAGCGGCTTCGGCTCATATTGACAGATTATCGGCACATGCTAGAATCCCCAATCACAAAGCGATGAGGGAGACGAGTACGCGGCCCGCGCCGCCCACAGCGAGCCGGGGATGGGTCAGGAGCCTGGCGGGCGGTGGCTGACGGAAGATCGCTCCTTCAAGCTGCGCACTGAACGAGTGAGGAGATCCCTCCTGGTGTAGGGAGGACTCTTCAACTAAGTAGGCCGCGCCGGACCCTCGCCCGTGATGCGGGGCGGAACAGGTTCAGCCTGTTCTAAGCGAGTGCTGAGTTCTGGCCGGCTCCGCGTCGGCTAGGGCCAGAAGTTGGGTGGTACCGCGGTAGTCCCGCCCCAAAACGGGGGGGGTCTTTGTATTTTGTGGAGGAGCTATGCGAGCCAAGAAACCGCGTGCGGCGTCAGCGGCGGCGACGAGGCGCAAGAGGACTCCGGCGCGGAAGACACACCGGAAGCGTCAGACCTCCGGGAAGCAAACGGGTGTGACCCGACTCCGCTTCCGTCCTATACCGTCGAAGGTTGACTTCCCGGCCCTTGAGCGCGAGATCCTGGCGTGGTGGATCGCCCAGGGCATCCTCGGCAAGTACCTCCATCGCAACGAGCGGGCGAGACAGAGGTGGTCCTTCTTGGATGGCCCGATAACCGCCAACAACCCCATGGGGGTGCACCACGCTTGGGGGCGGACGTATAAGGATCTCTTTCAGCGCTACAAGACGATGGGCGGGTTCCGGCAACGCTACCAAAATGGCTTCGACTGCCAGGGCCTCTGGGTTGAAGTGAACGTCGAACGCGACTTGGGATTCCGCAACAAACGCGACATCGAGAAGTTCGGCGTCGGGCCGTTCGTGAACCTCTGCAAAGAGCGTGTCTTGACTTACGCGGCGCAGATCGGGGAGCAGTCTGTACGGCTTGGCATGTGGATGGACTGGGAAGACCCTGCGATGCTGCGCCAGCTGGCCGCGGGGATGCGCCTGGATCCCGCCCAGCGCCTCACGGTGCAGGGTCGGCGCGGGCGGGTGAGTGGGACAGTAGAACAACTCGTCGGCCGACTCGGGTCCCCGCAACTGGGGGGTTCATATTACACCTTCTCTGATGAAAACAACTACGAGATCTGGGCGTTCCTCAAGCAGTGCTGGGAGCGGGAGATGGTCTACAAGGGCCACGATGTTATGCCGTGGTGTCCGCGCTGCTCGACTGGTATCAGCGAACATGAGATTGTCACCGAGGGCTACCAAGAGATCACTCATCCCGGCCTATTCGTGCGCTTTCCCCTCGTCGGACATCCGCGCCGGGCTCTGTTGGTCTGGACCACCACGCCTTGGACGCTGACGAGCAACGTGGCCGCAGCCGTGCACCCCGATCTCACGTATGCCGTGGTGCGCCAGAACGACGAGGAACTTGTCCTCGCCGAAGGGACCCTCTCCGTCTTACGCGGCGACTACACCGTTGTTGAGCGGCTCCCGGGGAAGCAGTTGGTCGGGATGCATTACGCAGGTCCGTTTGACGACTTGCCGCCCCAGCAGGGAGTAGACCACCGCGTCATCCCATGGACAGCGGTCGGTGCAGAGGAAGGCACCGGGATCGTGCACATCGCCCCCGGCGCCGGTGCCGAGGACTTCGCGCTCGGCAAAGAACACGGATTGCCTGTGATCGCGCCCATCGACGAGTTTGGCGCGTTCACGGACAAGTTTGGGTGGCTGGCGGGCAAGCGCACCGACGAAGCCGCGACCGCGATCATCGAGGACCTCCGCCGGACAGATCGCCTTTATAAGGTAGAGTCCTATACCCACCGCTATCCCGTCTGTTGGCGTTGCGGGACCGAACTTGTGTTCAGGCTTGTGGATGAGTGGTTCATCGCCATGGATCCGATCCGCCAGCCCCTGATGGCCGTCACCAAGCGCATCCGTTGGATCCCGGAGTTCGGACTGGACCGCGAGCTGGACTGGTTGCGTAACATGCATGACTGGATGATCAGCAAGAAACGCTACTGGGGACTGGCTCTGCCGATTTACGAGTGCAAGGCGTGTGGGGATGTCCAGGTGATCGGATCTGCCGAGGAGCTCCGCGACCGGGCGGTCGAGGGGTGGGAGGCTTTTGCCGGACACAGCCCGCACCGGCCGTGGGTGGATGCGGTCAAGATTCGCTGCAGGAAATGCGAAGCTACTGTGTCTCGGATTCCCGACGTGGGCAACCCGTGGCTAGATGCTGGCATCGTGTCGTTCTCAACACTGAACTACCGGACCGATCCGAAGACGTGGCGGCAGTGGTACCCGGCGGACTTCATCACGGAGAGCTTCCCCGGGCAGTACCGGAACTGGTTTTACTCGCTGCTGGTGATGGCGACGGTGCTCGATGGGCGCGAGCCGTTTCGGACATGCCTGGGCTACGCGTTAGTCCGCGACGAGCGTGGCGAGGACATGCATAAGAGCAAGGGGAACGCCATCGAGTTCAACGAGGCGGCCGACCGCGCGGGCGTGGACGTGATGCGCTGGGCGTACTGCGTCCAGAACCCCACCGCCAACCTGAACTTCGGGTACGCACTGCTCGACGACGTGCGCCGGCGCGTCATCATCCCCCTGTGGAATGTGGTCAGTTTCTTCACGACTTATGCGGCCCTGGAGCGCTTTGATTTCCCCGCCCTCCTTCGCCGTCAGCCGCCGCTGGCGGTGCTAGATCGATGGCTCCTGTCGCGAGTCCATGGGTTGGTGGCGACGGTGCGAGACCGCATGGATGACTACGATTCCGTTGGCGCCAGTCGGCCGG
>Ga0099829_10002846_pt1 | contig 10022 bp, 12 predicted proteins | sample CZO8metaG_3_FD_79336 | JGI IMG/M metagenome (GOLD analysis project Ga0099829, IMG submission 79336) | Vadose zone soil microbial communities from the Eel River Critical Zone Observatory, Northern California, USA - CZOApr15con2H2.8 metaG | ecosystem: Environmental > Terrestrial > Soil > Vadose...
AAGACCGATCTGCAAGGGGAGATGGGCCGGCTGGCGGCGACCCTGGGGATCGTCATCGACCCGGCCCGGTGGCCAGCACTGGTGTCGGCCGCGACGTTCGACCGTATGCGTCAGCGGGCCGACCGGTTGGCGCCGGCAGTCACTATTGACGGGTTCTGGAGAGACAACCGCCGTTTCTTCAACCAGGGCTCGAGCGACCAGTGGCGGTCCTTTATCGACGACGAGGATCTGGCCAGGTACGAAGCCCGGGTCAAGGAGCTGGCGCCGCCCGACCTGGCGGCGTGGGCTCACCACAAGGCCAGCCTCTAGCCGGACTGGCGACCCCCGTTCGCTTCCCTCGCTTGATCGCGCCTTTCGCCCACTCGTCCGCCTCTGTCAGCTCCTCGACGCTGAAGCCTCCGTGCTCGCGTTCGAACTGGGCAACGGCGTCCAGACCGGCGCGGATCGTCCTCCCCGCTCGAGCGGCGGCCGCCTCGATCGATCGCTTCTTACGCGCTCCCATCGTCAACTAACTCTACGTGGCAGGTTCTGGCCTCGTGAGGAAGATCACGCTGATGACGATCGTCCAGACGGCGAAAAGCAAGGACGAGAGGAGACTCAAGGGCGGGATCACGGGCAGGGCGAGGACAGCGATCACGAATCCGACCCATGCGAGCCACGCCGGGAACACCCGCGTTCGCCGTATCACGACGCCCGCAGCCGCGGTGGCCGCGCCGATACCGAGCATGGAGGCCATCCGCAGGCCCACCGCAAGGTCGTTCAGGAGGATCGCCGTCCCTGGGTTGAACACACCGCTGGCCCGGTAGCCCTTGTCGAAGTGAAGGGTGATGCCCTGGATGTTGTCGACCGCGTGGTATGCAAAGCCCATCGCCACGAAGACGGCGCCACCTAAGGCCACGATGATCGTCGGCGCGCTCACGCGACCGTCAGCCTCGCGAATCGCGCTCCATACCCCACCGAGGAACCACATGAAGAAGAACAGGCCGATGAAACCGAGGGTCCCGGCCACGAGGGCATGGGTGTTGTGAGACTTGTTGGCGTAGAAACGCAGGAACTTTTCTACGGCGTTGCGCTTACCGGTGTCAGGGAGGCTGCCCCGCACGATGGCGGACAGTACGGCCAGGACAACAAAAACGATCCCGGCGATGCCAGACCAGCGCCGTATGGTCACGGCGCCACTTCAGCCGGATCAGGCTCGGACACGATGTGCGCGCACGGCACCGCAAAGATCCGCTCCACCCGGTGCACCACATCCTGGTGAAGCCAGCGCGACACGCCCGCCGGCAACGTCGAGAGGATGATCTCGTCGTATGGCTCCGCCAGAGCTGGCTCGCTGATCAGCGCGTCGGCGATAGCCCGAATCGGGCTGGCGTCACCGACCTCACCGGTGACCTCGGCACCGAGGGAACGCAGCGATGCGAGGGCCGCCTCCAAACGCCGAGAAGCGAGAGCGCGCGCCTCCCCGTCGGTCCACGATCCTTTCGGTGGATGGGACGCCGGCACGACCAGGTGAAACTGGCACGGCCCTTGGGCCATCGCCGCCCGGATCCGCTCGCGCAGGCGGTCACCGCCGAGTGTCTGGTTGGCGACTACGAGGTATCGACGCACCGGCACACCCCCTGTGTACGGCTGCAAGAAAGGTTAGCTGGGCGCAGGCGTGTTGGCGGCCACGTAACTCCGGTACACCCCGAGCAGCGCGTCCTTCTGGCTGTCAGTCAGCCGGCGATCGGATCGGATGGCGTTCTCGGTGAGGCGATCGTCGACCGCGCCGTCGTCACCATGCTCGCCCTCGAGGAGACCGGCCTGGGCCAGCAACGTTTCGGCCGACACGTTGAGCGCCCCGGCGATGGCCTTGAGGACCCGGACCGACGGCTCGTGCAGACCACGCTCGATCTGGCTCAGATAAGGGTTGGAAATGTTGGTCTTTTGCGCTAGCTCGCGGAGCGACAGGTTGGCCAGCCGCCGCTCCCGGCGGATGAAGTTGCCAAGCAACTCCAGATGGGCTCGCCACCCGTCGTCAGGGTTCATGTCATGCCGTCTTCACGGGCCACGTAATACCATCTTCACGGGCCACGTAATGACGGTACAGGCTGCGCGAAAAACCCGGGCTGCAGGCAGCACTGCCGCAGCCCGGGTTTTCGGGATCTTCTGTTCCAATAGAGCGAGAGCGGGACTCAGGCGACCTTCGGCTCGGATGACTTGGTCGGCTTGGGGGCCGGCTTGGCCGGGGCGGCAGGCGCAAACAGGTCGACGAGCTTGAGGGCGAACTGCTTCTGGTTGGCGAGCACCTTCTCGGCGAAGGTGAACCACTGATCCACGACTTCCTTGGCCGGGGGCAGCTGCTCGGCGAACTGCGACTGGCTGACCCGGGTGGTAACGGGCTCGATGACCGGCTCTACGGCGTCGGCGACCTGCTTGACCGCGGAAAGGACGGCCTCTTCGCCGGACTTGAGAGCGTCGAGCACTTGGCTCTGGACCGAGCTCGTGGTTTCCAGGATGGTGGGCATCGTCGGGGGAACTCCTTTAGTCTTCTATGTGGGCGACAGTTGCTAAGTATAGTTAGCAACTGCTAGAGACGTCAAGAGACGTACGTCACAGTCCGCCACCCTCGGTGGTGCCCCCGCCCCCCTGACCCTTCGTAGCGACAGGACTGCGCACGGTGCTCCGGGCTACCATTCGGAGATGGAGCAGAACGGGACGCAGGACACTCATGAGGGCATGTCGCCTGGTTACGCCGCTCAGGTCGGCGACCGGCTACGCAAGATCCGGCGCCAACAGGGCCTCTCCCTCCAAGCCGTCGAAGCCGCCTCCGACCGGGAGTTCAAGGCTTCGGTACTGGGCGCCTACGAACGCGGGGAGCGCATTATTTCGGTACTCCGGCTGCAGCGGCTGGCCCGCTTCTACGGGGTTCCGGTCGATCAGCTCCTGCCCCGCGACATCGGTCCGATCCCCACACTCCCCCGTCCGGCCGCCGGCGACCACGACGCCAACGGCAACAGCGGGAATCCGAGCGAGCGGGACGGCGCCGGTCCGGTCGCCATCGACCTGGCCCGCCTCGAGACCCTGGAGGCCCCGGAGAAGGACCTCATCAGTCGGTACGTCGGGATGATCCAGCTACAGCGGGGCGACTTCAACGGCCGCATCCTCACCATCCGGGACGAGGACATCCGGGCCCTCGCCCGGCTGTTCGAGCGCGACGCCGACAGCATGCGCGAGCGCATCGAGGAGCTCGGTATTCGGCTGCAGACGGCCGAGACCTTCTAGTCCCTCTAGCATCGGGGGCGTGGCTGACCCCGCCAACTCCGCCAACCCGGCCGACCCCGCCGACCGTCTCTACTTCCACCAGCTTCTGTCCGGCCGCGACTTCGCGGTCGACGACCCGCTCGCGTCCCAGATGGTGAACTTCGTGTATCTCATCGGCGACCGCCAGACCGGTGAGGCCGTCGTGGTCGACCCCGCCTACGCGGTGAACGATCTGCTCGACCGGTTGGCGACCGACGGCATGCGCCTGACAGGAGTGCTCGCGACCCACCACCATCCCGACCACGTCGGCGGCTCGATGATGAGCTACTCGATCCAGGGTGTCAGCGACGTGCTGAAGACGCAGCCGGTCCAGGTCCACGTCAACCGCAACGAAGCGGAGTGGGTCCGCCGTACGGCCGGCATCTCCGCGACCGACCTCGTCGCCCATGACAGCGGCGACGTCATCGAGGTCGGCGCCATCCCCATCAAGCTGCTCCACACACCCGGGCACACGCCGGGCAGCCAGTGCTTCCTCGTCGACGGCATGCTCGTCTCAGGCGACACCCTGTTCCTCGAAGGCTGCGGCCGAACCGACCTCCCCGGCTCCGACCCCGAGGCGATGTACGAAAGCCTGCAACACCTCGCCTCGCTCCCCGACGACACCGCGGTCTTCCCGGGCCACCGGTACTCGCCGCAGTCGGCGGGCACGATGGAGGCGATCAAACAGATCAACTACGTCTACAAGCCCCGCAACAAAGAGGCGTGGCTAACGATGTTCGGCGTCGGCTGAAGCCACGACGCCAGTAGCCAGAAGCGACGCAACCAGATCGTCCGTATAGCCGATCTCAGCCAGCACCCGCCGGGTGTCCTCACCGAGCAACGGCGCGCCCTCAGCGCCCGACTCCTCCCCCACCATCTGGCCGAGCGGTCCCCGCACATGCCGGTACGTCCCGTACCGATCATGCGAGGCGGTCGCCACCAGTCCCCGGGCCGACACATGCGGATCCTCCAGCGCCTCACCCAGGTCGTTCACGGGCGCGCACGGCACCCCGGCCGACGACAGCCGCTGCACCCAATCGGCCGACGGCGCGGTGCGAAGGATGTCCTCGAGCAACGGGATCAACCGCTTCCGCTCGTTGAACCGCTGCTCGTGGGTCACGAACTCGGGCCCATTCAGCCTCGCGTCGCCGGCCGCGGCGGCGAAGCGTTTCCACATCGGGTCGTTCCCGACGAAGACCGCGACGTAGCCGTCAGAGGTTGGGAAATTTTGGGCCGGCACGATCGAAGGATGCGCGGCGCTGGGCGTGCGGGATGGTTCGAAGGAGGAGTTGAGTTGCCACGACGCCAGGTAGGTCAGCATTGACACCTGGATGTCGAGCAGGGAGAGGTCGATATGCCGGCCCCGTCCAGTGCGGCCCCGCTCGATCAGCGCGCTGCACACCGCCAACGCTGCGCCCATTCCGCCGCTGTGGTCAACATACGAGATACCGGCCTTACCGGGCGGGCTGTCCGGCTCACCGGTCAACGACATGACACCGGCGAGAGCCTGGATGGTGTAGTCGTAGCCGGGCCGATCCGCATACGGGCCGGTCGCACCGAAACCGGTCAGCGAGCACGTCACGATGCGATTGTTGACTGCGGCGAGAGCGTCGTGGTCGAGCCCAAGCTTCGCCATCACGCCGGGGCGGTAGTTGTCGACGACCGCATCGGAGGTGCGCACCAGGTCCATCACAACCCGCCGGCCCTGCTCGGTGGACAGGCGCACACCCAAGGACCTTTTTCCCCAATTCAAGGACAGAAAGTAGAGCGACTCATCGTTGACGAACTTGGGACCGATGTGGCGGGCCTCGTCCGGGCGCTCCGGGTCTTCGATCTTGATGACGTCCGCACCGAGCTCGGCCAGGATCAGGGTGGCGTACGGTCCGGCCAGGAAGTGACAAAAGTCCAGTACCCGCACGCCGGACAGAGGCCCATCGCTCATGCCTCTTACAATAGGGACATGCCCGATGCCAGGCCTCCTTTGCCGTATGACTTCCTACCGCCCGTCCCATCGTTCACCGTCACGAGCGACGACGTCGCCGACGGCCAGATGCTCGGCGAAGCCCAGCTGTACGCCGGCAAGAATCTCTCGCCCCACCTTCGCTGGGAGGGGTTTCCGGCCGAGACCCGCGGCGTCGCCGTCACCTGCTTCGACCCCGATGCGCCGACGGGGAGCGGGTTCTGGCACTGGGTCCTGTTCGATCTGCCCGCGTCGGCGACGGAACTTCCGACCGGCGCGGGTAGTGGCGACAAGGCCGGGCTTCCGACCGGCGCCACCCATGCCCGCAACGATTTCGGCACCCACGACTTCGGCGGCGCCGCGCCCCCCGAAGGGGACCCACCGCACCGGTACCTGTTCGCGGTGCACGCTCTCGATACCGACACGCTCGGTCCCGACGCGAACGCGTCGCCGGCGTATGTCGGATTCAACCTCCGTTTCCACGCCATCGCCCGGGGGCTACTGATCCCCGTCTACGGTCACTGAAACTTTTGCCGCAGGGTCTCGGCCACCTCTTCCGGTGCGACGTCGATGAGGGCGGTGTCCTGTAGCCGCTCGAAGTAGGTCACGTCGCTGCGGTACATCGGCTCGGCGTTGGCCCGGCTGACGACCTTCATCAGGAGGAAGTACCGGCTCTGGCTGGCCTCGGGGCCGCCCCCGCCGAGGCTGAAGTTGAACGACGTGAGATTCCAGTCGAAGTAGGCGCCGAAGATGCGCGACAACCCTTCGCCGAGCGCGGCCGCGTCGTTGTCGGTGAGATCCACGATGTCGGCGGCGCCCTCGACCACGCCCCACACCTCGTAGAACCCGCTTGGGGCGAATGGCGTCAGCCAGGCCACTCTTCCAGTCGTTCCGACCCAGCGCGGGCCCGATTTCTCTTGCTCGAGGAGCGTTTCCCAGTAGTGGTGGGGCCATTGGGCGGAGCGCTCCACCAGGTTGCGTTGGGTCGTGCACCCGTAGCCGTCGTGGGCCGACTGCATGTGCGGATGCACGAGGGAGCTGCCCGAGGGCGGCAGTTGGTTGGCGTTGATCGAGCTCCACGTCGCCGACGGGTCGAATCGCCGCACCGCGTGGCCGTGAACGATGAGGGCGGCCAGGGCGTCACCGACCAGACCGGGCGTGAGCTGGTCGAGGTCGACGAAGTGGCGCTCGGTGTCGTAGATCCCGACCGCGCTGTGCACGGCGTAAGCCAGCACGTTGGGGACGACCACCGCCTGGCCCCGCCGGATCCTGCCCTCGGATATGAGCGAAGCCGGGAAGGGAAAGGTGGCCTGCTCGAAGACGTCGGCGCAGAACGGGCAGAACGGCGGCTTGGCGGTCAACTCCCGCAGGTCAGGGCGGTTCGGGGGCTGCAGCTTGACACCGGTCAGGATGCGGGCGATGTGGCCGGTGAGTGGGTCTCTCCGCCACCGCAATGTCGTGGTCGTCCATTCCTTTCCTGTGGCCGCCGTGGCCAGGTTCGGGACGCTCGCCTTGAGCTCTTCTTCCTCGAAGGTGATCGTTGGCATTGGCGGCGACGCTACCCGGTGGCCAATACTCGCCGTCATGTCTGGCTGGAACTTCGCCAACGTCTGGGAGGTGGTGGCCGAGGTCCGCCCCGATGCCCCGGCCGTGAGCCAGGGCGACCGGCAGTACACGTGGGCCGACTTCGACCGCCGGGCCGACGGTGTGACCAGCGCCCTGCTCGAGCTGGGCGCCACCCAGCAGGCCTCCGTCGCCCAGTACCTCTACAACTGCCCTGAGTACCTCGAGTCGGTCTTCGCCACCTTCAAGGCCGGCCTGGTCCCCGTCAACACCAACTACCGCTACGCCGACGACGAGCTGGTCTACATCTGGGACAACGCCGACGTCGCCATTGTCGTCTTCCACGACACCTTCACCGAACGGGTCGAACGCATCCGGTCGCGAGTGCCACGGGTTCACGGCTGGCTGTGGGTCGACGACAGCGGCGGTGCCAGCGCCTGCCCGTCGTGGGCGGTGCCGTACGAGGGGGCGGCCCGGTCAGGCGGGCCCGGGCGGGCCCGAGTTCGGGCGCCCTGGGGCCGCAGCCCCGACGACCTCTACCTGCTGTACACGGGCGGCACGACCGGCATGCCGAAGGGTGTGATGTGGCGCCAGGACGACCTGTTTGCCGTCCTCAACCGGACCGCCGGCGTGCGCTACCCCGAAGAAGGGAGCCTCGATGACGTGCGGGCGGGCCTCGGTGAAGCCACCAAGCGACTGAAACCCGGGCGGAATCAGGCGGGCCGGATGGTGCCGTGCCCGCCGCTCATGCACGGCAGCGGCGCCTTCACTACGTTTGCGACGCTCGACAGCGGCGGCAGCGTCGTTCTGCTGGCGGGGCGGAGCTTCGACCCGGTCGAGTTGCTGGCCACCATCGAGGGGATGCGGATCACCGAGGTGATGATCGTGGGGGACGCGTTTGCCAAGCCGATCCTGCGCGAGCTCGACGCCCATCCGGGGCGCTGGGACCTGTCGTCGTTGTGGTTGATGGTGTCGTCGGGTGTGATGTGGGCGGCCGAGACCAAGGAAGGACTGCTCCGACACAACCCCGGGATGCTGTGTGTCGACACGCTCGGCTCATCGGAGGCGATCGGCATCGCTCGCTCCCGGTCGTCTCGCAAAGCGACCGCGTCGACGGGCGGCTTCACCCTCGGCGACGGCGCCCGTGTCATCACCGACGACGGCCGCGATGTCGTACCGGGCTCGGGCGACATGGGGCTGGTGGCTGTTCGAGGCCGCACGCCGATCGGGTACTACAAGGATCCGGAGAAGACGGCGGCCACGTTTCGGATGATCGACGGTGTCCGCTGGTCGGTGCCGGGTGACTGGGCCACCGTCGACGCTGACGGTTCTGTTCGCCTGCTGGGGCGGGGGTCGGCGTGCATCAACACCGGCGGCGAGAAGGTTTTCCCCGAAGAGGTCGAGGAGGCTCTCAAAACGCACCCGTCGGTGCGCGACGCCGTGGTCGTCGGCGTTCCCGACGAGCGTTTCGGTGAGGCGATCGTGGCGCTGGTCGAACCGGCCGGCGGGGCGTCTCTTGATGGGGCCGAGCTCATCGCCCACGTGAAGGGCCGGCTCGCGTCCTATAAGGCGCCCAAGCGCGTCCTCACCATTCCGACCATCGGGCGCGACACCAACGGCAAGGTCGATTACCGGCGTCTCAAGGCCGAAGCGGCCGATCGTCTATGAACACCGCACGCGTATGAGCACGGAGCATCCCATCCCGACCTCGCCTTCCACCCCGACCGAAGCGCGACAGCCGCCGTCGCCGCCACCTCCTGCGTCGGCGCTCGACCGGGCCTTCCTCACCGACCAACCGGACACCGGGATGCTCATCCTGGTGCGCCACGGCCAGCAGGACCTCCCCCGAGGTCACGATGCTGCCGTCTCGGAATGGGTCGACCCGCCGCTGTCAGAGATCGGCCAACGCCAGGCCCACGTGATCGGCGACTCCCTCGCCACCGAGCACATGTCCGCCGTCTACTGCAGTCACCTGACCCGGGCCCACGAGACCGGAATGCAGATCGGCAAGCACCACGGCATGGAACCAATCGTGCTGCAGGAGCTACGGGAGATCGAGATCTTCCGCGATCTCCCCCGCGACTCGAACATCAGGGACATGATCAAAGAACCGTTGCGTCGCGGCATGCAGGAGCGCTTCGTGCGCGAACGCAGCTGGGACGTCTACCCCTACAGCGAGACCAGCGCCGAGTTCAAACATCGCGTCGTCACGACGATCGAGGGGATCCTCGCCACCCACCCCGGTCAGTGTGTCGCCATCGCGTGCCACGCCGGGGTCATCAACTCATACATCGCCTATGTCCTCGGCCTGCCGGAGGACATGTTCTTCCGGCCCGGCCACGCATCGGTGAGCCGCGTCCTGGTGGGCGACGGCCGGCGTGTCATCCACACTCTCAACGAGCTGCATCACCTGGCCGAGGTCGATCAGGCCCTTGTGACGTTTTGACGGCGAGTTTTTGGAGGATCTCCTCGGTCACCGCGTCGATAGGCTGCTCGCCGTTGATCGTGACGAGCAGGCCGAGCTGATCGAAGTAATCGACCAGGGGCCGGGTGACCTGATTGAACACGTCGAGGCGGTGACGGATGACCGCCACCTGGTCGTCGCTTCGACCCTCCTGCTTGGCCCGGCTCAGCAGCCGCCGCAACAGTTCCTCGTCGCTGACATGCAGATAGATGACGGCGTCCAGGCTGACGCCGGCGTCGGCTGCCAGGCGGCGGGCTTCGTCAGCCTGACGAGTGTTGCGGGGAAAGCCGTCGAGCACGAACCCATCCTTCTCGTTGGCCGGCAGCACCCGGCCCGCCACCATGGCCATCACGACCTCGTCGGGCACCAGGTCACCCCGGTCCAAGTACTCCCTGGCCGCCTGACCGAGGGGCGTCCGCGCCTCGACCTCCTCACGCAACAGGTCACCGCTGGCGATGTGCTCGATCCCGAAATGGTCGGCCAGCCGGGCGGCCTGCGTCCCCTTCCCGGCGCCCGGAGGGGCGAGCATCAGCAGCCGCATTCCGCCCATCCTGACAGACTTCGTTCCCTCCCGCGGCGACGTGTTCTCGCAGGTCAGCGACCTGGGTCACCGATATCCTCGGACCGGGGTAAAGGCGTCAGGCGGCAGGTGGTCGACGTGATCGGGCCACTCGGGCAGCCACCGCGCCCGCCGCGCCGACGACTACCACGGTGGTGGCGACAACGAGAAGCCAGGCCGGGGGTCCACCTCCG
>Ga0099829_10002848_pt1 | contig 10022 bp, 6 predicted proteins | sample CZO8metaG_3_FD_79336 | JGI IMG/M metagenome (GOLD analysis project Ga0099829, IMG submission 79336) | Vadose zone soil microbial communities from the Eel River Critical Zone Observatory, Northern California, USA - CZOApr15con2H2.8 metaG | ecosystem: Environmental > Terrestrial > Soil > Vadose...
AGACTGAGCGGACGACCCTGGCTTGACCTGCAGCGAGAACGGATTTGCTTGGAGAGCAAAGTCGGGCGTGATAACCTGGACGCTGACGAAGTAAGTATGAGTTATCAAACCGATGGTAGCGTTCAACATCACATAATATCCACCTCCCAGCAGACCATGCGGCACCTGGATCGTCAGAGTCGTCGTCGCCGTTCCGTTCGCAACAAGATGCACCAGACGGCTGTTGAGAGTCGCGTTTAGAACCGACACCGTTGATAGAGTGACATCCCCGCTCAACCCATCGATACTGCTCAGAGTCACGGTACCAGTCGCGGAGTCTCCGGGCTTCAACGAGAACGAGAATGGGAAGACTGAGAGAGAAAAGTCAGGGCCGATAACGTTCACCTGTACGTAGGTCGACCGGGTGAGATTCCCGCCCGTCGCTGTCACCTGGAAGAAGTTGCTCCCGGGTAGAGTAGTTAACGGAGCGGAGAACGTCAACACTGTAGTGACGGTCCCGTTGGCGACCGGGATCAGAGTCGTGATGCTCGGCGAGACAGAAATGCGACTGCCAGAGTATGTAGTAGCGGTGATTGTGACGGGCGCCTTGAAATTGTCAAAGCTCGTCAGTGATATCGTGGAATTAGCTGTCTGTCCCTGACGGACAGTAAAGAATGACGGGGACGCGAAAACGGAAAAGTCGGGCCCAACTACCTGCACCTGGAAGAAGTTTGAATGCTGGATCTGCCCGGATGTACTGAACACGGTGAGATAGTAATAGCCTGGGCTCATGCTGAGTGGCACATCGACAGTGAGCGTCGAGTTCGCGGTACCTCCCGCAGACAGGGCCACATTGGATGGAGTAATCGAAGTCTGAAGGCCAAAAGGTGTGGAAGTGGTGAGACTGACGCTGCCAGTGAAAGTGTCGATGCTTGATAACGACACCACCGACCTTCCAGAGCCGCCCTGTGAAATGGTGAGAAATCCAGGATTGAAGGAGGTGGAGAAGTCTGGACCGATTATCTGAACAGTCAGGTATAGGTTCCGAACAAGGTTGCCGCTCGTAGCGGTTAGGGAGAGACTGTAGTATCCCGGAGTCAGGCCCTTAGAAGCAGTCACGTTGAGAAGAGCGGTCGAGGAGAGCCGCGTAGAGTTTAGTGTTACGCTGCTAGGAGTCACCAGGGCAGTGAACGGTCCGGATGGATTCGTCGTTACGTTGATTGCGGCTGAAAAGCCTCCGACCGCAGAGAAGGTCAGAGTAGCATTTCCGCTCTGGCCAGTTTGGACTGGAATGAAGTAAGTGTTGCTTCTGAACCTAAAGTCGGGGCCAGTGACATTGACATTCACGTAAGCACTATGGAAGATATTGTTCGCACTCGATCCAGACACATAAACCGAATAGATGCCCGGAGGACCCTCCGCTGGTGTCGAGACTGTAAGAGTTGTACTGGCCGTTCCGCCTGCAGTCAGGGTTAGCGTGGGGATGGCGAGAGAGGCAGTCACTGGAGCGTAGGATGAGGCTGAGAGAGTGATCGTTCCCGCGAAGCCGAGGATGCTCGCAAGAGTGATTGTCGAGGTTGCGGACTGCCCCTCTTTGAAAGTGAGGAAACTAGGGGTCGCGGTTATGCGGAAGTCGGGTCCAGTTACGTTGACCTGAACATAGATCGACCGTGAGATGCTCCCGCTTACAGCGTTAACATACACTGCATTGACTGAAGGAGGAACTCCAGTGTTGGCGACGACGTTGAGGATCGCTTCACCCTTCGTGTTTGTCGCATTGAGCGTTACCGAGGATGGAGAGATTGTGGGTGTGATTGGACCGTATGATTGGATTTGCAGAGTTACTGTTCCAGTGAACAGACCTCTACTCGCAACTGTGATCGTTGAGCTTTTCGAAGATCCCTCAGACAGAGTCAGATTGCCAGGATTAGCGTCGATGGTGAAATCGGGCGGCGCAATGGTAACGGCGATGATAGCATCATGTGATATCGCTCCAGAGGTAGCGTTTACGCTAATCAGATACGTGCCTATGGTCGTTGAGGAATTTGACGCGACCGTCAGAACGGATGTCGCTGTCGGACTGCTGGACGACACCGCCAGACTCAACGAGCTGATTGCCACGCTAGGCGGATGCGATGGAAGAGTGCCCAAGAGATGCGGACTAAGGCCGATAGTTCCGGTAAACTGGTTGAGACTTGCTAGATCCAATCGGTAGCTCGCGGTTTCGCCGAGGTGCGGGCCAGGCGTCTGAGCTGACGCGTCGAAGGAGAAGTCCGGACTAGTATCGGGCGTCCAGATGTTTGTCGCCGTTGCCTCGAAGAAGATTTGAGTAATCGTGAAACCAGATGGCGAGGTGTAATTCGCGTTCTCGTACGCCTCGACCAATAATCCAGTCTTGGCGTCCCAGTAGTATGCGGCCTTCAATGTTACGTATGTAGCCTGATACGTTATGTTCAGCACGTTTACAGTTCGCAGCGCGCCAGCATAGACCTCGTTAACAGTCTCATTAACGGAGACACCGAGGTAACCAGGATTCTTGAAAAGCGGGTCTCCAGCGGTCAGACCTCCCGCGAGCAAATATGGAACGAGATTTCCCTGACCAGTGTCCGTGGTCCCCGTCAACGTCGCGTTCGTCTGACTACGGTTACTGTAGGTTGTAACTAGCAACGCGGTCACGGTATTTGTCAGAGTGTCAACGCTCTTCACCTGGATAGCGAGCGAGCTGACGTTCCCCGGAAAAGGAGGATACGGAGTAGTGTTGTTCACACTGAACTTTCCATAAGTTATCTCATCCCCCGCTTTAACGCCCGGAGCGTAATTGGTAAGGGCGTAAGCGTTTGGAAAACTGTGAAGCCAGACTGATGATAAGACGATGATTGCGAGCAGGACAGAATAGACGTTTAACTTTCTCAATAATCGTCCCGATTCTTGTTAACATTGGAAGTTAATAAAGCACTAGCGCCAAATCGTTTCTTCTCGCTATCTCGCGCTATACAGAAATAGCCAGTCGGGACCCATCACGTCTCCACTTTCTCATTCTAGCTTGTACTCAAATGTGCGCACAAACCCTCGACTAGACGCACCACGATTCTCTGAAAGCCTATGTAGCCCACACGCGCCCGCGATTGCTTTGGAAAATGCTCTCGATTCCAAGGCTAAGGCTCAACCCTGACCAGGAGAGAATCAACCTCGTCCTCAACCGAGGCTCACCAATCATTCTAACTACCCTCGCGAGCATCGTCATCTTCCACGGCTACATCCTAATCCAGGAGAGCAACGGAGGCTCGGATCTCGTAAGTGCCGATATTCCGAAGAGCCTGATGCTGCTAAACGGCCAGAACCCGTACTCGACACAGCCCTGGGCCTCACCCTACCCACCCCTACTGCTGTTGACACTTTCAGGGCTCATCAGATTCACCAGCGTATTCGCCTCCCCGTATTCCCTCAACATCATCAGCCAACAGCTCAGACTCATCGGCCTCTTCGCAAACGCAGCAGTCGCACTCATCATCTACCTAGCAATCCGGTCCAGAACCAGCAACCCCCTAGAAGCACTCATCCCAGCAAGCCTCTTCCTGGCTCTACCCGCGATCAGTACCTCACCCCTCTATTTCTTCCACAGCGACACCTTCGGCTACCCCATTCTCGCCCTCGCAGGGTTCACTCTTGCCAAGCATCGCTACTTTACAGGAACGACCCTCTTAGCGACAGCTACCATCTTCAAGGTCCACCCTATTCTAGCTCTCACCCTAGTCTCGATCTGGCTGATCCGAACCCAGGGGGCACGCAAGACCTTGCCCAGCCTTGTCACCACCGCACTCATCACCACCTTTGGGCTAGTCCTCCCCTTCGCGATTCCAGGCTACCAACAGTCCATACTAGGCTTCAACCTCACAAACCAAGGAAACGGAACCACATTCACGATAATGAGCCTCGTCAACGCAATCCTACCCTCAACCCTCCAATTCACACCCAGCGAACTCTTCACCAACCAAGTCTGGATAGCCACCACAGCCGCCCTCTACACCATAATCCTCGGAACAGTGTGGACCAAAGCGCGAAGCCTTACCTGTATCGACGTCATCCTGCTCGGACTAGTCGCCTGGCTCATTCCCCTAAGAATCGTGTACGCCCACTACATCGTCTGGGCAATCATACCCGTCCTCATGCGTGGCAGACTCAAACAGACAATCATCATTACCGGACTCCTCCAACTCGCCGACACACTCGCCTACTGGTCATCCTCCCCCGGCAGCAGTCCGATAGCAGCAATAATCACGTCCTACGGACCGGTTCTGACTAGCGTAGTAATCCGAATCATCGGAGTCACTGCACTAGTCTTTGTTCTGAACTCGTTGAGGAAGAATCCTAGAGGTCCCCTAGTAAACTTGACCGTTACAACACAGACTGTTCTCTCAACGAGAGCGCCATAGCGTCAGGGTCGTCCAGTCGCCAAATATGTAAAACCAGCTTCTACGGATTCCTTCCGGGTTCTAAGATTCCTCGTATCGAAAAGGACAGGATCAGGGTTCATCTTAGCCTTCACCTCGGAAAGATCGACCTCTCGAAACGCCGCATGATTCGTCGCGATAACAACAGCATCAGCATCCTTAACCGAATCAAGAATTGAGCTCGCCGACGCGTACTGAACGCTGCCCACCCTAATCGTTTCGACAAACGGATCGTATGCAACGACTCTGACGCCGAGCCGCTGGAAGATCTTCAGCAAGTCAACGCTTGGACTCCTCCGTGTATCCTTGACTCCTCCCTTGTATGAAAGACCCCAGAGCGCCACCTTCACCTTTCGCGGATTCTTCTTCATCTTCCGTAGAGTCTTCAGCAACCTGTCGACAGTGTGCTGGGGCATTCCATTGTTCAACACTTCCGCGGCCGAGACCATCCGCAGCGGGAAGCCAGCTTTCTTCGCCTTGTAAACCAGATAAAACGGGTCCTTCGGAATACAATGCCCGCCAACCCCGGGCCCCGGATAGTGAGCCATGAAACCGAAAGGCTTCGTCGCTGCTGCATCAATCGCCTCGATAAAATCAACACCCAGCTTTTCATGCAGTACAGCCAGCTCATTGACCAATGCGATGTTCACATATCGAAACACATTCTCCAGCATCTTAGTCGCCTCCGCGACAGAAGGACCACTAACCCCCACAACCTTCGCCTGAAGAATCGCGCTATAGAACGCCGCACCCAGCCGCGTCGACTCCTCATCCACGCCACCAACAACCTTCGGAATACTCCTCACGCCAAACGAAGCGTTACCATAATCGATCCTCTCCGGAGAATAGACCAGCGCAAAATCCTTTCCAGCCGTCCTCCCACCCCGTTCAAGGAGCGGCCGAAAAACCTCCTCGGTAGTGCCGGGATAGCTTGTGCTCTCGAGAATTATCAGCTTGTAATCCGTCAGCTGATTAGAGAGGCTCTTGGCAACCGATTTTAGAAACGAGAGATCAGGATCCCCATCCTTCCTCAGCGGTGTAGGAACACAGACGATCGCGATATCCGACCGGGGAACAGCCTCCGACACTTTCGTGTAGGCCTTGATCTTTCCGGAGCCGACCAGTGACGGCAGAAGCTCCTCGCTGTACTTGTCTTCGATATAACAGACACCCCGGTTGATTTGTTCAACCCTGCTCCCATCAACATCGACTCCGAGAACGTTGAAACTTGCTTGGGCCGACGCGACGGCGAGCGGCACCCCAACATAGCCCAGGCCAATAACGCATACTGTCGCATCCTTTGAAGAAATTCTATCCGCTAGGACTGAGGCGCTTCCCGCCAAACCCTAGTTGGCCCCCAAAAGCTTCTCGAGAATCTCATCGACTCTCTCAAAATGGCACTCCATGAAAGCACTAGTCTAGTGCCGCGTATTTCTTGCTTCGCCGCATCTTGCCCAACAATGATCGTTGGGATCCAGGAGTTACTGCGATGGGGAAGGCTTCTCTTCTGTCGTAAGTGTTGGATCTTTCTTCTTTTGAGCCGGCATTATTCCAGTTATGACAGTCGTGACATTCGTGGGGATCTGTGGTGTTGGTGCTTGCGGAGGCTGAAGAACAGTTGAGCCGGCCGGTTCTTGAGGCTTGAACAAAGGCATTGGCCGTTGTGCAGGTAATGCTCCCCCATGCTGTACGCTTGGACCTGTTGGTGCCTGAGGCCTGAGATCGTGGAACGGCTGTTGCGGAAAGGGTGCTCCCATTTGTCCCGGCCGAGGACCTGTCGCTGGAGGTTGACGGTTCAGGGTCAGCTGTTCGAGAACTGAAGTCGGCCGGACTTCCGTTTTAGAAACTGGAACTGCCGTAGGCTGTTCAGCCCCAGCACCCGCGATCGAACCGAAGCTCGAGCGTCTGTCCGCCATGTCCGCTTTCAAAGCGGCCACGACCGGATGAAAATCCATATTCGGTTTAGCAAACGCTTCAGGCTGATTCTTACTCGGCTCTGCTACGAGCTTGGTCTTAGGTGCAGAAGCAACGGAAGGAGAAGTCACCTCTAGAGAAACTGCTCCGAACCTCTTCTCTCCATGCCTTCGCCTCACGAACATTGCACTGGAGGCGGATCCAAGGATGAGTAGCGTCCCGAGCATTCCGATTATCAGACCGTCAGCCTGGAAAACGCCGTTAAGATATTCACCGAGATACTTGTTGTTCAGATACTCTTCAACAAACCAAAACGATAGAGAGAGAATTACAACCGACTGGACCATGATAACAATCTTGGAAGCAGATCCATGTCCAGCCGTAGACCCTGTACTCACACTCGAATCCAACCCGCGGCCTCCTCGCAACGACCTCAACAAGCATGGATTCTCTGTTAAGATGAATGAAACCAGCGACAACAATCCTCAGTACCCGGTTTCAAGATGGAATCGAGAACTCGGAGATAGAATCAAGGATGACGCATCAGAGTATCAAGACTCTTTTTTATCCCCGAGGCGATAAGGACTGAAAGAGGAGTGGAGCCCGAATGCTCCGCGAGAAGGGTCTGTTTCTCGCTCCGACACCGGACGATCCCTCGTTTGTAGCGATGGGAAACCCTAACTGAAACGAATAGGTTGGTAAGTAAATGAGCATGGGTTGCCATCTTCACTGTAGGGGCCTTACGTTGGTCCTTGTGGCTCTGTCAATAGCGAGTCTGATATTTCTCTCGTCGGCTGAAAGGGCGTCTGCTGCCCCGACGGGCGCTAACTTTGACCATGTTGTGATTATCGCGATGGAGAATACTGCGTATGCCTCTGTTTTCGGTTCCGGAACGGTCTCATCATGTCCAACAAGCAGTGCTCCATTCCTTTGCAGCATGCTTCCTCTCGGCTCAACCCTACCCAATTACAATAGCTACGGCGCGACGACCGCTGACGCTAATGACTTCAACGGCTGTTCGGCCGCATGTTATGTTGGGCTTATGCTCGGCTACACATACGGTGTTACCGATGGTTATTCTTTCAGTTCAGTCAGCGGTAATCCGCAATTTGTAACAAGTCTAGCATCCGCTGGTCTTACCTGGCAGGCTTATTGTGAATCAGGCTGCCCCCGAGGCGCTGACCACTTTCCGTTCTCCGGCGCAAATACATTTACCACCTCCTCAGTTTCAACCAATAGCATCATTACTGCTGCTAATTCTGGTACGCCTCCCAACTTTCTCTGGTATACTCCAACCGACAGCCACAACATGCATGATGTTAGTGTCTCCACTGGAGACAGTTATCTCAAGTCGTTCCTCGTAGGATCTGGTAGCATAACCAGTCCTGCTTCTGGCTCGCTGTTAGCTTCTAATGTCTTCACAAATCCAAGCTATCGTACTCTGCTATACCTCTGGTGGGACGAGTGCGGTGGAAACAACGGCATCTGTGATGGCAATAATGCCGCGCCCAACCTGCTCTATGGTACTACAGTCAAGAAGGGCTACGTCTCTCCGGACACGACAGGAATAGACGAGTATGCAGCGCTCAGGACAATAGAGAACAACTGGGGAGTCTCCCCATTAGCCCAGGGCGACACAGCTGCCGCAAATGCGGGATACACGTTCAATGACGTGTTCTCCTCCGGGACCTCTCTACCGCTGTCTGCAAGCTTCACCTTCTTGCCAAACAATCCCACTAACGGTACAGCAGTTGCGTTTACAGCCGCGGCTTCTGGAGGAACTGCACCGTATTCTTACTCTTGGACCTTCGGCGATGGAACCTCAGCCACAGGAGCTAGCCCCACTCATGCATTCCCCAAGACCGGCACCTACTCCGTAACAGTGACTGTGAAAGACTCGAACAGCACGACCACAACCAGCACACGGCAAGTCACAGTCACAGTTTCAAACTCGCCCCCAACCATCACCTTCCTGTACATTGGACTAATCGCTGGAGGAGCCATCAGCGTAATCGCATTCCTTGTAAAATATCATTCTCGCAACCGCAAACTATCCGCCGCATTGAAGAATGCGCGGTAGAAATAGTCTGGCACAGATTCCGCTCTGTGAGACAGATGAAGTATGACCCTGATGAGGAAAAACCGGGGCGTCTTAGACTCGTCCCTAAATTGCACACATCGATCCCGGTTCAGGATAGTGGCGGGGATGATTGGGGAGCGAGCAGGGTCGCGATGATTCCTACACCTAGCGCGATCGCTCCCAGAACAAAATCGATGACGTAGATTCTGCTCGTCTTCGCGAACTTTAACAGATAGGATATGACGATGATCCCCAGCACTGCCGCGGTTGCGATCGCGATCAAGACGCCAGTCGGCTCGACCACTTGTATCGCCGTGTCGACCTGGGATCTGCTGAGGATCAGGGTTACGAAGAAGGCGCCCAATGAAGCTGGAATGTAGGCAAGATAGGACAACCTGAAGGCTTGCTCGGGCTTCACTCCCATCAGAAGCATTGTTGAAACAGTCATGCCGGATCTGCTTACTCCGGGCAGGGCGGCTATTCCCTGAGCGATGCCTATCATGACGTAATTCTTCAGCCTCATCTCTTCGAGACCGACGACCAGCCTGGGTTTTGTCCGCGAGTATCTTATGTAGAATCCGATCCCTATCAGCACCAGTCCAAGCAGGACCATTGGTATCCCTATGTTATAGGGACTAGTTGTGAGAACCTTGTCCGTCAAATAGTACAGCGGGGCTCCAACCAAGCCGGTAAATAGTGTGACTACGACCAAGTAGACTACTAGTCTTCGATCTCCGAAGAGAGAGCGAATGTCTCTACGGAAATATACTACGGCCGAGCCGACTGAGCCGATCTCCATGAAGAGGCCGAACGCGTAGGCCACGGCCAATGGCAGCGAGAAGAGGAGTGTGGAGGCGAAAAGGATCTGGGTCTTGCTGCTGATAGGCAGCCACTCAGATATTCCCTGGACTAGTCCGAGGATGATCGCGTAGAGTTCGTTCACTCGAGCCAACAACCATTTTTCGTGATAGTTTGAAAGTTCAAGGGTCTTCGGTGGTGCGCCGGTTCTTAGTCCTTTGGAATCCTAACCCTCTCGATGAGTGGAGCGGTCTTTTCTGCTTCGTGGGTTACAGTATCCTTTCATCCTGTTCAACCACGCACTTGCTTCGTACTCGTAACAGGAGTAGTCGATAGAATATGGCGGATTCTAAACCCAGCAAGGTCTGGGAGCCTTACTCGAAAATGGTCAGGATGCCCGAGGAGGACTGGGCGGTCCTAGAATCAGTATACAACGACTACCGGTATCGCCAGGGAGATCTTCAGAGGACAGAATTCATCAAACGACTAGTCGCCAAAGGCATAACCAGCTACCTGTATCAGCTAAAGTCGAGAACACCGGACGCGCTGGTCAAGATCGCCCAATCCAGCGGTGCCCTGGGAAGCCAAGGCTACCGATGACCTGTCTCGAACCCGTCCCGGTCAGAGTCTCACCTCTGAACATCAAACAATACGAGAGCCTCTACTTTTCGTGGACTGGGCCCGGACGGGGGGTTTAGGAGCCTGGTTTTTCCCTGCAAAACGCCCTAGAATCGGCTAGGAATCAGAAACCTGATCATCATCGAGCTAATTCTCTAAGATCTAGCACGAGAGGCCCACCG
>Ga0099829_10002850_pt1 | contig 10020 bp, 10 predicted proteins | sample CZO8metaG_3_FD_79336 | JGI IMG/M metagenome (GOLD analysis project Ga0099829, IMG submission 79336) | Vadose zone soil microbial communities from the Eel River Critical Zone Observatory, Northern California, USA - CZOApr15con2H2.8 metaG | ecosystem: Environmental > Terrestrial > Soil > Vadose...
CACATCGTGCCACCCACCTAAATTGAGCATCACGCCGCCCGCATGATACTGCCGGCCGCCGCCTCGCGGCCGATTCATGCGCGGGTAGTCACACGCCGGGTGCGAGCCTCGGCTCAGTCAGGCCTAGCGGACGTGCCCGTTCGTTGCGGAAGGCGGATCGATGGAACTGATCGTTGAGGATGCTGTCTTTGTCACCATGGCCGCGAGCGCCGGGCCAGCCGGATGCATGCTGGTCCGGGATGGCCGGATCGCCGCGGTCGGCTCCGCCGGGGAGATCCGCGCGGTGGCGGCGCCGGGCGCGAGAGTAGTCCGCCTGGGTGGGGCCACCGTCATCCCCGGGCTGATAGACGGGCACTGCCACGTATCCGATGTCGGCTATCTCGCGGCGGGCGCCGACTGCAGCCAGCCATCCGCACCCGACATCCCGGCGATTCAGGCGCGCCTGCGGGAAGCCGTCGGCCGGACGCCGGAGGGCTCCTGGGTGACCGGGAGCGGGTATGTGGAGTACAAGCTGCGCGAGGGCCGGCATCCAAGCCGCGCAGATCTCGACGAAGCCGTGCCGAACCGTCCGGCGGTGTTGTACCACACGTCGCTGCACGCCTGCGTGCTTAACACGGCCGCGCTGAGGGAGGCCGGGTTCTCCGGCGGGCAGCCAGATCCTCCGGGAGGTGCATTCGGCCGCGACCGCCAGGGCCGGCTCGACGGCGTCGTGTACGAAGGGCCGATGTTCGCGCTGTTCGAGCGCAACCTCCGTCATGACCTCGCCCGCATGGGCGCCGCTGAGCGGGCGAGCCTGGTCGAGATGGCGGGACAGCGCTTCGCGGCGTTTGGCGTCACCTCGGCATGTGATGCGGATCTGCGCCGCGACACGTTCGCCGCCTTCGCCGAGGCGGACGATAGCGGCGTCCTCAACCAGCGGATCTACGGGCTGGTCGTCCACGACGAGGTGGACTGGCTCCTCGCGTCCGGCCTGCGGGGCCGCCACTCCGATCGGCTCGCCGCCGAGGCCGTGAAGATCTGGGCCGACGGCGGGATGAGCAGCCGCACCGCGGCTATCCACGGAACCTACCCGGTCCCGCCGTATGGCTCGGGGATCTTGTACTTTGAGCGTGACGAGCTGACCGAGATGGTCCGTGACCTCGATGCCCGCGGGTTCCAGGTCGCCGTCCACGCCCAGGGGGACCGGGCGATCGAGATCGTCCTCGACGCATACGCCGCCATACTGGCCCGCGCCCCAGGCAACCCGCGCCGGCACCGCATCGAACACGGCGGTGCGATGTACCCGCCGCTTGCCGCCCGGGCCGCGGACCTCGGGATACTGGTCGTGAGCCAGCCCGGGTTCCTCTCGGCCCTGGGCGACGGGTTCGCGGCGGCGTTTCCAGATCGCAGCGACCAGCTCTACTCCTTCGGGTCCTGGCGGCGGGTCGGCATCACGGTCGCCGGTTCGTCCGACGCCCCGGTCATTACCGCCGATCCGCTCGTAGGTATCCGGGATGCGGTCCTGCGCCGCACCGCCGAGGGTCACGTGCTCGGCCCTGGCGAGCGCCTCTCGGCCCGGGACGCACTCGCCCTCTACACGACGGAGGCCGCATTCGCCTTGCACCGCGAGGGCGAGATTGGCTCGCTCGAGCCGGGCAAGCTCGCGGATTTCGCTGTCCTGGATAAGAACCCGCTCGATGCGGACCCCGAGCAGATCGCTGACATCCAGGTCCTGGCCACGGTTCTGGGTGGCACGCCCGTCTACCAATCCGAGAGCATCCTCCCCGGCTGATCTCAGGGCCCCGGCCGCCGGCCGGTCAGAAGTGACAAGCTGGCGATCGGCGTATTGCCCGCGGCATGTCCGGGGGTACCGTTCAGGCCAGGTCTTGCCGGTCAGGCGCGGCGTCCGGGTGACCGGGGCGGGCCGGTCAGGCGCGGCGCCCGGCGAGGATGCGGCGGATGTCTGCGGTCTCCTCGTCGCTGTGGCGGGCGAGGATCGCGTCCAGGTCGTTCAGGTCGCCCGGCGAGGTGTAGCTGGACAGCTCGCGCTCGAGGGATTTGCGTGCGCCGCGTGCCGCGCGCCTGTCCTCGCGCTTGGAGGACCTGAGGGACGCGCGGATCGCACGCATACCCCGGCGCCCATCCCGGATCTCAGCCCGCAGCGGGCCCAGTGCGTATGTGGTGTTCTCCATGTTCCTGTCCTTGGGTCGGAACGTTTTCTTTCCATGCCGAGTCTCGCCGGCTATGAACCATGCGTCCAATGATTAGGAAGCAATCAAACTATGAGCTACAGTCATGGATTATGGATACGGATTCGCTGCGCTGGTTCCAGCAGGTCGCCGACGGCACGACCGTGACCGAGGTCAGCGACCTCGAGGCGGTAACGCAGTCTGGCGTTTCGCGGGCCTTGGCGCGCCTGGAAGCTCAGGTCGGCACGCCGTTGCTGCGCCGGTCCGGGCGCACGCTCCGGATGACTCGCGCGGGCGCTGTTTTCAAACGGCACGTCGACGCGCTGCTGCACCAGCTCGACGACGGGATCGCCGCTGTGAACCAGCTCATCGAGCCTGACACCGGTACCGTGGCACTCGCCTTCCAGCACTCGCTGGGCACCTGGCTCGTGCCCGACCTCGTCCGTAGCTTCCGGGCCGCTCACCCGGCCGTCCGTTTCCAGCTGACCCAGGTGCGCGACGAACTGCATGCGGCCGCCCTCGACGACGGGCAGGCCGACCTCGAGATCGGCACACGCCGCCCGCGCGACCCGACCGTGCATACTCGGCTGGTCGCAGTTGAGCCGCTGCGCCTGGCCGTGCCGCGCGATCATCAGCTCGCCAAGCAGCAGCGCGTTCGCCTCGCGGATGTATCCGAGGAACCGTTCGTCAGCCTGCGCCCGACGTCCGCGCTGAGGACGCTGACCGACGACCTCTGCGATCAGGCCGGGTTCCGCCCCACCGTCGTCTTCGAGGGCGACGACCTGTCGACCGTCCGCGGCTTCGTAGCCGCCGGCCTGGGCATTGCCATCGTCCCGGCGCCACGTGCAGGATCACCGGAATCCGCCACCGGGCCGGTGCTCTACTGCGAAATCCTGGACGCCGGGGCAACCCGGGAGATCTGCCTGACATGGTCAGCTGAACGGCGCCTCCTGCCGGCCTCCGAACTGTTCCGCCAGCACGTCGTCAGAAGAGCAACCGCCGGACGCGTCCCGGCCCTCTCGACATGACGCCCGCGCCGCGCAACTAACGCGGCAGGTCTCTTCCCGCCTGGTCGGGACGTCCGCGCTATCAGCCGGTTTGTCTCGCGAATGCCTGCTGCGCCAGCGGGTGGCTGGGGTCCAGGATCAACGGCTGGCTTTGCGCCTCGGCCTGGCTGACCTGGTCGGCGAGATCAGAGCCCGGGGTCGCATAGAGCACGTGGATCCGCCCGTCGCCGGAACCTGGCGGGCTGACCGGTGCTACTGCTACCGGGTTGCCCTGCTGGTCGGTAACCCAGAGCTGGAAGCTGTCGTGCTTGAAGAACGCGATCTCGGTGATAGGGCTGGGGTAGTGGTGCACACCGCCCCCGGTCGGCAGCACGCCGGTGTGGGCAGGCGTCGGTAGCGGAACGCTGGCATTGCAGATCGAGTCGGTCCACTGAGCGACACCGGCCGCGTCGGTGATCGGAGTGTCGAGCAGTTGCTGGATGCCCAGTTCTTGGGCGGCGCCGGGAAAGGCAGCGTAGAGACGTTTGGCGTTCTGCCTGATCAAGTCGACTTTGGCGGGATCCGCGCAGTTGTGACTAGCCAGCCCCTCGGCAATGTAAGTGCCAGAAGATGTAGAGACCACCGCTACCGGCTGGTCGCCAACGAACACAGTCTCCGTAATCTTCACCCGGCCGAGGGCATTAAACTGGCAAAGCCATTCGAACTGGAACTTGGCAAGCAGGCGACGCGGACGAATCGAGCCAAGGAACCTCAGCACTTCATATCGCCTGGAGATAACTACCTGACGGATGTCCGGCCGCTGATCCTCCCGGAACGTGTAGTCCAGGTGCTTCAGGCAGCGAACAACTTCCGTATACACCTCGTTGTCGCGCTGAGAAAAAACTAGAGCCAGGTTCTGGCCGCCACCGTGCCCAGAGCCTCCGCCCTTAACCGAGTGAACCAGATGTCCCTCACCATCAAATGCAGCAGCAAGGTACCCAGCCTCCCAGGACGTGTCTTCCTCCCAGGGTTCCACACTCTTAAGCACAGCACGCGCTCCGCCTGGCCTGGAAACCAGCGCATCAGTGCGGTACCAGGACGCGACTCCGCCGCCTGGCCCGCACGCCAGCCAGAGATGGTCAGCTGAGGCCCGGACCTGTGTGCCGTCCTCGAATGTCAGGTCGTAACAAGGCCGAGAGATGATCTCGTTGCGCTCCACCACACTCCGCTGCCACCGACGACGGCCGCTGAAAGGAATGACTTCATCGAATCCGGCAAGGTGGTCACCGACACGAACTTCCCCGATCGGAACCCACTGGAGATCCACTGTAAGCACGCGCACGTCTGGCGACATGCAGAACTGTGACGACCACTCCATGCCGACGAGATTGCGGACCAGGAACCAGCCCTGGGCGTCTTTCAGCCACAATCCGCCACCGTGGTGGTCTTCGTATGGCGGCTGGCCATAGATCAGCGTGCTGACCTGGCTCGCCATATTGTTCATGGTCTGCCGGGAGTGTACGTACTCGGGCGAGTCACTCCGCTGGGCATGGCCGGGGATATTGATCGCCCACGGCTGGTTCTCACGCTCTTGATGATCTTGGGTCGGGTCGGCTGGGGGCTGAGTCATGGACTACTCCAAACGCGGGGCGTGTCCAGCATGACCTTAATGATCAGCCGCGCGCAAGGGCCATCTGGTGGATCGGCGGCCGGCATGTTCATTGATGGTCGGTCGTGTCCTGGGCTGCCTGGGTTGCCTCGACATCGAGATTGAACAGGTAGCTGACAGCTTCCTGTTTTACTTCTGTGATCGTTCGGTCGAGTAGTTCGCGGCTTTGGCGCCGGCGCGAACAGGGGCTGACTTCCAGCGTCATGGCCCAGGGTGGTCAGGCGGTCTTGCGGGCGCCGGGGCCGGGCACGGGGGTGACGTCACGGGCGGAATCCAGGATGTGCCCGGCCTCGCAGGACAGCTGCAGCCGCACTGGCTCTCCGCAGTCCCGGTGCTGGAGCTGAACCTGCGGGCCGGCTGGGCCGACCGCGTGCTGGTTGCCCCACTGCATCAGCGCAACCAGCACGGGGTACAGGTCGAGGCCCTTGCTGCTGAGCCGGTATTCATACCGGGTGCGCTTGCCTTCGTCTTGATAGGGAACCTTGCGCAGCAGGTCTTCCCGCACGAGGCGCGCGAGCCGGTCGCTGAGGACCTGCCGGGGCATGGCGGTGCGGCGCTGGATGTCACCGAAGCGGCGCACGCCATTGAACGCCTCGCGTAGCACGAGAAACGTCCACCGCTCCCCGATGATTCCCACCGCCGCGCCGATCGCGCAGTTGGCCGAGTCGTAATCCAGAATCCAGGGCCTTCCCATGACCGCATGCTAAGTCTGGTTGACAGACTCAGCAATCGGAGACGATGCTGGGTCTGTGAACCGAACCCAGATGGATCGGGCCCCCGGCCGCATGAACGCCACGATCCGGGGGCCGGACTCCGCGGACCTGGCCTCGCTCACCGGCTTCTTCGCCGGGCTTTCCCTGCGAACCCGCGTCCAGAGATTCTTCGCCCCGATCACACCGACCTCCGCCGCGCTCCGCCGCCTGTCCGGCGGCGCCGGCAATGCCGATGTCCTGATCGCCATCCAAGACGGCGCCATCATCGGCCATGCCATGGCCGCAGACCGGGCCGTACCGGGGGGTGACACGATGACCGACTTCGGGGTAGTGGTAACCGACGCCTGGCAGGGCCAGGGCGTCGGCTCAGCGCTCGTGCGCGCGCTTATCACCAGGGCACAGGCACGTGGCGTGACGTCGGTAACAATGGATGTGCTGCCCAGCAACCACCGGGTCCTTGCCATGATCGCCAGCCACTGGACCGCAGGGCGCACCGATCGCTCCGCAGACTGCGTTACTGTCCGCGTGCAGCTCCCGCGGCACCAGCAGGAACGGCTCATGCAGCCCCCGGCGAGCAACCCCGCCGCTGCAACCGAGATCAGCCTCACGTTCGCATCGCGCCGCATGCCGGCCACTCAGAACGCAGCGCCCGGCGCTGGCTCTACGACCCCGCTGACAAGACCGTCCTAGCTGAGGGCCACACCATCCCCCTCGCCTGGGACAGTACTGACACCGGCCTCGGGCCGCGGTGAGCGCGCCAGCGCGCAGGTGCTTGGTGGGCTAGGTCGAGGTCCGATCACAGCAATCTCTTCCATCACCAGCGGACCGGCTCCAGCTCATGCTGGTTCGTTATGGCGTTGTGGCGGGAAGCCATTGCAGCCATGTTCCGTGCGAGTCGGTGATCGCTAGGGCCGTCTTGCCGTCCCGGGCGAGGACGAACGGCGCGCCGTGGTAGGCGTGCACGGGGATGCCGGGCAGGACGGCGGGTCCTTCGTTGGATAGCCAGACGGCCGGCAGTCCGCGGACGGTGCCGGCGAACCGCTGCCGGTCCGCGGGCGTGACGTAGGCAAGCACGGCGGAGTGATACACGACTAAGGTCGCCTCGGCGGGGGCCTGGGCGGCGAGCGCGGGCAGGTCAGTAAGCAGGTCACCGCGATGCACCACGGGAGGGTCGCGGCGGGCTGCGGCGATCGCGGCGGCGAGCCGCTGCTCGCGGTCGCCTTCACCGGGCCAGACCAGGCACGACAGCCAGCGGACGTCATCATCGCTGGTGACGTCGAGCGGGCTGAGGTCAAGCCCGGCCCGCCAGGTGATCGCGGGAAGCTGCGCCGGGAGGGGCACTGGTCCGCGTGGCGTGCACCGCAGGGTGGGCGCTTGCGGGTCCTGGCCGGCGATCTGGTGCCCGGCGTAGTCGTAGGAGTAGCGGTCGAACAGCAGGGTGAGCCCGGCGCTGGCGCCAACCTCGATCAGCGCCAGCGGCGGCGGCAACTGGGCCAGCGCCGGCAGCAGCGTGGCGCAGCGGGCCGGCTCGTTGGTCTGCGTACGCCGGGCCATCATCACCTCAGACAGCTCAGCGCTGTTCTGGCTGACCAGGGCCCGCAGCCGGGTTATGCCGACGGGGTCGCCCAGCAGGTAGCGGGCTGCTGCGAACAGCAGGTTGGGCTGGCGCTTTTCCGGCGGCAGCGAGCCGAGGAAACGCAGAACCGCGGTGTCGTCAGCGACCGACCCGGCCAGTGACTCATAAGCCGGGCTGCGGCCGTGGGCGTCCTCGGCGAACGCCCGGTAGTTCTCCGCGGCGCTCACCGACAGATCATGACCATGCATTGCCACGGCCCGAACGTTACCGGCCGCTCACATGACCGCGATGCGGTGTTCCAGGCAACCTCCCCGAACCCCGGATGTCGCGTTGACGCTCAATTCGATGCCCCGTCGATGCGGGTGCCAGTGAAGATCCTGTCAACAGATCGCCTCGGCGACCAGCCTGGTCGCCGTTCTCAGCTCGGACTCACTCGGAAGCGCGAAACCGAGGAGGAGCGCCGGAGAAGATGGCGCGTGAGTTGTGCAGTGGCGGTGCAGCTCATGCACGCCGACGCCGGAGCGCCGGGCCTGCATCGCCGTCGCGTGCTCATCGGTGCCGTCCGGAAGCCAGGCGAGGAGATGCAGCCCGGCGGCGGTACCGCTGATGCGCACCTCGGGGAGGTGCGTGCTTAGCGCGTCGATCAAGATGTTTCGCTTGGCGCCGTAGCGTCGGCGCATCGAACGCAGATGACGCTCGAGCGCGGCGTCTTCGATAAACGAGGCCATGGCCATCTGGTCGAGCGTCGGTGGTGTCACACCGGTGACTAGCAACATGTTCTCGACGTCGTCGATCAGGTGCGAGGGAGGGACGACCCACGCGAGACGCAACGCGGGTGCAAGCGTCTTGCTCGTCGTCCCGACGAACGCGACCAGATCCGGTGCCAGGCCCTGGAGGGAGGCCACCGGCTCCCGGCCGAAGCGGTACTCGACGTCGTAGTCGTCCTCGACGATCAGCGCCCGGCGCTCGCGCGCCCACGTGATCAGGGCGGCGCGGCGCTCCGCCGTCATGACGACCCCGGTCGGATACTGGTGCGCCGGCGTCATCACCACCGCATCCACGTCGGCGGCAGCGAGATCCGCGACGACCAGGCCGTCGGCGTCCACCCGCACGGGGACCGCCTCCAGCCCGGCATGCTCGACCGTATACCGCTGCCAGCGCCAGCCAGGATCCTCGACCGCGACACGACGCCCGCCCTGTTTCCGGAGCGCCTGCCAGAGCACGGTCAGCGCCTGGGACGCCGCGCAGCAGACCACAACGTGCTCGGGCTCCACGACCACTCCGCGCACGCGGGCCAGGTATCCGGCGACGGCGTTCCTGAGTTCGGCGACGCCGCGGTGGTTGGCGTAGCCCAGCCGTCTGTCAGGCAGTTCACGCAGCGCGCGCACCAGCGACGCCTTCCAGCGGGCGCGAGGGAAGGCGTGGAAATCAGCCTGGCCGGGCCTCAGGTCGTACCGGAAGTGCTCCGGGGGGCTTACCTGCCGCGCCGCCGGCGGCGTTCCAGAGGCCGCCAGCAAGGCGACGCGGGTGCCCGATCCGCGTTTCGCCGTCAGGTAACCCTCGGTAGTCAGCTGAGCGTAACTATCGACCACCACACCGCGCGATACGCCGAGTTCGTCAGCCAGATCCCGGCTTGGCGGCAGCACTGATCCTGGCGCCAGCCGGCCGGAACGAATCGCTATGCGCAGCGCGCCCTCAAGCTGCCGGCGGAGCGGGACACCAGGCTTGAACTCCATCTCCAGATCCACGCTCAGAAGCTATCCAGTCCACGTCGCAGGACGTCGATTGGACTCACTTATGCGTCAGCAATTGGACCAGCCCACTAGACCACTCGCCAGTTAGGCTGGCCAGCGCCAAGGCGGCGGTGTGCTCCGTGATGTACCGCCGGCACCGTCGATCGGGGGCTCGACGGAGGCGGTAGATCGGGGTGACGGGGCGAGCACGACGTCATCCGCAGCAATCACCGGCGGCAGCCCGGACATCACCAGGAGGTTCAATGAAGTTGACCGTGCACACGTTCCTGACGCTCGACGGGGTCATGCAGGGTCCGGGCGGGGCAGACGAGGACCGCAGCGGCGGGTTCGAACGGGGCGGGTGGCTCGTCCCGCTCGGCGACGCCGATATGGGCGAGGTGGCGGAGAGCTGGTTCGCCCGCGCGGACGCGATCCTGCTCGGCCGCAACACCTATGAGATGATGCGCGCCTACTGGAGCGAGGTCACCGACCCTGCCAATGCCGTCGCGGCCAAGTTGAACCACGGCCGGAAGTACGTCGCGTCGAACAGCCTGACCGACGCTGACTGGGGTGACACCACCGTTCTCAGCGGCGATGTCATCGCCCGGGTTGCCGACCTCAAGCAGGAGGGCGGCGAGGGTGAGCTGCAGGTCCATGGCAGTGCACTGCTTGCCCAGTCGCTGCACACCGCGGGGCTCATCGATGAGTACCGGCTGCTGGTATTCCCCGTCACGGTTGGCGCCGGCAAGCGGCTGTTCACCGACGACGCGCCGGCCATGGGATACACCCTGCTCGAATCCCGCACCACCAGCACCGGCGCCCAGTATCAGACTCTGGCCCCGAAAGCTTTCCAGGTCGGCGGCCTCACCGTGCAAGACGGCAAGGAAGTCGTGCGGTAACCCGCACAACCTTCGGGGCAAGCGGGCGGCGGATGTGCTCTCGCAGCGCTCAGCGCATGCGCCCGTATGCCAGCGGTGGCGCAGCTCACCCCAAACTCACCGGCCACCACGCGGCAGCGTTCGTGATCGGGAGACGCGGACTCGGCCTCCGGGCTCGCCGGCGTGCGTCAGGGAACCTACCCGCACCAGAGGATGCGGCTGCGCCCGGAAGGGCTAAGTCAACCCAGGCACGCTCCGAGACCCACCCGAAGACCGGAACCGAAACCAGGGGACCCG
>Ga0099829_10002857_pt1 | contig 10011 bp, 10 predicted proteins | sample CZO8metaG_3_FD_79336 | JGI IMG/M metagenome (GOLD analysis project Ga0099829, IMG submission 79336) | Vadose zone soil microbial communities from the Eel River Critical Zone Observatory, Northern California, USA - CZOApr15con2H2.8 metaG | ecosystem: Environmental > Terrestrial > Soil > Vadose...
CGAAACAAGAAGTTATGCAGGATCTCTCGTCCCCGTTCGGTATGCATCACCTCCGGATGGAACTGCACGCCGAAGAAGCGGCCGGCAGGATCGCGGCAGGCAGCGATGGGCGAGTTCGCCGAATGGGCGAGGATGTGCCACCCCGCCGGCAGGGACTCCATCTTGTCACCATGACTCATCCATACGCGGATTCCATCACCCGGCGAGAATCCGGCAAACAGGTCACTGGCATCATCGACGACGAGTTGGGCCGAGCCGAACTCGCGCCGGTCGGCTTTCGCCACTACACCACCGGCGAGTTGGTGAAGGACGTTCATGCCGTAGCAGATCCCCAAGAAAGGCACGGGCACGTCAAGCGCCTCGGCGTCGAGCATCGGCGCCCCTTCGGCGTACACACTTGCCGGTCCACCGGAGAGGATAATGCCCGCCGGGCGCATCTGCCGGATGCGGTCGAGGGACAGATTATACGGATGAATCTCGCAGTAGACCTTCGCCTCACGCACTCGCCGGGCGATAAGTTGGGTGTACTGGCCACCGAAATCGAGGATGAGAATCATAACAAATTGAGCGGTCAGCTTTCAGCGGTCAGCTTTCAGCGTGAAAACCTGTTTTCGGTCCGAGCTGATAGCTGAGGGCTGATTGCTGATAGCTTTTTCACTCCAGCCGATAATTCGGCGCTTCCTTGGTAATAATGACGTCGTGCACGTGGTTTTCGCGCAGCCCGGCGGCAGTCACGCGGATGAACTTTGCCTTGGTGCGCAGTTCGGCCAGCGTGCGGCAACCGGTGTAGCCCATGCCGGCCTTGAGGCCGCCGACCATCTGATCGCTGATCACCGCCAGACTGCCCTTGTACGGCACCCGACCTTCGATTCCTTCGGGAACCAGCTTGCCCGCGCTCTCTTCGTCGTCCTGGAAATAACGGTTGCGGCTGCCTTCTCGCTCGCGCATCGCCTCTAGCGACCCCATACCCCGGTACAGTTTATAGGTCCGCCCTTGATAGAGAATGGTTTCGCCCGGGCTCTCCTCGGTGCCGGCGAACAGGCTGCCGATCATCACTGAATGTGCGCCGGCGGCCAGCGCCTTGACAATATCGCCGGAGAAACGAATGCCACCATCGGCAATAACCGGGACACCAGCCGGAGCCGCGACTTTTACGCTATCAGCGATAGCGGTCAGTTGCGGCACGCCCACCCCAGACACGACCCGGGTGGTACAGATCGAGGCCGGTCCCATACCGACTTTGATGCCGTCGGCACCCGCCTGAATGAGAGCCCTCGTGCCTTCAGTGGTGGCCACGTTCCCGGCGATAATTTCCAAATTCGGGAACGCATGCTTGAGCACGTGGATCGCCTCGATCACACTGGTGGTATGGCCGTGGGCGGTATCAATCGCCACCACATCAACGCCAGCCCGCGCCAGCGCTTCCACCCGCGCTTCGCGATCCTCGCCGGTCCCCACTGCCGCACCGACGCGCAGGCGGCCAAGCTCATCTTTACAGGCATCCGGATACTGAATAGTTTTTTCGATGTCCTTGACCGTAATCAGCCCTTTGAGATGCATGCGGTCATCCACCACCAACAGCTTTTCAATGCGGTGTTGATGCAGGATCTCTTTGGCCTCCTCCAAGCTCACTCCGGGTCGGGCAGTCACCAAGCGATCCTTGGTCATCACTTCGGCGACGAGGCGGTCGAGCCGCTTTTCAAAACGCAAATCACGGTTGGTGAGGATCCCCACCAGTTTGCCATCTTTCGTCACCGGCAGTCCGGAAATGTGATAGCGTTGCATGATCTCGCGCGCCTGCGCGATGGGCAGATCGGGGCTGATGGTGATGGGATCGGCAATCATCCCGCTTTCGTACTTCTTGACTTTCTCCACCTCCTCGGCCTGGGCCGCGACGCTGAGGTTGCGGTGGATAATGCCAATGCCACCAGCCTGGGCCATGGCGATGGCGGTGCGCGCTTCGGTGATCGTGTCCATCGCCGCGCTGACGAGCGGGACATTCAGTTCGATCGTGCGCGTGAGCGCCGTCCTCACGTCCGCGTCTTTAGGCATGAAGTCCGACGCGGCCGGCACTAACAGCACGTCGTCAAAAGTCAGTCCTTCAACGATTTCAAAAGGAAGCATGCGTGCGCTCCTCCAAAAGCTCCGAATACAAAAAAGCCCATCTGACCTAAAGGAGAGACGGACTTTTTCTTCATTGCTGCAACGGTGGCGGCTGCCATGCCTTTTTCTAACAAACCCCTACTGCTTTGACAAGAAGACGCCGACGCCCACAAGATGTTGTGGCTCTGTGGCGGTACAGAACGAGTCACACGTCCCTAGTAGGAGGAATTGTGGCGGCTTTGCCACGGCAAAAGACATGAGAGCTTGCCCCTATACGCTTTCTTTCATGCGCTCGTAGGTTGGATGGTTCATCCAGCCGGCAATCTTCCGCGGATTGGTAACGACCGAGACATCCCCGAGCACCTGCGATTGGCAGGCGAGGCGGTAGTCTTTCCCTTCCCACCCCAGTTTATTCTCGTCTGGGAAGGTACGCGGAGACAGCGCGCGGTGGTCATCGACCCTGATGCGGCAGGTGCCGCACATGCCTCGACCACGGCAGTTAATCAGGTTGGCCGGAAAGGCATACAGGTCGATCTTATTGTCCAGGGCCACTTGCCGCAGGTTAGCGCCCCGCGGCACCTCAACCGTGAGATCTTGCTTGGCGAATGTTACCAGCGGCATGCGCTTGCGGCCTCCTTCATGATCATGGTAGGCAGAACTTACACGCTCTCATCGGACAAATCCAGAGGAGCCCATGCACGTCGAGGTTAGCTGTAAGAAATGCGGCCGGCGCCAACGCCTAGACATCGGCGCTCCGGCTCAGGGCAGCGTCGAAGAATACTTGCACCTGTTGAGCGAACGACTCTCGCACAAACCAAGTTTCGAGTGTTTCGGTGGACACTTTGAATTCGCCCCTCCCCTTCCCCGGTTCTGGGAAATCCACTGGGATACTCTAGGGGAAGAGTAACCCTTAACGTACGCACAGGCACCGCTGGAGTTCTCATGGCAGAGCAACCTGGACAACCCACCGAGTTCTTTGACGAAGCAACTGCTCCCCAGGCGTCGCAACAAGTCGAACGTTGGCGTCACGACCCCTTGTATCAATCCCCGTTCCGTGTCGTCCGTTGGCGGGTCGTCGATGAGCAGTGGGAGGGACGCAGCGCCATCGACGCAGTCGTGGTTGTGGAAATCGACGGCGTCGAAGACTTCGGCGCCGCCCAAGGTGTGGGCGGGGTCAACGCGCTCGACTTGGCGCTACGAGGAGTACTGATCAAACATTTTCCCTTCATCGAGAGCGTCCAGGTCATGGAGTCCTACACCCACCGTGGCGGCGAGGGGACAGCGGCCGAGGTCGTCTCTATCAAGAAATTCAGTGACGGCCGCCGCCACTGGAGCACGATGCGCAAGTCACGTGACCTCCTGGCGTCAGCCTGGATGGCACTGGTCGATGGCTACGAGTGGGTCATTTCCATGCATTTGCAGAAGAAGGCGCAGCGATAGGATGAGGAAGCCTTCAGATATCAGCCGTCAGCTCCGGCTTAGAGCATATGGCATATGGCCCGCTCACTGCGTTCGCTCTATGGCATATAGCTCCTGCCATAAGCTATAAGCCATAAGCTATAAACCAACTGATCGCTGATCGCTGAACGCTGACTGCTTATAGGAGGATACGTATGGCACAGACAGTGGACTGGTACTACCATCGCCCAGGCTGAACCACTTGCGGCAAGACGCAAGAGTTTCTTGCGCAAAAAGGGATTACCGCGAAAACGCTTGTAGATGCTCGCAAGGAGCGCTTAGGTCCGGACGAAGCACTCAAACTGACCCAAGCCGTCTCAGAAATCATTGCCGCCAAGGGCAAAAAGGTGGTGCGTTTTCACCTCGCCAAAGACAAGCCAAGCCGCGATGATTTGCTCGCCGTGCTGCTTGGTCCCTCCGGCAACTTACGCGCTCCGACCTTGCGCAAAGGTAAGAAGCTGTTGGTTGGTTTCGACGCCGGAGCATACAGTGAGGTGCTCGGCTGAATTCTGTTCTTGATAAGGAGGCTATCATGAGTGCTGCTGCGCCACGCCCCCGCCTGTGGACCCGCGAGGAGTACTACAAGATGGCCGAGGCGGGCGTGTTTCAGCCTGGCGAGCGGGTGGAGTTGATTGGCGGGAGGATTGTCGCCATGAGTCCGCAGAACAGTCCGCACTTTACCGCAATCCGTCTGGCGGAAGACGTACTGCGCACAATCTTCGGCACCGGCCACGAGGTGCGGGTGCAAGGTCCTTTGGACCTGAGCCCTTCTTCTCAACCAGAGCCGGATATTGCGGTTGTGCGTGGGCGCGCTCGGGACTACGCTAGCGCCCATCCCACCACAGCCTTACTGGTGGTGGAGATATCCGAGTCCACCCTCTCGTTTGACCGAGGAGAGAAGGCCAGTTTGTACGCCAGCGCCGGCATCCCGGAATACTGGGTCGTGAATCTGCTTGATCGTCGTCTGGAGGTCCACCGCGACCCAGTCCCCATGCCAGGACAACTTTACGGGTACGGCTATCAGACCTGCACGCATTATTTCGCAGCGGATGGAGCAGCTCCTCTCGCTGCCCCCCAAGGAACGGTCAAGGTCGCGGATCTGCTGCCGTAGACAGGACTGAGGACTGAGTGCTGAGGACTGAGTATAAGGCTCTCTCGTTTTCGTTTCTGTCTTACTCAGTCCTCAGTCCTCGTTACTCATTACTGTCTCCCTTACGCCGGTCGCGCCAGCGGCGTCCCCCACTGATCCACGCACGTCACCTCTTCGACCGCCATCCGCTTCACCGGGCCGAACTTGCCTTGCGGGTAGCCGATCGGCAGTAGGGCGTAAGTGGAGACGTCATTCGGCAGATGCAGAACCGCTCTGATCTCATCTTCGTACAAAGAGCAGACCGTTGTCAGAGTCGCGCCTAAACCCTGGGCGCGGCAGGCCAGCAGTATGTTCTGCACCGACGGATAGATACTCGATCCAGACAGCCGCGCCAGCTTGGCCGCGAGTTGTGGGGGCATGGGTCGCTCTTTCAGACAGGCAAACAGCAGGACCGGCACTTCGGCGAGATGCTCGGCCAGATAGGCGGCCGTATCCAGCAAGCGACGGAATTTCCCTTCCTCCATATGTTCGGGCGCGGTTCGGGTGCGGTACATCGCCTGCACCTCGCTCCACCCCTTTTGGTATATCCGCTGCACCTCCTGCTTGACCTGCGGATCTTTCACCACCACGAAGCGCCAGTGTTGGTTATTGCCCCCGCTTGGCGCGCGAATGCCGGCGTCAAGAATTTTATAAATCACCTCGTCCGGCACTGGATCGGGTTTCAGACGGCGCATGCTGCGCGTAGAAAACATCACCTCAAAGATCCCTGGCTCTGCCATACCTGTTGCCTCCTTGCGCGGAAAAGCACACTTGTCGAGAAAGCACGGTGGCGCTAAAGTGCCGCCCGTGACCTGAACAGACTGCACCCACGGTCGCGCTATTGTGCGTACCTTGCCTGTTCTTGTCAAATCTGACCCGACGAGAATGCAGCCGAGGAAGGAGACGGTAGGTATGAAACAGAGGACGGTGGGTGGTGGATTGGTGCTGGTGATGGCGCTCTGCCTAGCCGGGTGTGGGGCCTCAGGGCCGAGCTTGACCGGAGCCGAGCTGGCAAAAAAATACCCGGACAAGAAGTACGTCCAGATTGATGGCGTGTCTTTACACTATGAACAAGAAGGACTGGGACGACCGCTGATTTTCCTGCACGGCATTCCTACTTACTTTCCCCTGTGGCGCAACATCACCCCTGCCCTCACCTACGGTAACACCATTTACAATCTCGACCTGATGGGCTTCGGCCTCTCGGAGAAGCCACAAAACCAGACCTACAGCCTCGACACCTATGTCGGGCAGCTCAGCAAGTTTATTGAGAACTTCCACCTCGACAACCCCATCCTAGTTGGACACGACCTCGGCGGGGTGATTGCCACTCTGTACACCCTGCGTAACTCGGGCAAGGTGCGCAAACTGATCATCCTGGATGCGCCACTGTATTCGGCCGCCCCACCGCTCGCGGTGCGTTTGCTCCGCACCCGCCTCATCGGCGACCTCTTCACCGGCGACTGGTTCCTCAAGCACATCTTGCGCGGCGGTATGGTCAAACAGGAACTGATGACAGACGCTCTACTCAACGACTACCTGAAGCCCTACCACGACGACCCGGGCGCTCGATCCGCCCTGCTCAAATGTGTGCGCGAGTTAGAGCTGCGGCCGGCTCTGGAGAATGAGGTCCAACCCAATCTAGGGAAAATCCAAGTTCCCACTCTCGTTGTGTGGGGAGCTGAGGATCCGTACGTACCCCTGGAGTTCGGCAAAAAGCTCGATGACACCATCCCCAACTCAGAATTCTACGTGGTTTTACGCAGTGGGCACTACGTGCAGGAAGAACGGTCGGAGGATGTCCGAGCGGCGCTGAAAGAGTTTATCGACAAATAAACCTAGCCGTAGGGTGGGCACTGCCCACCCTCCACGGACAGGATTGCTCTAAGCCGACGGGAACGACGCCTCGTCTTGTAAAGCCGGCTTTACCTTCTCGGCAAACAGCCGCATGTTCTTCTCGCCTTTTTCGTAGGGCATGCCGCCGTAGCTGAACTGCCCAACAAAGTGATTCATGCCGGTTTTGGCGACAATCTCGGAGATTTTATCGAGGCACTGCTGCGGTGTGCCGGCTACATGGAGGCTGACAAAGAATTCCACCGCTTTCGACTTCACCGTTGGGTCGGCGAACTTCGAGTAGGTCTTGGCCATCTTGGCGTAGAACTCGTAGCCCCTCACTCCCTGCAGGTGCCCATCGGAAAAGTGGTAATGAGCATCGATGGAATCGAACATGGCCCCCATGTAGGTGTTCGCCGCTTCCCGAGCCTCGTCCCCGCTCTCACGCACAGACACGTTGATCAGACTGATCGGCGGCTTCGGAGTGTGGCCCGTAGCTCGCGCGGTGGCGCGGTAGCGTTCGACGTCCGCCACAGTAGTGTCCCAGTCACGCTGCGGCACGATCAACACACCGATGCCCAGCTTGGCCATGATCTCTGCCGACTCCGGACTGACCGATGAGGCATACAGCCGCTGTTCGGGGTGAGAGACGGGCTGCGGTCGGATGCTCATCTCTGGGATCTTGAAGAACTGGCCGTCGTAGGAGAAGCGTTGGTTGGTCAACGCCTGGATGACGATCTTGGCTGCCTCCTCGAAGCGGGCGCGTGACTCGTCCATGGGAATACGAAATCCGTCGTACTCGACCGTGGCCGCGCCTCGACCAAAACCAAAGATAGTACGGCCGCCCGACAGATTGTCGAGCATCGCCATCTCCTCAGCCACCCGCACGGGATCATGCCAGGGGAGCACGATGACCGCAGTGCCCAGTTGCAGCCGTTTGGTGCGCCCGGCGAAGTAGGTCAGGAGTTGCACCACGTTCGGCACCATGGCGTAGCCGGTGAAGTGGTGTTCCACGCTCCAGATGGAGTCGAACCCGAGAGGCTCAGCCAGATCGCCCAGCTTGAGGTCATCTTTGTAGATCTCGCTGTCCGGTTTCTCTCCCACGTTCAACATGGAAATTGCGGTGCCAACTTTCATACTTCCTCCTTTTCTCTGTCCTCTCTGCCACAACGTCAGAGGGTGAGTCTAAAGCGTAAAACGTAACCAGTAATGCAACTGGACCTCCTCTTACGTTTTACGCTTTACGTTTTCTGCTTTCTGCTTCGTGCTCCCGGCCATCAGTTTAGCGGCGTCCGGATTAGCGTTTGCCGTTGACCATATTGCGCACGGAATAGAACTGTTTCGCAAGCCCAGAGGAAAACTCTTTCCGCACGACGAAACAGTGCGTGAACGTCGCATGGGGTTTTTGCGCGTTGATCACGGTGTTACCCACATGCAAGAAGACGTTTTCCCCGACGTTGCGGGAATAATCGACCTGCACGTACGGCGCTTGTTTCGCTTCTTCCGTCGCGTAGCTCTCCGAATACTTGAGGAAGTCCTGCCCCAAGCGCAGGATCTGGTCCTGACGATCATACGCCGTCATCCACAGTGTCCAGAAGATCTGCGAATCCACGAAGATCAGCTTATGACCATAGGGGTGCGAGGGGTTTTTCGGGATCAGTTCTAGGACGTGCACCTCACGCAACTCCCAGCGGGTCTTATTGGGCACCCACTGGTGCGGACCGCCAGCCTCAGGCTGGGTCGGCACGTTGACCGTCGCCAACACCCACTTCTTACCCAGGTAAGCCCAACTCTGTTCATGGACCTTGCCGCCGAACCCCATGGAATCCTCACGGATAAAGTCCATTCCCTGGGTTTCACCGGTACGCTCGGAAGAAAGCACCCGCCGCGGCTTACGCTGCACCGGGGAATAAATCCAGCTATCATTCTCCTTGTACGGATCGGTGTATTCGATCTGCAAGTTGCGCGTGCCAGCAAGGTCCCGGGGGCTGCGAAACTCCATGATCGATTTATACTTGACCCCTTCGTATCCGGGGACCAAGCAGTGATCGCCTTTGGCGTACTCCGCAGTCGTCGAAACGAATTCGAACTCCCGGTCTAACCGCCCGTTTTCTCCACGCCCCCAAGCCACCATGGGCATGAAGAAATCGCTGTGGCCGGGACGCCAGTAAAGGTTCCAAAACACCTTGACCGCGGCCTGTGGGTCGTCAGGTTTGATTTCTGGAAACGGATAGCCGCCACCATTAAACCCGAGCAAGGCGCCTTGCTCGTCCAGAGAATAGCCGCTCGCCATGTTTTTCCCCCAATCGGCTGGAGGGGGATAGGTGCCTCGCGCGGCGATCTCCATGTCCATGTCCGGGAAGAAGTAATACTCCCACGCGGGTTGAGGGATGAAAGGGCGAAGGCGGTCAATGTCCTTAATCGTCAGATGCTCCCCCGGTTGGAACGACGGAGGAACGTTGCGATACTGTTCGAGCCAGTCGCGCACGGCCTGATAGCTGCGATCAGCATCAGCGCAAGCGGCGGAGGAAAATAATAATCCCCCGAGCAAAATGACAGAGAGCCCCCACATTGCCCAAGTCCATCCAGTTTTGTGATAGCTGTTCTTTCTCTGCATGAGATCCTTCCTTTTGAAGAAGGGCGCACCGCCGTGCGCCCCTACCAGGGCAGGGCGCAGCATGCGGCCCCCCTTACATCGTTCGTGTTGAGCCCTTCGACTTCGCTCAGGACAGGCTTGTCGAAGCACAATGTTCGAGACTTTATCCGCCAAAATAACTGCGCGGATTGTCCACCGTCATCGTGCGAATAGTGCCTTCACTCACGCCTGCCTTACTCAGCGCCGGCAGGATGTTTCGGCAGATGTGGGCGTAGTTCCAGTTCGGACACTTGTCCATGAACGCCTGCCACTCTTTGGTGACCCGGCCGAGCCAGCAGTTGACGTGGTCGTGCGAGAGCATGATACGATCATATCCGACAGCTAGCAAACCAATCAGCGAGGCCAGGCGCATCTTGTCCGAGGCAATGGTCTCAATGCCGAAACGGTCAAAGCCAATCCATGCGCCACGCTCCAAAATGTCGAAGTAGTAGCGCATGTCGCCGACCCCGCAAGCATGACCGATGAGCACACGATGAAAGTTCACCCCTTCGCCGGCAAAGATATCCAGGGTCTCACGGCCGAAAGGCCCGAGTTCATCGTTGTGGCACAGGATCGGTGCGCCAGTAGCCTTGTGGGCGCGAGCCGCAGCTCGCAAGCACTTCTCTTCGTTGACGCTGATGCGCTCCGCTGTCTCCGTCATGCCGGGGATGCCACCGGTAGCGGTCTTGATGATCCCCGCCTTGATCCCGGTCTTACCGATGCCTTCGGTTAGTTCGCGCACATACACCTCGGCGATATCGTCCACCGGTAGGCTACGGAAGTGCGGCGGAATGCCCAAGACTTCGTTGTAGAGGCCGGTGGCAATGATCACGCGCATGCCAGCCTTGTCCGC
>Ga0099829_10002859_pt1 | contig 10007 bp, 9 predicted proteins | sample CZO8metaG_3_FD_79336 | JGI IMG/M metagenome (GOLD analysis project Ga0099829, IMG submission 79336) | Vadose zone soil microbial communities from the Eel River Critical Zone Observatory, Northern California, USA - CZOApr15con2H2.8 metaG | ecosystem: Environmental > Terrestrial > Soil > Vadose...
GTCCCTGGTGAGCAACGCAGCACCCCCTTTTGCATGCCTGATCACTGCCCGGTCTGTGGATCGAGTGTCGGTCGCGAAGGTGCCTATTTCTACTGTACTGGTCAATTGGTCTGCGGCGCTCAATTGAAGGGGGCTATCGAACATTTTGCTTCCAAGCATGCACTCAACATCGAAGGCTTGGGGAAGAAGACCGTGGCGCAACTGGTTGATACGGGATTGGTACGATCACTCGCTGACCTCTATCGGCTAACCAGCGCAGACCTCGTCCGACTTGAAGGATTTGCCGATCGGTCCGCCACGCTCCTCTTAGAATCGATTGCAGGCAGTAAAACCGTCTCCCTGGATCGCTTTCTCATGGGACTCGGAATCCGGCAAGTCGGACAACATATCGCCAAAGTCCTGGCCCGTGAGTTTGGGTCTCTCGGTGAGATCATGTCGGCGGATCGGGAGCGGTTTCAACAGATTCGTGAGATTGGTCCTGAGATTTCCCAGGGCTTGGTGCTTTACTGGTCTGAGCCGCGCAACCGGGAGGTCATCACACAACTCCAGGAATCCGGCGTACAAGTTGCACCAGGCATGGCAACGGGCGACCGGAAGCAATCCCCGCTCGCAGGGAAGACGTTCGTATTTACAGGGGGGCTGGATCACTTCACGCGAGATGGCGCGCAACAGGCTGTGGAAGCGGCAGGAGCGCGTGTGTCCTCAAGCGTGAGTAAAAAGACGTCCTATCTGGTGGCGGGACGAGACCCTGGCTCCAAACTGGACCAAGCCCGTACGCTGGGGGTGACGATACTGACGGAACAGGAGTTTGCCGCCCTGATCGGAGAGGACAAGAACGGGCTTAGCTGACAAGGTCGAGGTTAGGAGTTTCGACGTGAGCCGGTGATTTCTCTTCACGAAAGATTTGGACACTGCGGATGGATCGTGGCTCGGCTTCATGGATGAGGATCCGGCAGTTGGCGATCCGCAGTTCTTCTCCAACCTTGGGAATTCGACCAAGCTCCTGTTGAATAAGGCCGCCGATCGTCACTGCTTCATCGCCGAGGTCGACTTTCAGGAAATCGTTGACCTTGCGCACTTCGGTTCTACTGTGAACAAGGATATGGTTCTTCCCTAACCGTTTTATCAGTTCTTCTGTGATATCGGTTTCGTCCATGATCTCCCCAACCACTTCTTCGAGAAGATCTTCAAGCGTGACAATCCCCATCACGCCGCCGAACTCGTTGACCACGACGGCCATATGCCGCTTCTCCTGCTGAAACTGCTTCATGAGGTCGTCCGCCGTCTTGCCTGAGGGAACAAACAGCGGGGGATAGGCAATGTCCTTGAGTTTCGACTCATTCTGCCCCTTGGCGAGTTCGGTTAATGCCCTCGTTTTATAGAGAATGCCCGTAATGTTATCGAGCGTCCCGTCATACACGGGGATCCGCGAGTATTTCGAGTTATAGAGGAGTTCCTGAGCCTCTTTCAGGCACAGGTTACCATCCAATGAAAAGACATAAAGACGAGGGGTCATCGCGTCTTCAGCTGTGATGTCTTTGAGCTGGAAGACGTTCTTGATCATTTTCACCTTCTCGAACTCAATCGTCCCGGTCTTCCCCCCCTCATCCAGCATGATCTTCAGCTCTTCCTCGGTCACGAGGGGAAGCGTCAGACCTTTCCCTCCTGTCAGTTTGTATATCAACGGCACTATCACAAACAATAATGGTTTGAGAAGTAGCTGAACCCCGTAGACGGGGTAGGCCATGTTCAGAGTGACCGGAACCGCGAACTTGGCAGCTAACGTTTTAGGGATCACATCGACGGCCACCAAGAGGACAAAGGTCAGCAGGCCGACCATGACGGCAATCGCCTCGTCAAAAGATGTTTGACCTCCATAGATACTCAAGGTCAAAAAGGTGGCATACATCGGCGTCGCCACACCGACCAGACGGTCGCCGACCAAAATGGTCGAGAGGAGCTTTTGGGGATCACTACGGAGATGGAGGGCCAATTTCGCTCGAGTATTCCCAGTTTGGGCGAGTGCTCTCAGCTTCGTTGAGTTGACCGCAAAGAAACCGATTTCGGCCGTGGATATCACAGCTGAAAGAACAATAAGACCTAAGAGGATTAGAACATCCATGGAGTGTAATGTATTAGAGGCGACCGACTATGCCGGTCGGCCTGAAATACGGGAGAGTCCAGGGGCTGTCTCCTATCGCCTTGGACCGGCAATGTGAGATTTGGTAGAACAGCGTGACTTGATTGGGGCCTATCTGACCTGTATCCATTGGACTGTACATGTACCATAGGTCAGAGTCGCGAGCAAGCATATGCTGTAAACACGCCACAATATCAAATAGTTGCATTGCATATCCGCAGAAAAACTGAGGAATTGGGAAGGCTGGCTGGAGGAAGCCGGCATTATTATGAGTCGTCTCGAAATACAAAGGCCTGGAGCCCAAGGGAGGATTCGAGGTGAGATGCGGCGGCTTCTGCCTGGGCTTCCATGGAAAACTGACCAATCTGAACTCGATATCGCTTACCTTCTGGCAGATCGACAACCTGGACTCTGCCGCCCGAGTAGAGATGTTTCGCACGCTCCAAGAGGTTGAGTGCATTCTGCTGATCGGAAAAGGACCCGACTTGCACTCGTAAAACCCCCATGTCAACAGTCCGCCCTTGATACCCAACCACTCGTAATTCAATCTCGTCGGTTCCTGCCCCGGTCATCCCCAGCGCGTACGCCCCGGCGAGTGAGAGATCGAGTACCCGCCCCCTGGCGAAGGGACCACGATCGTTAATGCGGACGGTCACATGTCGACCAGTACTCATTGATCGAACCACCGCAATTGAACCGAGTGGTAAGGTCCGATGAGCAGCCGTTAGCTGATGCATGTCAAACCGTTCGCCATTTGCCGTCTTGTTCCCATGAAATCCGGGGCCATACCATGAGGCGACACCACGCTCGACGAACCCAACAGGGTAGCCTGGGAAATAGTTAGGTTTGGGAGCGCCGCCGCAAGCGGCCAGGGCACCGACCAGGAGGGTCACGAGAAGAAGGACCGGCCAGCGGGACCAGCAGGTGTGAGCTCTGCGCAACATGTCTAGCGGGCTGCGGGAAGACTATGTTGGTATACGAGAATTTCGATGGTCCGCACGTGTGGGACAACAGAGAAACACTCCTGCAGGATGCCCAAAAAGGCCAGACTTCTCACCCGCCCAACCTCGGCGCGCCGAGACGCGCCTTGTCCCAAGCAAGGCCGCAACTCTTCGGCTGACCCTCGTTTCACGGTTCACGGTTCCTGAGAGCCACGCGAGAACGCTGCTGGCAAACTTTTTCAGCATCCTGCTAGAACTCGTCGAGCGATTGATCCCTGAGGATAGTGAGCGCTCTAGCTGTGTTTGAAACTGTAAGGACCACGATCGCTCGTTTCCCCTCGCGGGATGGGGTGCAATAGCCGCATTTAATATTGATGCGCGCCTTGGTCAGCAGATCTGCCACTTCTTTTAAAGCCCCCGGCTTGTTTTCGAGGCTCAACAGCAAGGCGGTTTCCTCCGTAAACTTTATTTTTGCTACTTTCAGTGCAGCACGAGCCCCGTCCAGATCCGCTACCAACAGCCTCAGCTTTCCCGTTCCGGTGACTTCTGGAGCAGAAAAGGCCTTGATGTTGACCTTTGCCTCACCGAGGACCTGGGTCACTTGAGCCATGACACCGGGTCTGCTCAATCCGCTAATGACCAATTGTGTCGTAGTGGGCATGGGAATTACTCCGTGGCGTGGAGGCACATGATGATGACGATCTCCTTACCGGGCTTCAAAAGTCACTACCCTCCTGTTAGAGCAGGAAGGTATCTATTCTGTCGAGACCAAGGCCTGTATCGATGATTGCTGAGCCAGCAACGTGCAGGCCCTCCCGGTCCCCTGCTCCCTGCCGTCAAGTATAACGAATGCGGGATTGGCATAGCCCACGACTTCCACAGAAATGGCTTGATCGGGGGGACGCTGATTTGGAGAAGAAGCCTCAGGAAACTCATCTCAACTCCATCGCTGGATAAGCAGGACGAAGAAGCGTTTCGAATCATTGAACAGATACAGGCTAGAACACCTGACATAAACCATTCACAAACGTGTACTCGTAGATACCGCTAACGGGGACAGAGGCGTCCTCTGCCAGCTTTTGTGCCGACTCCTTGAGGCCGCGCGGCACGAGCAGATAGAATGGGATACTGCGCACGACCGCCTCCTTCCATTCTGAAACGGTTGCGACATCCCTGATCGAATCATCGGTTTCCACCTCAGCCATCCATTCCATCGTACTGCCGGCGGAACTCACCTGCCACCCGACGATCTCACACTGTTGCTGAGGGTCAGCCCAGGGGTCTTGCTCAAGACCGGTATGGATTGTGACCTTACAATGAAAGGCCTTCGCCCATCGCTGCGCGACCAGACTGACGACCTGATCGTGGACTGTGACAATCCCTTGCTCGCGAAGCACCGTACTCATTGAGTCCTCTCTCTTACGAACAGCCGCTCGTGGTGCCGCAGGTTTCACACTTGAGACAGGTCCCATTTCGTACCATGGTGAACTGCTTACACTCGGAGCAGGGATCTCCTTCATAGCCCTTTTGGCGGGCCACTTGGATAGCGGTCAAGGTCAATGTTTCACGCTTCAGTTCGACGGTATGGGCTACGTTACCGTTTCCATTTCCGTGGCCATTGCCCTTATGACGCGGTATCGCCCCGCGTCGTGCGGGAAACATTTCAGTACTGATTGAGGCCGAAGCCAGCGTTTCGGGAGTGGCTTCCTCTTCGACACATTCAGGATCTTGCTCGTCCATCTTGACGGAGTCCATTCTAAGATCCTCTTCCTGGACCTGTGCCAAGTCATAGCGGTCAAGATAGGTCACGGCAAGCTCTCGGAAGATGTAATCGATGATTGACGTGGACATTTTGATACGGTCGTTCAATTTGACCGGCCCGTTCGGCTCGAAGCGGGTAAACACGAACGCTTCGACGAATTCCTCCAGCGGGACGCCATGTTGGAGGCCTAGTGAAATAGCAATGGCGAAACAGTTCATGAGGCTGCGGAATGCGGCCCCTTCTTTGTGCATATCGAGGAAGATTTCTCCACAAGTGCCATCCTCATACTCACCCGTGCGCAGATAAAGTTTGTGCCCCCCGACGACGGCTTTCTGCGTGTACCCATTGCGTCTGGCCGGGAGCGGTCGGCGTTTTGCTAGGTACCGTACCAACACTCGTTTTGTGATCTTTTCCGCAATCGACAATATTTCGGACGAGGCTTCGACGGTCTTGCCGCTGTCCGTTGAGGCCGACAACGGCTGGCTTAACTTCGAGCCGTCGCGATACAGAGCCACTGCCTTGACCATGCTCTTCCAGGCAAAGAGATAGGATGACTTGACATCATCGAGCGTCGCATCGGTCGGCATGTTGATCGTTTTGCTGATGGCGCCGCTGATGAATGGTTGTGCCGCTGCCATCATGCGGATATGCGCATCGACGGCGATATACCGCTGACCGATCCGGCCGCAACGATTAGCACAATCGAAGATCGGAAGGTGCTCGGCTTTGAGATGTGGAGCCCCTTCTACCGTCATGGTGCCGCAGCAATAATCATTGGCGGCAGCGATTTCTTCTTGTGTAAATCCCATCGCTTTCAGCATGTTGAAATTGGATTCATTCAATTGCGCGTCGGTTAATCCCAACTTCTCCCGACAGAAGTCCTCGCCCAACGCATACTTATTAAACGTAAATTGAATCTCAAAAGCCTGGGACAAACCGCCTTCCATTCGCGCGAGTGCAGCGTCGTCGAACCCCTTCTGTCTCAGAGTCTCATGGTTAATGAATGGTGCGGTCTGCAAGGTTTGCCGGCCAACACAATAGTTCACGATGTCCTGAATCTGAGACTCGGTATACCCCAAGGTTCTGAGTGCAGCGGGTATGCTTTGATTGATGATCTTGAAATAGCCTCCGCCAGCCAGTTTTTTGAATTTGACAAGCGCGAAATCCGGTTCGATGCCCGTCGTATCGCAATCCATCACGAGTCCGATCGTGCCCGTAGGAGCAATCACCGTGACCTGCGCATTGCGATACCCGTAGGCCGTCCCCAATTCGAGAGCACGGTCCCATCCACGCCGTGCAGCCACGAGCAACTCGGGAGGACAATGCTGCGGCTGGATCCCTATCGGTGCAATCGTCAAACCTTCATATTCTTCCGGAGCGGCATTGTACGCGGCGCGCCGGTGATTACGGATGACGCGCAACATAGCCTCGCGATTTTTAGCATAGCTCGGGAAGGGCCACAGCTCTGCGGCCATTTCAGCCGATGCGCCATAGGCCTCGCTGGTCATGATGGCGGTCAGTGCACCGCTAATGGCCAGTGCTTTGGGAGAATCGTAGGGAATGCCTTGCCGCATCAGCACAGTACCTAAGTTGGCATAGCCAAGCCCCAGCGTTCGAAACTCAAAACTCCTCTCGGCAATAGAACGACTGGGAAACGATGCCATGAGTACGCTGATCTCCAATACAATCGTCCAGAGGCGCACGGCATGGCGGAAATTCTCCAGCTCAAATTGTGCGTCGGTCGAAAAGAATTGGGCGAGGTTGAGCGACGCCAAATTGCACGCCGTATCGTCGAGGAACATGTATTCGGAGCAAGGATTGGAGGCATTGATTCGGCCATCCTCCGGACAAGTATGCCATTCGTTGATGGTGGTGTCGTATTGCGTACCAGGATCTGCGCAAATCCAGGCGGCCCAAGCGATCTGATCCCAGAGGTCCCGCGCCTTGATGGTCTTGGAGACTTTGCCGTCGACCCGTCGCTTGAGTTGCCAATCGCCGTCCGCCTCCAACGTCGCAAAAAACTCATTGGGAATGCGCACACTGTTGTTTGAGTTTTGGCCTGACACCGTTTGGTAGGCCTTGCCGTCCCAATTCGTGTCGTACTCGTGAAACACAAAATGCGTGAACCCTTGCTGCGCATAGGAATACATCCGCTGGATGTAGGATTCAGGAACCGCATCCCGCCGAGCGGCGGCCAGGGCTTCCTTGAGGATCGGATTCTGTTTGGCATCGATCTCGATTTTACTCTGACCGGCGCCATCGACGACGCTGCAAGCCTTGAGGACAGCGTTGAGGCGTTGTGCACAGATTTTTGAACCGGTCACCATGGCCGCGACTTTTTGCTCTTCCACCACCTTCCAGTTGATAAATTCTTCGACGTCGGGGTGATCCAAATCGAGACAGACCATTTTGGCAGCCCGTCTGGTCGTCCCGCCCGACTTAATGGCGCCTGCCGCTCGATCGCCGATGCGAAGGAAGGACATCAATCCTGAAGAGCGGCCGCCACCGGACAACGGTTCGGCATCGCCGCGAAGCTTGGAAAAGTTGGTCCCGGTCCCCGATCCGTATTTGAACAGGCGCGCTTCTCGCACCCAGAGATCCATGATACCGCCCTCGATGACCAAGTCGTCTTCAATGGATTGAATGAAGCAAGCGTGCGGTTGCGGATGCTCGAATGCGTTGGTGGCTTTGACGACTTCACGGGTCTTGGGATCGACGTAATAATGCCCTTGTGCAGGCCCTGAGAGCCCATAGGCAAAATGAAGTCCCGTGTTAAACCACTGGGGAGAATTGGGTGCTGCCATCTGATGCGCGAGCATGTAACAGAGCTCATCATGGAAGGCATCGGTATCTTCCGGAGTCTTGAAATAGCCGAAGTTCTTTCCCCAGGAGGTCCAACAACCGGCGAGCCGTTCAAACACTTGTCGGGAGTCACGCTCTCCTCCCAACTGCGGCTTGCCGTCAGACCCGACGATCGGATTCCCCTGCTCATCTCGCTGTGGCACTCCGGCTTTCCGGAAATATTTCTGGGCGAGAATATCGATCGCGAGCTGGGACCAGGGCTCGGGAATGTCGATGTTTTCTAACTTAAACACGGTCGATCCGTCTGGATTACGAATTTCCGACGAACGTTTCACGAACGGCAGGTTTTCATAGGGACTTAGCCCGCGACGTGTAAATCGGCGTTCTATTCTCACGATTTCCCCTCCCCCAGTCTGCGTAGTTGGCGTGGGACTACTTTCGATCCCAAACAGGAACAATCAGACTTCAATATCAATATGGCGATGTGCTTTTGAACGCCCTAACTTTGGTATCTCGACGATTGACTCACCCAAGGAGTGTTCTACATATAGCGATCTGGATGAATTGTCAATACCAAATGTAGTGGTTTGACTGGGGAAACTGAGGAAATCCTGTGGATAACTGCAAATGGTTGGGAAACGCCATCTCTCGGAAACTTCGACCGACTTATCCACAGTATTTTGATCGAAAATAGACCCTATTTTGACATCCAAGGGATCCCCTCGGACAAAAAAACTAAAATACCTGGCGGCCGAGAGTCAGAATGGCTTCATCCACTCCCTCAACGGGAATGAACTGGTTGCCGATGCCGATGACCACAACCCGATTACCCAGCACCGTAGTTTCAAACCGACTGAGGACTCCCCAATTTTGACGCATGGTGTGAGGACGCACCATGCTATTGAGCAACTCCTGACTATGCCTGCGAAAGATATTTCTGACCACCGTTCCTTCCCGTTCGGGTGTGGACTGATCCATTCGATCCATGGTCTTGGCGAGTTCGGCTTGCACGAAGCCCAGATATTGATCCGTGGTGGGATTCGTCAGTGCCAACACGACACTCACGGCCAATGCCGTCACAACCAGGCTCAAACGCAGGAGGCTCATACAAGTCCTTAGATTGATCGCTGCTGAACCGATGTCGCGACAGGCTGCATGGAAACGGAGGCGCGCAGCCCCCCTTTGACAAACGAAAGACGCATGATTAGCCTACGCTCGACAGGTCTGTTGCGGCAATCATGCTGCTCACATTGTTTGTATCAGGAGGATCATCATCATGTTTGTCTGGAGCAAACGCCTTGTCGCAGCCTTGTTAGGATTATTTGCAATCGTGCTAGGAGTCTTCCTCCTCAACGCAACTCCGGACAGCACGAGCGGCCTCAAGATTCACACAACACGCTGGATGGCCCTCAACTATCTCGGCTTGGTTGCGTGGGTCTTTGTCTGGATGATCGATCAAGCCCGCATGCGCGGGAAAAATGTCTGGGTTTGGCTTGTTCCCTTCGTCCTGGCGCCCCTTCCGACGTTAATGTTGTTCGTCTTGTTCCTCCAGCGCCGCATACAGTCGTCATAGATCGGCCGAGTCGGCTCTGGCATGCGCATCACGACCGGCTTCTTGATCCAACTGCGTTCGGAGACCCCACACCAGCCAGATACCGGGTAGAGCGACCAGAAACGAACAAAAGAAAAATTGTGCCCAGCCGACCATTTCGACCAACTCGGCCGACGGACGACCGGAGAACACCCGCCCAAGCGCTTCCAGGGAAGAGAGCAACGCAAACTGGGTTGCCGTATAGCGATGGTCGCACAGCGACATAATCAGTGCGACAAACGCTGCGGTGCCCATGCCTCCGGTCACATTCTCGACGAGAATCGATATCGTGAGCGCCGCGTAACTCTTGCCCATCCAGGCAAGCCACATAAATCCCAAGTTTGAGACTGCTTGCAAGGCACCAAAGAGCAGTAACGAACGAACCATCCCAAGCTTGGCCATTGCGACGCCCCCGACTAATGCGCCGATGAGTGTGGCTCCGAGCCCAAGGCCCTTCACATACCCGACATCACTGACGGAAAAGCCCATCCCTCCAATGAGAAAAGCCGTTTGAAGCGAGGCCGCGACGGCGTCTCCAAATTTATAGAGGACAATAAGGGCGAGGAACCCGACCACCCCTGGACGCGCAAAGAATTCTTTCAGCGGTCCACCGACCGCTTCGGCCAGACTTGCCGGCATGGCACTCGGCTCTGACGGTTCCGGACTGACGAGGATCGTGACAATTCCTGCCGCCATTAACGCGGCAAGCAGCAAGTAGGTGTTTTGCCATCCAATACGATCGGCCAACAAAAGGGCGCCGGCGCTCGCAAA
>Ga0099829_10002862_pt1 | contig 10000 bp, 9 predicted proteins | sample CZO8metaG_3_FD_79336 | JGI IMG/M metagenome (GOLD analysis project Ga0099829, IMG submission 79336) | Vadose zone soil microbial communities from the Eel River Critical Zone Observatory, Northern California, USA - CZOApr15con2H2.8 metaG | ecosystem: Environmental > Terrestrial > Soil > Vadose...
CCATCTGACAAAACAATGAAAACGTTAAACTGCTTTTCTGTGAATCTTTGCGAAAGAGCGATCCCGCAGGCCAGCCCCAAACCGTGCCCCAGGCTTCCTGTCCCAAAGGGGATCGCTTGGATTCTGCGGGAGCAGGGAGGATGAGCGGCGAGAAGTGTGCCATCTTTGTAAAACGAAGATAGATCAGCCTCCGGCAACCTGCCAGACAAGGAGAGCGTTGTATAGAGAGCTGCTGCAGCATGTCCCTTGGAAAGCACAAGTACGTCATCCGCACCCATTCGTTGAAAGCACAAGTCGACGAGGATTTCCAAACAACTCAGAGATGAACCAATGTGACCCGCGCCAGCGGTTTTGTACAGCTCAAGGATTTTTGCAGCGCACTGCTGCCGAGCTTCAGCTAAGCGGTCCAGAGTATGGCGGTTCTCACTCAACTTTACATCCATCGAATTCCTAATATTAGCGTCTTCGATGGCGCTGACAAGCGGTCCTTCCAACGATTAAATCCCCCTTTTTTCTTGTCGGAGCATCGCGACCGACGCAATGTGGCAATCATTCCGGATTTTACCCGGCCCATCATGGAAAATAACGAAACGCGTGCACCTGCGGATTTCCTTTTAGTCGCAAGCTTGGCTCTTCTATCAGTTCTTCTTCCATGAGAGCGCCCAATGAAGATTAAAAGCCAGCAAGAGTTATCAGCGAGCACGTTGATGTCGCCTATGGGGCTACATGAGTAAGTTTGCTGAGCAGGCAGAGCGGGCTGCGCAGATCTGTGCAGCTGTGGCAACGGCGGCTTTCTTAAGCTCGGGGCTCGTTTATCTCTATCTGGGGCGCTGGACCGTGACTATGGGGGCAGACTACTGGTCGATCTACGAAATATACTTGAACCATTCATGGCTCGAAAGCGCGCTGTTGAAAATCAATTACCATTCAATGTTCTTCCCAAGTCTTATCTTGCTGGCAGATCTGCGCTTTCTGCATGGAGATCAACAACTTCTCTTCTTTGTAGGAATGATACTTCTTTTCTGTACAACAAATCTACTGCTGGTGCCACTATGGCGCGATAAAACCGTAGGCTTCACGGCCAAACTCGCAGGGACTCTTGTCGTAATTGTTGGTAATTTTTGGATGGGTAACGCAACTATCACCACCTCCGGTGGAAACCTCTGCACGAACTCGCTGGCGATCGACGGGGCGCTCCTGGCATTTCTCTGGCTGCCGATAACCCGGATCGAGTCGACACGGTTCTTGAAAGCATGGCTTATCGTCATTGGATCCGGATTTGTGGCCTCATTCAGCTTCGGGGCTGGTCTGGCTGTTTGGCCGACCTTGCTCCTGCTCGGGTGGAGCCTGCGGCTACCCTGGCGTTCACTAGCTGTGCTTTTGGCAGGGGGATTCACCGCAATCTTGCTCTATGTGCTTTTGCCAGGCGGCTCCGGCGAGATTTCCTCGGCAACGCTAACCCCGCTCTTAACAGGCGGCACGGGTATAGAGCGTCTTTGCAGGCTGCTCGGTGCCCCCCTTCTTTATGCGGAAGAGGCTTGGGGTTCTCTCGCAATTTCCGATCAGTTGGCGACCTCACTCTTATCACTAACCTGCGGAGCGCTGGGACTCGTGTTCGCTGGGCTGGCTGTTGTGCCAAAACTCATTCGGCGCGATCTCGGTCGAAGCAAGTTGGAATTAATCGGCCTCGCTCTCGTGATTTTTGATCTACTAGTCATGGTGATAATAATTGTCGGACGTGACGATAATTTCCGTGAGAACCCATCTGAAGTATCAGCGCCGCGCTACTGGTTCTGGAGCTCGCTCTTCTGGGCTGGCCTTCTAGTGTTTGCCATTCAGCGTGCCGAACCCACGAAGTGGCTGCGCTGGCCGGTTTTTCTGATCGCTCTCACCATTCCCATTGTGGCATTCCCATCGCATTATAAAGAAGGGGTGGGTTGGAGATATGTGAACATTCTGTCCGAATCAGGCGCAATTAGCCTGATTAACGGCGTTCGCGATGTGAATGACGATGTGAATGAGATAGAGATCTTGCTTGGCCCCCCAGACCTGGTTTACCGCGTGGCGGCACAATTGCGTGCACAACGATTGGATATGTTCGCCGATGGTTTACAGGAGTGGATCGGGCTACCCGAAACGAGTTTGTTTGCTGGGCGTCATAAGTCCGAACGTCTGAAGGGCAAATGCCACGTTGATGGCTTGGTTCAGTGCGAGAATGGCGCCTCTGCGGCGAAAGTTACCGGCTGGAGTCTGAAACGAGGCCACGCGATGCCTAGAACCCTGGTAATCGTTGACCCAGCAGGAGTCATTCGCGGAGTGGCGCGCTCCTGCCGGCAACTCACCAATCACGAGCTATCAGATATTGCGAGGGACGACGAGCGGCACTGGACGATTAACAAACTTATTAGCGAAATATTTTATGAAGGTAAATTCCAGGATAGCTGGTTTCTCGGTTACATCACGAATTATGATGCACGTTTACGCTATGCGGTCCGCAGCGCAGACGATGGGATGCTTTCGGATGAAAAGATTGTCGTGGACACGCCAGTGACCGCTCCTTCCACGCCATGAGCTGCTAGATCACTTCTTCTCGATGGTCTGATTAACTTTCGAATTTCACGGAAGCCCGACACCTCCAGATACTGTCAGCACACTCGTACTCAAAGCCCAAAATTAGGTCGATCAATGTACTGCATGTCATGAAGTAACGGATATTGGATCCTTCCGGGAGTGTATACTGGCGCACTCCAAAGGGAGGTAACCGCTCGGCCGCAGGTTGTCGAAAGTAACCTGTAATGAGAGGACTGGATTCGGCGAGTGATAAAGCATGCCGAAACGAAGCACGAGGATCTCTAGCCCATTAGAATATTCGCTCTCGCAGTTGCCAACGCGTTGACTTGGTTTTCTGCGATTATTGAGAAGTTGCGAAGTTGCTAGTACTACACCATTCTTGGACGAAACTCAACAAGGTTGCAGAAAAATATCACCTGCGGGCCTCTCTACACTCCGCCGTGAGTCGGCTTGTGTCGTGAAGAAATTACCCGAGTCTGGCGGTCCTACATGGAAAAGACAATTACAGAACCGCCTAAAGTATTGGTAGTCACGGCCGATGATTTCGGAATTCGGCCGGAAATCAACGCGGGCATTATCGAAGGACATAAAAATGGTATCATTACTTCTGCCGCCCTCCTCGTAAATGGGATCGCGACCAATGACGCCGTGCAGCTCATCGAAGAAAATCCGAACCTTGACGTTGGTCTTCACTTGAGCATAGTTGAGGGTTATTCCCTGAGCGGAGGTAAAAGCCTCTTGGATCGCGAGGAATACTTCCCCGGCCGCCCCTGTTTGCATCGTCATTGGACATTTTTTTTGGCGGCTTTTATACGGGGACACATTTTGAAAGTGGAGCTTGAAAACGAAATGCGAGCTCAAATCGAGGCTTTCCTTAGGATAAGAAAATCGATCCCCTTTTTAAACTCGACGCAACATCTGCATCTTTTGCCGGGTATTCATGACATCATCCTTTCTCTCTGTGAGGAATACAAAATTCCGTGGATCCGAATGCCTCTACCCGGAGGGAAGATGAACCTCTCGATTCGAGGCGTGCAACTGGAAATCTTAAAACGGTTTGGAAAGAAATTCGCCAGTCGAGCTCAGAGTTCCAAAATTGTTCTGAGTTTTCCAGACGCGTTTCTGGGATTCGAGGAAAGTGGTACTTTATCGGAAGAAAAGATTTTGGAGCTCATTGATCGAGTGAAGCCAGGAATTACCGAACTCATGACTCACCCGGGTCGTGAGAGCCCGTTTTTGAGAACAAGATTAAGCGGGTACAAGAATTTTTCCTGGGAGTCGGAGCTTCGAGCGTTAGTTTCTCCGGCCGTCATCCACAAAATCAAAGAAAGAAATATTCAACTCTGTGGGTTCAGCAAAGCGATGAGCCTGCAGTCGACTTGGAGAGGCTAAGTTATGAGAGCGATTATTTTGGCGGGCGGAAAAGGGACGCGGCTGGCCCCTTACACCACCGTGATTCCGAAACCTCTTGTACCCATTGGGGGGAAGATGCCCATTCTCGAGGTTGTCATAAGACAGTTGAAGGCGAATGGCTTTGAGCACATAACCGTCACGGTCAATCATATGGCTCACCTGATCCGCGCTTTTTTTGGGGACGGTCTTCAGTGGGGGTTGAAAATTGATTATTCTCAGGAAGACAGACCGCTGGGGACAATTGGCCCTCTCACCTTGATTCGTGATCTGCCCGAAAACTTTCTTGTGATGAATGGTGACCTCATCTGTGACCTGAATTTCAAAAGCTTTTTTGATTTTCACTGCGCGGGTTGCAATAAGGTAACCGTGGCGGCTTGCCGCCGTCGGCAGAAGATCGATTTTGGGGTCTTGACCTTTGACAGCAACAACAACCACCTCGTTTCTTTTTCGGAAAAGCCGGAGTACACGTTTGATGTGAGCATGGGAATTTATTGTTTCAACAGAAGCATCATTCGAGAGCTTAAGATCGGGGAGCCCTACGGCTTTGATAAGTTGATGATCGATCGGTTGAAAGCAAAGAAACAGACCAACATTTTTCCTTTTGATGGACTTTGGTACGACATCGGCCGTCCCAGCGACTATGATGACGTGAATTCGCATTTCGAAAGAATACGAGGCATTTTGGGATTGGATCTGACCTCGTGAAAAAGGTAATCGTCACAGGCGCTCGAGGATTTCTTGGGAGCGCCCTTTCGAAAATATTAGCTCGGGACCCCTTTGTGAAACTCATTATGTCTTCACGCACTAGGGGATACTCGTCCAGTGTATTTTATGATTGTGACCTCTCACACCCGGCCGAGACTGAGAAAATGCTGCAGGAGATCAAGCCGGATGAGATCTATCACTGCGCAGGTTCCGTCGGCCGTGATTTTGGGGATCTTTTTCAATCCAATGTTGTAAACACGGCTCATCTTCTAGAGGCCGTTCGACTGCACAATCCTTCAGCTCGTGTTCTGCTCAACGGCAGCGCTGCGACCTATGGGAACGTGGATCCAGCTCACAATCCTATTCCGGAATCCCTTCAGCCTCGACCTGTGACGCCTTACGGATTTTGCAAAGCCACTCAAACCGAACTTATGCGGTACTTTCGCTACAATTATAACCTCCACGTGAAAGAAGCGCGGATATTTAATCTATGCGGCCCAGGCGCTCCCGAGCACCTTGTGAATGGCCGGGTTGAGACGCTCATTAAGCAATACCTGGAAGGACAAGTAACTGCGATTAAAGTTGGTTTTTTGGGAGCGAAGAGGGACTATCTCGACGTCGAGGCGGCTGCTGGTATGCTCCTGCGCATTATGGCTTACGGCCTCCCGGGTGAGGTCTACAATGTGGGTTCTGGCAGAGCCAGAGTTGTTCGTGATCTTATCAAAGAAATGCTAAATGAAAAAGGCGTGCCGTTGGAGGTGTTGAGAGAGGATGGATGTCCCGAGACCCAGCCTATCGAAATATTTGCTGATCTCCGAAAATTCAATCGACTCGTCCAAGCCACTGGGAAGAAGTAATCAGGTGCAGAAGAAAAGCATTACAATCATCTGTCCGGTCTATAATGAAGAAGCGGTGATCTTAGCCTTCTATCAAGAGCTCAAGAGAGTGCTCGATGCTCTGAAGCAATCCTACAGTTTCACGATTCTGTTCGTCGCCGATAAAGGGACGGATCGAACCTGGGATATTCTTCGTGGCTTAGGAGCTAAGGATCCCTCCGTGAAAGCGCTGTTTTTATCTTCGCGTTTTGGCCATCAGGCCTCTCTCTTAGCGGGATTGGATTTCGCCTCATCCGCTGCCGCGATTATGATGGATTCGGACTTGCAGCATCCTCCATCTTTGATTCCGACACTTCTTCAGAAATATGAAGGTGGGGCAAACGTTGTACACACCGTCAAGGTGGACAACACTAAAGCTCCCCTGCGCGATCGTTTCGTTTCTTACCTTTTTTATCGGTTTATGGCAGTCATGGCTGAAACACCCATCATTCCGCATGCCTCGGATTTTCGCCTCATTGACAAACGGGTGATCGAGATCTTCCGGACGGACTTGCGGGAAAGAAATATTTTTCTCCGTGGCCTCATGAGTTGGATTGGCTTTCGGCAGGAATTCGTTCCTTTCGAAGTCTCCAAACGATACTCAGGGAAGTCAAAGTATTCCTTTGCCGAGTTGCTCTCGTTTGGGATTACCGGTGTAACTTCTTTCAGTTCGCGACCCCTCCGGCTGGCAATTTACTTAGGCCTTATGACGTCGCTGCTAGGACTCGTGTTATTGGTTTATACGTTCGTACTCTATTATACTGGTAACGTGACCGCTCCCGGTTGGGCTTCTATCGTCTCGATTCTAACGTTCTTTAGTGGCGTGCAGCTTGTAGTTCTTGGCGTGCTTGGCGAATATGTGGGACGTGTTTTTTTTGAGGTGAAAAATCGACCGCACTATTTTGTCGAAGATGGCGTGAACATAACAACGCAGATCCAAGGTGGAAACGAATAGAGCCTGGGACGAGTACAACAAACTCAATCCGCGCGATGAAAAAATGGCGCATGAGTGGATTTTAACGCTTAAAAACTGGTTCGTGTCGAACCTCTCCTCCAAAGGCTCGACATCCATACTCGATTACGGCTGCGGCTACTTTGATCTTGGGATCGAACTGGTCCAGGAAGGACACTCGGTGGATGGCTTTGATCCCTTCGGTCCAGCGGTGGACATCGCGCGTAGGCGTGTTGAGGAGCAGGTTCCCGGAAAGGCTCAAATATATTCCTCGGTCAATGAGATTCCAAGGCGCCGATACGATGTGATCGTTCTCAATAGCGTGGTTCAGTATATGACGGGTGAAAATGAGCTTGAGAAGTTTTTCTCGTTTGGCCGCGGACTTTTTCGGGACAAAGGCGGCCTCATTGTTATCAGTGATATCATCCCACGAATTTATTCACCGGTCCTTGATGGGCTGGAATGTCTTTGCTGTGCGGCTCGGCGCAGCCTTTTGTGGCCGATGGCCTTGCATCTTTACAGGACCTTTCAAAACAGTGGTCACCAGACTATTAAGCGCTATGATTTTGCCGAACTGAAGGAACTCGCGGAATCCTTGGATTATGAAGTGAAGCAACTGGATTGCAATTTAACACCTTCCAGGAGGCGCTACAGCGTTGTGCTCCAAATGAGGCAGTGTCAATGAAACAGAAGATACTCATCACAGGATCCGAAGGCTTCATTGGTTCCCATCTTGTTGAAAAACTTGTTGAAAACGGAGCTTTGGTCAAAGCTTTTGTTCTCTACAACTCATTTAATTCTTGGGGATGGCTTGATACTTTGCGGCCCGAAGTCAAAAGAGAAATTGAGGTTGTCACAGGAGACATCCGTGATGCCGTGTCGGTTCACAGCGCGATGAAAGATTGCGACCAAGTCTATCATTTGGCAGCGCTCGTAGGGATTCCTTACTCCTATCAATCGCCCGGGAGTTTTGTAGAAACAAACGTCACAGGAACGCTAAATGTTGTTCAGGCGGCTCTTGATTGCGGACTCAGCAAAGTTATTCACACATCAACGAGTGAAACTTACGGAACGGCTCAATACGTACCCATTGATGAAAAACATCCGCTCCATGGTCAATCGCCTTACGCGGCTTCAAAAATCGCTTCCGATCAGATCGCCTATTCTTTCAATTGCTCGTTTGATTTGCCGGTCGCTATCGTCAGGCCCTTCAATACTTATGGACCGCGCCAATCGGCTCGGGCCATTATTTCCACCATCATTTCCCAGATTAGTTCGGGGAAAAAGGAAATCTCGATCGGTGACACGCGGCCAACGCGGGATTTTTCTTATGTCTTGGATACGATCGAGGGCTTCTTGTCCATTGCCAAGTCTCCAAAGGCAGTCGGGCAAACGATCAATCTGGGTAGCAATTTTGAAATCTCGATTGGTGACTTGGTTCAGCTCGTTGCGGAGGTCATGAGAACAGATGTGAAACTGGTGCAGGATTCTAGTCGCCTGCGTCCAGAGAACTCGGAGGTGATGAGGTTATGGGCTGATAACAAAAAAGTCTTTGAACTCACAGGGTGGCAGCCGAAATTCGGAGGTCGCGAGGGTTTGGCGAGAGGACTGAAGCTTACGGCCGATTGGTTCTCCGATCCCGAGAACCTAAAAGCCTACAAGCCGAATATTTACAATATCTAAATGACTCGGGCGACGCACGTTCGGGATTCAGTAGGTCTGATGCCGTTCGAGGATGAATTTTGCTAGGGCGTAAACCTTTCAGTTGATCTTTTATTGCGAGCAATCTAAAAGATGACTGTGCTACACCACAGAGAATCCTCTCTTCCGATCGAACGCATGCGTTACCAAAATGCCTAAGTTTGAATTGACCGTCGAGAGAGTCGCGCAAATATCCGCGGCTATGGCTGCGTTCGTCTTTTTGGTCACGGGTGTCGTCTACCTCTATCTCGGTAGTTTCACTGCGACCCACGCGGATTTTTGGAGTATTTACGAATTTTATTTTGGCCATTCATGGCTGGAAACCGCGGCGCTTAAAGACAGCGGTACTCCGCTGTTTTTCCCAAACTTTTTCTGGCTGGCCAGTGTTAAGTCAATCGGCCTACTTCTGCTCTTGGCCACATTTGGCTTTTATGCCTATCTCGCGATGCCGTTGACCGGCGGGTTTGCGGCTCTGATCCCTTTGTGCATATTTTCCGCCGGGATGAGAAGAGTCCTTCGCGATAATGATGAGCCTCGAGATCGTACCGCGATAGTTACTATCTCGCGGGCCGCATTTACATAGCGGATCGCAGCAACGTGCGTGTACAAATCTTCGACAAAAGCGGCCACTACATCGGCCAGTGGAAGGGCGGGGACATCGGACGACCCTATGACGTTGCCATCTCGCCAAATGGCACTGCGTTTGTTGTCGAGGGCGGCGACCAACCTAAAGTGCCCCCAGATCGCTCGGGGATAGCGGTTCGCCTGGCCAAGTAACGCTCCGGAGTTGCCGCATGAAGCTGTCCGTCATCATTCCGGTCTTCAACGAAAAGACCACGATTGTCGAGATCATCGATCGCGTCATCAAGGTCGATCTCCCGAAAGAAATCATCGTGGTCGACGACGGCTCGACCGACGGCACGCGAGCGGTACTGGAGAGGTTGAAGCCACGAATCGACCGGCTGATTCTGATGGAGCGAAACAGCGGCAAAGGCGCGGCTGTGAAGGCTGGATTTGCGGCGGCAACCGGTGACCTTCTTGTGATTCAGGATGCCGACTTGGAATACGATCCCGAGGATTTTCACGAGTTGCTAAAGCCAATCCTGTCGGCGAACGCCGACTTGGTGCTGGGTTCACGCATGACTGGGGCGAAGCCGCAGCGCGCCTCCTATTACTGGCACTACGTGGGCAACAAGATCATCACGTTTGCCGCACGCGTGCTTTACAACACGACGCTCACCGACGTTTACACTTGCTATAAAATGTTTCGGCGCTCTCTACTCGATCGCGTCACGATTGCCAGCGATGGCTTTGAGTTCGACGCCGAGTTACTCGCGAAGTTATTGAGACGGCGCCTAATCGTCTATGAGGTGCCCATCGCGTACTACGGACGTTCGTACGATGAGGGGAAGAAGATCCGCTGGCATCACGCCTTGCTTGTCATATGGAACTTATTGAAGTATCGGTTCGTCCGCTAGTCGACGCAACAGATCACATTCAGAGAAGGAAAAGCAATATGAAGGAAACGCACGAAGAGGTCGTGGTGGCCGTACCGCCCCCATTTCAGGACGAGCGAGGGGCGATTCATAACCTGGTCGAGGCGCCGTTCGGGAGTGTCTTACTGATCAGCTCGAAGGCTGGAGCGGTCCGAGCGAACCATTACCACAAGACCGACTACCATTATTGCTGGCTGCAGTCGGGCCGCATGATTTATTATCAGCGTCCCGTTGGCAGCAGTGCCGAGCCGCAGGCAGTGACCATTGAACCCGGTCAGGTTTTCTAC